>Ga0137407_10003554_pt1 | contig 10393 bp, 15 predicted proteins | sample CZOMad2_2_16fung_FD_108410 | JGI IMG/M metagenome (GOLD analysis project Ga0137407, IMG submission 108410) | Vadose zone soil fungal communities from Angelo Coast Range Reserve, California, USA - CZOMad2_2_16fungal (Illumina Assembly) | ecosystem: Environmental > Terrestrial > Soil > Vadose...
AGACCCTTCTGTTCGAGGCTTTGAACGTCACGCAATTTCACATGACGCATATTTTTCCCAGTGCCTTCCAGTAGGCCCTCCGGATCGGACAACGACGTGCCGAAGTGAAACCCAAACGTCACGTGATTCTTGCCCACCATGTAAAAACAAAATGGCGCTTTCTTCTCAAACGTTGGAACGCCCCACGAATTTACTGTTTCTTTGGTGCCCGGCTCGGTTTTCTTCACGAAGCTGCGTAGCGCTCGCACCACTTTTTGCAGCCCCACGTTGTCGCCACGCACGTACGGGCTCTTCTTCGCTTTAGTGTGCTTGCTGATTTTTGCGGGCATGTTGCCATTCCTCCCGGCGACGGTTAAGCACTCAGAACATCCAGGTGGTCCCAAACTTTCACTCCGGAAACCCCTTCGCGTCAATCCCCGGCACCAGCTTCAACGCATTCTTGTAGTAGATCTTCTTCAGAACTTCATCTGGCACCTGAAAACCGTAAATTCGCCAGAAGGCGTGGCGATGGCGGTAATATTCAAAATATTCGTCGCGCGTTTCCAGCGCCCGGAAATACCATTTGTATTCGTTCACATCGTAGATGTCTTTCCCCATCAGCACACGGTCCTGGTATTTGACCAGGAAATCGTGCGCCGAATACGGCTGTCGCCCCAGCTCCGCCAGCACTGCGGCAATGTCCGCGTACACGTTTGAATTGGCGTCAAAAAGCCTTCCAAGCCGCTCCAGGTCGTTCCCGTGGAACCCAAGATGTGCGGCGATGAAATTTGTCCTCGGATGTTTCGCGAACAAGTGATTGCGTTCCGCCATCAGCATTTCGAAAGGCGGATACTTTGCCGGCGGCCGCGCGCGCCCCGGAAATTCCTTCAGCTCTTGCCAGCGTTCATTGTGATAATCCCACGGATCAAAAAACGCTGACGGCTCCGCCACGTGGATCAGCACGGGAATCTTCAGCTCCGCGCATTTTTCGAACACCGCATCAAATTCCGGGTCGTCCACGTGCACGCGCTCTCCGTTCGCGTACTTCAGCTCCATCCCGAAGTCCTTGAAGATTTTCAGGCCCTGCGCCCCGTTCTTGACGTCCTGCTCCAGCCGCTCGGCCACGCGCTTCCCGAATCCCGGCGTGTTCAAGTCGTCGTAACTCATGTTGGCGAACACCACAAAACGGCCAGGATAGCGTCCCTTCATCGTCGCCACGGTGCGCTGCAGCCGATCTCCAGTTCCGCCGCTCAGGTTCACCATGACGCGCAGGTTGATCGTGTCCATCTCTTTCACGAGCTGATCCACTTCGCCTGCCGTTGGATTCCAATGATGGCTGTGGATATCAATGAACGGGAATTTCGCCCGCTCGACTTTGTGCTCCCTGGTAATTAGTGTGGACTTTGGTTGATATTCCTCGATCGTCGGCATTTGCTGTTTTTTTTGCGGCGTTTGGTCCTGCTGCGTCTTCGCCACGCGCGGCCAGCCGATGAGCGCAGCAAATAGGGCAACGAAAAGGATTGAGAAAAACGTGATGGTTCGCCAAGAGGTCAGAGTGCTCTTTTGGTTTTTGGACATCCGGATTATCTTCCCATAGGAAGGTGAACAAGCGGAATCCTCTGTTAAGATCGCCTGCTATGCCGCAGCCGGGGCTGTTCCGTTTCCTTCTGCTCGTGGGACTGAGCCTGGCCGCAGGCTTTCTCGCACTGGCGATTGCCGTACCCGTCGAGCCGCAAGTTCCTGCTCCCCTGATCGCTCTTTTCTCACCCGGCTTGAAACTTGCCGAACTCATTATGCCGGAAACTCATAAATCAATGGCGTGGACCTTCGGTTGGTTCCTGCGCATCGCCATCGCGGCCAACGCGGCTTTCTACTTTGCGATATTCTCCGTGCTTGCTTTCGTGAGAAATCGTTCCCGCTCGAAGTAGCCTGCATCCGGTTCGTCAATTTGGCGGGCGAGCGCGGGTGTGAGTAGGGGTTTGGGAGCAGAGTGAGAATACTCCCCGGCCAATGACGAAAGGGGAGCACAACTCTCCCAAGAGTGCCCCCCACCCGTCAACCAGTCCAAAGAAACGCAAGCACGCTTCCTGTTGTCACGCAGACCAGGTCGCTCGTTTCCTTCGGACTTGGGCTTGCCATCCAAATAGTGCTGTCGCTGGCCGATTCGTTTCAAACCTCGGAAATTTCGACGAGTAACATTGCTTCATTTATCGAAAGCTTGACCGACGGTTCATAGCGGAACGCTTGTAAGATTTTCTTTAGCTTTTCAGACGGCGTTCGAATCTCGTTACGGCAGTCGAGATCCCGCTAGCTTGCTGCCAGGGCTTCGGGCGTGGGCTTCCTCTTCTCGAGCATCCAACCGTACGTCAAAACAAGATAGGTGAGAAAGACGATTGAAAAGAAGATCCAGCCTGCTGAGATGTGGAAGCGGATGATGCTCTCCGCGAAACCGTGATTGCCAAGCACCACGAAAGAAGTGATGCGCAGGGCATTGCCCAGAAACATAGCGAAGAGACCCGCAAAGTAGGCAAACAACGCGCGCTTCTTGCACAGACGATTCCAGTCGCAGATCACCACGAGACCAAAGAGAAAGTCAAAGAGTTCGAGCCCGTTGATTCCAGAACATTCCGGAACAATAGTTACGTCCAGGGCCGGCCCATCCAGCGTCGGACTCACGCTGTTAATGTAGCCAAGGCCAGGCACCAAGAACCGGGATAGTTGAAAAACGAACTGCCCAAGCACCTGCCCGTACCACGGCCAGAGCGCCTCCAATGCACGCCTCGGGAAGAACGTGAGCAATACGACGAGTGCGGCGGTGAATTCCGGTGCGTATGATCGCACTGTGTTCTTCCACTGGCTTGCAGAAAGAAGTAACAGCGTCGGGACAAGCACACACAGTTTCAGTGCGGCGAAGAGAGTTCCGCCAAGAGTTATTGCGCCAGCCAGCGGCTGGAATGCTCCCGTCAGCGAGCGCGCGCCCAGAACCAGCAGGACGTGGGCGGCGATGAACGCAACGATGCGTCCCTTCGAAAGGCCGAGGGAGAACGACGCGTCCTCGGCGGAAAGAGACGTTTCCCCGCGTCGCCAGACGAGGAGAATAAAGGCGGCGGTGGCCCAAAGCGGAGAAGTCGTATGAAGAATTGGAGCGAAAAACTGATCCGCCGCGATTGCAACTAATGTAAGAACTAGAACGAACAAAAGAAATCGGGGAGCCTTTTGGCTCCCCGAGGGAAAAATTCTTCGAGATGATTCGTTCGCGTCAGGGATGTTGTTAGGGGACACCATGCCGGTCCGGCTGCGCAATCTCACTCTAACCGACAACAGACGCGTCAAAAAACCGGAAATTAAACCGTGTTGCGACGGCGGAGAGCGAAATAGCCGACCACGCCATTCAGGGCAGCCGCTCCAATCCCGATTCCAGCCAGTTCGTTGGCTCTCACGTGGTGCTTGGGTCTATCGCCCCGATCATCGTTATCCGCTTTTGCACTGTGGGGCGCTAGAACAACAAGCAAACAGGCCAACATTAAGAGTTTTCTCAAGGGTTATCTCCTCCGTCCCCTCCATAAGCAGCAATCCTTGGGCCAAGTTCCTCCCCGTTGAACGTCCCTTCAACCGGCATTAACCTTCTGTTTACAATGATTTACAGGAGGGGGTGAAATCCTCCCAATTGGGAATTGTGCAAAAGAGTTTCCTTGCCCCCCACCTCTTTTCCATCGTAGTCAATCTGTTTCCAGGTTTTGACCCGGTCGGCCCGCTGCTCTCGCTCGGGACCAGGAATCCTTATCGGATTTCTGGTTAAACCATAACATCCCCCCTCCCCCCTGTTTTTCATAAGTGTTGCATCTAAAAGACTTAGCGATCCTGTAAGTTCTTTGCCTGCAACACTTACGAGAGATTTCATAAGTGTTGATTCTAAAGAACTTAGATAGATCTGGAGAATGGAGGAGTGAAAGGGGAAAACGCTGGGGGCGGGACGGTCGGCGGAGATATTGATCGGCACTTCCCGACAAGATCGTGAGCGAGCGTCGAGGATTTTGATTGCCAAACACGGGGGAGAATAGCACACAAGTATACTACGTGTCAATTACTTTCTTGTTAGCATTCGAACGAGATCGTAAGGCGTTGAAATTACTGGCGGTTAAAGTCCAAGTCAGAAATCCCGCCCTCTGGAAACCGAGGACGGGGCACCCGCACGCGGCTTCTTAGGCCGCTTTCTGATTCTCGCGGCTGACTGAGGCCACGTTCATGACCGGCCGGCGGAAATCTGTAAGGCGCGCCACGGTCAGGTCCCAGCAATGCCGAAGCATGTAGAGGCTCGCGACCAGGAAGGCAAGCGTTGCAAAGCCCAGCGCGAAGAGGGCGAACGCTGCGAGCAGTTCCCGAACGACGTAAAGTTGCGACATCACGATGACTGCCAGAAACCCCCACAGCCACATGCGACCGTTGTCCTTGAGCTTGGTTTGCACGGCAGCCTCCTGATTTGACGGTGTGCACTTTCTCGCGTTCAGGGCGCACGAACAATGCACCGTGGATGAACTGTGGGTGGACTGGAGGTGAACCGAGAGGGAGACCATCCCGCGCATCTTCAACGCAGGTCAAAGCCACTTGATTGCATGCAATCAAGTGCCGCATCCAGGGCTTCAGTCGGCTGTCGAAGAGGATTTCCCCTCAAGCGGTTGGGCGAACTTCGCATGAATCGGTTTTGTTTCTGGGAGCATTCTAATAGAATCTGACGCGGCCGTGAGGTAGTGTTGGGTCCAAGCGGGAACAGACACAGTTTAGGTCGGTGAGGAGGGCAGAATGATGAAGAAGGGTTTTGGCGCCGCAGCCAGTGTAGTCCTACTGCTATGCGCAGTGTTCACGCTGGAGTACGGAAGAGCACAAGAAGGATCGCCGCTGCGCGGCCTTCGGGTGAAGGTGCATTACAAAGGGTCGGGTACCGTAGACGAAAAGCACAAAATTTTGGTGTTCCTTTTCGATTCGCCAGAGTTTGGGCACAGCCACGTGATGCCGTTTGCGGTGATGAGCACGAACTCCAAAGATGGAACCGTGACGTTTAACGATGTGGCCAAATCACCGGCTTACGTAGGAGCAGTTTATGATCCAAGCGGAGGTTACGCCGAGCGACAAGGACCGCCTCCGCCCGGTTCGTCGCTGGGGATGTATAGCAAGACGCCAGGCCAGCCTGCACCTGTGAAGGTTGAAGCAGGAAAGACTGCCGATGTCGAGTTTACTTTCGACGACACGGTAAAGATGCAGTAGACGCAATCACTCGACAATTGGAATTCGGGGACAGACGGGACGTTTTCTGATATCCGTTTGACAAGACTCGTTTGGCTCATTGGAGATTTCAGAGTAAGGGAAACTTCCCGTCTGTCCCCACTCCCTCGTCCCCACTCCCTCGGTGGGTACTGACATCACTACCTTGATGCTGGGTTCATGAAATTGACTCCACCGAATCTCGGCTCGGTTGACATGCTCCGCCGGCCTGGAGCAGAATCTTGGCAATACTCCATTGTCCGAAGTCTGGTTCAGGCTTATGGGCAAAAATTCAGGCTATTCTCCTTGGTTGAAGTCTTCGGTCATCCTGACAGTCGCGATTCACTGCGCCGAAAGGAGTCCGTATGCCGAAAAACAAGATCCCATTTGTGGTGTTGCTACTCTTGGCCTTGTCGTTCACGGCCATTTCCTGCCGAAAACTCGAGACTAGGACTCTCGTTCCTCCTACTCCGCTGCCGCCTCCTACGGTCTTGGAAGCAATTCCGCTTGAGGACGGGCAATTAGTCGCGGTCACCCTACACCCCGATGATCCCCATTGGGCCGTGCTTTGGTTCCAGAAGCCGGACAAGACAATTGCCGTCGTACTCGTGAATGTGGCTCAAGGAAAAGTCGTACGACGTGCGGCGATTCCGCGCAATTAGAAAGGAAATGAACCTTGGAGCATCCTCTAAAGAAGGAGATGAGAAATGAGTTTTGTGGACAAGTTGAGTTCGATTGCTTATCGCTTATTTTTCTTCGCAGCCTCCGTACTACTTGTGCTTGCTGTTGCGGAGAGAGTGGCGAATTTCTTCGGGTACACGATCCTACGTGTGGCCTTTGCAGGGGGGCGGCTTCTCGAATTCACTGCTGTGCTCCTGATTTTCGTTGTAGCTCTGATCCTGAGACAGCTCAGAAATGAACTGCGGAAGGGAGACAGACCGAGCTAAGTCGTTTTCTCCAACTACGACGGCCCATTCTTCGCCAGGGAATTCGGGGACGGGAATTCGGGGACAGACGGGACGTTTCTGATATTTGTTTGACAAGGCTCGTTTGGCTCATTGGAGATTTCAGAGTAAGGGAAACTTCCCGTCTGCCCCCACTCCCCCCCGTCTGTCCCCACTCCCCCGTCGTCTTATGACCGATGAAACCTTTTGCGGGATGCGTCGCCACCAGCGTATCTCCTTGCCGCAAGGCATGTCCGTGACCTGGCACGGTAGCGGCCAGCAACAGGTTTCTCGGGTCAAAACGTTAAGCATGGGAGGTCTGTTTCTCTGCGGGTCCAATACGCTGCGAGTAGGCACGGATCTGACCCTCGTTTTTGAAGTACCCGGAGGCATGGTTCTGGCGGAAGCGGTTGTCCGAAACATCGTGCCTGGTGAGGGGATGGGTGTCGAATTTACTAAGATGAATACTCAAAACCGAGTCCTGCTAGAAGAATTGCTCACGCGGTTGTTGCGCTAACGAAGTGTTGGTACCGGGAAATCGCCAGGCATGTGGATTACTTCCGAGTTCCCGTCATCCGGGTAGGATCACCAATATGTTGGGTCTACAATCGTCGGGTGGACCACCATACCGTCGCGATCGTCAGCATTACGGGCACCTGTCTTGATGTGGTGGGTAGTCTCTATCTGGCCTACGACCTATTGGGTGGACAACACGGTCCGTTGCGCCTGCTTACCCGTGCCGTAACGTACTCCGTTGTCTTCGGCATCGGCTACGGCCTCGGCCTCGGTCTTTTCTTCGGGCTGGCTTCCGGTATCGCCACCGGTATCACCCTGTCGATTGAGTTCAGTCGAGCAGCTCGGGGGCTGGATCATTACTCCTTGCCTTGGGAAGGACTGTTTTCCGCCATCCGGGGGTTCGCTTTCGGAGCCGGACTGTACAGGATTGTGGGCTTCGGATTCGCCATCGCATTTGCCATTCTCATAACCATAGGCCAAGTATTCGCCTACTCTCGCGGAATGCGTCCTTCGATGGACTATGAAGCGTCTCGCCGTCCACGGCTTACGCGTCGCCAGTTTTGGGGAACGGTCCTCCGTACCATCGGCTACACGGTCGCAGCCCTGATCTGTAGCGCGTTCATCCATCACGTGGACCACGCCTGGCTTTTTGCCATTCGCGTGGGGCTGGTGACAGGCATTGTCACCGGGGTGGGAATTACGGTGAATCCTTACATCGAATATTACGCCGACAATCTCCCGGAGCGGCGGCTCGGGGTATTCGGCATTGGACTCATTCTTTGCGGTTTTACCCTGCAATCTTTTCAGTATTGGCTGTCACTATTTGATGTGCGTCTTACTTAGACCGTCATCTCACTACCACCGAGAGGCGTTCTCCCGAATCGAGGGGCGGCCACCCCGCTACCCAACGGAATCGACGGGAACATACACCAAATTCTTGGGAAATGGTGTATGCTTGCAGCATGGGCAGAACAAACATCGTGATTGATGACGACTTGGTGCGCAAGGCGCGCAAGCTGACGCGGCTTAAGACGAAGCGGGAAATCGTGGACAAGGCACTAGAGCTACTGGTGCGCTCGGAGAGCCGGAAGGGCCTCCTTCGCCATTATGGAACGGGGATCTGGAAGGGTGACCTGAAAGCGATGCGGAGGAAGCGCGGTTGATCCTGGTGGATAGCTCGGTGTGGATCGACTATTTCAGTTCCGCACCGGGGCGCGCCGGGAATGAGCTGCGGCGGATGATCAGCGACGCGGAGCCCTTTGTACTGACGGGAGTGGTGGTCGCCGAGATCCTGCAGGGCCTGACGCGGGATGCCAGCCGGATCGAACATTATCTTTCCCAATGGGAAATGATCGAGCCTCGCGGCTTCCGTACCTACCGGGAAGCGGCGGCGATTTCCCGGCTGGGTCGCGCCAAGGGTGTGAGCCTCACGACGATGGATGCACTCATTGCGGCGATTACGCAGGAGCATCGCGCCAGCGTGTTCACTCTGGACAAGGATTTTTCTCGAATCGCGCGTTTGACGGGACTGCCGCTGTATCTGCTGCCGGGACCATGAGCCCAGGGAGGAGCGGGATTCCTTGCTCTTATTGTGTGAGGAAAATCATCCCAATTCTGTTTAGAGTGACTCGCCCGTCGGGAATGTCAAAACGGTTGGAGCAACGGGATCAGAGAAAGTCATGAGCGAAGAGCGGACCCACCCTTTGCAAAAGTCAAAACCGCAAAGGGCAGGCCACCCAAAATCGTCTCACTGCATTAAGAGTGTGCCAGCCACGCAGGAGACTGATGTGTCGAAGGCGACGAAACTCGATGAGGCGATTACCGGTCAATCTTTCGCTGCGGACAATCGTTTCAGCGCCCCTCTGATCAAAATGACGATGGGTTTTCCAGTGGGGGCAAGGAGGGAAAGCTCCAAATCGCCGGAGTTTTCAACCTCCCCGCGAAATTCGCCAAACTGATTTGTGATTGTGCTGGCAACACTTTCGCGGCCGTCCGAGAGCGTGACCCGCACGTCGCGGCCAACCATCTCCGGATGGCTAAGGTCCACCAACTGTCCAGAGACGACCAAGCGATTTTGCTCCTGCTGCAATTCCACGTGCAGATCGATCTGATAAGGGTCAGCCCGGTAAAGCATCTGCCTGATTCTCATGGCAGCCGAGCGTATTCCTGCCGGGGCGGGCTGCGAAAAGCTGTCGTATAGCAGCTGGATCAGTCCACCGGTTTCCTGCTGCCCGGCGGCGAAGCTAGCCGTTGCGAACGCCGCCTTGACCACTTGAACTGTTTCCGGGGAAGGCTGGTAATCAGCCTCGAATGCCGCCTTGGCTAGTTTCTGCCATGGCACGACTGTTTCCACATAACGTTTACGACGTGTCCCCCCGTGCTCCCCTAGCGTCCTTCGCCGTATATTAGAAGCCGCGTGGTTCACAAGATCACTGCATTCCAAAGCTTTAAAGTGCTTCATCTTCGTTCCCCCCATTCACCTTTCTATCGTTCATTCCGCTGCACAGAGGATGGGTCCATTCAGCGTTACCCGTGGAAGAAGGAGAGTGCGGGGTGGAGAAAAATATAGATCTTACAGAGAGGACCCTAGCGCTTTATCAGGTGAATGCTGTAATGAGCAAATGGAACGGCTAGGAAAGTTTGAGGGTTGGACGAATTTAGGATGGCGCGTCGGGAAACAGGAGTCGGGGGCTGGAAGACGCGGGAGATATCAAAGTGGTCCGCGCGAAATGATCAGAGAGAGTCAAAAACCGCACCCTTAAAACCGAAGGGTGCGGCACCCAGAATCGTCCTATCGGATTACGCCTGCGCCACTCGCCTTGCGCTGTTCGAATCGCCAACGGAAGCTCGCCGCGGCAACGGCTCTCAGAGAAGGTCCGGCGGGAAATAACTGTCGCGTCCGGCTCCTGAATGGCGCGAGCGCAGGTGCGCAGGCGTAGAAATCCAGGAGCCGCGGACGGCAGTTCACGACATGGCCTAGAATCCAGGAAACGCGGGGCACGAACCGCCGAAGCTCCCGGAGGTTGACGGATTGGGCTTATGCAGCTGGATGTTTCCCGCCCGCCAAGCGGACGGCAAACCCGCATCGCCACCACCGAAGAGAGAAGCGATGCGGCTCTATCCATGTGAAAACGCCAAGTTCCGTTTGGCCAGCCAAGTCCCAACGACGCATATGCCGTTTCAGAAGAACTCCGGGCGATCAGAACCCCAACCCAGAGTCGTCGCCACCGCAGGCCTCAGTGATCTGAGCCTCGCTTAGGTCCGGTCCAGTGTTAGAGGGATTATGTTTATGCAACTGGATGTTGCCCCCTCCGCCCGTAGGTCCCGGGGGACCCAACTCGCGTGTCGTAAGAAGATAGCCGTTGCTGACCTTGACCCCAAAGCGGTCATCACCGCCTGGTTCGCCATTGTCCTTCGTCCTGACTCGGAACTTGACAGTCGAACCGTCATTGAGCCTTCCTGTGCCGCAGAGGTCTCGATACCCTGAGGGACCGTTCGGGAACGGGTTAAAATATGCGGTCACGGGACCGTTGAGATGCGCAGGGGGATTGAAGCCGTGATCCACGACGTTAACATGGCCGAAGAACCCCCCATTCTTGCATCCGCCCACGATGCCGAAGTTCACCCGGCTGAGGTCGTCCTTGAACACAAATCCGCCACCGGTGGTGAAGTCACAGGGCACCGGAACTTGGTGG
>Ga0137407_10003555_pt1 | contig 10380 bp, 7 predicted proteins | sample CZOMad2_2_16fung_FD_108410 | JGI IMG/M metagenome (GOLD analysis project Ga0137407, IMG submission 108410) | Vadose zone soil fungal communities from Angelo Coast Range Reserve, California, USA - CZOMad2_2_16fungal (Illumina Assembly) | ecosystem: Environmental > Terrestrial > Soil > Vadose zone...
GAGTCGCGATGGCGAGCCCGGCGACTGCCGCGCCGGCGAGCGCCAGCGCGAGGACGCCTTGTCTGTTCCAACCAGTCATGGAGCACCCTTTGTGGAACCGGTGAGCGTATCCAATATGGCCTGGTGCATCGCCGCGTTGGAGGTCACGAGGCTGGTCGCGTAGATCGAGCGCTCGCCGCGGAGACTGGTGGCCCGGCCCCCCGCCTCCTCCACGATCACCTGGAGGGCCGCGATGTCCCACGGGTGCATCACCGGATCGAACGCAATCTCCCCCGCCCCTTCCGCCACCAGCATGTGCTGATAGAAGTCGCCGAAGCCGCGAGTACGCTCGACCCGGGCGATGAGCCCGGCGATCCCGGGCGGCGGTCCCCCCTCGCCAGGGCCGAGGTTGCCGTGGAACAGCGTGGCGCGCTCGAGCGACGCGATGCGCGACACCATCATCCGTTGTCCGTCCCGGAACGCGCCGCTGCCGCGCGCCGCGTGCCAGCGGGCTCCCAAGGCCGGCGCGCTCGCGACGCCCGCTACCACCTCGCCGCCAGCCTCGATCGCCAGCAGGGTCGCGAACACCGGAATGCCCCGCACGAAGTTGCGCGTGCCATCGATCGGATCGATGATGAGCCGCGCTTCCGTGCGTTCCGGCGCTTCGCCTTCCTCTTCGCCCAACACGCCGAGCTCAGGGTGGTTGTGGCGCACCGCCGCCCGGGCCATCGCTTCGATCGCCTGGTCCGCCTCGGTGACGGGGCTCAGATCCGGCTTCTCCTGGACACGAAGTCCGGCGGTGCGAAACCATCGCAGCGCCAGCTCGTCTGCGCGATCTGCGAGCTCGATGAGAAAGGGGAGCCAGTCGGCTGGGGACATTGAATAGGAGCGTGAATGGAGCCGATGGGATTCGAACCCGCAACCCCCTGGTGGGGGCGTCTCCGGCCTAGGGAAAGGTGATGCGCATCACGCGCGGCCGTAAACATCTTCGCGCCGTCGGTGTCTTCAGAAGGGCAGTCACCAAACAGGAGTGAACATGGAACGCACACCGCAGGGCCTGCTCATCGCCGGCGCACTGAGTCTCGCGGGCTGTGCCGGGGGCTATACCAGGGCCGCCGTCGTGTACAGTGAGCCGGCAGAGTACGTGTACGTCGTGCCGGTGGATCGGGTGGTCGTGGTCACGCGCGAAGTGCTCGTGAACCGCGGCTGGGCGGTGGTTCGCGTGGAGCGCTCGGGACCGAATCGGATCATCTGGGCGCGCCGGAACGACAATGACGACGAAATCGTGCGCATCTTCGCCACGCCGCAGGGTCAGCAGGTCGCCGTGCGCGGGTTGTGGGAAGTCCGCGAGCGACACGATCGCGGCAAACACAAGGGGTGGGAGAAGCGTGGCGCCCCACGAGACATCATCGCGGACATCGACGTCCGCCTGAGGACTCGCTGAACGTCGCTTCCACCGACCTCTCGGACCAGTCCGGCGGGTCGTTGGCTTTAGCGGCCGGCATGGAGCGGATGGGATTCGAACCCACGACCCCCTGGTTGCAAACCAGGTGCTCTCCCAGCTGAGCTACCGCCCCGAACGGCGTAATCGTAGGCAGTGGCGTGGGCGGATGCAACCATATCGCGGTCGCTGGTGCGTCGCGCCAACCGCCTGTATCATCCCGCAGGGCGTTCCTTGTTCACCCTCGACGCGAGGAGCAGTCCATGCGGAAACCCCTCCTGACGCTGGCCGGGCTGGCGGCCCTCGCGGCCCCGCTGCCGGCCCAGACCGCCGACGAGATCATCGCCAAGTATCTCACGAACGTCGGCGGAATGGACAAGATCCAGGCCGTGACGACGCTGCGGCGCACGGGGAAGATCGTCCTCGGCGGCGGCTTCGAGGCGGGGGTCATACAGGAGAGCAAGCGTCCGAACAAACTCCGTCAGGAGTTCGTATTCCAAGGCATGACCGGCGTCAACGCCTACGATGGCAAGACGGGATGGAAGATCGAGCCGTGGCAGGGGAAGAAAGACCCCGAGGCGCTGAGCGAAGAGGAAATGAAACAGATCGTGGAGGACGCCGACTTCGACGAAGCACTCGTCAATTACCGCCAGAAGGGAAACAAGGTCGAGCTCGCCGGCACGGAGCAAGTCGAAGGCACGGACGTCTACAAGCTCAAGGTGACGCTCGCGAGCGGCGACCTCCGATACTACTACATGGACACAGACTATTACGTGCCGATCAAGATCGACATCAAGCGGATGATCCGCGGCGCCGAGCAGGAATTCGTGACGACCCTCGGTGACTACAAGGCGGTGGCGGGCTGGTACCTGCCGTATTCCATCGAGACGACGCGTAAGGGCAGCGAGGACACCCAGAAGATCACGTTCGACAAAATCGAGGCCAACGTCCCGGTCGACGACGGCCGCTTCGCCAAGCCGGGGAGGAATTAACTCATGACCGCCCGGTGGCTGCCCATCATCCTGCTCGCGGGACACGCGAGCGCACAAACGCCCGTGAAGGTGGATTCGGAAACCATCTCCGGTCTCGGCGCGCGGAACATCGGCTCGGCGGCGATGAGCGGCCGGATCGCAGCGGTCGCCGCTGTGCAGGAAGGGCCCCGACTCACCGTCTATGTCGGCGCGGCGAGCGGCGGCGTCTGGAAATCGGTCAATGGCGGCACGACCTTCAAGCCGGTGTTCGACAAGCAACCGGTCCAGTCCATCGGCGCCATCACGATCGATCCGAAGAATCCGAAAGTGATCTGGGTCGGCACCGGTGAAGCGTGGACGCGCAACAGCGTCTCGATCGGCGACGGTATCTACAAGTCGGTGGACGGCGGCGACAACTGGGTGAATGTCGGGCTCCCGGAGTCCGAGCGGATCGCCAAGATCCTGGTGGACCCGACCGAGTCCAACACCGTCTACGCGTGCGTGCCCGGAAAGCTCTGGAGCGATGGGGACCAGCGCGGCCTCTACAAGACGACCGACGGAGGAAAGGCCTGGGTGAAGGTGTTGAAGGGTGCCAACGCGTCCACCGGATGTTCGATGGCCTCGCTCGATCCGCAGAACCCCAAGACGATCTACGCCGGGATGTGGGACTTCCGCCGGCAGGGGTGGACGTTCCGCTCCGGGGGCAACGGTCCCGACGCCCCCAGCGGCTCCAGCCTCTTCAAGAGCACCGACGGCGGCGCGTCGTGGACGGAATTGGACGCGAACGGCGCGAAGGGCTTGCCGGCGAAGCCCTGGGGGCGGGTCGCGGTCACGGTGGCACCGTCCAAGTCCAACGTGGTGTATGCGTTTATCGAAGCCGCGGTTCCCAAGAACGGCCTGTATCGCTCCGACGACGGCGGCAAAACCTGGGAGGCGCGCGATCGCAGCCAGCTCATGATCTGGCGGCCGTTTTATTTCGCGAACCTGATCGTCGACCCGAAAAACGAGAACCGGCTCTACAAGCCGGACCTGTCGTTGATCGTCAGCACCGATGGCGGCGCGAGTTTCAGCAACATCGGCGGCGGCGCCCACGGCGACTTCCACGACGTGTGGATCGACCCCGCGAACACCGACCACCTGATCACCGGCGACGACGGCGGCCTGTGGTACTCCTACGACGCCGGCAATAAATGGTGGAAGGCGGAGAACCTGCCTGTTTCCCAGTTCTACCACGTCAGCGTCGACCTGGACCGGCCGTACCACGTGTACGGAGGATTGCAGGACAACAGCTCGTGGGTGGGCGAGTCGGAGTACCCGGGCGGCATCACCAACAGTCGCTGGGAAAACATGTACGGCGGTGACGGTTTCTGGATGTTCGTCGATCCCGCCGATCCCGATTACATCTACGCGGAATACCAGGGGGGCGAAATTGGGCGGGTGAATCGCAGGACGCACGAGACCCGCAACGTCAAACCGCTCCCCCGCTACCACGAGGGCAAGCTGCGCTACAACTGGAACACGCCCATTCACGTGAGCGCAACCCGCAAGGGCACGATCTACATCGGCGCGCAATTCCTGTTTCGCTCGCGCGACTTCGGGCAGACGTGGGATCGGATCTCACCCGACCTCACCACCAATGATCCGGCGAAGCAGCAACAGGAGCAGTCCGGCGGCGTGACCGTGGACAACTCCTCGGCGGAAATGCACACCACCATCTACGCGATCGCCGAGTCGCCCAAGAATCCCAACGTCGTCTGGGTCGGCACCGACGATGGCAACCTGCAGCTCACGCGGGACGGCGGCAAGACGTGGACGAACGTGGCGCGTGGTATCAAGGGCCTGCCGCCGCAGGCATGGGTCTCGTCGATCGACGCAGGCCATTTCGACGAGGGTACAGTGTACGCCACCTTCGACCTGCATATGTTCGGCGACCCGCGGCCGTACGCGTACCGCTCCAGCGATTACGGGAAGACCTGGTCGGCGCTGGTCGCCCCGGATGGTCCGGTCCGCGGATACGCGCACGTCATCAAGGAAGACCTGGCGAACCCAGACCTTCTCTTCCTCGGCACCGAGCTCGGCCTCTGGGTCTCGCTGGACGGCGGCAAACAGTGGGCGCACTACAAGGGCGGCGATCTCCCCGCGGTAGCGGTGCGCGATCTGGCGATCCATCCTCGAGACCACGATCTCGTGATCGCGACGCATGGACGGGGCATCTGGATCGTGGACGACATCACACCGTTACGCGCGCTCACGCCGGCGACGCTGGCCAGCAATGCGGTGTTTCTCAAAGCCCGGCCGATCGTCCAGCGCATCCCCGCTCAAGGCGGATGGGCCAACGGTGATGCCGCGTTCGTCGGCCCCAACCCACCCGGCGATGCGGTGATCACGTATTACCAGAAGAAGCGTCACATCTTCGGTGATCTGACGATCGAGGTGCTCGATCAGACAGGCCGGCAGGTCGGGACGGTGCCGAGCAGCAAACGACGCGGCCTCAACCGCGTGACGTGGGCAATGCGCCTCCCGCCACCCAAGGTGCCGTCGGCAGCGAGCGTGGCGTTCGGCGCGGCGTTCGGCCCTCGCCTCCTGCCCGGCACCTACACCGTGAAGATGTCCAAGGACAAGGACACCTACACTACGCCGCTCGTGCTCGTACCGGACCCGCGAGCGAAGCACACACCTGCGGAGCGCCAGGCGCAATTCGACCTGGCGATGAAGCTCTACAATCTGCTCGGCAACATGACGTTCGCGGTCGAACGCATGAACGACGTCCGCCTGGCGCTCGACGACCGGGCCGGCAAGCTGCCAGCGGGCGACGCCCTCGCCACCCGGCTGGGTGCGGCATCGGCCGCGGTCGACGAGTTGCGTCGCAAGATCGTGGCCACGAAAGAGGGCGGGATGATTACCGGCGAGGAGCGGCTGCGCGAGAATCTGGCCGACCTATACGGCAACGTCGTTTTCTACGAAGGGCGACCGTCCGCGACTCAAGTGGAGCGCGCGGATGCAATCGAGCATGAGCTGGCCGACGTGGTGGCGGTCTTTGATGGATGGGCCGCCGCGGAGCTCGGCGGACTCAACGCCGCACTCGGGACGAAGCAGCTCGAGGCGATCAAGGCGGCTGACGCGGCACGGAAGTGACCCGGGCCCGGTCTCTGCCGGCTACTTCGGTCGGATGATCCGCGTCACCCTGCCGCGCCTCGACCACCAGGATCGGCAAGCGGAGGATGTCGTCGCCGACGCCTCCATTCAGGAACCCGGTCATTCTCGGTAGGGGGAAATTCCCCGGCATGAAACGCATCGCTGCGGTGTTCCTCGTGGCGGCGGCCTGTCGGGCCGGTCCCGCGCCTTTACGACTCGGTACCACGTACACGGTACAGCAGTCGGGCGCGCTCGCGGTGCTCGAGTCGCTCTGGACGGGCCCTGCTCCCCTGACCACCGTGGTCGCCCCATCGGGGCAGATCCTGCGCGCCGCCGCGAACGGCGACTTGGACGTCGTGATCACGCACGCGCCGGCGCTCGAACAGCGGCTGCTCGTCGGGCCAGGACACGCCCTGCTCCGCTGTCCGCTCGCCGCCAGCCGGTTCGCCGTGGTGGGGCCGGCGGCGGACCTCGCCCGCGTCGCGACCGCCGCTACCGCCGCGGAGGCGTTTCGCCGCATCGCCGCAGCGGGCGGGCCGTTCGTCTCGCGCGGCGACTCGTCCGGCACACACGTGAAGGAGCTCGCGCTGTGGCGAGCCGCGGGAGTGACGCCGGCGCCCCGCTGGTACCTGGAGTCGGGCGCCGACCAGGCGGCGACGCTCCACCTCGCCGACGAACGGCGGGCCTACGCCCTCGCCGACCTCCCCACCTACGCGAGGATCGCCGGCCTGGAGTCCCGCATCCTGTTCGCCGCCGACACCGCGCTCACGAACCCGTACACGCTGTACCTGGTGCGCCGTCCAGCACCCCATCCCAACGCGCGGGCCTTCGCGACGTGGGCGACGCACGCCGGGCGCGAGGCGGTGCTCGCGCTCCGGCTGCCGGACGGTACGCCGGCGTTCGTGCCGCGGCCAGGCGACTGCGAAGCTACTGCGAAATCGTGAGGGAGTACCCGCTGAGCGGGCGCAGTTGGAAGTCCGACCCGGCCACGGCCTCGATGGTTGCGGTGTATTGGCTCAGCTTCCGGGTGTCGGGGACGCCGATCGTCACCACCGCGCCGTTCGTCAGCGTCCCGGTGACGGCCAATCGGGTCACCATGGTCAGGGGCTGGGAGAAGACCCGCAGCCCCGGCGCGGCCGTGATGCTCGTGGGCGCCAGCGGCCCTGTGAACCTGAACTGAATCGCGCCGTCCGAGCCGGCGTTGGGCGTCGTCAGCGAAACGGTGACCACTCCCGCCACCGGACCGGTGCCCGCGTCGCTGCAGCTCCCGGCGCCGCCGACTGCCAGCGCGACCACCAGCCATCGCCCGAGGTGCTTCATCGAGACGCTCCTTTCCGCTTAGCCGCGCTCACGAGCGCCCGTCGCTGGGCCGTGAGCGGTGCTCCGGTCGCCTGCACCCAGGCGAGAAAATCGCCCAGATCGAAGTCGCCGCTGTTGTTCCCCAGCTGGTCGAGGTCTGTGAGCTGCGCCGCTGTGAGCGCGCTCGACCCGTTGAGCAGCTGGGAGACGACGTCCACCGTGTTGAAGGTCTCGAGGAACACCGCCCGCACGGAGTAGGGCCGACCCATCGGCAGTGTGACGCTCAAGTTCTTCGTGACGGTATCGCCCGCCCAGCCTTGGAACGTGCGCACGACGCTCGTGTCGGTGGCCGTGAGGGTCACCGGCGTCCCGTCGGCGACGAACGTGTCGCTCGGCACCGAGCCTGAGATGGTGCCGCCGCTGGTCGTGGTGTAATGGACCTGGTGCGACCGGGCCAGCGTCACGGTGAGGGTTTCTGGGGTGGCGCTGGCCGTGTAGCTGAAGCTGCGCGCCTGCCCGCCGGACCAGGAGACGAACACTTGCCGCGTGCGACCGCCCACCGTGAACTGCGTATCCGCCACGCTCACGCTGTGCATCGTGCCGGGCGTCAGAACATCCCGGAACAGGTGATATGTGACGGCGTCGAACTGGATCACGGCAGCAGTGTCCGTCGCGCGCACCACCCAAACGGGATAGCTCAGGCGGAACTGCATCGTCCCGTTCGGCAGGAGCTGCGTGATCTGATCGACCACCAGGCCGGCGGGCAACCCGTCCGAGTTCCGTACGGCAGCGGGGACGCTGGTCGGACTGAACGTCCCGTTGCCCGTGGTTCCAGGATAGGGGTCGCCCGCGTCGCCGTAGTCGTAGCACCCCGCCGTCGGGCCGCCACAGCCGTTCAGGTTCGCGTCGAGATTGCCGAAACCGTCCGCCTGGACCACCTCGAGGCCGTGGATCGGGCCGCTGTTCACGGTGTTGTCGTGGTCGAGGTCGTGTTGGGCAATCTGCGTCGAGTCCACGTGATAAATCAGCAGCCCACCGCCGCAGGAGGCGGGGGGGTTTGGGCTTTGGTACCAAACTTGGCAGTTGTGCTCAATCATCGCCGTATCGGCCTGCACCGCCTGACGATTCTCGAGCAGGAAGTATTCACCCCGAGGGTTCGATCCAGAGACCTGAAGGTAGAACGCCGTGTGAGAAGTCGGTGCCGCGCCGAAGCTGTGGGTGCCAGCGCTGCCGAGCGGCACGATCGTCACCCAGCCCAGCTGGCTGAGCGACCACGCGTCCATGCGCGATGGGCTGAGGGGCGATGAGTAATTGCCGGTGCCCATGAGGCTCCACTCTCCGACGCCTTGACTGAGGTAGTCGGTATCGTACAGATCGGGCAGCCCGAACCCGTGGCCGGTCTCGTGCACCACTGTCCCCACCGGCATGATCTGGCTCGGGTCGCAACCGTCCAGACCGCCCACGCCGGTCTCGAGGATGTAGTCCGCGACCTTGATAGGCACACCCTGCCTGTTCACGGAGTGCGTTGTGTAGGGCACGACGCTGCCGAATGCGTTCGTCAGGTAGGAGCGGTGCGACCAGAGGTGGTTGTTCGTCGCGCCGCCGCAGGCGCCGTCGATGGCGGGGTGAATGAAGGCCACGAGATCGACGTAGCCGTCGCCGTCGGAGTCGTATTGCGTCCAGTCCACCTGATTATCCAGCTTGCGCAGGGCCTCCCGTAACCCGGCCTGCATGCGAGCGAACGCCTGCTGGCTGTAGTAGCCGTTGCAGTTCGTGGTGCCGGCGGGACTGCCGCTGCACGTGCCCGGGACGCCGGTGTAGGTGACTTCGTTGGAGTCGAGCGCTGCATACCCGTAGGATTGACCCTGCACGCTCAGGAGACCGTTCGACATCTGCTCGTAGAAGGAGCGGTACGTGTACGGACGGCCAGCGGAGGCGCCGGTGGGGGAGGCCGCGAACAGCACCTGGTCGTACTGGGTAGCGTTGCGCAGCTCCGCCGCAGGCGTGTCCTTGAACTTGAAGAGGATCGCCGGGACCCGGAGCACGCCGGACACCGCCGCACTGGAGGCGAGCGGCGCGCCAGCGACGACCGGCGCACCGGCGGCCGCCATCGGGGCGTTCAGGGCGCCGAAGCTGCGGCGCGACAGGAGTCTCGCCCGCAGCGCCCGCACAGCCCGGGCCTGGCGACGCCACACGCCGTCCTTGCGGAAATCGAGTCCCTTGATTTCACGGCGGATGCGAGGAGGAGCTGTCTGCTGAGCCCCAATCGCCCCGGGCACACTCAGCGCACAAAACACGGCCACCAACACGAGCGAACGGGGCGTCACGGGAAATCCTCAGAGCGTGAGCAGGAACCGCGGCCGCTACGGCAATGAGCCTAAGCCGGCGACGTCGGGGGGGCTGTGTCACGTCTCACACGGCGACCCGCGAGTAGTACACCAAGCAGCATGAATCCGACCACGCCGCCGACGACTTTCGCCTCGTACAGCCACGGCCGCGCTTCATCGGCCGGGGTGACGAAGCCGAGCACGATGGAGAACAGTACGGCGGCAGACCCGACCAGCCCGGCCAAAGCGGTCGCGGCCGTCCGCTGGCGACGCAGCCGCAGGTACGCCAGAAATAGATACAGATAGGGGATGAAAAACAGGATCAGGGTGGTCTGCGTGAGCACCAGATAGGCGTTCTTCACCGTCGTGCCGACGAGACTCGCGATCACGAAGACCGTCGCGATCGCACCCTGAACGAGCAGCCCGACGTACGGCGTCTGCCACCGCGGATGGATCCGCCCGAACACCGCGGGCAAGGCGCCATCCACGCCGGCGACATACGGCAGCCGCGCAGAGCCGGCGAGCCACGCGCCGACGCCACCCAGGTTCCCCAGCACGAGCAGGATGGCGACGATTGCCGCGACCGGCGCGAGCCAGCCCGCGCCGAGCCGCTCGACCAGGGCGGCGGTCGCCTGCGGCATGCCGTTGGTGATGCTCACGGTGTCGTGCGGCAGCGCGACGAGCATCGCCGCCGTTCCGAGGACGTACATCGCGACGATCGCGAGCCCCGAGACCGCGATGCCGCGGCGCAGGGTGCGCGCGGGGTCGTGGATCTCGTCGCCCAGCGTGGGCGCCAGCTCGAGCCCGGCGAAGGCGAACGTCATGGTGGCGAACAGGTTGATGGACTGCAGGTCGAGGGTTGCGGGAAGCAGGCCGCCTGCGGTGACGGGCGTCGCGCTGCCGTGCGTCGTGAGCGACCAGATCGCGAGCACCACGAAAATGAGCCCCGGCAGCCATGTGCCGTGGCCGCCCAGATTCTGTAGCCGCTTTCCCACGCGCAGGCCCACGACGTTCATGCCCACTGCCAGCCACAGCCCGGCGAGCGACATCGCCGCGATGAACACGTTGTTGTCGCCCAGATGCACGAAGCGCGGGCCGGCTGCGTACGCGGCGATCGCCGCCGTAGTGACGAGCAGCGATGGGAAGTAGAACAGGTTGTTGACCCAGTACCCCCACCCCGCCACGAAGCCATGCAGCGGCCCGAAGGCGCGCCGCACCCACCGATAGA
>Ga0137407_10003556_pt1 | contig 10378 bp, 17 predicted proteins | sample CZOMad2_2_16fung_FD_108410 | JGI IMG/M metagenome (GOLD analysis project Ga0137407, IMG submission 108410) | Vadose zone soil fungal communities from Angelo Coast Range Reserve, California, USA - CZOMad2_2_16fungal (Illumina Assembly) | ecosystem: Environmental > Terrestrial > Soil > Vadose...
CGAATATACAGAACATTCCGAAACATGACCCGAAAGCCGATTTAGTCCGGTATGGCTTTATCCCTGCGCCGGGGTACTGCTTCATAGACGCTGATTTTTCACAGTTAGAGTACCGTTGTGCTGCCTGGTACTCCCGCGATGAGGCTATGATGGATGCTTTTGTCAGAGGGCTTGATTTCCACATTGCGACGGCGGCACTCCTGTTTAATGTCGCCATTGACCGGGTAGAGGGTTGGATGAGGCAAGCCGCGAAGTCGGTAAACTTCGGTATCCTCTACGGCATGGGGGCAAAAGCCTTAGCGCAGGGGGCCTTAAAATGGACCTTTAGCGATACTATCCCCTGCACCGAGAAGCAGGCACAGGAATTCATTGACCGACTGTTAGGGCAATTCCCCCGCCTGAGAGATTATTTCGCCTGGGTAGACAAGGGCCTGAGAAAAGGCTACCTGGAAACTCCCTACGGTCGGCGCAGGCACTTCCCCTTCAAGCCTAAGTATATCGGCGACCTCGAACGGGAGGCCAAAAACTCCCCGATACAATCTATGGCCTCTGACATCTGCCTCTCCTCCGCTATCCGAATCAATAAGGAAATTCCTCACGAGAAGGGAAGGGTTCGGTTCCTGGTGCATGACTCCGTTTTTATGGAAATCAAGACCGAATACGCAGAGGAACTACTGCCACAGGTAGTCGCTATCATGCAGAACCCCTTCCACCTGATAGAGGATAGGGGCGTTCCCTTCACCGTCAAGCCGGAAATTCTCCAACGATGGGGGAAGATACCACCAAAATAATTATTTGACAATCTGTATTTAATAGATTATAATTATAGTATAAACCCCATGAGGGGTAACAGAAGGTACTTACAATGGCACATGGCATCACAAACACGGACGAAATGTTTTCCGTCCGGCAGACACCCTGGCATGGATTAGGGAAAATCCTCCCGGAACTCGCCACCGCGCAGGAAGCCCTTGAAGCGGCGAACCTCTCCTGGCAGGTTCAAAAGGTTCCTGTCTTTGCACACTTCCCGGATGGTTCTGTCTCCTCTACCCGGAACTATGCAACCGTGCGGGAGGATACGAAAGAGGTTTTAGGGGTAGTCGGCACGGACTACACTCCTCTGCAAAATGCGGACGCCTTCAAGTTCTTTGATGCTGTCTGCCAGGACCCGAACGGCCCGAAGTATGAGACGGCAGGGAGCCTGCATGGAGGCCGTAAGGTCTGGATACTGGCAAAGATGCCCTCCTTTATTGAGGTTATCGGGCATGACATCATCAAAGAATATCTTCTGCTTTCCAATACCCATGACGGCTCTAAGCAGTTGGAAATGCGCTGGACGACGGTTCGGGTGGTTTGCCAGAATACTCTTTCCCTGGCATCACGAGGAGTAGCCGAGGTTCGCCTGCGCCACAGGAGCGACCTGACCCGGCGTATCTCGGATGTGCAAGAACTTCTCGGAATCACAAAGGCAAACCATGAATTCCTCACGGAAGCCACCGCCTTTATGCTGACGGTAAAGCCAACCGAGGAGCAAATCACTGATGTACTAACAAAACTTCTCGGTAACGGCTCTGAGGGGCCGGAAGGGGAATCGGAAACCAGCCCCCAGAAAAAGCGGGTTAAAGGGGAGATTGAAACCCTCTACAATTCCTCTGAAACCTGCAACCTGCCCGGTATGGAAGGTACGGCATGGGGCCTTCTCAATGCGATTACCGAGTGGTCAGACCATAACCGCCCCTATCGCTCTGCCGTGACGGACCTCGAATCTGCGCAGGTAGACTCCCTCTGGTTCGGTCGAGGGGATACCTTCAAGCGTAAAGCCTTTGACCTCGTAACCTCCTTGAAATAGACTTATGAGTATGTGCATTGGGTCAAACTGACCCAATGCACACAGGGATTGAACGGTGAATACCATGAAAATACCAGGGGGAGCAGAGCGTTTAATTAACTGTAGTGAATTAGCCCGTAAGAAGCCCGGTCCTGTACCCCTGCCGAACTCCCTTAAATTCCATACGGTAGGCATGAGAGAGGGCGAATGGGCGTACCTCAACCTATGGCCGGGGAAGAACCCGACAGCCCGCCTGCGGAACCTGTTAGACTATGTACAACGGATGCGGCCCAATGGCCCCGACGTTCGCCCTCGGAACGCAAAGGGACAATACAGCAAGCCCGAAAAGGAAACTACCCAGTGAGACGAAAACCACAAACCATCCACCCGGCGTACCAAGCAATAGGGATATTCTGCTTCCTGTTCTGGCTCTGGGTAATTGTTTGCCTCACGGCACTGTTCGCCCCCGGCAACGGCTGAAAATCCCTACTGTAAGAAATGCCGAATCAAAAAGATAGTCTGATTTTTCACGAAAGAAAGGTACTTACACCATGTCCCGGAAACTACCGGATGATTTCTCGGTTCCTATCCACCTCGCTAAAAGGCTTGCGGAAACCTCTCTTGCTGGCACGGTCTACAGCCTCTTGGAGCGGGCCTATATCGCAGGCTGGAATGCTGGTCTACAGGCTGCCGAGGAGCGGTTTATAGAGGACCTCGGCTACAAAGTTGGAGAGGTCTCTCCAACACAATCCAGCAAAGACCTCCTCAAGTGTATTGCCGACCTGGAACTGAATTACCCCCTGCAACTGGGTTTCCTGAAAGTAGATGAGTAACTAAAATGTATACTTGCAAGATACTTGCTGACTCTGTAGGACTCAATAAGGTTCGTTGCATCACCTTTGAAGTCACCTACCCGCGCTCTGTGCTGGCGGAGGTAAATACACACCGTGTATTCTCTCGTAATACGGCTTCCTCACGGGCTATACCCACCGAGAAACTTATTGAGGCTATAAGGCGGGACCCCTACATCCCAGAATGGACAAAAAATCAGAAGGGGATGCAGGGTGTAGAGGATGCCTACACTTCAGAAGAGATACAGTTCCTTAATCAGTGCTGGATTGCTGACCGGGATGCTGCTGTCATAACGGTTAAGTCTTATCAGAACGCTTTTAATGTCGCTAAACAGGATGTCAACCGCCTGTTAGAGCCGTGGATGTGGGTAACTCAGGTAATAACCTCTACCGATTGGGCAAACTTCTTTGCCCTTCGTAATCATCCGATGGCACATCCGGCTATCCGTCGTATCGCAGAAATGATGTACCGGGAATACCAAGAGAGTACCCCGGCACTTCTAAATTTTGGTAAGTGGCATCTTCCCTATGTCACCCCGGAGGATAGACTAAACCCGGAACTGGAAAAAGACCTGGGGGTTATTGATGTTTTCCGGCTACCGGAGTCCTGGCCTGTTATGTACACACCGTACCAGATGGTAAACCTTATTGCCCTCTCTGTAGTCCAGTGCGCGCGAACCTCCTATACCAAAATGGGAAGTGACCTATCCCTACCGGATATGGTTACTCGGTTTAACGACCTTATCAGCCAGACACCGAAACATGCCTCCCCGTTGGAGCATCAGGCAACTCCTTCTGATGCCAGGGCAGTAACGCTTAAAGGCAACCTCCGACACTGGTACCAATTCCGACATTTTGTACCTGGTGAAAGTGTCGCCGACGAACTGTATGATGGTTCTACCCGTGACTACAAGGAATTGTCTGAATGCTAACTCTCTACCCCCACCAGCGGGAAGGCGTTGATTTCCTGAAAGCCAATCGGCGGGTCATCCTTGCCGACGATATGGGACTCGGAAAGTCGGCAGAAATTATCCGAACCTGTGAGGAAATTCCCTACCCCGAAACCGTTAAGGAGCGTGTCTCCGGGGCGCTGGTGGTTGTTCCGGCATCCCTGCGGCTTCTCTGGGGGGAGGAACTACAAAAATGGACCCCTACCGCACGGGTGGTTATCGTCGGTGCGGAGGATGAATCCTTTTACGACCGGGAGGAGCAGATAAAACAGCCCGCTGATTATACCGTGGTCAGTTACGAGGCTATTATCACCCTGACCAACCAGGCTGAATTCACACAGGCAAAGGCATTCGGGGATGTTAAGGCCAAAAAGCAAGCAATTGACCCCCGCCACCTTCCCTCCCTCTTGAAGCGCAAGTACAGCCGGTTTATCTTTGATGAGGCCCACCGTCTCCGGGGACGGAGTACAAAGGCATATGAGGCCGCGCGGCTCCTGGTCAAGGGAAACTCCAACCGGCAGTTAGTCATCATGGCGACCGGTACCCCGGTCATTACGAGGGCAGAGGAATTATGGAGTTACCTGTCTATCCTCTACCCGGAGCAGTATCCCTCCTTCTGGCGTTGGGCCGATGAATGGTGTACCCAGGTACGGAATCGCTTCTCTGGCTACAACGAAGTTACCGGCGTTCGAGACCCCCAGAAGTTACAGGAGGCCCTACAGAATGTCATCCTCCGGCGAACAAAAGCACAGGTATTAACGCTCCCATCCCGAACCTTTGTCAATATCCCAGTAAAATTGACTGTTGCTGAGAATCGGATGTACACGGAATTAAAGCAGCGCCGCCATACCACCTACAAGGGAGTAGAGATAGAGGCCCCCAACGGCGCGGTACTGGCCCTTCGGTTGCAGCAGATATGTACCTCCGCTGATACCTTCCTTCCTGGCAGTACCGACCCTGCCGAATTTAGAGGCTCTAAAGCATCGGCCCTCTTAGAACTCGTGGAGGATACCGAGGAGCAATTTTTAATCTTTACCCGATTCCGAACCGCCTGTGAGAGAATTAGTAAATTTCTCACGAGAAAAGGGGTCAAGGTCGGCACCATCCACGGGGAGGTATTCCGTACTGACCGAAAGCAGGCTATCTCTAATTTCCGTGAGGGAATCTATCGGGGACTGGTCTGCACCTACGGCGCGGCATCCGAAGGGGAGACCTGGAATGAAGCCAGCATGGTTATCTGCGTGGACCGTCTCTACTCCCCGGCTTTCAACAATCAAGCAGTGGACCGTGCCTACCGCATCGGGCAAACTAAACCTGTAACGGTCTACTCCCTGGTATCAAAAGGTACCATTGAGGAAGCCATTATCAAACGATTAGGCAAGCGGGAAGCCATGTTCGATTCATTGATACCCATAGCAGCGGTACTTCGGGCTGTTAGTGAGGAATTAGGAGAGACAATATCCGATGTGGCAGAAGTTATCTAACCTGATAGAAATCATAGAGGATTTCGTCAGCCTGCTGTTGTTAACGATATTTATCCTCATTTTCCTCACGATTGTTGGTAAGGCGCTGAATCAATGGGAGGAAAATCTTACCCACTACCAGGACTGAAAAATCGTCTTGACATCCTCCCCGATACCTATTATAATTATAGTTATAATATAAAACTCCATTACGGAGACAGAAGGTACTTACAATTATGCAATCTAATCCACAGCAGGTAGCAGAGTTTCAATCCGGCAAAGTGGACACACGAACCGGCTTTACCCTCAAACAGGAAACCTACCTCTGGGAAGCCTTGAATCCCTACGCTACCGAGCAGACCCCCTTTGACGGCCCGGTAAAAATCTTCATCCCCGGTGCCTGTACCTATACCGTCTACAACTCGGAACAGGCCCGTAACCTTCAGTACATGGCAACCGGCAAGCCTGCTATCTTCCCCGATGGTATGCCGATGCCGAAAAAGTTACTGCCTGATGTCGGTAAGCAAGGTATCGGAGAAAGTTACCAGCCCCCTCCGAACCCTATGTACATCCGGGATGTAGCAATTCAATCCGTTCGTGCCTATGGGGGAGTCCAGAAGGCAGTACGGGCCATTGACAATCAGATACATGCCCTTCAGCAGGGTAAGGGCAATACCGAGGCCATTCTGGACCGGGAATACCTCCGCAAGAGCATCTTCGATTATGCCGAGAAGCGAGAGGCCGAAATCCGTTCCGAGGTATTCGCTGCCCTCCATGATAAGGTTCTGACTTCCCGCGAGTACGAGAAATTCCTTACGATGGAAGACCCAGAGAATCGGCTTAATGTTCGGGATGCACTTTTCAAACTATATTATTCTGCTCGTAACAACTCCACTTTAAAAGCCGCTGAGAATATACCTGTCAGCAAGCGGAGGAAGATACAAAAGGACATTATAGCCGAATTAGGAGGTAAACGGGACGAACTGTATACCTATTACATAGAAATAGAAAAAGAGACCAAAGACCTTCAGGCAAAAGCAAGGCAGTTCCGAGAGGATTACGTTGCGGACCGTCTGGAATGGTGCGTTAGCAAGGCCCTGACGGAGGAAGGTATCACGAAATGACTACCGTTGCACACGTTGACTATAAATCTGCTCATGTCGCCGCTGAATGGTGGGCTGACCAATTACGGGAGCCGTCTGCACAGTTCAACGGCGATGATTTCCAGACTATGCTGTTGACTTCCGCTGCCCTTCGTGGGTATACACCGCTGACGGAGGAGCAACTAACCCTATTCACAGAGGCCCTTACCCTCCGTATCAATCAGGCACTTACCAAAATGGTGTATGCCGACTCGGTTACTATTAGGGTAGACTATGGCCCGGATGTAATCCTCTCAGATGCCTGCGAGGTAGCCGGTATTGATGTCGGTATGCGCTTTCCAGCAAAAACGGTTCAATGGGTCTATAAGGATTCTGTTGTAGTCTCCTACGGCTACGGTGGCAGGGACAAGAAAATATGGCCTATTGAGGAGCAATCCCAATGAGTACAAAGCGGGTGAAACTCTCCGACGTAAAAGAGGCTGAGTACAACTATGCCCTCACCCACCAGTACTCCACGAACCCTAACATAGACCTTGCTGTATCCCGTGCCTGGCAGAAATGGCAAGATGTCAAAATAGCATGGGAAGCACAGAAAGCGAAAGGGAAATGAAAGTAGTATCCGGGAAGACCCTAACAATACCCCTACTCAATGATAGGCAAGCAGTGTTAATACTGCCCGACGATTACACGATAGACGACCTTACTGTAATTAGTAATCGTGTAACTCTACAGGCAAGAGTGGAAACAGAACTAAAAGCATGGGAAGAACTAAAAGCATGGGAAGAACTAAGAGCATGGGAAGACCCTGAAAAGGGACCAACAAAATGACGCTCAACCTCTCGAATATCCCCAACGGTCAAGGCTTCCGCTGTGACAAAACTACAGCCTCTTATTTCGGGGATGCTGCTGATGTAGCCGCAGGAACCGATAACGGTATTGGTTGGCTTGGCTTCCCGGTGGCCCATAACCCCGATGTACCGGGCTGTGCGCTGCCTATGCGCTCCCGGATAACCAGCCTCCTGCACTCGCCTATTCCGATGCTCCCCCACCTGACACCGGTTCACGTCCTATCGCATGATACCGGCCTGTCGGTCTGGTGCTTCCTGGTAGACCTCGGACCCTCCTCCGGCTTAGGGGCCATAGAAGGCACACAGGGCCGGGGAATTGACCTGACCGAGGGAGCATTAACCGCGCTTGGACTGACGAAAGCGAAAGGGCTGTACGCCGTTTCCTATCGGGTTATCCCGGTGAACGCTAACCCCCTTGCCCTCCTGACGACGTAACATCTTCCCTGCTGCTTCCTAAGTAGGGGATACTCTCCCGGCTCTGTGCGAAATAGGGCCGGGAATTTTTTCGTCCCCTCCTTGACATTCTCTCCAATATGGGTTATAATTATAATATCAAACAAGAGGTACTTACACTATGAGAAACACCTATCACATCATCGTCACGACAGTTGCCATCCGTCCGCAAATGCGGGGTAATCACAAAATCATTTCCACTGGAACGGTAGAGGCTGCAACTGAGGAGGCTGCCTTCAATGCGGTTGCAATCCGAAACGAAGCGGTTCTGGCTCAGCGTTACCCCACGGCTACGATTTTCTCCTACCCAGGCCGTCTGGAGGATTAACCATGAAACCCCCAACCCTCACCGCCGAAGACCTTCAGTCTTCCTGTGTCCCCGATGGACTGGAATACCTGAATAGTGTCTCCACGCCCACCGATGACCACCAGGACGCCCCGGAAGAGGAACCCGTGAGAAAGCCTACTGCCAAGACTGTACGGGCAGAGTTTAACGAACTGGTTAAGCAGATTCGCTCTGAGTTGATGGGTAGTGCAGACGACCTCTACACCCCGATTAGAGATAGGGAATCTACCTATAACTACCGGGGAATGCTGGAATCTATCGCCGACAAGTTGCAGGGTAAAACAGAGCAAGCCCAGATAGACCGAATCCGTAAACTGGCAACCTATTTCGATTTCAGCAAGGAGCAACAAATAGAGAAGTTTGGGCAAACTATTTCTAAGAAAACGTTTCTTGAAATCGGAATTGACATAGTAAACACCCTGAAATATAAGAGGTCTTAAATGGGCAGTCAGCAAGTTATGGCGACGTTAGGGGAGTGGCGATGGGTCTGTACGCTCCTTGCCTCCGTGGACGGTGCAGAGGATAAAAAGGTAGCCCGTGAGTACATCCGTAAGGTAAACCGGCTCCTGAAGCACGTACAGCCACAGGAGGAACGGCACGGGGAAATCGGCGGAGAAGGGGAAATCCTTTTCCTCACGGTAGAAGAGGGACGGCCCTTTACGCTCCTGTCCAGCACTCTGGAAACCGTGACACACCTTCTGCCGCTCGTGGACGAAAACCGAAAAATGTTCGGGGTACTCACAGACAAATACTGTGACAAAATGGAGGATGTCATGGCCTCCATGCTAAACGAGAGCCGGAACCTTTCTCATTTCCTGGTTCACCTCATGGCAGTATTGCATGGCTATCATGCCCATCTGGAGGGGGAGATAGCAGAACAGGCAGAGAAGCCTATCAATCGTTACACCGCAGACGCCAACAAAATGGAGGCTATACAGGTAGAGATTGCTTATCAGTGTATCCGACAAGCCCTATTAGAAGGGGAAGCCGCGCAGACCTTCCACGCCGTGAAATTCGGTACAGAGGAAGTTAACCGAAAGAAGGAAGCCCCTAAAAATGGAAACTGAAATACTGCCTGTACCTAATAGCCATCATATCCCCTCGGATGCCCACACGGAACCGGAGGAGGATTGGAAGCGCGGCAGATGCCCTGTCTGTGGGGATTGGCTTGTGTCTAATCTTTACTTTACTAAATATGGGTATATTTTGCGCTGGCAATGTTGGTCCAGCCTCAAGCGTCCTGACCCCACCTGCGACTACTCCCGTGTGCTATAAAAATAATCTTGACATCCTCGCCGATAGGGATTATAATTATAGTATCAATCCAGGGTGAGGTACTTACAATGTCTGAGTTCGTGGTTTTACAGGTTTGTGAGAAGGTAGTCGGCGGCGAGTGGCAGACGGTCAAACAGATAGACCGGGGCGTTTTCTCCGAGGCGGAAGCCAATATTGAAATCTCCTGTATCGCCTCCCGCTTGCAGGACGCTGGTTTAGGCAAAATCGGTCTCTACCGAGGGGAGGCGGGTGCAATCCTCCCTAACTCGTGAGAAAGGTACTTATAAAATGAATATAGACGGGCAGGGGCCAATTACTGCGGAGCAGTTACGATGCGCCCACAAGAACTTCGGCGCGAATGTAAATGTTCAGCGTTTGACGGAGGATAGGACAGGGAACGTTACTGCCTTTCTATTGGAAATTGTAGTAACGTGTGCAGAGTGCGGTCTGCCGTTCCACTTTAAGGGGCTGCCCTGCGGGATGGACCTTAACGGTGCGATGGTATCTGCGAACGCTCTGGAAGGTCGGTTTGCTATTGCCCCTGGTATCGGTGGCATTATCGAACGAATAGAGGCGGCGAAACTCACGAAAACCCGAAACTAAACCGGGTGCTAAAGAAAGGTACTTACAACATGCTTGCTGAGGAGTGCGGACATGGGCAGGGGAAAGCCCGAAAGTTTACCGTGGATGTTACCATCTATGATAGTGGAGTGCTGGACAGGATCGCGAAATCCTACCGGCAGACGACGACGGACTACCTCCGAGAGAAAATGAAATCCTGGTTAGGCGTCTTCACAGCGGACCCGATGACTGTAACCGGCGTTACTGAGACTATCGAGGAACCCCTTGAAAAGCGTGCCGATGAGTTCACCCGGCGACTTATGGAGTACGGTACCGCCTGCCAGGAAGTTCTGTATCACCGAACCCTGGTAGAGTCCTGCAAACTTGCTTACGAGTTCGCCCCGGATGGGAGTACACTTAAAGTGTTACATCACTCCAAGAAGAAACTGCGGGAAATGCTGATTCATCGTGAGGAATGTATGCGAAGTTTCCTAACGTGGAATGGTTTCTCCGTGGATTGTGTCCTGACACCGGAAGAGGAATTCCAGAAGCCAGAGTCTATTTAAGGCATATAGAAAACAGTCAAAGACAAAGGGCAGCCTACAATAGGCTGCCCTTTTCTTGTTTCCCATACACCGCGCGCCGGAGACCTATTCAGGGATTCGGATTCTCTGCCGGTGGGGGTGGCGGCGGATTGATC
>Ga0137407_10003557_pt1 | contig 10372 bp, 8 predicted proteins | sample CZOMad2_2_16fung_FD_108410 | JGI IMG/M metagenome (GOLD analysis project Ga0137407, IMG submission 108410) | Vadose zone soil fungal communities from Angelo Coast Range Reserve, California, USA - CZOMad2_2_16fungal (Illumina Assembly) | ecosystem: Environmental > Terrestrial > Soil > Vadose zone...
CATTCGCTATGAGCAGGTTCCCTGTTTTTGGACAGAGATGTTCGATTTGCGCATGGATTTTGTCGGCGATTTCAGTGTCTTGCCGACTCGTGTCGACCTTCAAGGCGCCTACGCAAAGAAAAAATTTGTCGCCCGTTATTATCAAGGCGACAAACTCCGGGCCATTCTGCTTTGCCAACACACGCAGCGTGACGTGGATTCTGCCAAGACGCAGTTGCGCAACGCGCTCGGCAGATAAAATCGATGCAAAGAAGCATCGCACTCCACAAAACTTCATTCGAAATCGCTACAGCATTGTAAATTAAGCTTTAGCTGCTGTAGCCACGGCCCTGTGGGCCGTTTTGCAAAGCCGCTCCGACGTGGACCGGCCGCAGGCCGGTGGCTACAACATTTCGTAACCGCTCTAAAGACGCCGTTGCTTTTCTGCGGGAGTTTTAAAGTGCGCAACGCGTCCTCACGTCGCTTTCGCGACTACTATTGGTCCACGCTCCGAAAAGTCTCGGAGTTAATAAGCATCGGCCGGAATCTCGAATGCTGAGTTGCTCACTCGCACCAGCTTCCAGTCCCACGGCTTTCTTGAGAGGCGATGCCACTCCAGCTCGAAGGGTGTAGGCAGTTTGTTAACGCGCTGGTCCAGTACTTCCATCACGCCGTCGTCGCTGCTATAAAGACTGATTTTGCCGATCCAGATCGCGCGCCGGGTTTCAACCTGCACCGTTGGGTTGGACGTGATGATCCTAGCTCCGCGCACCCATCGGAAACCTTCCCGCATGCGTTCCAGAACCCGCGCGCGATCGTCGCCCCACCGATCCTGATAATCGTCGTTGATGAAATCTGCGACGACGTCCCAGTTCCTGTGTTCGATCGCGCGAAAGAAATTTTCGGTGTGCAACCGGACCTGGTGCTCAGGTCGCCAGAGCCAGATCAGATATAGCCCGATGCAGAGGGCCAGGGCCAATCCGCCACGGAAGGTAATTGTCACAGATTTGCGAGCTTATTCTCGTCCGCAGATTACACCATTTCAAAAGGCGACCGTTCGTTCGTCCACGCCGTGAAAGCAAACGAGCGACCGGAATCTCGGCGCCGTAAAAGAATTTATCTTGACAAGTTTCCACGAAGGTCGCAAAAAGTCTTTGATTACGTCACCCGACGTTTCAACGTATTTTCGGCCGAGCTGAGAAGCCCGAGGGCGCTGGACCTTCGCTGGAACCGCCGCTTAACGCGATCGTCAGGTCCAACTGGAACCGGAGCCAGCGATGTGAGCCGCTTTATTGGAAGAAGTCTCGCAGCAATAACGGTTCTTGATTCCGCGCGGAACTGAATTGCAGTCAACAATTTTCCCTATATCGGCGCTTATGACCTCCGTGCAGCACCCGAATCTGACGGAAGCGAGTTCAGTTATTCGAGTGGCGATCGTCTGCGGACCGGAGACGACTGTTCTGGCGGACTCGCTCGAGGCACTGCTTGCCGACGCGAAGGGCTTCACGTCCTCACGATTCGAGTATCGTGACCAATCCGGCCTTAAGCCGAAGGCAGCAAGCTTTGGCGATGCCGATGTAATCGTCGCCGCGCTCGATTCGTTTCAAGCAACAAAAATGGAACTTTGTTTTGTGCCGCTTCAACGGGCTTTTCCGCATCGCCCAGTGCTGGTAACCACAACAGATCCAGATACGTTCGATTTCTTCCGAGTGCTCGAGATGGGGGCCTCAGATTTTCTACTGCCTCCGTTGCGGCGTTCCGAGGTGTTACCACGTCTTATGCGTCAAGCGCGAGTAACCCGCCGCGGCGATGCGCTCGTCCAAAAACTCAAGGAAAACATTGGCCTCAAACAGATCATCGGTGAGAGCCCCGAGTTTCTGGACAGAGTCCGGTGCGTACCGCGATTCGCGCGGTGCGACGCGACGGTGCTGATCTCTGGCGAGTCCGGTACCGGTAAGGAACTCTTCGCGCGCGCCATTCATTACCTGAGTCCGCGCGCGGATCGACCCTTCGTTCCGGTTAACTGCGGCGCGCTCCCAGAGAATTTGGTGGAAAGCGAGATCTTCGGCCATAAACGCGGCGCGTTCACGGGCGCTCGAATCGCCAAACGACACGGGATTTCATCGTTTGGAACGACTGATCTTCCGCGGCCTTTGGGGGCATTCCAGAAAAAATGATGGAATTGGATGCAAATGGAAAACCGACTGGCAAACGGAGATTGTTGACGCTTGAGGAAATTGCTGGGGCCGCGCAGCAAATTGTCGATCCCGCGGCGCGCGTCGACGTGAACCTCGCAGACTTTGAAAGCGGCGCACTGCGGCCGGCGCAACTGGCGATCTTCACCGACGCCGTGCCGGACACGCTAATCCTGAACCAAAAATGACCTCACAGCCATGAAGATTTCCACCACAGATCAGCGGCTCGACCGACTCAACAAGCTGCTGCCTGCAGTTTATCGGATGCGCGACGCGGAACAAAAGTATCCATTGCAAGCATTGCTCCGGGTCCTCGCCGAGCAGGTCAACATCGTCGAGGACGACATGCAGCAGCTTTACGAAAACTGGTTCATCGAAACAGCAGAAGATTGGGTCGTTCCATATATCGCCGACCTTATCGGGTACCGTCCCGTGTCGGACGCGGGCCAGACGGGCGAGGTGACGACCGCTGAGGGCCGGGCGCTCAATCGCGTTTTGATCCCGCGCCGCGAAGTCGCGAACACGATCGCGTATCGCCGCCGAAAAGGAACGCTGGCGTTGCTCGAGTTGCTCGCGAATGACGTGTCTGGCTGGCCCGCGCGTGCAGTCGAATTTTTTAAGCTGCTCGGCTGGACCCAAAACATTAACCACCTTCACTGGGATCGCGCGATGACCGCGCAACTACGGCGCGTGGAAGATTTAGATTTGCTCGGCGCGCCGTTTGATCCGTTTGCGCACACCGTGGAGGTACGCCGGATTAATTCCCATCGCACGATCGGCCGCTACAACATTCCGTCGGTCGGCCTGTTCGTGTGGCGGCTAAAATCGTATTCGGTAACGCTTTCGCTGCCGCATTGCGCGGAAAATGCGGGGCCGAATTGCTATACGTTCAGCGTACTGCGTCAGGATGCGCAGATGTTCATCCGCCCAGAGCCTGAAGCAGAGCCGACGCACATTGCAGAGGAAATGAATGTGCCTGCGCCAATTCGTCGGCTGGCGTTCGCAAAACATCCGGAGCGATTTTATGGGGCGAAAAAAAGTTTCGCGATCTGGGCGAAAGGCTGGGCGGGCTTCGACCCGGCGCAACCGGTGCCGGTCGAAGCGATCGTTCCCGCCGATTTGTCCGACTGGCAGTACGCGCCGCCACTTGAGCACATTGCCGTTGACCCCGTTCTCGGACGGTTCGCTTTTCCGCTCGATCAGGAACAACTGCCGGAAGAAGGCGTGCGTGTGAAGTATCATTACGCCTTCAGCGCGGACCTCGGCGGCGGCGAATATCCGCGGCCAATTTTAAGTCCATCAGCACGCGAGGTGGAAAGACCTAATCCAGAGGATTCGGCCAAAACAATTTCTGAGACGGTAGAGCCGACATTTTATCGCGTCGGTGACGGCGAGCAGCTGCCTCATCTCCGCGATGCGATCGATCGCTGGTACGAGGAAAAACCGCTCGACGCCGTAATCGAAATCACTGACAGCGGCGTCTATGTCGAGCCGATCAGCCTCTCCCTGCAGGGCGACCAGACGCTGCAGCTCCGCGCAGCCAATGGCGCGCGACCTGTCATCCGAATGCTCGATTGGCAGACCGACCTGCCCGACGCGCTGACTGTGGTGATGAGCCCGGGTAGCCGCTTTACGCTGGACGGCTTGCTCGTGACCGGGCGCGGTGTGCACATCCACGGGCCAAAACGTGATGAACCTGAAGACCCGCGCCCTCCGATTTGCGGCGCGGAACTGGTCATTCGGCATTGCACGCTGGTGCCAGGCTGGGGACTGGAGTGCGATTGCGAGCCATCGCACCCCGCTGAGCCAAGCCTTGAGCTGTACAACGTCCGCGCGGCGGTGCGCCTGGAGCATAGCATCCTCGCCTCGATCCAGATTCATGAAGACGAGGTGAAAGACGAGCCGATTCCTGTATGGATTAACGACAGCATCCTCGACGCGACGGCTGCGGAGAAGGAAGCAATTGGCGCGCCCGGTTACGCCGTGGCGCACGCGGTGTTGACAATCTTGCGCTGCACCGTGTTCGGCATCGTGGACGTCCACGCGGTTGAACTCGCCGAGAATTGCATTTTCAACGACTGTCTGAACGTCGCGCGGCGGCAGCTTGGTTGCATGAGATTTTGTTACGTGCCGTTCGGCTGCCGCACACCGAGACGTTATCACTGCCAACCAGATTTGGTTGCGCAAGCGATTGAAGAAAAACTATGCGCTGAAGCGGCGGCAAAAAGCGAAGCTGCCCCGGCGCAGGCGGAACTGGACGCCGCGAAGGCGCGCGAGCGGCTGCGTGTCAAACCGCAATTCAACAGCCAACGTTACGGCACGCCGACCTATTGCCAGTTGGCCGACGCTTGCCCGGAGGAAATCAAACGCGGCGCAGACGACGAATCCGAGATGGGCGCGTTTCACGATTTGTTCCAACCGCAGCGCGAAGCGAATTTGCTTGCGAGGCTGGAGGAATTCACGCCCGCTGGAATGGATGTTGGGATTATTCACGCAATATAAAAGAGACAAGCGCGATGTTTCTAAAACTAACAACCAAAGGAAATGAATTATGAAAGGCGATTTTACACGAGACACATTTCAGCCCGCGAAACATTTCAGCCGCGTGCTCATGCAACAGGGACGCGTCACGCTGGACGCGGACTTCAACGAGCAGGCGGCGATCTCGCTGCGTTACCTGCGCACGCTGGCGCGCGACATTATTGGGCCCTATGCGGCTCCCGCTGGCAAAGACGCCAACGGGGACGACCTCGGCGGCTTCAAACTCAAGCTCGACCCAGGCCCAGACATCAGCATCAGCAAGGGCTGCTATTACGTGGACGGTATCTTGGTGGAAAACCACACCGACAATTGCACGTACAAAAAACAGCCGGATTATCAGCCGCCAGCCGACGATCCGCTGCTAAAGGCACCTGCGGGAGAGCAGGCATTTTTCGTTTACCTCGACGTATGGGAGCGGCACATCACGCCCATCGACGACGATTCGATCCGCGAAAAAGCGTTAGGTGGCCCGGACACATGCACTCGCGCCAAAGTCGTGTGGCAGGTCAAGGCGCTGCTCTTGACCGAGGATTTGAAGACGGAAATGGCCGACGCCAACAAAAAGGTTTTCAACAGACTAAATGCACTTTGGAAGAACAAAGCGAAGTTGGAAAAAAAGTTCAAACCGGAGGCTAACAAACCACTCTCAGAGGAGCAGATACGCCTGCTGATACGGCTTCAAGACCGCGACGAACAGTTGACACGACTGATTCATCTCTCGTCGTTACCGATGCACAAGGTCTTGTTGAGCCAGCTTGTTCGGTTGAGCAACGCGAAACTTGCAGCCCGCGTTGATCCCGGACAAAAGACGGAGGATGCGTGCGTGACGCCCCCGGCTTCAAAATATCGAGGAGCTGAGAACCAGCTTTACCGCGTGGAAATTCATCACGGCGGCAAAGCGGACGAAGCCACGTTCAAGTGGTCGCGCGATAACGGCAGCGTCGCTACTGCGTGGCTCGCTGGCGAAGGCAGCGATCTGCAAGTGGCAAGCACGCGCGGCTTCGCTGCTGGAAATTGGGTTGAGTTGTCCGATGACACTTTGGATTTGCGGGGCGAGTCGGGGGTCCTAGTACAGCTTGCTAGAGTTGAGAGCGACACCCTTTCAGTAGATCCCGCGACGACGTTGCCGCTGATCAGTGATTTTCCAAAAAATCCAAAAATTCGCCGATGGGACCAAATCGCGACGGACGCAATTTCACTGGCCAAGGACAACGGACTGCGAATCCAGGAATCGCCCGCGAACCCCAAACCGGATCAGATCGTATGGACTGATTTGGAAGACGGCGTGCAAATCCAATTTTCGCATGGAGGCGAGTATCGGACCGGCGATTACTGGTTGATCCCCGCGCGGGTCGCGACTGGCAATGTCGAATGGCCGCAAGCCGATGAGTTAAATCCACAGCCACTGCCGCCGCGTGGCATTGAGCATCATTATGCGCTGCTGGGTATCGCATCGCGGGCAAACGCAAACCGAGAGCTGACCATTAAGGACGCTCGATTCGAGTTTTGGCCTCTGATGTCGCGCGTTGTCGAATCCGCGCCTTCGGGGGCACCCTACCATCGCTTGGTGCAGCCGCCCTCCCCGCCGGACGCCGCGCCTTCAAAGGCAGTCCCCGCGCCGAAGAAGCCACCGAAAGCGAGAAAGCGACAGGCCAAAAAAAGTCCAGCTCCACCGGCCGAAGGCGCGCCTTCATAAATCGAAGCACCTTACGAAAATTGGAACATTTTGACACGATTCAATTTTCGTCGGTTATGAGGTCTGGTAGCAAAAAATAACGCCGCGTTTTCCTTTGCGTCAGTCCCCCAATGTCTTAACTCGCGTCGCGCGCGTACCAATCTACCCTGCGCGTCACGTACATCACGATCGCCAGCACGATGAATAGCGCGATTGCCCCCATGAGCAGCGCGTAATCCTGTTGCCGCAAAGTGATGTAAAGAAATGTGTAAACGCCCGTCAGTCCTGCGCCGATCATGAGTGTGCGCACACCGCCGCCCAGGAAAAAATTGCAATACCATGTGATCAACGCGGTCGATGCGACTGCCGCGATTAAGTAAGCCCAACTGAACCCAGTAAATTCCGAAATCGACAATAGCAGCAGGTAAAACAAACAAAGAGCGGCACCGACCATCAGATATTGAAATGGATGAATCTTCTGACGCGCGGTGATTTCAAACAGAAAGAACGTCGTGAAAACAAGCACAAGAAATAGCACCCCGTATTTGATTGAGCGTTCGACGTAGCGATACGCATCCAGGATTGATAGGAACTGCGCTCCGAAAAGTGAATTTGAAACGGCTTGCGTGGTGAATCGCTCGTTGCCGGTACGGCTCGTCCACGATTGCGGATAATCGCGTCCGTAATACGAAATCTTCCATTTCGCGTCGAATCCGTCGGGACGCAACGATCGTTCGGCCGGAAGAAATGCGCCCCGAAAACCCACATCGGGCGAGTTTGATTTCAACGTTGCTTCGTTTTGCACGCCGAATGGCGCAAAGAAAATCCCCTCGCTGCCATTAAAATCCAGCGGAATCGAAAACTGAATGTCGGCTGCAATTGCCTGGTCGCCGCCAAGCAATGCCGTTGCGCCTGTGGTGTAACCCGGAAGCTGCGAACCGGGCAACATCGGGTGCTTGGCGCCGCCCCAATCAACCAGAATCGCCTCACGTGTCCCGCGCAAATCGTTTATCGCGATGGTGACAAACGCGTCTTTCCACTGCACGTCCTTCACATCGATCTTGAGCGGCCCAAAATCGGGCGGCACAAACTTGCCGGAAAGCGTCGTCTGCGCACGATAAACCACCGCATCGTAAATCCCGCGATGCAACATCTGTGTTTGCACGTTGCCCGAGACATTCAGCGTTTCGGGCAGAAAATAGGCGTTCCCTGTGGCGGTCTCTTCCGCTTCACGCCGCTCCATCTTTCCGTCCGGAGCTGGAACTTCCTTTACCGTTTTGAATTTGTATTGATACGGAATTCCAAGCACTGGTCCGATCAGATTTTGTTCTCTTCCCCACGACGAGGTGATATCCGCCACCGCCTCATTGCGCCGTTGCAATCGCTCCTTTAGCACGCCGGTAATCATTGCCAGCGGAATCAGCAACACCAACACGAGCGCGCCGACTCCAAGCAACTTGACGATCGTGTTATGCCGCCGCCCAAACCACGGTTGAGACTTCGGCAACGGCGGCGGTGCTTGGACTTCCGGCATCTCGCGATGTTGAACAAACCAAACGGATTACGCAATAGCCTTAATGGCTAGCATTAGTGAATTGTTAGCTGGGTTCTCGGGTAAATGAAATCGGCTGCAAGCAGGCAGGTCACCTCGCCCTTTGTAAGGGAGAGGGGGAGGGTGAGGGTCATCTGGACGAAAAGTCGCCCGTGTGACTGTCAACCCCTCACCTCAGTCCTCTCCCCTCCGCAAGGGGAGAGGCGGAATCATGCGCACTGAGCGAAATGGCAAACCACAGGTCGTTTAATCTGGAGTCTGCCATTGCCGACGAATGCGCGCGGCCTCACGCATGAATTTCGGATTTCGGATTATTTTCGTGGGTTCCTGCGGAACCGAATCGCTTCGCACAAATAACGACAAACAGTCGATCAGCCGCCTTCCGCGCCAGTTCACGAGCTCCTGACTCAGACAATGCAGGCCGTGCTGCGCGCACAAAACACGAAACAACTCAGCGCTCATCTCAGGATTTCGATGATGCGCCCAATCGAGAATCTTCACTTTAATCAACGGCTTCGCCAACAGCTCGGGAATCCGTTCGCGTGGGGAGTCCACGTATTCGCCGAAATTGGAATGATGAATGAAACCTTTGGCGCCGATTTTCAACTTGGTTCCCAATTGGCGCAGGTACTCTTCCACCACGTCTCGGTCCGGATGCACAAAGGAATCGAAACTGAAAACGAAATCCACTGACGCGTCGGGAATTATGGACAACGAGCGGCCATCATTCAGGACGCAGCGGACATGCGAAACACTCGCAAAACGCTGCTGACACGCTTCGATACAATTGCTCGACTTATCAACGGCCCACAGCTCGTCGCAGTAGTCTTTCAGATAATGCGTCCATCGTCCGAAACCGGGCGCAATTTCCAAAATCGTACCCGTTGGAAGGCAATCGCCAATCCGCGGAAGAATTGTGCTCTCCCATTGCGCAGCGGAATTGCCCCATGGTGCGGACCATTCCTCGCCTGCCTCTCGCCAATCGTATTTCATTTGCTAGGAATGGCTCGGGACCATCTCCGAGTTGAGTAAAGCACGGCTGGGGGGCGGAATCGAACCGCCGACCATCGTCAACAATTATTTGAGGGACATCGCCTCCGGCGCCCGCTCATTGCCGCGGGGCTAGGGGGAACAGTCTCTTGCACGCGACCACATGTGGTCGTTACATGTATGCGATGTCTGAACGATCTATCAGCGAGGACGTTCTTCGCGGGATTGTTGCCGCGCTGCAGCGCCACGCACCACACCTCGTGACAGTTGTTTACCGTCTCACGCGTAGCGGACTTCCGGAGTCTTCCTCAGGCCAGATCGGCGACTCGATTTACGGAAAACTCACTGGCACGATCTCATGGGAAGAAGCCGAGCCTGTGCTCGCAGCGCTTGAAGCAATCGAGCGAGACTGCGGCTACGACGCACTCTTTGCTGGACGCCAGGTCAATTTCCTTGTGATGTCTTGGCGACGGTTCGCTGAGCCAAAGCAATTACCATATGAATAACCGTGAGAGATTTAGCTACGTTGCTGAAGCTTTTGCTGCTGCGCTCGATGACCGTACATCAGATGAACTAGGCGGCATTGACTAACGTTTGAAAGCTTCAGGACCGAGACTCAAAACCTCGACATTCCTTCTCTTGCGGCTTTCCACTCGGCTGATTCGATCAACAGCGCTTCACCTTTAACCACGGACATCGTCGCACCATCGTCAGAGCGACGGAATTCCCGATACTCAGCGTGTTCGATTTCCCTCCACGTAGCTCCTCCGGAATTCGCCTTCATGATGACGTGAAGTTCATCCTCAGAGAAAGGCGTAGGGTCGAGCGTGCTGACCTGCAGCGCAGCCACGTGTCCGTTCAAGAAGGACGCCCAGATCCGGAATCTTCCTGCTTCAAATAAGCAGACCTCAGCTGGTGGCTTCTCGCTATGCTCGCGACGAATTACTTTTCCGTATCGGCTGACAGATTGCTCTTCAGTGTCCCCGATACGCGCTTCAGCCCTAAACACGAGCGCGACCAGAACGACCAAAATCACCGCCCTCATTTGATTACCTTGATTTAACCAGCCTCCGAAAATTACTTAAAGCTTTTTGTTGTCGCCTTTTTCGTACAGGAGCGCCCGCTCAATCGCCGCGGGGCTAGAGGGGAACAGTTCTTTCAGCAGATTGTCCGAGGAATCGTTTGAAACTTGCCACGCCAGTGCGCTCGCACTCAAATTAGGATTCTTCGTTTATGGCAGCGGAAACCAAAACAGTATCGAACCCCTTCAAGCAAGATTACGACACGCTTATCGACATGATGGTGACGCTCTTGGTAGACGTGGGCGGATGCCACGAAGACTTGGAAACGGCCGAGAAGTCCGGCACGGACGAAGAGCAAAATTTCCGACGAAGAGCCTACGTTCGTGCAGTCTTTGCCGCCATTGAAGGAGCCTGCGAG
>Ga0137407_10003559_pt1 | contig 10371 bp, 7 predicted proteins | sample CZOMad2_2_16fung_FD_108410 | JGI IMG/M metagenome (GOLD analysis project Ga0137407, IMG submission 108410) | Vadose zone soil fungal communities from Angelo Coast Range Reserve, California, USA - CZOMad2_2_16fungal (Illumina Assembly) | ecosystem: Environmental > Terrestrial > Soil > Vadose zone...
ATGGCTACCGCCAAAAGGTATTCCTGATGACAAAGATCGACGGCCGGGACAAGAAAACTGCTGCATCGCAAATCGATGAATCGTTGCGCCGACTACAAACGGATCATATCGACCTGATGCAGGTTCACGAAGTCATCCGTATGAACGATCCGGACCGCGTATTTGCGCGCGGCGGCGCGATTGAAGCGCTCCTTGAGGCCAAGAAGGCTGGAAAGATCCGTTTTATTGGTTTCACCGGACACAAGAGCCCGGGAATTCACCTGCACATGCTAAAGACGGGGGAAGCACACGACTTCCGATTTGACGCGGTGCTGATGCCGGTCAACGTGATGGATGCGCATTTCGAAAGTTTTGTGAGGAAGGTGATGCCGGTGTTGGTGAGCGAGAAAATCGGGATTCAGATAATGAAGCCGATGGGTGGCGGAGTGATTCTGCAGAGCGGCGTGGTTTCGCCCGTCGAGTGTTTGCGGTTTGCCATGAGCCAGCCCACGGACGTGGTCATCACCGGCTGTGAGTCGATGGAGATTGTGAAGCAGGCTCTCGACACGGCGCGCAATTTCAAACCGATGAAGGAAGACGAAATCGCCGCACTGCTGGGCAAGACTGCGTCTGCCGCAGCGAACGGAAAATTCGAGCTGTACAAAACGGCTGAGCAGTTCGACGGCACAACGCATAATCCGCAATGGCTGGGAACAGCATCTTGACAGCCTGACTGATGACACCGCCAAGAACCGCAAATGGTCACAAGGTGTTGCAAATAAGAGCGATTGCCCAGGCTTGTAGCCACGTACAGGGGCGGGACGCGCGACGAAGTAATGGTCCCAATTCTGAATCCGCCCCTTCTTCGCTTCCTCTTCGCCTTGAAACGCGGTAACCTGACGGGACATGGCCACACTGTTTGATCTTTTTGAAAATGAGCCGCGAGCGGTAGCGATTGCTCCCGGACTCGAGATGAATGCGGCGCAGCGGCGCGCGATCGAGCACGGCGAGGGGCCATTGCTGGTGATTGCGGGGGCAGGAACCGGCAAGACCCGCGTCATCACGGAGCGAATCCGGCACCTAGTTGAACGGGACAGTTGCCTGCTGGGCGAAAACATTCTTGGGCTGACATTCACGAAAAAAGCCGCGGGTGAAATGCACCGGCGCGTAATGAAAAGCTGCGGCGAGCGGGCAGAGGGAATTACGCTTACGACGTTCCATTCGTTTTGCGAAACGATTTTGAAAGAGGGTGCGCCCGGACGGCTGCCTCTCGAGCAAGTGGATCACTGGATTTTGCTGCGGCGAAATATGAGGAAGCTGCAGCTGGAAAAATATCGGCGGCTTGCGGAGCCGGGACAATTTCTGACGGATTTCATCCAATTCTTTTCGCGTTGCCAGGACGAGCTGGTGTCTTGCGAAAAGTACAAGGAATATGCGGACAGTTTAGCCACAAGGCTCGAAATGGAGCGATCACAGCTCGACGAGGAAACGTACAGGGAGCGACTGGAAGAGGTAGAGAAGCAGCGAGAGATTGCGCGAGCATATGGCGCAAGCGAGGAATTACTGCACGAAAAGAATGTAGTGGCGATCAACGGATTGATGACGGAAGCAGTGAAGCTATTGGAACAAGGCGCGGCGCTGCGCGAAAAGTGGCAAAGGCGATACCGGCACATTCTCGTGGATGAATTTCAGGATACCAACATCGCGCAGTTGAGATTGCTTGAGTTGATCGCGGCTCCGCCACGAAACGTTGTGGTTGTGGGAGATAACGATCAGGCAATTTACCGCTTTCGCGGCGCGTCGTTCGGCAGCTTCAAACTATTTTTGCAACGGTTTGCGGGATGGAAAGAGGGTGAAGACTCGACAAAATTGCGTGTCTTGCTGCAGGAAAATTACCGATCGACGCCTAACATTTTGCGTGTGGCGACGCAGGCGATTTCGCACAACGAAACGAGCGCGGACTTCCCGAAAAAAATCCTGCATGCGGGCAAGGCGGAAGGAGAACGGGTCCGCATTGTCGAGTTTGCAAGCAAGGAGGACGAAGCGAGTTGGGTGCCGCGAGAAATTGAACGAAGCCATCGAGCGGGCCGGCGATGGAAGGATTTTGCGGTGCTGTACCGGCAGCATGCGCATAGGGATCTTCTGGTGGAAGAATTGTCGTGGCGCAAGATACCGTTCGTGATCAGCAACCTTTCGATTCTCGATCATCCGCTGGTGCGGGATGTGCTGGCCTACTTGCGGGTGATCGCAAAGCCATACGATGACGTTGCGTGCGTGCGCGCGCTTGCGGCCCCCGCGTGGGGACTTGAAGCGCCGGATATCGTGCGGCTGGCTGAGCGCGCACGAAAAGAGCGAAAGGCAATTTACGACGTACTGCAATTGCCGCAGGGAGAGTTGCCGTTCGATGCGTCGCATGCCGCAGTAGGGACGTTGCTGGAGTTTTTGAACGAGCAGCGAAAGGCAATGAGGCGGCGAACGGCGCGAGAAATTCTGAACGATCTAATGGAATGGCTGGAAATTGCGCAACGGGCAAGCAGACAGGACCGAAAATACGTTCAGCGCCTAGTCGAATTCGTGAAGGAATGGGAGGCGAAGAGCGAGACTCGGCAACTCAGCGAATTCCTGGAATATCTCGATTACTTCCAGCAGGCCAACGGAACGATCGCTCTTGATGACGAAGCCCCGGGCGATGCAGTGCAGTTGATGACGGTACACGGAGCGAAGGGGCTGGAATTTCCGCAGGTCTTTGTGTTGCGCGTAAATTCGCGCGCATTTCCAGTGAGCGATCGTGCGCCGCTGTTTGAGTTTCCCGTCGAGCTAATGAAGGAAGAACTGCCGCAAGGCGATTACCACACGCAGGAGGAACGGCGGCTGTTTTACGTGGCGCTCACGCGCGCAGAGGATCGGCTGACGCTGACGACGGTTGCCGAGCGAAAGGCGAAGGTTCCATTGTTTATTGAAGATATTCTGATGGACCCCGCAATCAGAAAGCGCGATGTTCTGCAGATTGCGCCGAAGCCGGCGGTCGCCAGCACGGAAGCTGAAGTGGCGGCTAGTGAGCCGGAAGCAAACCTCTTCCCCGCCAGCGGCCCGGCAAAGATTTTTTCGCGCATTGCGGAATGGGCGGAAACTTATCATCCGGACGTGCCGGAACCCTTGCGGCTGAGTCCATCAAGCGTGATGGGATATCGAAGCTGCCCGCAGCAATTTCTATTCGAGAAGTTGTGGTCGATCGAAGGAGAAGCCAAAGCAACATTGACGTTTGGGCGAGTGGTTCATTCGACGATCAAACGAGCGATGGTCGAGATGAAAAAGGGCAACCGGCTGCCGTTTGAAGAAGTGAACCGAATCTATGAGACGGAATGGTCGGCACTCGGATTCGAGGATGACTACCAGGAAGAGGAGTACAAGAAAGACGGCCTGGAACAATTGCGGACGTTTTATGCGGCGATGATGGAGTCTCTGCCGGAAATTCTTGAGCAGGAAAAGGGCTTTGAGCTCGACCTGGAAAACAACGTGGTCATGAAAGGGCGAATCGATCAGATCAATTCGCTGGGCCGCAAAGACGTGGAAATCGTGGACTACAAAACGGGAAAACCAAGAAAAGATTCGGACGCGAAAAAGGATCTGCAATTAAGCATCTACGCGATTGCGGTGAAAGAGATACTCGAGCTCAACCCAGTGCGCCTGGTGTTCCATTACCTGCAAAATAATCAGCGGCAGGAGACGACGCGCGATGCAAAACAACTGGACGAGGCACAGAAAATGGTCCAGGAGACGGCGGCAGAGATTCGCGCGGGCGCATTTGCGGCGAAGCCGGGATTTCAGTGCAGATCTTGCGCGTATCGGCCAATCTGCCCGGGACATGAAGAGGCACTGATTTCGGGCAAATGATTCGCGTGGAAATTGATCTTCGTCCCTCGTGCCCACCGGCTGCAAAGCTCAGAGAAATCACTGCTTGTTTGGCAATGCCCAGCGGCCATGGAAAAGCGACTGCGCTCCAGGCCCAAAGGGCTAAGGTATTTGCTGGATACAAAGCAACGCGCAGCCCAAGTAGCCTTCTGAAACGAAAATATTGAAGGTTTTAGGTGCAGGAAGGCAGGGGAGGCTGTGTGGCCAGAATTCTGATAGCGGACGACCGCGAGTCCATGAGGAGTGCACTCAGGACGGTGTTTGTACTGCGTCCAGACTGGGAGATCTGCGGCGAAGCCATAGATGGAATCGAGACGGTTGCCAAAGCAACGCAACTACAACCAGATTTGGTGCTGATAGATTTCAGAATGCATCTGTCGGATGGACTGGCGGCGGCCACAGAGCTCAACAGAATCATGCCGTCGGTCCCGATCGTGATGTACACACTCTACAAAACGGATGAACTGGAAGCGGCGGCGAAACTCGTGGGTGTACGGTGCGTAGTGGCAAAGGAAGACGGCGTTCAGCCTTTGCTAAGTGCGATTGAATCGGAGCTGGCTAAATCGAGGAACCATCCCCGTCCGGGCATCAGTATGCGCTGACGAGCAATCGGCGCATCCCACAAGCTTTCGAGCAGACGATTTCTGCCAGTTGATCATGGTCAAAAAAACAGGGGCACGACGATGCGCGCCCCCACTGTGAATTCTGCAAAGACTACTTACCCTTTTTCGGGGCCTTCTTGGCCTTTTTCTTCATGAACGGGCTCCTTTAGAGTGACGAGCAATCGGGGCCTGCGCGGCGGACACGTGCTCATGCAGCACGGTATAAAGACTGCGAGTGCGGTAGTCAAGAGGAATCGTGAGTTGAGGACCGTTGCAAATGATCTTTTTTGCGGAGGCAAAAGAAGCGAGCCGAAGGCCGGCGACTGCAAGGCGTAATCGCTGCCTATGACGGGCGCGGCTTATCGAGGAGAAGTTACAGAGTAGTAGCCTTCACGGGTGCGAACGTCGAGCCCCTCGCGGCGGACGCGAACTTCGACCGTGTGATAATCCTTAGCGCGATCGTTGCCCCGCGGATTGTAGCCGAGGGTGTATTGGTTGCGGGCTTGTTCGGTGACGCGAGAATAAAGTTCTTCGAGTGAATTGCGCCTTGCGGCGTAAAAGACATCTCCACCCGTATCGTGCGCGTAGGACTGGAGACGGGAGAATTTGCGTTCGTAGAAGCCACCGCCGACTCCGAGACTGTAGACAGAAACTCCATAGCGGAGGAGGTCTTTAATGGTGTTGCCGTAAGTATTGCGATTGCCCTTGCCGTTTTCACCGTCGGAAATCAGGAAAATCATCTTGCGGCGGTCGCGGCCACGGTCCTTCAAAAGTTGCGCGGCTTCGTAAACGGCGTCATCGAGCGCCTTCGTGGATTTTTCACCGATGACCATGGTAGATGGAGCCGTTGGTGGTGAGCCTGGACTGGTAACGGACTGTCCGTTAATCGTGGGTACCGTAAAAGGGCCGCCGGGAGCGGGAGGAGCGACGTCCGGGCGGTCTTTATCAAGGCGAGTGCGGTGCAATTCGGTGAGGAGTTTGTCCTGATCCCGAGTGAAACCCTTACCAGGATGAAAGTTGGAGTCGAAGCGGCAGACGAAAGCTTCATCATTAGCGCTGAGTCCCGCAACGATAGCGGAGAGACTCGATTCGACCTGTTCGGCGTCCTTCGCTTTGAGGTCGTTGTCAACCAGGACGACCACGGACAACGGGAAGGCTTCGGCAGAGAAAAACTCGATGCGTTGTTCGACGTTGTCGTCGAGGACGCGGAATTCGCTGCGAGTAAGATCGGGAACGAGACGGCCCTCGCTGTCTTTTACGGTGACCGGGAGAAAAACGTAGTTTACGGCGAATTTCAACGTGGTCTGGCTGTCGGACTGATTTTGGTTGGAGGGCGTTTGTGCGTCCTGAGGCTTGACCGGTGGTGGCGCGGGAGAATCTTGCGGGACCTTGGGAACAGGAGCCGAAGGAGGATCTTGCGCGACAAAGCTGGTGGGCGACACAAGAATACCCGCAGCGAGCAATACCGGAACGAGCCAGTGGACCGCTATTTTCCGTGGACTTTTCATGTTCTCCCAGCCAGACTTTTGAGCGTTCGAATGCGAGGAACGATGTAGCTGACGCATCCTTCCTCACGCATCCTGGCATCGTATGGATGCAGAGACAACCCTACCCGGTTGCGAGATGAGCCGGGACATTCATGTGCTGCCTGGCACCTGCATCTGCTGGGCGGCAAACTGCCATCGAGGAAAGTATACATGCCTTCTCTGAAGAGTTTGTTAAAGCTGCCGGTGTCACTAGCGGTCGCGGCCACTCTGGCTTTGCCGGGAATTCCGCAAGAGCCATCACAGGGGCCGTCTTTGAAGTCGACGGTAAACCTTGTGAACCTGTTTACGACGGTGCGCGACAGGAACAAGCGCATCATTGGCGATATGAAGCAGGAAGACTTCAAAATCTTTGAAGACAATCAAGAACAGAAGATCGCGTTTTTTTCCAAAGAGGTGACACTGCCGATTACGCTCGGCCTGCTGATTGATACCAGCGGGAGCGAGCAGAACCGGCTGGGAGCGGAGCAGGAAGCGGCATCGAGATTTCTGGAACGCGTGATGCGCAAGGGCGACATGGCGATGGTTCTCAGTTTCGACTTGGACGTGGACCTGCTTGCGGATTTTACGGATGACCGCGCGCAGATCCAAAGAGCGATCAACAAGGCACGAATCGGGGCGATTAGCGGTGGCGTGGTGACGCCGGGAACGATTCCGTCGAACACCGGAGGGACGCATTTTTACGACGCGGTGTATCTGGCCTGCGGCGAAAAGCTGGCGACGGAAGCGGGGCGGAAGGCGCTGGTGATTCTCACGGACGCGCAGGATGAGGGCAGCAAAGTCCGGTTGGAGGAAGCAATTGAATCCGCGCAGCGGACGGACACTGTGGTGCACGTGCTGCTGGTACACGATCCGGGCTATTCGTGGCGGCCGGATGTGGCGAAGAAGTTGAGCGACGAGACGGGCGGGCGCACGATTGAAGTTTCGTCAGAAAAGAAATTGAATGAGGCGTTCGATCAGATATCAGAAGAGCTGCGGAGCCAGTACACCGTGGGCTACTACCCGACCAACACTTCGAAGGACGGGAGATTCCGCAAGGTAAAGGTCGAGACGGCGAACAAGGACTACAGGATATTGACGCGCAAAGGATATTACGCACCGAAGAGCTAGTGTACTGCGTCACACAGATGGGCTGTTATTGAGGTTGGCTTTGGCGCGTTTAACTTTTTCAAGAATGTCGTTGGCCTTTGCAGTCCAGATAAAGGGTTTGGGTTGGCGAGTATGTTCTTCAACATAAGCGCGTGTGCATTCTTGGAGAGCTTCGACGCTGGTAAACACGCCGCGCCGGAGCTGATTCTCGGTCAGGTCGCGGAAGAATCGTTCGACCATGTTGAGCCAACTGCTGCTGGTGGGCGTGAAGTGAAAATGGAAGCGCTTGTGGCGCGCCGCCCAGCGCTGAACCGCCGGGTGTTTGTGGGTGGCATAGTTGTCGACGATCAGGTGCAGCTGTTTGTGGGCGGGCGTTTGGTGATCGATGAGACGCAGGAACTTCAGCCATTCTTGATGGCGATGATGCTCCATGCAAGTCGCTATCACAGTGCCATCGAGCGTGTTGAGAGCGGCAAACAACGTGGTGGTTCCATGTCGCTTGTAAATCGTGCGTCATCGTATGGGCACGGGCAGGCCGGGCTGGGTACGGTCAAGAGCTTGGATCTGGCTCTTCTCGTCCAATGACAGCACGAGCGCATGCTCGGGCGGATTCTGATACAGGCCGACGATGTCCTCCAGTTTCTCGGCGAAACGGGGATCGTTGCTCAGCTTGAAGGTTTCCACGCGGTGCGGCTTCAGACCGTGACCGTGCCAGATGCGCCGTACGCTGGCCTCGCTGATACCGGCCACGGTGGCCATAGTGCGAGTGCTCCAGTGGGTCCCATGAGAAGGTCTTTCCTGTGTCGTCTTGGCAATCACCATACGCACGAGTTCCGGTGAGATGGAAGGCGTGCGGCCAGGTCGAGGAGCGTCGTGCTCCAGCCCGGCGATACCGTCGCGCAGAAAACGCGAGCGCCAGCGAGCAGCAGTTCGCGGCACGATCGAAAGCAGGTAGGCAATCTTCAGGTCCTGCTTGCCTTCGCCGGCCAGCAACACAATCCGGGCGCGCAGCACAACCCGCGCCGGAGTACTGCGCCCGCGCGCATCGGCCTCTAGCTTTGCTCTTTGCTCGCTGGTCAGAACTACTTGGGGTGCGATTCGCATCAGCCGTGTCCTCCTATTCTGTAAGAACACAGCGAAATAATAAATGTTTCTATTTATGACGCATTACAATGTTGTTCAGCCATGAGCAAACAGCAATCGATGGGAAAGTGTAATCTCTGCGGGGCGACAGTCGGCCAGGCTTCCATGACCCGGCACCTAAGTGCGTGCTGTCAACCGGAAGCTTCCGGGCTATTGCCGGTTTCTGAAAAACGATTGCCTGCCCCGAGTTTCCATTTAGCCATCGAAGGACGTGACGCCAAGGCGTACTGGATGCATGTGGCAATACCGTTGACCGCCCCGTTGAGTAAACTCGACGATTTTCTCCGCCATATCTGGCTTGAATGCTGCGGCCACTTGAGCGCTTTTGAGATTGGCGGCAAGCGTTATGCTTCCGAGCCCATGGATGAAGAAATGAGCATGAGAGCGCGGTTGAGCGAAGTGCTTGAGGTAGGGATGAAGTTCTTTTATAAGTATGACTACGGTTCTACAACGGCTCTTGTGCTAAAGGTTGTCGCCCTTCGTGAGCAAGGCTTGCCGAAAGGCGCCGTACAACTATTGGCCAGAAACGAGGCGCCGCAGGTAAGCTGCCAGCGGTGTAGAATCCAACCCGCCACCCAAATCTGTACCGAATGCGCGTGGAAAGGGGAGGGCTGGCTTTGTGAAGCGTGCGCCGTCGCACATGAGTGTGGCGATGAGATGTGCCTGCCAGTAGTTAACTCTCCTCGCGTTGGAGTGTGCGGGTATACGGGTTAGGCGCTCTCTTCCATAGCTGCTCGGAATTTCGTCGCACTACACTAGTAGTTTTTCAAACCGACGAGCATCGTAATTTGACGGACACAACCGGCGGAAAGTCGTTACGCAAACTACCGACGCGCTATAATTGATGGCGTGGTATTTGTTCAAGAAAATACAAAAATATATTACCCAGGCCAGAAAGCGAACAGGGAGTGTTTTTGACGACTCGCGATATTTCTATCGTCCAGAAAATCTTGGTTCGAGCGGTTTTTCTTTATTTTGCGGCGTTGGCAGTCCCTCACGTAGTGAGAGCTGAGGCGGCAGCGTTTGATTTGATCGGGCCGCGCGTGGAAATGAAGGTTTCGCGGGCTGGAAAATCCTTGCCCATCGCAGAAGTAGCAAATTTCCTGCCAGGCGACAGAATCTGGATCCATCCGGATTTTCCAGAGTCGCAGTCCGTGCGTTATCTGATGATCGTGGCATTTCTACGGGGATCGACGAATCCACCGCCGGAGGAATGGTTCACACGCGCGGAAACGTGGAACAAGAAAGTCCGTCAGGAAGGAATTGTCGTTACGGTTCCGCAGGATGCGCAACAGGTGCTGGTGTTTCTCGCTCCCGAAACGAGCGGAGGATTTTCAACGCTGCGAACGGCAGTGCGGGCGGTGCCAGGAGTATTTGTACGCGCGTCGCAGGACTTGAATCAAGCGGGGCTGTATCGTTCGCGACTGGAAAAATATTTGAGTGAAGTACGCGAGACTTCGGACACTGACCCGAAGGAGTTGCACGAACGTTCAGTGCAAATGGCCAAGACGCTGCGAATCAAGATTGACCAGCAGTGTTTTGACCGTCCCGTAGAGCAACAAGCGACGTGCTTGACGCAGAACACGGACCGCTTAGTGCTGGATGACGGGCACAGCCAGTCTGTGGTGTCCGCACTGACAACCGGGCCATCTTCCGACTTGATCGGTGCAATCAGCACGACGCCCATGGCAGGAGGAGGATTTTACAGCGCGTATGTGGGAGCAGTGGTGGATTTGGCGCGGTTGCTTGGAAATATTCACTCAGCGGAATTTCAGTATATTCCCGCTCTGGCCATGCCTAAAGCCGAGCAATTGAATTTGCATTTGAATAATCCGCCGTCGTTTCGCAATCCCAAGTCGGTGATCGTCGTGGGACTGCCCGCGGTTGAAGCGCCGCAACTGCCGCCGTTGAGGAACCCAAACGCAGAGCAAGTTTTCTGTTTGCAGAATCCCGGACTTGTCCTGCCGGTGGAGGGCGCGCCGCTGGTATTTTCGACGGATATTGCACACGACTTTGTGCTGAGCTTGCAAACCAAAAGCGGGTCCGAGGTGGACTTGCCGGCAAAGGCCGACGCGATACGTGGCGGATTTGTTGTGGACACG
>Ga0137407_10003560_pt1 | contig 10371 bp, 8 predicted proteins | sample CZOMad2_2_16fung_FD_108410 | JGI IMG/M metagenome (GOLD analysis project Ga0137407, IMG submission 108410) | Vadose zone soil fungal communities from Angelo Coast Range Reserve, California, USA - CZOMad2_2_16fungal (Illumina Assembly) | ecosystem: Environmental > Terrestrial > Soil > Vadose zone...
GACGTTTATTGTCAAATGCATATCGACTCAGATTCACTCCCGACTGGACACGCCGGCATCGCCGCGCGGCTCAAAAAAGGCCCCACAGTCCACTCAAGCGCTTGGATTGTCCCCGGCGCGATGGTAGTTGGCGACGTCACGATCGAAGAAGAGTCGAGCGTGTGGTACGGGGCCGTCTTGCGCGGCGATATCAACCGCATCATTATCGGTCCGCGTTCGAACGTTCAGGACAATGCAGTCGTCCATCTCGACACGAATTATCCCACAACTGTGGGCGAGCTTGTAACCGTCGGCCACAGCGCCATCGTCCACGCTTGCAAGATCGACAATGAAGTGCTCGTCGGGATGGGCGCTATTATTCTCGACGATGTTGAAGTAGGCGCACGGTCCCTCATCGGGGCAAACGCGCTCGTCACGATCGGGATGAAAATTCCTCCCGGCTCGCTCGTGCTCGGATCGCCCGCGAAAATCCGGCGGCAGCTCACCCTCGACGAACAAAAGGACATCGCGCGATGGGCATGGAGCTACGTCGAGACCGCGAAACGATTTCGCGAATTTTACTAAACTCTCTAGCGGGGGTCTGCTTGCCACGCTGAAGCCGAGGGAAGGCGGGTGACCGTCGTCGAATCCCGATATGGCTTGCATCCACAAAAGCGCCAGCAACACTGGATACATGAAAACAATTACCGCTTCCGCATTGATTGCGGCTTTGGCCGCAGTGTTCCCTTTGACGCGATCAGTGGGACAAAGTCCAGCTGACACCGCTCACTCGACGGACATGAGGCTTTATGCTCCGACAGCCATTGAATGGAAAGACGGACCAGCAGCTTTGCCCGCTGGGGCAAAGATGGCCCTGCTCGAAGGCGACCCAACGAAAGAAGGCCCGTTCGTGATGCGCCTTCAGATGCCCGACGGCTATCACGTACCGCCACATACCCATCCGAAAACCGAGCGCGTGACTGTTATTTCCGGCGCGTTCTATCTGGCAACAGGAGAAAAGCTCGACCGCGCCGACGCGAAAAAGCTACCACCTGGGTCGTTCGGTTTCTGGCCAGCTGGCATGAAGCACACCGCGTGGGCCGAAGGAGAGACGGTGATTCAACTCCACGGGATCGGCCCGTGGCAGATCAACTACTTGAATCCTGCTGACGACCCGAGGAACGCAAAGAAGTTACCGTGAGACGCACCTGTGATGGCGGTCGCAGACCGCCGCTACAAACTTTTCGCGAGTTCTTGCGCCTCCTCCCGCAGTAACTCCGTTGCCCGCTTCATTTTTTCATTCTGGCTCATTCCCGGTCGCCCGAGAGCATAAACGCCATCGAACAACTCGCGCACCTGTCGATCTCCATCGGTGCATCCGGCAACTGCGAAAACGGGCTTCCCAAGTTTTCGTGCGAGCCGCGCTATGCCGGCAGCAGTTTTTCCCTCGAGTGTCTGTCGATCCAGGCTCCCTTCGCCCGTAATCACAAGATCAAAATTCTCCATTTTCGATTGAAGATCGGCTGCTTCCGCAACGACTTCGAAGCCCGGCCGAATTTTCGCGCCGCAAAAACTCATCAAGCCGAATCCGAGTCCGCCGGCCGCGCCTGCGCCCGGTTCGTTGCGATAATCAACGCCGAATTCTTTTGAAACCACGTCAGCGAATTTGGCGAGCGCATGTTCCAAGATATCGATCTTGTCGTCAGTCGCGCCTTTCTGCGGACCGAAAACTCGCGTCGCACCATTTTCGCCGAGCAACGGATTTTGGACATCGACTGCTGCAACGACCTTTAACTGTGGAGGCAGCCGTGTCGGCTGCGTTGCTGAATTTGCAGGCGACACGCCTGCCGCTACAGGAGCCTCAATTTCCGTCAGCTTTTGCAGCTCACCCACCGCTCCGGTCAGTTCCTTTGCATCTGCAAAGAACCGAAACCCGACAGCGCGCGCCACTCCAAACCCGCCATCGTTTGTCGCGCTCCCGCCCAGACCGACTATCATTTCGCGCGCGCCGTGCCGTGCCGCGTTCAAAATCATTTCGCCGACGCCGAATGTGTTCGCCAGGAGCGGATCGCGTTCACTTTCGGAAAGTCGTCGCATACCGGCCGCCTCGCTCATTTCCATTACGGCAAGCTTCCTATTGGCGATCCAGGCGTAACACGCGTCGATCTCTCGCCCGAGCGCATCGTGCGCCTTGCATTTCACCCACGAACCGCCAAGCGCATTGCAAATAAGCTCCGCAGTTCCCTCACCGCCATCAGCCATCGGCGCGATGGCGATCTCTGCGTCATGCAAAACGCTCCGCAACCCGAGTTCGATGTTCTCTGCAACTTCGCGAGCGCTAAGCGAGCCTTTGAACTTATCCGGCGCAATAAGGATTTTCATAGCAGCGCAAGCCAGAGGCTCGCGCTACTTAAGCTTCCGCTCCAAGATTTCGCCAGCTAATTGCGGATTCGCCTTCCCTTTGGATAATTTCATTACTTGCCCTTTGAGAAAATTAAGGGACGCAATGTTGCCCGCCTTAAAATCCGCTGCTGGCTTTGGATTGGCGGCGATTACTTGTTCGCAGAGCGCTTCAATCGCGCTCGCATCGCTCAGTTGCTCGATTCCCTTTTCCTTCACGATCGCCGCCGCGCCCTTGCCCGTCGCGAACATTTCCGCGAAAACTTCCTTGCCCTGTTTGCCGCTGATTTTTCCGCTGTCGATTAAATTGACCAGTTCATCGAGCGCTTCCGGTGGAATCGGACAATCCTTGATCGCCTTGCCGACCGTGCTGAGTGCGTTTTGCAAATCGTTAAGGATCCAGTTGGCGACGTTCTTTGGTTTCTTCGCGCCTTTCGCAGCCGTTTCAAAATATCTTGCAAGATCGAGATCATTCGCCAGCACGCCGGCGTCATACGGGCTCACTTGATAAAGCTCGACGAAGCGCGCGCGCTTGGCTTTTGGTAATTCCGGAACGCGCGGGCGCACATCGGCGAGCAGCACATCGGTTTTCACCGGCACAAGATCGGGATCGGGAAAATAGCGATAGTCGTGCGCGAATTCTTTTGTGCGCATGAGAAACGTTTCGGCGGCTACATCATCCCAACCGCGAGTCTCCTGCTCGAGCTTTCCGCCGCCCTCGAGAACACTGATCTGTCGTTGAATTTCATAAGCAAGCGCGCGCCGGACTCCGCTGATCGAGTTCATGTTTTTGATCTCGACCTTTGCTCCAAGCTCCGCCTGCGATTGGGGTCGCACCGAGACGTTGCAGTCACAGCGGAGTTGACCTTTTTCCATGTCGGCATCGCTCACCCCGCCGTAGATCAGGATTTGTTTAAGTGATGTCAGAAACGCGAACGCTTCCTCGGGCGAGTTAATCTCGGGCTGGGTCACAATCTCCATCAAGGGCGTGCCGGCGCGGTTGAAATCGATTCCCGTGCTCGATTCGAAATGGAAACTCTTCGCCACATCTTCCTCGAGATGAATGCGCACCAGGCGCACCTCCTTGTCTGGCGTCGCGATATCTTTCTGTGCGTCCTTCGGATAAGCGAGATCGTGCAACGGCACAATGCCATTGGTGCAAAGCGGCATGTCGTATTGCGAAATCTGATAATTCTTCGGCATGTCTGGATAGAAATAATTCTTCCGGTCGAACTTGCTGGTCGGCGCGATGTCGCATCCGAGCATGAGACCGGTGAGCACCGTCATGCGTAGCGCTTCGTGATTCATCACCGGCAAGGCCCCCGGCAATCCGAGGCAAACCGGGCAAGTGTGCGCGTTCGGCTCCGCGCCAAATTCAACCGGACACGCACAAAACATTTTCGAGCGCGTCTTGAGTTGAACGTGGACTTCAAGGCCAATGTTGGTGATGTACTTCATTGCACCTACTTCTGGATTGCATAATCCAGGGCCTTTTGAAGATCGAATTTTTTGATCCGATCCGCGAGTGCCGGATCATTTGCCGCGTCGATGATGCGTTGATTCTGGAGAAGATCGAGAAAGCGCCCCTGCGCGATCATTTCAGAGATGGCCGGGTCGTCTCGCAAAGCCACAATCTTTGGATGTTCGCCTAACTCGCGCGCACCCGGAAGCGTGAGGAATTTCTGCGCGCGTTCCCGATTTGAAAAAACACTGCCGACTTTCCCGAGCGTTTCATACGTCTTCAGTGGAACGGGGTCCGTCTGCTTGACCGCATTTCCGAGCAGCCCAAGCTCCAGCGAATTCTTTAAGCGCGCTAGGGATGTAGCTAGCGCCGCAGATCCCCCATTTGGCTCCGAGAGAAAACGTCGTCTCACATCGAGAGCATGCAAGGTCGCAGGCTGGTCGGTCTCGCGAAAAATCGCCTGGTTATGGACTTGCGCGTCCGCCAAAGTCCCAACGGCACGAACGCTCGCCACGATTAGCCAGAGAACAAAGGCGCCGAAAATCAGTCCAACGATCGCCCCTGCAAATCCATAAATAAGGTGGATCAGCTGGGAATTCTCTTGGCCTGTCCGCTTGAACAAAACTGTTCCCATGCTGGTCACGAGTGCATAGATGACGAGCGCAAGCACGGCGCCGGCCAGGATCGACAGAACAATATCGGGCATCTTCAAAAACGGCCGCGCGATCGGAACAAGCAACCTGGCGCCGAAAACCGCGGCCGCGTACGCCACAACAAGCGCGGCGACCCGAACCAGTTGGCGGATCAAACCGAGTCGCCACCCGCGGACGACTTCGAAACAAATGAAAACAACGGCAAAAGAGACGAAGACTGCCTGCCAAAGCGGCGAACCAGCTACCGCCTGAAGCTCGGATTTCACTTCCATCAACCGGGCAAACCGATCGCTCTTTGCCGCAGCGCGTGGTCGCAAAGCACGATCGCGGCCATCGCCTCCACGATCGGAACGGCCCGAGGAAGAACACACGGATCATGGCGCCCGCGCGCAGCGAGTTTGGTTTGCTCGCGCGAGGCGGTCACGGTTTTTTGTTGGTGGGCGATTGTAGCTGTGGGCTTAAAGCCAACTCGAAAATAAATCTCTTCGCCGTTGCTGATTCCGCCTTGCACGCCCCCTGAATTGTTTGTCGCTGTCCGGATTTTCCCAGCGCGCATTTCAAATGGATCGTTATGCTCCGAGCCGCGCATGCGCGTCGCTGAAAATCCGGAGCCGATCTCAAATCCTTTGGTCGCCGGCAAGCTTAGCATCGCTTTTGCCAGGTCTGCCTCAAGTTTGTCAAACACCGGCTCGCCCAGTCCCGGCGGGATGCCACGAGCAATGCATTCAATCACGCCACCTACCGAGTCGCCTTCGCCGCGAACTTCCTCGATAAGCGACGCCATCTTCTTCGCCGCCGCGCTATCCGGACAGCGAACCGCATTTTTCTCCACATCCTTTATTGTTACAACGGAACGATTGATCTTCGCAGCGATGTCATGAATCTGCGCGACGTAAGCGACGATCTCGAACTTCGGGCACAAAATCGACAGTATCTTTTTCGCGACTGCGCCCGCGGCGACCCGGCCAATGGTCTCACGCGCCGACGCCCGACCTCCCCCCTGCCAATTGCGAATTCCATATTTGGCCTCGTAAGTAAAATCAGCATGTGACGGGCGAAATTTTCTTGCGATCTCCAAGTAATCCTCCGGCCGAGCGTCTTTATTGCGCACCAGAATCGCAATGGGTGTGCCAAGTGTTTTGCCGTCGAATACGCCGGAAAGAATCTCGCAACGGTCTTCCTCTTTCCGTTGAGTGGTGAATTTGCTTTGACCCGGACGACGGCGATCCAGCTCTTGTTGAATTTCTGCGTTGGACATGTCGATTTTCGGGGGACAGCCGTCGATTATCACGCCGATGCCACCGCCGTGCGATTCACCAAACGTCGTGACGCGAAAAAGTTGGCCAAACGTGTTGCCCATGGCGGGAAAGATTAAACGAAATCGCGAGCAATTGTAGGGCGTTTCTACGAAACGCCTCGGGTGACCTAGCGGCCTGCAACGGACTAAATCATATCGAGCGCGCTTTCGAGATCGTCGATTAAATCGCGCACATCTTCGACGCCAACCGACAACCGGACCAGCGAATCCGTCACGCCGAGTTCTTCACGTTGTTCCTTCGGCACCGAAGCATGCGTCATGAGGGCGGGGTGATTGATCAGGCTCTCGACGCCGCCCAGGCTTTCCGCCAGCGAAAATAGGTGCGTGTTCTCCAAAAAACGCTTCGTCCCACCGAGATCGGTCTTCAGAACAATCGTCACCATGCCGCCGAAGCCGCGCATTTGCTGTCGGGCGAGGTCGTGTTGCGGATGCGATTTCAGACCGGGGTAACTGACCGACTTCACTTGCGGTTGTTCCTCCAGCCAGCGCGCGATTTCGATCGCGTTTGAACAGTGCCGCTCCATGCGCAGGGCAAGCGTTTTCAAACTGCGCATGGCCAGAAAGCTGTCGAACGGCCCGGCAATTGCGCCAACTGAGTTTTGTAAAAACGCAATCTGGTCGCCGAATTCCTTGTTCTCGCCGACCACAACGACGCCGCCCACCATGTCGGAATGTCCGTTCAGATATTTAGTGGCGGAATGGATCACCAGATCGAAGCCGTTCTCGATTGGCCGCTGAATCCACGGAGTAGCAAATGTGTTATCGCAAACCGAAACGATCTTGTGCTCGCGTGCGATTTTCGCGATCGCTTCCAAATCGATCAGCTTGAGCAGCGGATTGCTCGGCGTCTCAATCCACACCATACGCGTGTTCGGCTTGATCGCGCGCTCGAAATCTTCCGCATCGGTCAGATCGACATAGGTGAAATCGAGATTGGCCGAGCGGCGTCTAACTTTCTCGAATAATCGAAATGTGCCTCCGTAAAGATCGTCGCTCGCGACGATATGCGAACCACTTTCGAGCACTTCCAGCGCAGTGGACATCGCGGCAAGACCGGATGCGAACGCAAATCCGCGGGTGCCGCTTTCCAAATCGGCAATGCAACGTTCGTAAGCCAGCCGCGTCGGGTTAATAGAGCGCGCGTAATCGTAGCCTTTGTGCTTGCCCGGACTTTCCTGAACGTATGTCGACGTTGCGTAAATTGGCGTCATGATCGCGCCGGTAGAAGGGTCGGGCTCCTGGCCGGCGTGAATCGCCCGCGTTGCAAACTCGTGCTGCTTTTTCATTCGATCTAACCTAACCGCTGATTACGTGGATAGCGCGAATTAAACGAACAGAATTTCCTCATCAGCGTCATCCGACGTAATCAGCGGTTCACTGCTTTGGCATGTGCAGCCGCAAATACGAGAGCAAGTCGGTCCGGGTAATCAGCCCAAGGAATTTATCGTCATCCATCACAATGGCGACGCGACCGCGATCGAAAACCTCCAGCAGGTCATTGATTTTAGCCGTTGGCGGAAGCGTTTCGAGCTTATCGGTCATCGCATTTTTCACCGCATCGTTAAAGTGCGAAGGGTCCCGGTGCACTTTCACTAGCACATCGGATTCATCAAGAATCCCAACGGCGCGGCCGTTTTGATCGACAACTGGCAGCTGCGAAACATCCGTGTCGCGCATGCGCTTGAATGCGGTCAGCAGCGTGTCCGTCGGCCCAACCGAAATTACTTCCCCCGCTTCGTAACGGTGCGTGATCAGATCGCTCAAGTCCCCGTGCGGCGGGCGGAGAAGGAATCCCTGCTCCGCCATCCAGAAATCGTCGTACATCTTGGAAAGATATTTGTTTCCCGTATCGACCACGAAGCTGACGACGCGCTTCGGTTTCGTCTGTTCCCGGCAGTAGCGCAGCGCGCCGGCCAGCAGCGTGCCAGTGGATGAGCCGCCGAAAATCCCTTCTTTGCGCAACAGCTCACGGACGGTTACGAAAGTTTCCTGGTCGTCGATCTCGAATGCGTCGGTCACAAGAGACATGTCCGCGATTTCAGGAATGAAATCTTCGCCGATGCCTTCAATCGCCCAACTCCCGGCTTCCTTCAGTTTGCCAGTCCTGACATATTCGTAAAGAATAGACCCCGCCGGATCGGCCAGGATCATTTCGATGCCGCGTCGCGGCTTGACGCGATTGAAAAAACGGCCCAGTCCGGTCAGCGTTCCACCGGAACCCACACCCACGACGATGGCATCAACATTGTGCCGCATCTGTTCCCAAATTTCCGGCCCGGTCGTTCGCTCGTGTGCGAGCGGATTGGCCGGATTGCTAAACTGATTCACATAAAAGCCGCCAGGGATCTCTTCGGCGAGTCGCGCCGCCACATCCTGGTAATATTCCGGATGGCCGCGGGTCACATCCGAACGCGTGATCCGCACTTCGGCGCCAAGGGCTTTCACGTGCGAAATTTTTTCCTGCGACATCTTATCCGGAATCACAAGCAAGACGCGATAGCCTTTCGCGCCGGCAACCAGCGCCAGACCCAGGCCGGTATTTCCCGCCGTGGCTTCAATGACCGTGCCTCCCGGGTCTAATTTTCCCTCGCGCTCCGCGGCTTCGATCATCGAGAGCGCGATCCTGTCCTTAATCGAGCCGCCCGGATTTTGATTTTCCAATTTCAGGAAAAGGTGACACGGGCCGGTGTCGATCTGCGTGATCTCCACCAGTGGCGTGTCGCCGATCAGCGAAAGGATCGCCGGCGGTTTATCGTGAGAAATCGACGGCGCTGGAGAAGTCTCGATCATTCAAAAAGGCTACTCGATCTTAGGCTCGCCTTTGTGCGACCACTCGGACTCGCTGTCCTCAAGAAATTGCTGCAAGACTGGAAAGCGGACTTCGCCATAGTTCAAGGCGTAACGCAGATCGCCGCCTTTATACACCCAGGTTGCCGGAATCCACGAAAGCGGCATACCAGCAAACTGTTTGATGTGATCTTTGCCGCGCGGGCCGGGATCGGCCAGGACCGTAAGGTTAGGTTGGTCGGCGAGGTCGAATTTTTTCAGCATGGCGCGTCCGTCCTCGCCGCCGTTCCAGACGGAAACGAAATAAAAATGCACCTGCGGATTGTCTTTCACCATTTTGACCCAGTCGCCGCTTTTCAGTTCAGCCTGGCAATTCGAGCACCAAGGCGCCCAAAGGTGCACGACGCTCAAGTTGTTCGACTTGATGGCCTCGACTACCTTTTGCTCGGCGGGCGGTGGTTCGGCGCGAAGCGATATCGCTGCGAAGAGAATAAACAGGGACGCCAGGCGCAAGATCGACATGTTGTTCTAAATATGGAGAGAAACGAGGCACGCTCAACTGGGGGCACGGGCCAAGATGGCCGCGCGTCCCGCAGCCGACACGGCTGTATTCTCCAGAGTTGACCTGCGCAGCCAAAACGCCTAGTATGGCGCTCCGTTTCCGTGCTTAGCTGCGTGGAAACTTCGGCGGTCACAGACCGCCGCTGCAGCGGGCCTGAAGGAGGCTTTTTATTTATGGTGCAAATGCAGGATGTGATGTCGAAGCCGATGCCGGATTTCCGCGAGGGAAGCATCGTTAAGGGACGGATACTGGAAGTTCGTCCGCGCGAAGTACTGGTCGATATCGGATACAAGTCGGAGGGTGTCATTCCGATAACGGAATTCGATGATGTCGACTCGCTCGAAGTGGGCGACGAAGTGGACGTATTGCTCGAGCGGCTCGAGAACGATGAAGGGATGGTCGTCCTCTCGAAGGAAAAAGCCGCTTATCGGCAAAACTGGAACAAGATCGTGCATGTCTTCGAGGGCGATGGCCTGATCAAAGGCAAGGTAAAATCGGTAGTAAAAGGCGGTCTGATGGTGAACATCGGCGTCGAAGCATTTTTGCCGGCATCTCAGATCGACGTGGTTCCGCCAAAAGATTTGCAACAATTCGTTGGTAACACCTACGATTTTAAGATTGTTAAGCTGAACGACGACCGCAAAAACGTCGTGCTCAGCCGGCGCGAGGTTATCGAGCAGGAGCGCAGCGAGAAGCGACAGAAATTCATGGAAGGCGTGAACGTCGGGGACCGCGTGACCGGCACGGTAAAAAATCTCACCGACTTTGGCGCGTTCATCGATCTCGACGGAATGGATGGCCTGCTCCACATCACCGATATGACTTGGGGCCGTCTCGGACATCCCAGCGAGTTGCTCAAGGTCGGGCAACAATTGGAAGTCGTCGTGCTCGACATCAACAAAGAAAAAGAGCGCGTATCCCTGGGCCTCAAGCAGACCCAGAAAAATCCATGGGACCAGATCGAGGAACGCTTCCCGGCTGGCCAGCGCGTCAAAGGCAAAATCGCGAATCTTGTTCCTTACGGTGCATTCGTTGAAATCGAGGAAGGCGTCGAAGGCCTCATCCATGTCTCCGAACTTTCGTGGACGAAACGAATCATGCGCCCGTCCGACATTCTGACCGTCGGCCAGGAAGTCGAAGCCGTGGTGCTTGGCGTAAACAAAGAAGAGCAAAAAATTTCACTGGGTCTTCGCCAGCTCGAACCAAATCC
>Ga0137407_10003561_pt1 | contig 10369 bp, 5 predicted proteins | sample CZOMad2_2_16fung_FD_108410 | JGI IMG/M metagenome (GOLD analysis project Ga0137407, IMG submission 108410) | Vadose zone soil fungal communities from Angelo Coast Range Reserve, California, USA - CZOMad2_2_16fungal (Illumina Assembly) | ecosystem: Environmental > Terrestrial > Soil > Vadose zone...
CGCGCGCAGCAGCGTCGTCTTCCCCGCGTTGGTGGCCCCGGCGATCATGATGTTCTTGCGGGCGGCCACCGCCGCGGCCAGGAACGAGCCGACGTCCGGGGTGATCGTGCCGTTGCCGACCAGGTCAGCCAGGAAGACCTTGCCCATCCGGGCGCGCCGGATGGAGATGGCGGGCCGCAGCGTCACGTCCATCACCGCGGACAGCCGGGACCCGTCGGGCAGCCGCAGGTCGAGCTGGGGGTTGGCGGTGTCGAACGGGCGGCTGGACAGCCCCGAGTAGGCAGCCAGCACCTGGATCAGCTCGACCAGTTCCTCGTCGCTCTCGGCCACCGGCTCGCCGAGGACCTCGCTGCCGTCGGCGTAGCCGATGAAGACCCGGTCGTAGCCGTTGATGTCGATGTTCTCGATGTTCTGGTCTTCCAGCAGCGGCTGGAGCCGTCCGACGCCGAACAGCGCCGCGTGGATCGCCTCGGCGAGGTCCTCTTCCTCCTGCGCGTTCAGCGGCGGCCGGCCGGCCAGGATCTCGCTCCGGGCATGCTCCTCGAGCACCTGGGAGATGAGCGCGCGGGCATACTGACGTTCGTCCTCGCCGGTCATCGGCGGCATCCCGGCCGCCGCGTCCAGGCGGCGCTGCTCAGCCAGCCGGTCGCCGACGTCGCCGCGCAGGCGCTTGACGAGTCCGTGGTCCATCTCGCCTCACTCCCCGCCCGGCCTGGCCGGCCCCGTTGACCCCATTGGTCCCTGCCGCCGCCACGGGGCGGCAGCCCAGCCGGCATCGTCGGGGCTGTCCGCGTCCTCGAGTCCGGGATCGGCCGGGCCGGCCGAGGGTGTCAGCGGCGGCATCGGCGGCCGGGAGAAGCCCGGGGCGCCTGACCTGCCTCCCGCCGGGGCGGCGTGCCTGGCTCCCCGCGGCTGGGCAGGCCCGGTCTGGGTGACCCCGATCTGGGTGACCCCGATCTGAGTGACCCCGATCTGGGTGACCCCGGCTTGAGTGACCCCGGCTTGAGTGACGGAGTAGGCGGCGGAGTGCTCGGTGCCGGACGGGCCTACCTGGCTGGCGGCGGGCTCAGACTGGTCCGGAGCGCCGGCCTGCGCGTGACCGGCCTGCGCGTGACCGGCCTGAGCCGGGTCGGCCTGGTGCCGGCCGCCGCGGCCGCCCAGGACGCGGCTGAACGTGGTGCGCGGCGCGTCGGGGGAGATGGTGGGCCCGGAAACGGTAGGCCCGGGGAAGGAGGGGCCGGAGGCAGGCGGTGCGGACAGGGGCGGTGCGGAGAGGGTGACGGCGGCCAGGTCCGGTGCCGCCGCGGCTGGCGCGGACACCGGCTGCGGGCGGCCGGGCTCCAGGCGCCCTGGTTCTGACCAGCCTGCCTCCTGGCGGCCGGGCTCCTGACGGCCTGGCTCTGACCAGCCTGGCTCTGACCAGCCTGGCTCCTGGCGGCCTGGCTCTTGGCCGGCCTGCCACGGACCGGGTGGCATCGGGCCTTGCGATCCCGGGCTTGTCCCCCCGGAGCTGGGCGATCCCGCGATCGACGGGAACGCGGGCTGCGGGACGGAAAACCGGGCCGCCGCGGGCTCGAGGCCGGCGGCCGGCGGCCGGGGCGGCTGGGGGCCGCTGAGCTGCTGGCCGTTGTAGGAGGCAGCGGCGGGCGGCGGAGCCGAGAACGAGGTCGCGGGCGAGGTGTCGGGGGCCGGGGCGGCGTGCCGCCGCCCGGCGCGCGGAGGTACCGGCGTGCCCGCGTGCGCGGCGGGAGCCTGCTGGGCGGCGTGCGCGGCGGGGGGCGGTGGTCCGGCGTAGGCTCCGGCGGGGTAGCCGGGGGGCGCCTCGGCCGGGTCGCCGATCGGAGGCAGGCTCTGCACGAGCTGCGCGGCCACCTCGCGGGCGGTCTTGATCAGCATGGTGCGGTCCAGGCTGCCGCCCCACTCGCCGCTGAGCAGGTCGGCGCCCTTGGTGTCGTGGGCGATGCCGCCGAGGACGGTGGCCGGGATGTTCGCCTGGCCGAGCACGTGCTGCACCTCACCGAGCGCGGCGCGGAACTTCTTGTGCTCGGCGACGACCACGACGCCGACCCCGAAGCCGCGCCTGCCCCGGCTCTGGGCGGCCGCCGCGAACGCGGAAGCCCGGTCGCGCAGCCTGATCACGTCGGCCACCTGCACCTTGCTCACCAGCACGACCGCGGTCGCCTCGACCAGCAGGTCGTAGAGGGGACCGTCCGCGCCGAGCCGCCCGCAGTCGGCGATCACGTCCGCCTGCGGCAGCGCGGCGAGCGTCTTGCCGATCGGGCCCCAGAGCAGGCTCAGCCCGGCGCCCTGCTCGGCGTTGGTCACGCCGGCCAGCACGTCGAGGCCGCCGTGGAGCTTCTGCACGTGTTCCCAGACCTGCTGCGGCTGCATGCCGCGGCGGGCGACGACGGCCAGGCTGAGCACTCCGCGCCGGGGGTCGAGGTGACCGCCGCCGGCCGCGGGGAACCGGTAGACGAGGTCCCCGCCGGCCTGGTCGCACTCGGCCAGCAGGACCGGCCGTGGCCACACAGCGGCGAGCGCCAGTGCCGCTGTCGTGACACCTGGCGCTCCCTTGTCGGACGCGATAGCGATCAGCGCCATGCTCACCCCGACCCGGGGCTGAGCGCGATGGCCACGTTACCGGCCGAGGCGTAGCAGGTCAGGATGCCCGCGTCGGTCTCGGGGACGGCGAGCGTGACCGCGGCGGTGCTGCCGTTGGTCGTGGTACTGCCGGACACGCTGACGATGGTGCCGGTGGTGATCGGCTCGCCGGGGGTGGCGATAGCACCGGTACCGCCACCGGTCCCGTTGGCTCCGCCGCCCCCGTTACCCCCGCCGGCACAGCCGCTGCCGGTACCGACCGGGAACGCCCGTACCGTCTGCCCGATCAGAAGGCTGGTAGGAGCCTGGCCGGGCTTGAGGGACAGCCCGACCTCCACCTTGCCCGCGGTCAGGTTGCTGGTGGCCTCGGTCATCTCCCGCGTGAGCAAGGTCCCGGCCGGGATCTGGACCGCGGCGAAGACGCCGGTCACCCGGCTCGCGAACTGCCACGCCACGTAGTGCACGTCGGTGTCGGAGTTGATCTGGACTTCCTTGATCGCCGCCGCCGGGATCTGCTGACCCTGGCCCACGGCCTGGGTGATCTCCACGGCGCCGACCCGGTGCCCGGCGTTGAGAACCAGGTAGCCCGCGCTGGCGGCCCCCAGGGCGACCAGGAGGATGGCCACCGCGGCCAGGGCCGGCTTGCGCTCGCGCGGCGCGCTCGGCATCCGGCGTCCGCCGGGAGCGGTCGGTTCCGCCCATGAAGCCTGCTGATCGGCCACCGCACCGCGCGGTAGCGTGCCCCTGTCGCTCACCATGAAATCGCGGTCTCCCGTGCTGCGCGCGCCCATGTTGCCTCGATGACCCGTGTCACCTCGGTGTACGGACCCGCTATGTCGCTGCTATGTCGCCCCCAACCAACCGGCCGAACATATCGTGACAACACCGCGCCTTACCCCACATATTAAAAAACCGTAATCACTGATGACTTGTATTAACTCATGCGTTAACAGTGAGTAGCGGGCAAAACAGGCGAAACGCCCATCACGCAGGAATCGCGGACATCACACAGGCCGCACCAAGATCACACGCGTCCATAGTCCCAGACAGGGCATACTTCCGGAGGCGGATGGTGAAATTGGATAACATAGCGACACTTGCGGCGGAACGGGCCGGGGGATGCCGCGATCGCGCCCCCATGGGCGTGCCTCCCGCGAGCCGAAGGGCGCGTCGATGTCTGGACTGAGGAGCGAGGAGCTTGCGACGAGCGAGCCCTCCGCGAGCCGAAGGGCCGCGTCGGTGTCTGGACTGAGGAGCGAGGAGCTTGCGACGAGCGACGAGGGACGACACCGACTTCAGGCGGCCCGGAGGCGAGCGGGAAAGCAGAGCCTGAGGGCGCCCGGAAGCGAGCGGGGCTAGCATTGCGAATCGCGCTGACCGCCCTAACCCCGCGGGGGCCCGCGGACGTGATCGTCAGCGGCGACGACGGTGCGACCGCCGGGCAGGTGGCCGAGGCGCTCGCCGCGGCGTTCGAGCCCAAGGAGCACCTGGCCGCGGTCATCATGCACCCGCGGGCCGCGGCGGCCGGTGCCAGGCTGGCCGCGCGCGGGCCCGTGCTGTGGGCCGGCGGGCAGCAGGTCGCCCCGGAAACCCCGGCCGCCCGCGCGCTGCGGGACGGGGCCGTGGTCACCACCCTGGAGGGCGCCTCGGCCGCGACCTCGCTGGCCGAGCCCGGCGGCGTGGCCGAGCTCCGGGTCATCGGCGGCCCCGACGCCGGCACGGTGCACCGGCTCGGGCCCGGTGTCACCACGATCGGCTCCGGGCCCGGCTGCCAGGTGCGGCTGCAGTCGCCCGGGGTGCCCGCGCACGCGGCCACGGTCACCGTGGCGTGGGGTCTCAACGTGCCGTCGCTTGACCCGGCCGGCTCGCAGCTCACCCTCGACGGGAAACCGGTCGGCGAGGCGTGCGCCTGGCCGTTCGGCGGCGTGCTGCGCGTCTCCACCGCGGTGCTGCAGCTGATGCGGCCCGAGGCCCCCGACGCGCACCTCTCGCCGGCCGGCCACGGCCTGGCGTACCACCGCCCACCGCGGTTCCGGCCGGACATGCAGCCGGTGAAGATCGGTGTACCGGCCGAGCCGAAGAAGGGACACGGCAACGGCGCCGCCATGCTGCTGTCGGCCGCGATCCCGATGGTCATGGGCGGCGTCATGGTGTACATCACCCGGCAGTGGCTGTACTCGCTGTTCATGCTGATGATGCCGCTCATGCTGGTGGGCAACTGGCTCAGCGGCTCCAAGCAGCGCGGCGGCTCGCACCGGCGCAAGCTGCGCGCCTACACCGCCCAGCTGGCCGAGGCGGAGACCAAGCTGGAGCAGGCCAAGGCGGCCGACGAGAAGCGCCGCCGCGAGGACGCCATGGACCCGGCGCAGGTCCTGCTCACCGCCACTGGCCCCCGGCGGCGGCTGTGGGAGCGCCGCCCCGACGACCCCGACACGCTGCGGATGCGGGTCGGCCTGTTCGACGGGCCCGCCATGATCCAGCTGGTTCCGGCGGCCAAGGACGCCACGGGGTCCAAGCCGCCCGCCGTGCCGGTCTCGTTCTGCGTGCCGGTCTCGATGTCGCTCGCCCGGCTGGGCGTGGTCGGCCTGGCCGGTCCGGTGGACGCGTCCCGGGCGCTCGCCCGCTGGATGGTCGCCCAGGCAGCGGTGCTGCACAGCCCGCGCGACCTGTCCATTGTCGTGCTGGCGGCCGATCCCGCGGTGGGTCCGCACTGGAACTGGGTGCGCTGGCTGCCGCACTGCGCGCCGCGCGGCGGCGAGGACTGCGTCGCGCTGGTCGGCGCCGACCTGGACTCGGCCGCGAAGCGGGTGACGGAGCTGGTCGCCGAGGTCTCGGCGCGGCTGGCGCGGGTCCCCCCGGGGCAGGACGGGGGCAGCGGCTTCGGCAGCGGTCCCGGGGCCTCGGCCGAGCCGGTGGCGAGCAGCGACCTGGGACCGAAGATCCTGGTCGTGCTGGACGGTGCGCGGCAGCTGCGCCGGATCCCGGGCATGCCCCAGCTGCTCGCCAACGCCAGGAAGACCGGCGTCTACGCGGTCTGCATCGACGAGTCGGCGCGGGTGCTGCCGGAGGAATGCGCCGCGGTGCTGTCCTGGGACATCCCCGGCCAGGGAAACGGCAACCACCACGGCGTGCGGGTCGGACCCGGCGGGTGGAGCGTGGCGTCGCACGGCGCCGCGCCGTCGCCGGTGCGGCCGTTCCTGATCCGGGGGCACGGCGGGCCGTTCGGGCAGGGCGGCCCGGCCATGCTCGCCGACCAGGTCTCGGTGGGCTGGGCCGACCGGGTGGCCCGGGCCCTCGCGCCGGTCCTCGACGTCAGCCGGGACGACTCCGACTCCGCGATCCCAGACTCGGCCCGTCTGCTCGACCTGATCCACATGCCGGACCCGCACCCTGACCTGGTGCTGATGGCGTGGCAGAAGCGCGGCCGGACGACCAAGATCCCGATCGGGGTCAGCGCCGACGGTCCTTTCATCCTGGACCTGTCCGCGGACGGCCCGCACGGCCTGGTGGCGGGCACCACCGGCGCCGGGAAGTCCGAGCTGCTGCAGACGATCATCGCCGTGCTCTGCGTGGCCAACCGGCCGGACGCGATGACGTTCGTGCTGATCGACTACAAGGGCGGGAGCGCGTTCAAGGACTGCGCCCGGCTGCCGCATACCGTCGGCATGGTCAGCGACCTGGACGGCCACCTGACCGTGCGGGCGCTCGACTCGCTCGGCGCCGAGCTCAAGCGGCGCGAGGAGATGCTGCTGCACTCCGGGGCCAAGGACATCGAGGATTACTGGGACACCAAGCGGCTGCGGCCCGAGCTGAACCTGGAGCCGATGCCGCGGCTCGTGCTGATCATCGACGAGTTCGCGGCCATGGTCGCGGAGCTGCCCGACTTCGTCGACGGGCTGATCGACATCGCCCGCCGGGGCCGCTCGCTCGGCGTCCACCTGATCCTGGCCACGCAGCGCCCGGCCGGCGTGGTCAGCGCGGACATCCGGGCCAACACGAACCTGCGGATCGCGCTGCGGGTCACCAGCTCCGACGAGTCGGCCGACGTCATCGACGCGCCCGACTCCGCGCGCATCGCGAAATCCACCCCCGGGCGCTGCTACGTCCGATCGGGCGCGTCCAACCTGGTCGCGGTCCAGTCGGCCCGCATCGGCGGGCGGCGGCCCGGCAGCGGGCCGGCCACCGCCAGCGCCCAGATCGTCCCGGTCCCCTGGAAGAGCCTGGGCCGGGCGATGCCCGCCCCGGCGAAGGCGCCCGGGTCCGACGTCGAGACGATGGAGACCGACCTGTCGGTGCTCGTCGACGCGATCGCCGCCGCCAACGTCAAGGCCGGCCTGGGCGAGCAGCGCCGGCCGTGGCTGGAGCCGCTGCCGGAGCTGGTCACGCTGGGCGAGCTGCCCGCCGTGACCCCGCCCGGGGATCGCGCCGCGCACGCCGACATCCCGCCGATCCCCTACGGGCTCACCGACCTGCCGCACCGGCAGGCCCGGGCGCCGCTCACCCTGGACTTCCCGTCCGCCGGGCACACGGTGGTGGCCGGCGCGGCCCGCACCGGGCGGTCCAGCCTGCTGCGCACGCTGGCCGGCGCGGTGGCCGCCCGCGTCTCGCCCGCCGACGTGCACATCTACGGGATCGACTGCGGGGCCGGCGCACTGCTGCCGGTGAGCGAGCTCCCGCACTGCGGCGCCGTGGTCGCCAGGGAGCAGGTCGACCGGGTGGAGCGGCTGCTCAGCAAGCTCCGCAACGAGATCGCGCGGCGCCAGCAACTGCTCGCCGGGCAGGGGTTCGCCGGGCTCGCCGAGCAGCGGGCCGCGACCTCAGGCGAGGCCCGGCTGCCGTGGATACTGCTGCTGCTCGACTGGTGGGAGGGGTACTACGCGGCGTTCGGCGAGTACGACATGGGCCGGCTGGTCGAGACCCTGCTCCAGGTGCTCCGCGAGGGCAGCGCGGTCGGGCTGCGCGCCGTCGTCACCACCGACCGGGCGGCGATGCTCGGGCAGATCGGCACCGTGTTCGGGCACCGGATGATCTTCCGGCTGACCGACCGCAGCGACAGCTCGTTCGCCGAGATCAAGGAGCGGGCGCTGCCCGCGCACCAGCCCGACGGGCGGCTCATGTTCAGCGCCAAGCCGAACCCGCTGGAGGCCCAGGTCGCGCTGCTCGACCCCGATCCGACCGGGCTCGCGCAGGTGGGCGCGCTGCGGCAGCTAGCCGCGCAGGCGCGCGAGCGGTACGGAAGGCTGCCCCGCGAGCACCGCCCGCTGCGGGTCGACGCGCTCCCGGCGCGGATCACGGTCGCCGAGACCTACCGGCTCGACCCGGACTTCGTCCCGCCGTCGCGGCTGTGGGCGATGGCCGGCGCCGGCGGGGACGAACTGTCGCCCCAGGGCCTCGACGTGGCCGAGGAAGGGCCCGGCATCGTGGTGGCCGGCCCGCCGCGGAGCGGGCGGTCGACCACGCTGATCACCATGGCGCGGTCGCTGATCGCCCAGCAGACGCCGGTCCTGGTGATCGCGCCGCGGCGTTCCCCGCTGCGCTCGCTGGAGGGCACGCCGGGAGTGCTGGCCGTGCTCGGGGCGGAGATCGACGTCGATCACCTGCGGGCCACGCTCAACCCGCTGGACCGGTACGTGGTCCTCGTCGACGACGCCGAGATGCTGTACAACGCGCCCAACGCCGAGATCCTCGAGCGGATCGTCGTCTCCGGCCGCGACGCCGACCACGGCCTGATCCTGGCGGGCAACACCAGGGACCTGAGCAGCTGCTACTCGGGCTTCATCGCCACCGCCCGCAAGTCCAGGTGCGGGGTCCTGGTGGCGGTGGACACGCCGGATGACGGCGACCTGTTCGGCGTCAGGCTGCCGCGTAACGCCGGATCCGGCCCGCTCGGCCGCGGCCTGCTGTTCCGCCCGGGCCGCGCCGAGCCGATCCAGCTCGCGGTCGACGAGGGCGGGATCTGAGCCGCCCCGGCCCGGGCCGGCCCTCAGGCGATGCGCTCGACCACCCCGGTGTCCAGGTCGTAGTGCCCGCCGACGATCTTCAGGCCGTCGCTGATGATGAGCTCGCGTAGCAGGGAATCGTGCTTGAGCCGCCGTACGGTCAGCTTCGTCTGGGCCCGGACCATGTTGTCGATGAGGTCCCCGGGCTGCCCGCTGGCCTCGTGATAGGCAGGCCGGAGGGCATCGACTACCGCCTGGATGTGGCCGGGGGCCGGCTGGCCGGTCTGGATCGCCGGGATGGCGGCCGTGACCGCCCCGCAACGGGCGTGGCCGAGGACGAAGATGAGCCGCGCCGACGGGTAGGCGTTGGGGCCGAACTCCACGCTGCCAAGGACCACGCGGTCATCCAGGGTCTGGGCTCCGGTCCGGATCACGAACATGTCACTGAGCCCGCGGTCGAAGACGAGTTCGGGCGGCACCCGCGAGTCGATGCAGGAGACTACGGTGGCGAACGGGTCCTGGTGCGGGGCGACCTCTTCCCGCCAGGCGACGGACTGGTGCGGATGCCGGGCCCGGCCGCGCACCCAGCGCTTGTTGCCCTCCATGAGCAGCCTAAGCGCAGCGGCGGCCGTGGCCGGAGGTGGCTCGTCGACGCGTGCTGCCGCCGCGTCGGTGAGGCCGCCCGCTCCCACGGCGGCCACGATGCCAGCGGCTCCCGCGGCGCCGATGAAGCCGCGGCGGGAAACGGGTGAACCGGAACGTCTGCCGAATGCCATGATGACATCCCCCTGTTTCACTTATTGTAATTTGATAATTACTATAAGTAATTGCGGCCGAGCATAACATGGCGTTTCACGCCCGGCAATCCTGCTGGCGCAGACGGGGCGGACCGGCTGATCGGGCCGCGTTCCCACCGGTAAATGCTGGCGGCTACGTCCTCGGCGGCGGGCATGGCGGTGTCGCCGCTGGCCTGGGCAGCCCGGATCAGGCGCCGGGCCATGTCGATGCGGGTCCAGGAGCGGTGCTCGCGCTGGCGGAGCCAGCCGCCGAGATCCGGGCTGGCGGTCGTTCCGCCAGCGAATCCACGGACGTAGATGATGGGGTACGCCAACCCGTTCGGCATAATTCCCTCCCTTTTATGCGCTCGGCCTCGGCACCTTTGCAGAGGGGCCAGCCCCGATCGGTGATAGGCGGGGGGGTTGATAGCATGGCCGCACTTCCCGTCTGAGCGAGGTGTTCCCTGACCGGTCCGTTTGCCGCCGCGACGGCGGTCAAGCCCGCCGGGGCCGGGGAGTGGGCGGCCTCCATCGTCCCGGGCTGGGAGATCGCGGGCAACGCCAACGGCGGCTACCTGCTCGCCATGGCGACCCGGGCCCTGGCCGGCGCGACCGGGCGGCCCGATCCGGTGACGGTCACCGCGCATTACCTGTCCCCCGGCCGGACGGGCGATGTCCGCATCGCCACCCAGGTCCTCAAGGAGGGCAAGCGCTTCGCCACCGGTACCGCGACGATGTTCTCCGGCCCCCGGCCGGTGCTGGCCCTGCTGGGGACGGTCGGCGACCTGGCGCGGGCCGCGGGACCTGAGCTCATCGAGGGCGCGCCGCCCGAGCTGCCCTCGCCCGAGGAGTGCGTCCGGGTGGTGCCGGCCGGCACCTTCCCGCCCCCGTTCATGGGGCATGTCGACCTGCGCCTGCATCCCGACGACGCCGCCTTCTCCACCGGGCACCAGTCCGGCCGGCCGCTGATGCGGGGCTGGTTCCGGCTCCCGGACGACGAGCCGGTCGACAGCATCGCCCTGCTGTGCGCGGTCGACGCGTTCCCGCCCACCG
>Ga0137407_10003562_pt1 | contig 10368 bp, 10 predicted proteins | sample CZOMad2_2_16fung_FD_108410 | JGI IMG/M metagenome (GOLD analysis project Ga0137407, IMG submission 108410) | Vadose zone soil fungal communities from Angelo Coast Range Reserve, California, USA - CZOMad2_2_16fungal (Illumina Assembly) | ecosystem: Environmental > Terrestrial > Soil > Vadose...
GATTTATTTTGGCACCGTCTTTATCGCCACCATTTCCCGGGCATTAAGCCATACCCACGGCGTGCACGAAGATCGGCATTGGTGGTCGAAATACATCATCTCGTTTTTCATGCTCTTCTGGTTCGGCATCGTCCTCCTATTTTGCTTTAACGCCATCGTCTTCGGCGCAAAACTCGCCGGCATTGCAGAAGTCAATTTACAGCTCGCCTTCCCTTTGCAGGCATGGATCGCAACACTCAACCTGCCGTTCACCGCGCTGGCGCTCGTCTTTCTCGCACTGGCCCTTTACCTTCTGACACCGGAAAATTACCTGACCGTTCGCCAGGCGTTACCGGGGGCGATTTTCTTTTCCATCGGCTGGATTCTCGCGACCAAGCTCTTTCAATATTATGTGGCAAGATACGATCGGTACAACCCGACTTATCTCGCGCTGGCATCGATCATCGTGCTTCTAACCTGGATGTATCTGACCTGTCTACTCCTGCTCCTCGGCGGCAAATTGAACGCCATTCTTCGTCGCGAACGCGAACGGACGCGCAAAGCCACGTCGCAGGCGCCTGCTCCTGCTGCGCAGGGAGCGTGACTCGATAAGGTTAAAAAAGTTACACGGTTACAACGTTAAAAAAGCGAAAGGTGATCGACCTTTGTACCTTTTGTAACTCTTTTAACTTTTTTAACGATTCCGTTGATCGCGTCCCGCGCTCTGTTACGCTCAGTCGCAGTGTCGCGGTTTCGCCTTTGGCTCGTAACTGCAGTCGCGCTCGGTGCGATCGCCGGGAGTCTCGTTCGCGGGCAAGTCAGCAACGACGAAGAAACACCGGGCGACGAATCCGGAAAAAGCCAACACGAGACGAGCGCCTCTTCATCTCCGACCCCGAAGAGATCACCGAAGCCGGTTGTCAAAGCCAAAGCGGCCGGCAGCAAGTCGAAGAAGAAACGGACCGCTTCCCCGACACCCGGCAAATCACCAAATCCGATCCCAAAAGCGAAGCTTGCAACAGAAGAGTCGAGCAACAAAACGAAAGGATCTGCTGAGGAAGAGGAGGAGACGCCAAAGCCAAAACCGACGGAAACGCCTGAATCAACTGTTGCGCCAAAGAAATCGAGAAAATCTCCCACCCCGACGCCAAAACCAAAGGGTGCGAAGAAAAAATCGCAAAAGAAAAAGGCGTCGTCGAAAGGCAAAAAAGCTTCGAAGGCGAAAGCAACCAGAAAAGAAAAAGAAACGCCACACCCGGAAAAGACCCCGACGCCGCCTCCAGAAAAAGCTGCGGAGCCATCTGAGGATTCGCGTCCACCGCCACCACGGGCGGTTGCCGTGCCAACGCCAGCGGTATCGCCACGGGCAAAAGTTCTACGCGCTGCTCCTGCGGAAGAGCGGGCACAGGTTGTGGTTGAGAAATCAGGTATCGAGGAAGACCAGGGTTTCGAGCCTCCTCCTCCACCGCCGCCGCGCAAAGGTTTTTGGCCATGGTCGCTGAGCCGTCCGAAAGCGTATCGCTATCTCACAAGTTCAGTCATCGAAGCAATTCGACGCGCGCCAGTAAAGCGGCGTCGTTGGCAGTTTATCGTCGTGCACAATAGTGGAACACGACAGGGAAACGCGCGCGCGTTCGATTATTATCACCGAAATGTGCGCCGGATGCGCAATGGCCTTGCTTATCATTTCGTGATTGGCAACGGAACATCGAGCGGGAACGGCCAGATAGAAGTGGGCGATCGCTGGCGGCGGCAAATCAATGGCGGGCATGTGCATAGTGATTATTTGAACAACATCTCGCTCGGCATTTGTCTGGTCGGAGACTTTAATCGCGACCAGCCGACACGCGCGCAGCTCGAATCCTGCGAAGAACTAATCCGCTACCTGCGAGAGCGCTGCGGGAAGGTTGGCATGCGCAGCATTATTGTGAAGCCGCATCGTGAAATGAATCCGCCGCGCTGGGCCACCGATTGCCCGGGAGACGATTTTCCCTATTCCTGGTTCCGCAGATTTTAGCGGCAACGTCGCGTGCCAAAAGAAGCGGATATCACTTGCGTTCCGCTACGACCAAATTGGCTTCCTTGTAGTTCCAGCGATAACCGAACCCGAAGTCGAGCGCCGGTGGATTGCTTTGGGCGAAGAGTTCTTGGAGTTTCGGTTGAAAATGTTGTTTGAAGAGCTCGATGGGGCCGAGGTAACTGCCGAAAAGGCGCAAGTTCCACTTGTTCGGGTCAAAGTAAGCCAGCGGGATTCCGGCGTCGTCCTGCACAATTCTGTTGCTGTGCGCGAGAATGAAATTGCGGATGGTGGCGAAACCTTCCTCGAACATCAGATACGATGAAGACTTGAGAAAACTCGAGCCGGCGCCAAATCGCTCGCAAAATTTCAGGAAACCCGGCGTGGACTTGATTCCGCCGTCGGAGATATCGGTCATGAAGTAATAAAGCGTTTGTGAATCGCCCGTGTGGTTGTCGGTATAGCTGATCCGCACCCCGGGGATGCTGCCTCTCTTTCCGAGCGCGCTTTCCTGGAAAGTGCCGCTGCCATTCAAAGATCCGAACGTCACGTTGCTGATCGACTTATCGGCGCGCGCGATGAAAGTGTAGAGAATGGGCAATACGCCGTTCAGGTTCTGTTCGTGCAGATCGATTTTCATGTTTTTGGTAATGAAGTAGGTCGTGGTGAGCGAAGACTTCATCGCGTTCTCCAAGTTCCCGAGCGCGCCGGAGAGATTCGCGATGCGCAGAGGATCGGGCGGCGGCCCCATCGATTCTTTCCCGCAAAGGACATAGACCGAGGCCGTCGGGAAAAATTGATCCACGTAAAGGAAATCGGGACCGCTGAACATATAAAATGCGACCGGAATTGGTTGTGTCGCGTCCGGAAGATAAATGTCCTCCCAAGCGTGCAGTTTTTGGAGTTGGCGCACACTGAGTTTTGAAAACTCTCTTTCAAAGTAGGCGGAGTGTTCCTGCCATGCCGGGTTGCGGGTGAGCGGCGCGAGTGGAGAATCTGGCGGCACCGGCATCCCCGCGAGGAAACGCGCTACATCATTCGGCCCGGCAGCGATGGGAAGCGCACGAGGCGCAAGCTCGGGATTCTCCTGCGCGTAAGCGCTGAGCGCGGTGGCCAAGGCTGTAATCACAGACAACGTGACAGAAGTCCTCCACAGCGGAATGCGCTTGCGTTTTGGAGTGCGCGGACATGTCCGCGCTTTGAAAAGCGGCGACGTGTCGCCGCACTCCGAAAATCGCCAGCACCCCTGCGCGTCGTTTCGGATGGACTTTTTTTTCATGCGGAGCGACCGAGGCGTTTTCCCACGCAAAAGTAGAGCAGCAAACCCAAAAGCGCCGTAGCGAGACCAGCCAGGGACTCTCCGCTATGCCAGCGCAACAGATAAAACATCATCCAAATTGTGATTATCGAGAACAGAATTGGCGGGAGCGGATAGGCCCAAACTCGATACGGCCGCGTGAGTTTCGGATGCGTGAAGCGGAGGACGATTACACCGAGCACAGCCAACAGCGAGCAGATCAACAAACTGAATTGAGTATAGCGGACGACGTCTTCGAAACGCCGGGTCAGCAAAAGTAAATTCACGACGAGCAGTTGCAGGACGATCGCAGTCGTGGGAACGCCGTGCTTGTTTTTCCGGCCAAGCAGCCGCAGCAGCCAATGATCTTCGCCCATCGACATCGTGACGCGTGGACCGATCCACGTCATAGAGCTGATCGAGGAGATTAGTCCGAGGCAAATGACCGCGCCGGCAACTGCTCCGCCAGTCGATCCGAAAATGTGTTTGCCCGCGACCAACGCCACTTCGAGTTGGCCTTTCATTTCTTCGGTTGGCGTGGTGGCGAGAAAAATGGCGTTGAGCAGGACATAGATCACAATCACAATGCTCGTTCCGGCAAGCAATGAGCGCGGAACGTTTTTTTCGGGTCGTTTGATTTCGCCCGTGATATAGGCCGCTGCGTTCCACCCGGAGTATGAGTACATCACGTAAACCAGCGCGATCGCAAATGACCCGCTAAAGATCGACATCGTATCGCCGGGCGTAGGCAAAAAACTGATCGGCTGCTTCGCCGGAAAGAAGAATCCAGCGGTGATGAGCGTGCCGATCAAAAGCAACTTCACGAGTGTGGAAAGATTTTGGAAGGCGCTGCCGATCTGCAGATTGCCGAAATGGAAAGCCGCAACTACCCAGACGATGACAAACGACAGAACGACCGGTGAGCCCACGCCAAAGACTCCGACAAAATATTTTCCAAAAGCCATGGCCGCGAGCGCGATGGGCGCAGCGAAACCAACCGTAGCGGAAACGAAACCCGCCATGAACCCGAGAGCGGGATGATAAATCTGCGAGAGAAAATGATATTCGCCTCCAGAGCGCGGCAGCGCTGCGCTCAGTTCGCCGTAGCAAAGCGCACCGCAGAGCGCCGCGATCCCGCCGATGACCCAAAGCATGAGCAGCGCGAACCCGGATTGAATTTCCGCCACCTGAAAACCGAGACTCGTGAAGATGCCGGTGCCGATAATGTTGGCAATAACGATGGAGCATGCGGTGACGAAACCAATCGTTCGCCGCGGCTGTGACGCTTTCAGGGAATGAGTCTTGGCGATATTGGTCATCGTTGGAGCGACAATCCCGAAATTATCGGGACTCGCGAGTTCTTTCGGAGGTGCATTCGAGTGCATGATTAGGGAATGGACTGGCGACGGTATGGTTTTCGGCGCGCGATGATTCGTTGCTGGGTCAAAATGATTGTCGGGCGATACCTCTAATTTTTGATGAGTTGTCAGACGCGATTCCCGGCATCATTTTGAAAGCGGCATGAACCCACATCCCAAGCTCTCCATCGAACCCGCCACTCAACTCGCGGTCTTTCTTGCAAATCGTCCCGGCGCGCTTGCCCGCGTGTGTGAAGCGCTGGCTAAAGCCGAAATTAACATCCACGCGCTCGCTACGTCCGACACGGTCGATCACACAGTGGTGCGCATGGTGGTAAGCGACCCGACCAAGGCGCTCATGCTTTTAGGAGAAGCCGGCGTGCTCGCGCTGGAAACCGAAGTGCTCATGATCGAAACTGCGAGCGAACCCGGCGTGCTCGCCAAAATCGCCGAGCGCCTCGCCGAAGCCGAAGTTAATATCGAATACGCTTATCTCGCAGGCGGCCGGGGATCTCAAAAAGGCCTCATCGTGCTGCGCCCATCCGATGTCGAAAAAGCGCGCAGCGCACTGCGTGATTTGTAATACGCTCTGGCGCTAATAGACGCCCGGGATCAACCGCTTTGTCCGGCGCATATAGGCGCGGTAATCCTCCCCGAGCGCTTCAGTGAGTGCGCTTTCCTCGATCCGAATGCGCCAGAGGAAGGCACCGATGATCGGAACGGTCAGGAATAAGAGCGTGAGCCAATTCCCAAAACAAAACCCCAGACCGACAAAGGTCAGAAGCGCGCCGGTGTAGGTGGGATGCCGAACATAGCGATACGGCCCGGAATCGACCAGCTTGTGCTCAGCTGAGATCGACACATCAACTGTGAAATAGCGGCCGAGATAACCGATCGAGTACCAGCGCAGAGCCAGCCCTGCCAGAAATAAGACGAAGCCCAAAAAATAAAATCCGCGCAGATATGGGAGGGTTGCCCTCGGAAAAAGCCAGATCATTTGAATCCCGAGCCAAAGGCTCACAATGATAACGGTCCAGAGCAAAAAAAGTGAGCGGCGGTCCCGGGACACAGCCTGGGTCCGCGAGTGCCGAGTAAAAGCAAGATAAAGTTCCGAAAGCCCATAGAGTGCGCAGAGCAGCAATGGATTAGGCAATCGCATGAGGAATTATTTTTGGAAGGCCGTGTCCGGTGGTACGATTGTGCGGCTCGGGCGGTAGCTCGACAAGCTGAAACGGCGGCGGGTCGACTAACTTACGGGCGAATCTCGATGGTCGTCCCATCCGGTGTAACCTGCCAGAGCTCTTCGATTTCTTCGTCGGTAAGCGCAATGCAACCCGCCGTCCAATCCTTCCAACGATGAAACGCGCCAATCCAGCCGCGTCCATTTGGAATTCCGTGGATCATGATGTCAAAACCGGCGGAAACGCCGCGCTCCGCGGCGCGCGCGCTATCACCATTTGACGGATACGAAATGTGCAGCGCGAGATGAAAGCTGCTTTGCGCATTCCGGCTGTCGATCTTGTAGATTCCTTCCGGCGTTTTCATGTCGCCCTCCTTTTCCTTTGGCCCGATAGGCCTGGGGCCCAGCGCAACGCGGTAAGTTTTGAGCTGCCTGCCGTCGCGAAAGATCGACAATTTCCGAGCCGCTTTTTCGACGACGATCTGATCGATCGTCGTTCCGGGGGGCAGGGGATGCCAATTGTGGTGTGCGTAGAAGTAAACAGCCATCGCCAGCGCGCAGAGGGCGACACATGGCAGAGTGATTTTGCGAATCACATTCGGAGCTTTGACGGCTTAGCCCAAAACGCAAACGCGCGGATCCAGAGACTCGCTCGGAAAATTAGCCGGTGGCATTTCGCGAAGAATATCTGGAATTGCTGCGCCGCAGCAGCGTGGAATTTGATGAGCGTTATGTCTGATTCCGACGCCCCTGCCGGGGCTGCATGCTTGTTTACACGATAAATCGGTGGTTTTGCACCACTGGCTAATCTGAAACATCCCTCCGGGATTGACGATGGCCGCTTACGTGACGAGGAAGTCGCCCGTGGTTTGCACCACCGGTTAATTTCCTAACATCCCTGTAGGATCGAATTTGCCTCCACCGTTCGTGATTGCCAATGCGCGCTGCATGCCGCATAGATGCGCGGCGCGTTTATGACTTCGGTAAAAACTTGGCTCGGTTATCCCTATCCGCTGGGCGCGACCTGGCTGGGCAACGGCGTAAACTTTGCCCTCTTTTCTGAAACGGCAGCTTCGGTTGAGCTTTGCTTGTTCGACAATATTGAGGCCACCGAAGAAAACATTCGGATTCCTGTCACCGAGCACACCGATCAGGTGTGGCATGTGTTTTTGCCCGAAGTGCGGCCAGGACAATTGTACGGGTTTCGCGTTTTCGGCCCATACGATCCGGAGCGCGGGTTACGGTTTAACAGTTCCAAGCTCCTCCTCGATCCATATGCGAAAGCCATCGCCGGGGAAGTGACCTGGGCGGATGAGATGTTTGGCTACGTCATCGGAGGCGAACATGAAGATTTGACTCAGGATTTTCGTGATGATGCGTGGGGCGTGCCTAAATCGGTCGTAATCGATAACGCTTTCGCCTGGCGCGACGACAAGAGACTCGGCATCCCGTTGCACCGCTCTGTGATCTACGAGGTGCACGTGAAAGGCTTCAGCAAACTTTGGCATGATGTGGCCGAAGAATTGCGCGGCACCTATGCTGCGTTGGGCAGCCCGGCAGCCATCGACTATTTCAAGAAGCTCGGCGTGACCGCACTCGAGCTGTTGCCCGTGCACACGCACATCGACGACAAAGCTCTGATCGATCGCGGCCTGACGAATTATTGGGGATATAACACGATCGGATTCTTTGCCCCGCACGCGCAGTACTCCAGCAGCGGGCAATTCGGCGAACAGGTCGGCGAGTTCAAGTCGATGGTGCGCAGCCTTCACGCGGCGGGCATCGAAGTGATTCTCGACGTGGTCTACAATCACACTGCCGAAGGAAATCATCTCGGTCCAACGCTCTGCTTCCGCGGGATCGACAATCTCGCTTATTACCGGTTGCAGCCGGATAATCCGCGTTTGTATCTGGATTTCACCGGCACGGGCAACACGTTTAACCTGCTAAATTCTCGCGCGCTTCAACTGGTGATGGACAGCCTGCGCTACTGGGTGCTCGAAATGCACGTGGACGGGTTTCGATTTGATCTCGCTTCCAGCCTGGCACGCGATCACGAAGGCGTGAACAAGCTGCACGCCTTCTTCGAGATTATTCATCAGGACCCGGTGCTCTCGCAGGTGAAGTTGATCGCGGAACCGTGGGACGTGGGCGCAGGCGGCTATCAAGTCGGAAATTTTCCTGTGCTTTGGGCCGAATGGAACGGCAAATATCGTGATACGATGCGGAGCTTTTGGAAGGGCGACGAAGGCCGCATTGGTGAGCTGGCTTACCGGCTCACGGGCAGTCCCGATCTTTATCAGCACAATGGGCGCCGCCCATACGCGAGCATCAATTTCATCACTGCCCACGATGGGTTCACCCTCACCGATCTGGTCAGCTATAATGAAAAGCACAACGAGCTGAACGGCGACGGCAATAAAGACGGCGACAATAACAATCATTCCTGGAATTGCGGTGTGGAAGGTCCAACCGACAATCCGGAGATCAACGCGTTGCGCGAGCGTCAGCGCCGGAATTTCCTGACGACACTTTTTCTTTCGCAGGGCGTGCCGATGCTAACCGCCGGCGACGAGTGGGGCCGGACGCAAAACGGCAACAACAACGCGTACTGCCAGGACAACGAGATCAGCTGGTTCAATTGGGAACACGACGACAAACAGAATCAGTTCCTGGAGTTCACGCGCAACCTGATTCAGTTGCGAAAGGATCATCCGGTGTTTCGCCGGCCAAAATTTTTCCAGGGCCGGCGGATTCGCGGCTCGGAAATCAGGGATGTGATGTGGTTTAATCCCGGCGGCTGCGAGATGAACGACGACGAATGGGCATCGCCGTTTGTTCGTTGCCTTGGAATGCTGCTGAGCGGCGATACGATGGACGTGTTTAATTTCCAAGGTGAACCGATTCGCGACGACACATTCCTGTTGCTGATCAACGCGCATTATGAGCCGATCCCGTTCGTTCTCCCGGGACAGGAACACATCGAGTGGCAACTCATTCTCGACACCATGGACCCGAAAGGTTTCTTGATGGAGCCGAGAAAATTCGCCTCCGGCGACGATGTCGATCTTGGCGGCCGCGCTTCATGCCTGCTTCAACTGGTAAGCGGCGCGCAAGCTCAGGCGCGCGAGGAATCGTGGAAAAAACGCCACGTCGAATTTCCCGCGCTCAGCGCAGAGGAAGAACGCGCTCGCGGGAAATAGCGCGTTTGCAAGAAATTTTGGCAGCGCAATCTTGCGGTCACAAACGAATTAGTGATAGAGTGTGATGCGCGCCTGTTGGTGCGCGGCCAATTTTTGGTCAGCGGTTCGCCCATGACACCGACTTCTCTCATCATCGTCACTGATCGAGGCAGTTTGAAAGCATACCGGGTGAATGAAACACCCACGCGCGGACCAAGCTTGCAGCTGGTGCAAGCGTTCAATATTACAGACGCGCACGGCAGACTGGTGGACAAGGTCACCGATTTGGCCGGACGATTTCCGGTGAGCGACGGTGTAGGCGTGCGTCATGCAAATTCGATCGCGGAGCGGACGCAGCTCGAAACTGAAACCGACCGCCGCATTTATAAAGAGCTCGCCGATCAAATCGTGAAAATTGTCTCGAGCAATGGAAAGGAAGGCTGGTCGTTCGCCGCGCCGGCGGAAATTCACGCGGCGATCGTCGACTTGTTACCTGCAGTTGTGCGCGACCGGATCGTCGAGCACGTGAAATCCGATCTCGTCAAAACGGAGTCGTCGAAATTGCAGGCGCATTTTCGCTCGCTGCGGCAGATTTGAACTGTCCGTGCACACACCAATTGTCATCCCGAACGGAGTGAGGGACCACACACAGATTCGTGGATCACGCAATCTACGCCTGGCGCTCGTCGCTTCGAGTGGGAGGTCCCTCGCCGTCTGCGCGGCTCGGGATGACATCGCGTTGTTTTTTTATCGCGTGCGCTCACATCGGAGTTTAACTTGCTATCCAATCAACTATGCAACTGCCTGTTAAGATCACTTATCGGGGTCTGCAAAAATCGGACCAGATCGACAATCTCGTTTTGGATTATGCGGCGCGTCTGGAGAAATTTTGCGACCACATCAACCGCTGCGATATCGCCGTCGAGCAAACCAATCACACGCATCACAAAGGGAATCCGTACCGCTGTCGCATCGATGTGACCGTTTCACGCGGTCACGAACTGGTGGCAGATGAAAGACAGATGGACAACGGCACCCACAAACCGCTCAACAAAGTGATCCACGACGCTTTCAAAACGATGGAACGCGAGTTGCGCCGCGTTGTGGACAAGCAAAGGCGTGACGTAAAGACCCACGCCGATTCACGCTCGCCGAAGTGACGAGACCGGAGCTCAGCTACGCTGGCAGGGGCGAACATTGCCAACATCGAGCGCAAAAAGCCATCGTTGCCGTCGCCCCGACAATTGGCCGCCGATCTGTGGTGCATCCGCACCGGGCACCAACACGCTCGCGTGAGGCGCGTGCACGAAGAAAAAACGGGCCAAATCGCAGAAAGACGCGTGCCCCATTTTTGA
>Ga0137407_10003563_pt1 | contig 10368 bp, 8 predicted proteins | sample CZOMad2_2_16fung_FD_108410 | JGI IMG/M metagenome (GOLD analysis project Ga0137407, IMG submission 108410) | Vadose zone soil fungal communities from Angelo Coast Range Reserve, California, USA - CZOMad2_2_16fungal (Illumina Assembly) | ecosystem: Environmental > Terrestrial > Soil > Vadose zone...
GAAACAGCGCATCGCCATCGCCCGGGCGCTTTGCAACAGCCCCGCGGTGCTGCTGGCCGATGAGCCCACGGCCAACCTCGACTCGCAGGTCGGGAGCCAGGTGCTGGAGCTGTTCCGCGGGCTGGCGCGCCGGCAGAACCGCGCCCTGCTCATCGTCACCCATGACCCGCGGGTGCGCGCCGTCTGTGATCGGGTGCTGCACATCGCCGACGGAAAGCTGCTCCCCGAATCGCGCATCGCCGCATGAGCTCTTCTGCAAGGAGGAAGTCGCCATGAAGTCCCGAATCATCACCGTCCTCGCCGCCCTGGGCGCCGCCGCTGCGCTCGCCCTTGCCTGGGTCTCCGCTCCGGCCCGGGCGCAGAAGCCAGCCGCCCTGCCCGCCCCAGCCACGATCCGCGCCGAGGGCCGGCTGGAGGCGGAGCCGGGCGCCCACGTCGTCGTCGGCACCGAGATGGCTGGCACCATCGTCCTCCTCGCCGTCAAGGACCGTCAGGAAGTGAAGAAGGGACAGGTCCTGGTGGAGCTGCGGGCGGACGAGCAGCGGGCCGCGCTGCTGGAAATGGAGGCGCAGCGACGCCTCGCGCTGACGGATGAGAAGCAGGGTCTGGCGGAGGAACGCGCCGCCCTGGCCAGTCTCAAGCTGGCGGAAACGCAGCTGCGGCGAGCGCAACATCTCGCTGCGAACGGGTCGGTGGCGCAGGAATACCTGGACCGGGCGCAGCGCGACCACGACGATGCGGAAGCGCGGCTCGATCAGTCCCGCGCGCGCACCGCCGGCGCGCTGGCGAGAGCTTCAGCGGCGCAGGCTGGCGCGGAGCGGCTGCGCGCGGTCGTCCAGCGGGCGCGGATCGTCTCGCCCATCGACGGCGTCGTGCTCGGCCATCACGCGGAGGAGGGCGAGACGGTGACCTCGGGGGCAGCGCTGGTGACGGTGGCGGACCTGCGGCGCACGCGGGTCGAGGCGGAAGTGGACGAGTTCGACTCGCCGGCGCTGCGCGAAGGGGCCGAGGTGGCGCTGAGCATCGAAGGACTCCCTGGGAGGTCGTTCCGCGGCCGCGTTTCCGAGATCCCGGACGACGTGGTGCCGCGGCAGCTGAAGCCGGAAGACCCGGGGCGACCCTCGAATACTCGTGTCGTGCGCGCCAAGATTACGCTGGTCGATAGAGCGCCGCTTCGCCTCGGGCAGCGGGTCGAGGTCGCAATCGCCCGGTGACTCGGCTGAGACGTCAGGAGCGGAAGCGATCGAATGTCTCGAGGACGAGGCCCGATGCCTCGAACGCCGCGTCGACGGCAGCGACGAAGCGCTCCGCGTCGCTCGGAGCGGTGGCGAGGTCGGCGAGCGGATCGGGCCGGTCGAGGAGGCGATCCAGGTCGGCGATGCTGAACGCGTCCGGATCGGTCGTCTCGATCTCGGTCCAGGTAAGCGGCGTCGCCACCGTTGCGCGCGGTCGTGCACGAAGCGAGTACGGCGCGATCACGGTCGCGATCGGGCTGTTCCGCAGCCAGTCGATGAAGACGCGTCCTCCCCGCAACGCAATGCGGAACACGATGGTGAGCTCTTCTCCGTGCTTGGCCGCGAGGAGAGCAGCGAATTTCTGGAGCGTGACGGCTATCGTCTCGCTCGAAGCCGACGCGCGGATCGCCGATACGACGTGGTAGCCCTTCGACCCCGTCGCGACCGGCACGCTCGCCAGCCCGTGCTCGGCGAGCGCATCGCGGACGATGTACGCCGCGCGCCGAACGGCAGCGAACGGGCCGGGCGGCGGGTCGAGATCGATGACCAGGCGATCCGGGTGGAAGAGGTCGGCAGCGCGCGACGTCGGTACGTGGAGCTCGATCGCGCCTTGGTTCGCGAGGTACGCGAGGTGTTCAGGCTGGCGCACGACGGGATAGACGGTGAAATCCTGGTCCTTGCCTCCCTTGCTCGGGTGCTTCTTCGATGCCGCTCGACTCCTCGGCACGGCGAAGCGCTCGATCGACTCCGGGTAATGGTCAGGGACGTTCTTCTGGAAGAACCCGGGCGCGGGGAGCCCCTTTGGGTAGCGGCGAATGGAGAGAGGACGACCCACGACGTGCGGCAGCGCGCGTGACGCGATCCGCTCGTAGTACGCGACGACGTCGCCCTTGGTCCGGCCGATCTCCGGGAAGACCACGCGGTCCGGGTTCGAGACCTTCAGCATGCTCGGTCCCGGGTAGCGCGAACGACGAGTGCGCCGCAAGGGAGATTGGCGACGCGCCAACGCAAGCGCAGGGTTGGTTACCGACCGTTTCGTCCGACCTGCCCGCCCAAGCCGTCGGCCCGCGCGTGGCCCCGGCCGCGGAGCGAGCGGATCGCCAGCCACGTCGCCCGGCGAGGAGCGCCGCCAGCGCACCCCAGCGGAGCAGCGCGAGCACTGTCGTCACCCGCGGGATCGGCCAATCGACCCTCCAGAGATTGGACGCACGGTCCAACAACCAGCGCCATCCGGTGTCCGCGATCAAGATGGAAAGGAGCAGCACCCCGTAACGAGGCGCGAAGGGAAGCCGGAAGAAGAGTGCCAGGACAGGCAGGACGATGAGCAGCACGAGAAGCTGGCCGAGCTCCACTCCCAGGTTGAAGGAGAGCAGCGACAGCAGCAGGTGCGAGCCCACGAACTGGAGGTCCTGCTTGAAGGTTCGCGCGATTCTCCGTCACGTCACGTCCGATGACGGGGCGCGTCCCGCCCCGGGACGAGTTGGAGCAAATGATCGCCGGTGCGGAGCGAAGCGCCACCACGGATCAGCCCTCCAGCGCCTCGATGCCATTTGCTGCCAGGCGCGAAGCCGGCCATTGACCCGTTCTTCCTGGAAGCGGAACCACCGCTCGCGCTCCTGTGGAACTCGGGTGAGCACGTCCTTGAAACGGCGGAACGCGCCCTTCCCCGCGATCGCGACATCGAGCAGCTCTCGAAGCCTGGAGTCGGCTACACGCGGGAGTCAGACTTGCGGCGGGAGGAGAATAGCGACAGAACCCTTGCTGATGCGCGCTATCCGCGAGCTCGAGGAACTGATTGGCCCGGACGCCTGAGTTCGACCAGGAGCAAGTGCTGGACGCCGCACTGCAGGCGTTCTGGCGAAAGGGCTACGAGGCGACCACGCTCTCCGACCTGCTCGAGGCCACCGGCCTGGCGCGGCAGAGTCTTTACAACACGTTCGGCGACAAGCGCGCGCTGTTTCTGACCAGCCTGCGGCGCTACGCAGACGTCGGAATCGGCAGGTTGTCGGAGGCGCTCGAAGGAGGATCGGTGCGGGCTGCCATCCGCGGAGTCTTCGATGATGCGCTGAACTGCTCCGATCGCGACCAAGGGTGCTTTCTGGTGAACGCCGCCGCGGAGCTCCTGCCGCGCGACGCAGAAGTCGGCCGGCTGGTTGCATCGACGCTGGCTCGTCAGGAACGCGCGCTGGCCGAGGCGCTGCGCCGGGGCGTGCGGAAAGGCGAATTGCATCTGACGCCGAATCGCATCGAGCAGACCGCCCGTTTCCTGGTCGGCGCGCTGCAGGGCCTGCGCGTGATGGTCAAGGCGACGCCCGGGTCGGCCGCCCTGCGGGACATGGTGGCCGTGACGCTGCGCGCTATCGACTGAAGAGTCCTGCCGATTCTAGACCGACGAGTCCATTTCGGACCTCCGGCATCCCAGGTCACACTAGACCGTACGGTCTACAACGACGGGAGCGGCACATGGGCAAGCTGTCGGGCAAGGTAGCAGTCATCACGGGCGGAACCACTGGGATCGGGCTGGCTACGGCGCGGCTTTTCGCCGCCGAGGGCGCGAAGGTAATCGTGACCGGGCGCAACGCGGAGACGCTGGCGGCGGCTCGCAAGGAGCTGTCGCGGGTGGCCGAGGTGGTGCAATCGGATGCAGGCGACCCCGCACAGGTGCGCAAGCTCTTCGAGGATATCGGTCGCGCGCAGGGAGGGATTGACGTCCTCTTCCTGAACGCGGGGATCGCGAAGTTCGCTCCCCTCGCCGACTCAGACGAGGAACTGTTCGACCACACCATCCAGGTGAACTTGAAGGGGCCGTTCCTGGCGCTCCGGGCGGCACTACCGCTCCTGGGCAAGGGAGCGTCGGTGATCGTGAACACCTCTGTCGTGTCGGAACGCGCCTTTGCCGGCGCGGCCGTCTATTCGGCGAGCAAAGCGGCGCTGGCCGCCCTCGCCAGGGTCGCCGCGATCGAGCTGGCGGCGCGCGGGGTGCGCGTCAATGTCGTGAGGCCAGGGCCGATCACCACCCCGATCCTCGAAAAGATGGGTCTTTCAGTCGAGGCGCGCGAGGCCTTCGCCCGGAACGTGACCCAGCGCGTCCCGCTGGGGCGAATCGGTGCTGCCGACGACGTCGCGCACGCCGCGCTCTTCCTGGCCAGCGACGACGCCGCGTTCGTCACCGGGCACGAGCTATCGGTGGATGGCGGCATGCTCGCCGCCTGACCGGTCCCGGCAGCGGCGCCTCGAATACGGACTTGGGTCGAGCGCGCCGCACCAGAGGTTGGCAGTTGATCGCGGTGGATCAAACCAGCAGAGATCAGGACGATGTCGTGGCCTACCGCGAGGCCCTCCAGTCCCGCCGCGAGATCCGCCGCCACCTCGATCCGCGCGTCGGGCGCTCCCTCATCGCCCTGCTTCGGAGCGTCTTCGGGCCGTTTCAGCGAAGACCGAACGAATCCGATCGGTTTCACGGTGTAGGTCGCCGGACCTCGCCGGCCTCGCACCTCAGACCTGCTCGAGCACTTCGATCGTCCGATCATTGCGGATGTTTCCCGTGTTCGCGGGTCGCGTGGCAAGCGGGCAAAGGGAACAAAAGCGGCAGTGAAGGCGTCTTGAGCGAGAAGCGGCGGAGCCTCCCAACGCGGCTAACCGCCGGCGCTATCGCCATGGGATCTCGAATTGATTCGCCAAGCAACCGCCTGCCACTTGACACCACTTCACCGCACCTCATAAATCGCGCTCTCCCGGGCTCTACCAAATCTCGCAAGGCGTTCTCCCCGGCAATCGGGGGCTGGGGGACGCCGTCTCTGAGCGGAGGACACGTGAACACGTTGCGTTCAACTGCAGCCATCGCCCTGCTCTCGCTCTTTGCGTTCTCGTCAACGGCCATTGGGGCCCCCTCTGACGGGCCGACTTCCCGTCCAGGACAGGACAAGGCCACGGCCATCGTCCAATTGAAGGGAGATCCTCTCGCCACTTCGGACAAGACCAAGCCGCCGCAGGGCAAGAAGATCGACTTCGACAGCGCCACGGTGAAGTCATACCGCGCCAGTCTCTCGGCCCTGCGGAACGACTTCAAGGCCTGGCTGCGGGCCAACGCGCCCGGTGCGAAGGTGACCGGCGAGTTCGACATCTCGCTGAACGCGGTGTCGCTGAACCTGGGTGGCGAGAGGCTGGAAACGATCGCCGCCGCGCCGATGGTGCAGCGCGCCGAATACCAGGGCCTCTACTATCCGACGGTCGATGATCCCGACCTGGGAATCATCAATGCTATCGCGGCCTGGGGAGGCCGTGCGGGCTCGGCAACGGCGGGAGCAGGGGTCAAGGTAGCGATCATCGATACCGGCATCGACATCAGCCACCCCTGCTTCAGCGATACGGGCTACGCGCCCCAGAACCAGCTCGGCAATCGCAAATTCACCAACAACAAGGTGATCGCGGCCAAGGTGTTCAACAACAAGACGCCGTCGCAAGGCTTTACCGCGGAGGCGATCCAGGACCACGGAACGCACGTCGCCGGCACCGTCGCCTGCAACTTCGAGACGCCCGCCACCGTGAACGGCGTCACCATTCCCTACAAGGTATCCGGGGTCGCCCCCCGGGCGTTGCTCGGCAACTACAACGTCTTTCCGGCTGAGGTGGGCAATGCCCGCTCCGAGGACATCCTGAACGCGATGGAGACTGCCTACGCGGATGGCTTCGACGTCGGCAACATGAGCCTGGGCGGCGGCTCCCACGGCTTCCAGGATCTCTTGACGATCGCGGTGGACGACCTCGACCTGGCGAACATGGTATTCGCCGTTGCAGCCGGAAACTCCGGTCCCGGGCACTTCACCGTGGAGTCGCCGGGCTCTGCCGCGCGTGCTCTCAGCGCGGGGGCCAGCACGGTGCCGCACTTCGTCGGTGCACCGGTGACGAGCGGCGCTAGTGTTTTCAGAGCAGCGACGGGCGATTTCACGACGGTAAAAACCGATCTGACCAAGCCGCTGGGAGCGGTGCTGGTCAATGGGTCTCTGAGCACGGCCTGCACGGCGCTGGCCACGGGCTCGCTTAGCGGGAAGATTGCGCTCATCTCTCGCGGGACCTGCACGTTCTCGACCAAGATCCGTAACGCGCAGAACGCCGGCGCTGTCGCCGTGCTGGTCGTCAACAACGTGGCCGGTGACCCGACCGCCATGGGCACGGACGGAACTCCCAACCAGCCGACCGTGGCAGCCTACATGGTCGGCCTCTCAGACCGGGCCGCGCTGGTCGGAAACAACGGGGCGAGCACCACCATCTCCGCGACGCTTGCCTACTTCAGCACCTCGAACGGCGACATCATGGCTGGTTTCAGCAGCCAGGGGCCCACCGACGTGGACTTCAGGGTCAAGCCGGACGTGGTCGCGCCGGGCGTCAACGTGCTGAGCTCGATTCCCGCCACGTTCTGCGCGACACCGCCCTGCTGGGCGTTCTTCCAAGGCACTTCCATGGCGACGCCGCACCTCGCCGGCTCGGCCGCGGTGGTCCGGCAGCAGCATCCGACGTGGTCGGCCGCGGCAGTGCGTTCGGCGGTCGTCAACACCGCCGATCAGGACGCCTTGAAGACCTTCCAGAACGCGAGCCCGCAAAGCGACGTGAACGTCATCGGCGCCGGACGCGAGAACCTGCTCGCCGCGGTGGGGGCTCGAATCGCGCTGGATCCCGTCAGCGTGAGCTTCGGCGCAGTACCCTCCGGGTCCGGGCAGAGCCGCTCGGTCGCGGTAACGGTGACGAACCTTGGCGCTAGCGGGAGCTTCTCGCTGACCTTGGCCGACGTCACCTCGAGCGGCGTGTCCTTCGCGGTGAGCCCGTCCTCGCTCACCCTCGGCGCGGGCGAGTCCGGGACCGCCGTGGTCACCATGAACGCTGCAAAAGGTGCCGCGCTCGACGACCACCAGGCCACGCTGTCCCTGAGCAGCGGCGGCGTCGAGGTGGCGCACGCGGCGGTGTACACGCTGGTGAAATGACCCGAGACCGGCGACCGACCCCCGGCACATCGGCCGGGGTGTCGGTTGTCCTTGGTCTCGCGCGGTTCGCCTCCCGGTATCCCGGAGGTCCGCTTCGATCCTTGAACCCGACGAACGCCTCATCGTAGTTCGGCAACAGCCGCGCCTGCGCAGGTCTGCCCGGCGCAGGCTGGGGCCCGGCCGTGAACCAGTACTCCCTTCCGTCCACGGACTCCTTGTGCAAGCCCCGCGCCGCGGCCGCGGTGCCCCTTTTCGCGTCGGTGACCGTGAGCCCCGACCACCACGCAAAATCGTGCACGGTCGCGGGCCCGCGCGTGTAGTACCTCGCCGCGAGCTGCGACATCGCCTCATCGCGCTCTAGCGGCGCAGCGGGAGGCACGCGCTCCTCCAGCAGCGCGTAGGTGGACTGGTTCCCGCGCCGCGCGCCGCTGCAGATGACCCCGTCCAACTCGGCGCGCATCAGCAGCAAGCCGAGTCGCAAAGGCCCGCCGGCTTCGATGCGCGCCCGCCGGAGCGTCGCGCCGACGTCCGCGCGCGTGAGGTGCTTGCCTCCCTGTAACGCCTTGGTGAGCGTCGCCTGGCTTCGGCGAACGACCGCGTCATCCAGCTCCAGCTTCCGCAAGTAATAGGCGCTCGCTGCGATCACCCGGGGCGCCGTCAGCGCCAGCATCCGGCGGATGTCGCGCTCGCGCACGAAATGCCAGGTCGGGCGAAGGACATGGGTGCGCAGGATGGTGGCCGGCATTCAAAGCCTGCTCCACAGCCGCATCCTTCGGTTCCACCGTGCGCTGGGCGACTCCCCACTTCGCCGCCAGGTAGTCCTGCGCCTGGACGGCTCCGAGCCATCCCACCACGTCGGCGGGACTGCGAAGCGTGGGTTCGGCGAGGTACTGGCTTGCAAACCGCCGGCGGGCGATGTCGAGCGGGCTGAGCATGAGCACGGCGGGGCTAGAGCTCGAGTTTGAGCAGCGGCAGCATCCGCCCCGGGACAGAGCCCGACGGGACCGAGCCGGCGTGGACGGCGCCCTCGTGCAGATAGAACGCCTCCGCGTTCGGGTCGGAATGGATCAGCAGCGCGCTGAAACCGCTCGATCGCGCGATGTCCCGCGCGGCGCGCAGTAACGTCCGGCCTACGCCGAGGCCCATCGCCGACGGGTCGACGTACAGATGTTCGAGGGTCCCCTCCGGTGGAGCGCCGCGGATGGTGAAGATGCCGAGCGGCGGGCCTTCGTAGCGCTCGGCCACGTGGGCACGAAGAATCTGCAGCTCCTCGCGGCAGAGGGCGAGGAACTCCTCGCCGTAACCCCATTGCGCTTTCGAGCGCAGGACCAGCCCGGTCAACGCGGCTGCTTCGTCAGGGCGTGCGGGACGGATGCGGATCACGAGCCATTCTAGCCGCTTCGTCCCGGCGAGCGCGTAGCACAGCGCGCCCTCTTCGGCGCCGTGCGTCCCCTGTTGTCGATTGACGCAGTGCGGCCCGCCCCGGGACGAGTTGCGTTCCAAGCTAGCCGCCCGGCTCAGCGGGATTGGTCCAGGAGATGACCGCCTGTTTCGTGACGGTGCATTCGTTGCCGGCAATGATGCCGATGTGGATGTCGGTTTGAGGGTCCTGGCGGCCTACGGCGCGGGCGCGGCGGTCAATCTCGCGGCAGGGCTCCTACCCTCGCCGGTGCGTGACGGATCGAGGAAACTCCGTGCGGCTGCGGTCGCCGCCTCGACTTGTGCGCTCGCGATCCCGTTTTTCCTCGATGCGCCACCCGTGTTCCGCGCGGTCCAGGCGGCGGTCTTAGGCACCCTGTTCGGCCGCGTCGTCGAGATTGCGCGAGCGCCATGGTGCTATGGGCGGCGCGAGCGGGTCGCCCGGATGCTGCTCGTCCACGACACGCGCCTGATGAAGCCGGTGCCCCGGTCGTTGCCCGTGGGTGCGCTCCTCGCCGGAACGATCTTCCTCATCTCTGGGATCTTGGTCTTCGACGCATCGGCGAGGTTTGCGCCGCCAACGTTGCCTTACGCGCTCGCCGGGTGGCCGCGCTGGTTGACCGCGGCGGCCGGCAGCTACCTCCTCATCGAGGGGGTCTCCAGGATCCTGATTGCGGCGGTCCGTCCGTTTGGCTGGGAGCATGAGGCGGTCCAGCGATCGCCCGTGCTGTCCCGCACTCTCGCCGAGTTCTGGGGCCTGCGGTGGAACCGGGTGATCGGCCGATTGCTCCGGAGGAACTGCTTCGAACCGCTGGCCCGTCGTGGCGCTCCGATGCTGGGAGTGCTCCTCGCGTTCGCGGTGAGCGGGCTACTTCACTTCTATCTGGTCCTCCCTGCGGCCGGGCTCGTGCCCGCCATCTGGATTGGAAGCTTCTTCGCGGTGCACGGCATCTTGTGCCTGGTCGAAACGCGGCTCGCGGTCCGGCGCTGGCCGGCTGTCGCCGGCCATGCATTCGTGGTCGCAGCCTTCGTGGCCACCATTCCGCTCTTCAGCGAGCCGTTGTTGCGGTGCTTCATGCGATGAAGCCGGCAGCTTGAGCGAGCGGCGGTAGAGTAGGACCTTCCCTGCCCCTTCAGCGGTTCTGGATCCCCGTTCATGCGGCTATCACCATTTTCATTCTCTTGGCGCTCTTCTTGAACTGGAACGATATCAAGGTCCGCCGCCTTCTTCTGATAGGCCTTGTCTCCAATGTCGTCATGCGCGTTTGGAGCGGCTTGTTCTTCATTCCAAAGATGCTCGCGTTTCAGAAGATTCCTCTTGATTCGGCTCCATCCGCAGAGCTCTCAGCGAGGTAGCCAGGTGGACGTTTTGGACATGTTTCAGAGAGCCTCTCGACCTCATCTCCTTTCTTTGCTCTCTGTCAGGTCTCTATTGGGTGAGGAGAGATCAAGGCAAATCTCTGAATTGGTCGTAGAACGCGCGCGTGTTCTCCTGTTTTCTGAGCACAGCGGTGCGTTCCTCCTGGGACAGGTCCGCTGAGGGTTGAGGCAGTCTGTCGAAGCGGGCGTCCTGTCCGCCCATGTAGTGGAGCCAGTTCACCGCCATCGCATTTGCCATCGAGCGGCCGTTCTTTAGAGGGACCTCGTAGGGAACGAAAGTGAGGTCTTCCGGCTCGCCAAAGGCTACGGCCGCGCTTGGAGCGAGCACGGCGCCGCCCCATTCCTGTTCGCGCTCC
>Ga0137407_10003566_pt1 | contig 10361 bp, 5 predicted proteins | sample CZOMad2_2_16fung_FD_108410 | JGI IMG/M metagenome (GOLD analysis project Ga0137407, IMG submission 108410) | Vadose zone soil fungal communities from Angelo Coast Range Reserve, California, USA - CZOMad2_2_16fungal (Illumina Assembly) | ecosystem: Environmental > Terrestrial > Soil > Vadose zone...
CCTGCTAAACAAACTTTCTCTGCAGTCTGCGCAAGCATGGTTATCGTTGACCTAAGGAGAAAAAACAGAACATTCGTTTCACATGAAAATTAGAATCAGTCTGTTGTATTCAGTAATTCTGCTTGGATCTTCTGTCGCTATGCCTATGCAACTTTTTGCCGGGGAAAAAACCGAAATCATCCAAAAATCTACGCCCACAGGGATCTGGTGTTTGCTACCCTCTTATAGCTATAAACATCCGGATCAGATGGATAGGCTGAATGACAGCCCATGCTGGACGAACCCTAACGTGGATGGCATTGTATTGCGCGCCGACTGGGATAAAATCGAACCAACCGAGGGCAAGATTGATTTCAGTTATTTTGATCGGGGACTTGAGCTGGCCAAAAAGTATAATAAACGAATTGAAATACTAGTCCCTGCGGGAAAACATTCTCCGGAATGGGTCTACGCCGCTGGCGCTGAAAAATTTACCTTTCATCACCGTAACGGCAAACCAGCTGATTATATGCCGATACCATGGCATCCCGTGCTTCAGGAAAAATTTGGTAATTTGATCAACAAACTCGGCGAACGCTATGATTCCTCTCCTTATTTAAGCTTTGTCATAATGACGGGATTTGGGCATTCAACTGAGGCTTGGTTCGCAGGCCCGGATGATATGGACGAATATAATGCCATCGGAGGCAATGCGAAATGGCTTGAAGGTGCGAAATGGTTTGCAGCTCTCTATAATAAAGCTTTTGCTACCACACCTTTTCTGATCGCAATGTGTCCACCTTCTCGAGATGATGAAGGCAGAGCGACTTTGAAAAAATTCGTTGAAGATGGTGTTAAAGATTATCCCCACCGTTTTGGTCTTAAGGCAGCTAGCCTTGAGCCAAACGACAAGCCAGACAGTCGTAAATTATCGTATCAATCGGTGAATCGGTTTTCGGACCAAACGGTGGCGGGCTTTGAAATGCTGCGGGCAACTTACAAGTTAAAAGGCCCTCTCAAAGCGGCGTTGGATACTGCGATTGCCCTTAAAGCGCAGTTTGTGGAGGTTTACGAGCCAGATCTCATCGATCCAAAACAACAGGAAGTGTTGGCCGATGCCAGTGCGAAATTGAAAAACAATTTGACTTGGAAATAAGGAGTCTCTGAAAAACTCTGATGTGTGGCGTTGCAGCTTCCTAAGTCTGCGCAAAAGAGTTATGCCAGAGCGGGTGCCAATTCGAAAAACAAGTCTTCAGACTGATGTTTAAGCCGGCGCGCTCGAAGGAAACTCCGATCTGAGTCGGATACGCAACAGAGACGAAGTTTGATGTGCTTGCCAATGCCTGCAAGCCCGTTGAATTCGGATTGCTCGAGGCATTGTTGACACGGTGTTGAGGTGGCCGCTCGCTGGCAGGGACGAGGAAATTACGAAGCCGACCAACTGACGCAGAGGCACGCGGTCAGGCAATTGGTGGCGAAAGCAATCGCACCGGACGGCGAAATCATCGACGTCTTCCAAGCTCGCCGGACTGAAGCAGCCCGACACCAGCACCTGTCCAATCAGTTGCCCGCAGAAGTGCGCGGACTCAAATACGAGAACGTCGCCGCCAAGCTACGGCCGAAGCAGGAGACCCTGTACAGTATCAAACATGAACTGCGTTACATTGCCCTCTTCTACGTCGCTGCCGTCGGGGCCGGCCACAATAAAGGCGTTGTGACCGCCCCGAAAGGCTCCAAACGTTATAGTCGCGTAGCCATATTGATTAGCGAAAATTCCAAAAACGTTGCTGGGCGAGGACCCGCCAAGCTGGGTGACGCTAAAGGTACGCTTGTCGAGCACAACCGCCTGCGGGCTCTGGTCTGTTCCAATGAAAAGGAATTGCTTATTGGCTGCCATCTGTGGTGTCATGGCCGAAGTGCTCCCAACCAGAGGCAGACTGATTGTTTGGGATAGAGTAACAGTAACCGTATCGGAATCCGGGGTAATCGTGTCGACCTTTGTATAAACGTAGAGCACGACCTCGTTCTGATTGGGGCCACTAGCGCTATCCAAGACATAAATGGCGCGAGTGACGGTACTCGCAATGCGGTTTGTCGTTGGTTCGCCTTCCATCAGTGCGCCAACCCTTCCGAACGGGCCCAGACTCCCGGAGCCATAGCAGCCGCTTGAGTTCGGCAGAGAACCGCACACATTCCAGTTAACGATGGTCTGATTCGGGTCTGTGTTATACCTGGTATACAACGTCGCGTCGATTGGCGTCGCGGCCGGGACGGCGCCTGGGGGCGCGGCCTGGACGCGCTCTTTCTGATCGTGCCGACCGCGGAACCGGCGACCCCGGAGAGGATCAGAAATCCCCGCGTGCGCAGGTCTCGAAATCCCCGCGCTCGTCGCTGTAAGTTTGATCGCCTGATCAGTATTCAACATGAACTGCGATCCAACGCCATCTTCCACATCGCTGCCGTCCGGGCCGACCACAATAAAGGCAGTGTTAGAAGTGTTAAACTTTCCAAATGATAGAGTCACGTAGCCATAATCATCAGCCGTAATTCCAAAAATGTTGATGGGCGGCGAGAACCCGCCAAGCTGGGTGACACTAAAGGTGCGCTTGTTGATCTCAACCGCCACCGGGTTCTGTCTTGTTCCAAAGAAAAGGAATTGCTTATTGGCTGCCATCGATGGATAGTTCGTTCCGTTAAAAAGGCCACCAACCAGAGGCAGACTGATTGTTTGGGATAGAGTAACAGTAACCGTATCGGAATCCGTGGTAATCGTGTCGACCTTTGTATAAACGTAGAGCACGACCTCGTTCTGATTGGGGCCACTAGCGATATCCACGAGATAAATGGCGCGAGTGACAGTATTCGCAATGAGGTCTGTCTTTGGTTCGCCTTCCATCAGTGCGGCAACCCTTCCGAACGGGCTCAGAGTCCCGGAGCCATAGCAGCCGCTTGAGCCCGGTAGAGAACCGCACACATTCCAGTCAACGATGCTCTCATTCGGGTCTGTGTGGTACCTGGTGTACAACGTCGCGTCGATTGGCGTCGCGGCCGGGACGGCGCCTGCCTGTCCGTAGCTCAGGCTAGCGCAAATCAGTGTGGCCGCGACAACCGTTGGAAATACAATCCTTGTTCTCATCGGATCGCTTTTACCGGCTTCGAAAAGGGATGTCAAGAAAATGGTGCCGAAAAATAGAAGTGATCGGCGAACCTCTCAAGCAGTTAACGCCCAATCCATTTCCACTGGCCACCGGTGGCTTCTTGATAAAGCGCGTAGCGATGGAGAAGCTCGTAGTGCGCCTGCTCAAGGTCTTCCTTCTTCTCAAGGAGTTTTAGTTTGGCCGTGTTTAATTCGCCCAAAAGCGCCTGGTCGAGTCTGGCCTGTTCTTCAAGACGAGTCGCCACCCGCTGCGCTTCGACAACTTCACCGCCCGCCTTAGCGAAATTCCCGGCAGACTGCTTGATGTTCACGACAGCATCCACCAGCTCCTTCAGCAAATCCTGCTCCACGGCCACACGGCGTTCGGTCTCCGCTTGCAGTTTTATGCGGGCTGACTTGGTCGCCAGGTAAGCTTCTCCAAAATCGAAAACGGGGACGTGTACCGATAGAACCGATACCCACTGATTCGCTGCGTCCCCATGAAAGTCCCCGTACTGAAAGTCGTAGCTGTCGGCCGTCACGCTTGGTAACATCCGGCTTCGCTGGAGATCTACATTAGCTTGTGCCCCTCGAACGTTGGCCTCTTGCATTCTAACTTTTGGATGTTGTACGGAGCTAACTCCCGCAATTTTTTCAAATTCTGGTAAGGGAGCCGCTTCAGGATAGTTATCCTGGATCCGGACCGTGCCGGCGTCGCGTCCAAGCAGCGCCGCAACGGCTAGAAAGGAATAAATCGCCTCCCCTCGCTGTGCCTCAAAGGAGGCACGGCTGCTTGCCAGCAGAAGCCTCGCCACTCCGAGTTCTTCTGCGGTCGCCAAGCCACTTGTGGCTCTGTTCTCGACTCGCTCCGCTTCTTCTTGCGCCAGAGTGAAGTGTCGCGTGCCAAACTCCAGCACGTGTGTGGCCTTGATCGCCTGGAGGTAAGCGTCGGTCGCCGTAAGAATGACACTTTGCTCTGTCAACGATCCTTTGAACTTAACAAACTGCCTCTCAGCGCGCTTGCGCGCCACTTCCGGTGGGACGTTAATGCCCAGGAAACTGCCATCTCTGTAAACTGGGATGCTCAGCGATGGGCCCTCTTGTGTGAACCAGAGGTTACGGTTGTCGGTTGATGACGGCAGGCCGCCGAAAGGGTTGATGAATCCTTGCAGGGTCCTGCCGTGAATGTAGCCGACTCCCGCATTGCCGGACAGGTGCGGCAAATAAGCGGCGTAGGTGGACCGGGCTTCGTAGTAAGCGGCGGCCTCATCCAGGCGCGAGGCTACGATCTTTGGACTTACGGCGGCAATTGTCGCGAGGTATTCTCGCAAGTTCAGGAACACAACTGGCTTGACCTTAACGGTTGAACCGCGTTCACGACTCCGAACGGCGGCGGTTTGCCCGGCGCAGAGCTGGCGAGGAATAGGCAGCAATACGAAACAAGCGACCAGTGCTAGTCGCACAGGCGAGCAGATCGCTGTGAATCTGAGACTACTGAGACGCCTTTTCATCCGACTCGAGCTTCTCGGGTTCGCGGGGGGGTTGAAGTGGCTGGACTTTCAGCTTCGCGTTCACGCGTGCCGGATCGCGTTCTGGGACTTCTTGACGCGTCCATTCGGGGTAAAGATTCGATTTGGTGACCCGCGGATAGGACAACGGTTGCCCACTTTGTGCCCAATTGTTCACTTCCGTTACGCGATCCTGCGGGGCCGCTTCCTCAGGCGGCATAGCCGGTTGAGGCGGCAATGCGGGATTAGCAACTGTCTGTTGTGCAAGAGCGACAGTGCCGTCCCAAAGGTAAACCCTCGCATGGGCCGTGCTGTAAACGATCTTCGCGCGCTCAGTGACAAAATCGATTGCATTCTTTAACTCGCCTGGCCCCTCAAGTACCGAACCACCGCCGATATACCAGAGTCGGCGGGCCTGGCCGAAAATGCGCTGCATGTCGCGCAAATTCACCACCATCGGGATGCCAACGAACTTATGACGATAAGCCGCGTACTCGGGCAAGTAAATCATGCGCGCAGCCAACACTGTGTTTAGTGCGTAATCCGGCATGCGTCTCCCATACAAGTAAAAAGCTTGCGTAAGATTTGCCAGCACAATATCGCCTGGCCGTAACCGCGAGGCGACAAACTCCGCTGGGCCCCGGGTGTCCTGTCTGGCAACGTCGTAGCGCTCGTTGGGATCGATGCGTGCGCGGCCCTGCGCTGTCTCCTGCGAGAGCCGAAAGACCTTGAGACCCGTCTGCGTTGCTGTTCCCAAAACCAGCAGCAGAGCCGCTATCCCGCTTCCCCAGGCGAGCAAGCGGGCCGTTCGCCATTCTGATGTTAGCTCACGGATGCGGTCCCAAACAATAAAGAAGACCGCACATGCTGTGAGGATCAAAAGCGTCTGGTAAAAATAAAAATAACGAATGGAGTAAACCGGCAACAAAAGAGAAAAACAAAGCAGCAACCCTAAAAAGACAAGAAAACAGTATCGCACCGCCAAATTTCGCCACAAAAACAACGCACCGGCGGCGCAGAGAATGGTGAGAGGCAGATGTGGCTGTGTTAGGAGAACGGTGTCTACATAGTACAAAGGCCACGATTCCGGGTTAAGGAAGTACAGGGAAGGAGTCAGTGGGGCCATTCCATAACCCAGAAAGAGGTAGAGGGGCACCACCGTCGATCGCAATGAAAGTTGGATGAGAACAATCGAACCTACAACGATCAGCGCCGTCCATAGGTGCGGTTCCCGAAGCCAACTCCAGCGTCCGGGGTGCATCAAGAGCAGTGTGACGGCAAAGACTGGAAGCAAATAACCTGCGCCTTCCCACGAGAGATAGCTCAGGCAGAAACAGAAGCAAGCGGCACAGAAGTATTTTGGGGCCAGTTTGCCCGGCTGACGAATGGCCAAATAAAACAACCAGATTGTTAGGACCGCAAAGAACTGATCCTGCGACGGATGAAAGCAGTGTTGCGCCCAGAAAACATTTAATGGATCAAAGGCGTGAATCAGCGCCGCCAACAAACCCGTCCGCCAATCGAACAAGTTGCGACCCATCACTCCCAGCAGCAATGTGGTTAGCGTTCCAAATACCACTGACGGCAGGAGAACGGCCCAGTCGCTCCAGCCAAAAATTAAACACGAAATGGCAATTGGATAAGGCACTAACTCATACGTCGTAATTCGTATTACGTGATTGTAAAAGTTGAGTGATGGGTAGCCGCGATCGAAAATTCCCATGGCATAGTTGCGGATCAGAATATCGTCCTGATCAAGGGAGAAGGCGGTTAGATTATGCAGTCGCATTGCTAACGAGCCGAGAACGATGAGGCCGAGCGCAAGCCAAAACCCGTTTTGATTGGCCCATCCACGCCATCTCTCCCAGGCCGAAAACCGTGATAAGGCTGGCTTTTCTCGCCTCGCCCACACGAATAGGCGCGGGAGAATAAGCAGTGCGACGAGGCCTATGAAGAACTCAGCCCTCACCGGAGACTCCGGCCTAAAACGGATATCATAACGAAGCAACAGCAATGTCGCGGTAGCGACCAGCGCGGGCAGATGCAAGGTGGCGTCTATAGCAAGCGCTCGTGCCATCTCCCATCCTTTTGTTTTTGTCAGAAGCCTGGCCGATTGCATCCAGATCAGGAAAACCGAGGCTGCCACCAGAAGCCTGAGAACAATACTCAGTATGCTCTGGCGTGTTGCCTCAACGCTGGATAATTCTACCGGCACGCTTGTCTTTGGCGGAAGGCCCCAGTGGTCGCCCGCATAATTGTAGGAACCAATAATCGTGGCGCGGCGCGAACTCGGCAGCATCCAGTTCTGATCTGAGACGATCGAAGCCGCCTCGTCGCCACCGGACAGAAAAGATACCTCTCCGATCAGAGCTGGTAGAGTACCCACCCCTCGCACCTGGATGGATAGGTCATTTCCCAAAGCTTTCACCCATCGCTTGAGATGCAGGAAGTGAGTGACCGGAGACGAATCGGTAAAATCTCCAAGAAAGTGCCCGTTAAAAATTACCGAGAAGTTGCCATTAGCTGCGATTTGAAGCCACGCATCAGTAATTCCGTGTGGCGCGTCGAAGCGTCTTTGGAACGTTGTATTTCCGGCGGGTCCCGGACGTTCGTCTACTATCCATTTTCCTTTCACCGGTTGCTGGAGAAGAATTGGCGGCAAAGTGACAGGCTGCGTAAGCCCGGTCCGTTCTGCCGGTGCTACTTCGGCGTGAGCCCATGACCTATCGTCCATTGCCCGATCGGTCCACGAGATCAGAGAGGGAATCGTTCCAGGTGTTAAAGCAACTCTCCAACTCTTGTCAGAGGAGAACTCACTCAATTTCCCCGCCTGGTCGATTACGCCTCCCCGACAGACTAGTTTGGATCTACCGGGAAAACTGCCCCGAGTGACATTCACGGCAATAGTGTTTGTCCCCGGCAGAAGAAAGCGGGTGATATCGCAAATAACCGATTGGTTGCCACCTGCGGTCAGGCTAAGGATTTCTGACTCGTTCTCTGATTCGTTTTGACCGACGGTTGCCTGTTTGCCATTGACGGACAGTCTGAACCCATCAATCCCGGCCATTTGTAACCAGGCGTATTTCGGTGTTTCGGGCAGATAAAGGTTCTTACGAAAGCAAACATTGTTACTCGGTTCCGAAGCCTGAATCCATGTGGCAGCGCCAAAATCGAGGTTATAGGTTGGCGGTGGTGGCGCCACGAGCGCGAGCGAACCGTAATAACCAACTAAGGTACCTGTAGTTAAGACAAGCAACAGGGCGATCCCGCCCGGACCTGACTGACACCATTGGAAGAACCGAAAAGGCTTCCTCATTTGTAATAGCTCTCCGTCAGGGTCTTGAGCGCTCGGTAATTCACTCGGTCGTGCCATTTGCGGGAGGCCATGTAATACTTTCGAGCCGTATCGGAATGACCTAACTTGTACCAACAATCGCCCAGCTCATTCGCTATGTCGGCGACGAGACACGGCTGCGAGGTCTTGGTAAAGATTTGCTCAAAGTATTTTATCGCTAACCAATAGTCTGCCATATCGTGGAAGGCGCGGGCAGCTCCAAAACGTCCATTGATCTCATCCGGCTTAGCTTCGATACTGACCAGCCAGTACCGACACGCGTCACCTGTCACCCCTTTTTTGTAAAGGGTGCTTGCGTAGTGAGACGCCAACCGGGCCTTCTCCGTGAGCGCAACCCGACGCAGCTCTAGATCACCTCCATTTGCCGCCCGGCCGTATTCAAAGAGCGCCTCGGGGACCAAACCGCGCGCCTGAAGGTCTACGGCGCGGGAAAAAAAAGTTTCGGGGCGATCCGCCAAACCCATTTTCTTATACAGTGTGCCAAGCTGTACGTAGGACGCGGGTCGCAAGCGCTGCCATTCGTCAATCGCCATCGCACGACGCACATCTTTTTCCGCATCTGTAAAAGCTCCGCGCGTTTCGGAGATTTGAGAGGACGCGAGATACCGCTCCGCAACTATGGGCCGCCAAAGCTGTAATGCTCCAAGAAGCAGGGCAAGGACCGCGAACGTGGGTAACACAAACCTCAGTCTCGCCCAGTCCCTGGTTTGATAAGCACCAGCAACGCAAATCCAAATGGCCCCGAACATGAAAATTGTCCACCCAGCGGCGACCGATGCCACGCCGGCCGAAAAGCGATCAGCCAACGCTTCAACGGGCGCGAGCAATCCGCGTGCTGGCGAAAAAACGACAGCGTTTGGAAGGCTGGAAGCCACTTCCACGTGGTAGCAGTGCTGAAAATCATCTCCACCGTCGAGCGCCGCCTTGAGCCATGTCGGTTCCCACGATGTAATCTGCAGAAAAAACGTCATGCCGCCCAATAACAACAGCGCCCCTGCGCAGAAAACCGCGAGTCCTTTTTCAGTCCACCAGGCGGCAAACCCCAGCACAGCAATTACGATCGCGGCACTTCCGTAGGAAAAAAACACGAAATGCCGTGGCCAGAGATAGGCGGAGTGCGCGAAGGGGAAGTTCAGGCCGTTAAAGCGCGGCGTCGTCACCGGGTCAAACCAGGGGAATAAAAGACCGACCGCGACCAACGCAAAACCGAAAGCCCAGTAGAATCTTCTCAACCTTGCTTCTCCAGTTGATGCGGCGATCTACGGAAGTAAAAGCTAACAAAACCGAGACCATCGCGCATAAGATGCAACTCCTCGTTTGAAAAAGTCCCTAGCAAAAAGAGAGCACCGAGATACACGATGCCAGCCACCGCGGCCACCGACAGCGCCGGTAACAGCGTAAGCTGCCGCACGGGAAGAAGCATCGCGGCCATCAAAAGACCAGCCAAAATCGGTTTCACCAGGAAATCGGTTATGTGGAGCACATAACCCTTTCGCTTGAGAAAGTAGATAAGAATCGCAAACGCGCCAATCTCACTGAACACAGCGACCACACAAGCACCGATGTAACCCATACTCGGAACCAACGCCAATTCTGCACCGACACGCACCACCAAAGCAAGTGCCATAGCCAGGCAGAACACGCCCGGCAACTTCAGTGCTGTAAAGATGAACGGGAAAAGCGACGATACGAACATCGGCATGAACGCTATTCCAAACCATTGCATAACCGATCCAGCGCTGATGAATTTCTCACCCAGAAGCATGTCGATCAGTAGCCGCGGCCAGATTATAAACAGGACCGCGCCTGGCACGCTGAGGCAGCAAAACCATTTCATCGCTCGATTATAGAATTCGCCAAACTCCTCCTTTGTGCCCTGGCCTGAGCGAATCATTGCGGGGTACAGCGGGAGCGCAAATGCCATGGAAATCGTTCGTATGCCGAGCAAAATCCGATACGGCCCGCTGAACAGCCCCAACGCGGTTGCATCGACAAGCCATACCAGGATTAGGACGTCTGCCTGCCAGGCGAACTGCCGGAGCACCAGCCCGCTGCCCAGCGGAACCGCCTCGGCCAGCATCGACTTCCAAAGAGGTAAATCTATCCTTGGCGAAACACGGCCAATGCGCCGACTAACAATCTGCCAGTTGAAAAACCAAAAGATCAAACAAGATGCCATATATGAGATCACCACTCCCCATAATCCCCAGTGACGCCAGAGACTGAGTGCCACGAAGCCGGCAAAAAGTCCCTTATGGAAGGTGAAAGCGATCGCATTGAACTCCATGGCTTCGAGCGCCCGCAGCACAGCCGAATAGCTAATAGCCTGCAGGATTGTCAGACTGGCCAGACCCATGACGAAGGATTGCGCCTTTGTTGAAGC
>Ga0137407_10003567_pt1 | contig 10360 bp, 6 predicted proteins | sample CZOMad2_2_16fung_FD_108410 | JGI IMG/M metagenome (GOLD analysis project Ga0137407, IMG submission 108410) | Vadose zone soil fungal communities from Angelo Coast Range Reserve, California, USA - CZOMad2_2_16fungal (Illumina Assembly) | ecosystem: Environmental > Terrestrial > Soil > Vadose zone...
AAGTCGGTGGTCCTGGGCTTGATCATCATGGCCACGGCGTCGCTGTTCGTGCCGATTAGAATCCTCCATCCCGCATGGATGATTGCGTTCTTGGTGATGACCGCTTTCACGTTCAGTCTCTTCGGATTCATCATCGGCATCTGGGCCAGGAGTTTCGAGCAGCTGCAGTTCGTTCCCATGCTGGTCATTACGCCGCTGACGTTCCTCGGCGGCGCCTTCTATTCGATCGACATGCTGCCGCCTGCCTGGCGCGCCTTCAGCCTATTCAATCCCATCGTGTACTTGATCAGCGGCTTCCGCTGGAGCTTTTACGGCACCGCCGACGTGAGCGTCGGCATCAGCATGACCATGACCCTGGGATTCCTGGCTGTTTGCCTCGGTATTGTCGCTTGGGTATTCAAAACCGGGTTCCGATTGAAGAACTGAGCAATTCCAGGCGTGCGGAGACGCTACTTGTTCTTGAAAGATACCCCAAGCTGCCGCAAGCGGCGCATGCGGTCGTCCGTCGAAGGATGGCTCGACAGATATCCTCCTTTCGAGGATCCGGAATGGGACTCCGCCAACCTCTCGAGGGCGTCAGCAAGTAATGCCGGCGACATCCCATTCTGCATCAACAGCGCCGCCCCATAGTCGTCAGCCTGCCTTTCAAGGTCTTGCGAGTACCTTGCCTGCACTATGGCGGCCGGTGCCGCCGCAAGCAGGTTGCTGATATCGCCGATGTAGAGAGTCCAGAACGCTGCTACGGCGGAACTCTGCAACAGCAGCTGCAAGCCGTGACGCCCGTGCGCATGACCCAATTCATGCGCGAAAACCGCCAGTGCCTGCGGATCGTCACCAATTGCCGTGAGCAGATCGTCAAGCACGATAATCGTTCCGTCGGGCAGGGTGAACGCATTCGCTCCAAGTTGAGGCGAACTACGAAACAGCAATTCTGAATGCGGAGTGCCGCCGTCCGGCAGGCGCAGCGCATGAAATTTGGCACTCAGCGCCTGCCGGCGCTCCTCGGGGATCCCGCTCGGCACGAGAATTTTGCCGTCCAACAATTTCAGCGTCTGCACGGACAACGTTCTCCCTATTGCCGGCGGCAGAGTATGTGCGCCCTTGGCGGCCGCCCATGGCAGGCCCCATTTGTACGCCATGACTACCAACGCCACGCACGCAACGATCGAGAACAAGACAAATTGCAGATGACGCTGCATGCGATCGACCCACCCATCGCGATGCGCCGTCGACGACAACAGGGTATCGAGCGCATCCAGGTCACGTACTTCGCAGAATGTGCCGTCCTTCAAGCGCAGCCGGCGCGGCGCCCGCCCAAGCCGTTCATCCACCATTACGTCGGTAAAAGGGATACGGAAATCGATGTCCTCGCCGGCGATGATGAGATCGTCTCCGGCCACCGACAAATTGACCACGCGAACGCGGGTTGAGCGCCCGTCGAAATAGTTCGCTTGAAACATAATTCACCCCATCCGGGGCCTGACGTCCGGGGTCTATAACGAGATATCGAAATCGAACGCAGTCGCCGCTTCTTCGCCGACCGCGCCGATCGTCTCGGGTTCCGCGGCCACGAATTCCTGCAGATCGCCTGCCGGCAACAGCCGCACGGATTCCATTTGAAACCTTGCCAGCCGCACCATGGCCCACGGAATGAACAGTCCTAGGGTCAGCACCACCAGGACAAAGTTGCTTGCGGTGATCCATATCAGGACACGCGGCGACATATTGCATTCGATGCGATGTTCGCCGACACGAGTGTTGTTCCAGATCAGGTTTGTAATGAGCGCGTGAAACACCGGTCCGATCGAAATCCCCATCAAGATCAGTGCACCATAGAGGATGGCCAGCGCTCTGAATGCCGCGAGCGGATTGGGGTGTCCGCCCTGCCGCTGGGCTTGAGACAACGCGGCGAACGCACCACCGATTCCGCTGAAGCCGATCACGATGGCGAACACCACGAGGGTGACCAGCAACAGGAGATAGATCACATAGAACTGGCCGGCTCGTGCGTGAAAGGAACACTGAGTGCGTCCAAACCAACTATTGTCGTGCTGATAGGCCTTCAGCCGCTGATGCATGAAGGGCGCCATCACGTAAAGCGTGATCAGTGTCAGAAATCCATTCAGCAGGAAAACGCGATAGGCCCTGGCCACAGTGCCCCGAAAGTGGAAACGCGTGCCACGCCAACTCGTATTGTAGAGCCGAAACCGGAATGAATTGCGCAGCAACCACGGCATGACGACCGCAATTGCAACTAGGATGACGATCGTCAGCGGCGAACGCAGGCGTACCGAGTAGTTATAGGCAATCAGCATCGCCAGCGCTATCACGCGTCCCACCAAGATCCTGCTCGGACTGCCGTGAAAATCGAAGCTCGACCCGGCCATTTCGGTGTGCCGGTAGAAGTATTGCAACCGCCGCACCTTGGCCCACGCCGAATAGATACCCAAGGTGACGATCGTCAACAGTAAATTGACGATCCAGATGCCGAAATATTCGGCGCCGTTGCCGGTGAAATGCAACTGTTCCGGCGCACGGGGCGAAGAAGCGTGCGACCGCGATTCACTTTCCGAAACGTTATCCATAGACCCAATTCCCTTTGAATTTTTATAGATGTTCCAAATAGGCTACCACAAGTGTCGCCGTAACAGGTCCATGGTCAACGGCTGCAGAGGTCAGGTGAAATCCCCCCAATCTACGCCGCATCGGGATCGAGGCCTGCGTCCGCGGCATGCGCTTGGTGGCGATCCGCCGCGACATCGAGCGAACGGCACGCGGCGATGTACACCAGCGCCGATACCGGCAGTCCGATCAGCATCGCGATATCAGCGCCGCCGAGCGCCTTAGCCACGGGCCCCTTCCACGACTCAGTGCTGAAGAACGGAATCATCGCGACGAACCCGATGCCGTAGGCCCATAGGCCGCGCCAGCACCAGCGCCCGTACATGCCGCGCGAATTGAAAATCTCACGCACCGAGTAATGACCTTTGCGTATGAGGTAGAAGTCCACCAGGTTGATCGCGGTCCAGGGCGTAAAAAGATACAAGAGAACGGCTAGGAACTCGCCGAATTTCGCGACGAAGTTCTGCGACGATGCAAGCGCAAGGCTGGTCGCGATCACGGTCGAGACGAGCAGGGTCAGAAGACGCTTCGCGACCGTCGGACGGCTGGGCTTGATGGAGTCCATGACGCTCAAGAGGGTCAAAGACGCCCCGTAATAGTTGAGCGATGTGATCGTCACGAGACCAAAAAGCGAGCACAGCAACAGCGGCTTGCCGAATCCGGGCAACACCGAGTCGGCCACGGTGCGCAGCGCCGTCGCCACCTCCAATGTCGGATATAGCGCGGCGGCCAGTGTTCCGACGAGCATCATCCAGGTGCCGCCGACGAAGGCTCCCAAGTAGGTCCACCAGAATGACGCCCCCACTCCGACGTCGCGCGGCAAGTAGCGCGAATAGTCGGACACGTAAATGGACCAGGCAATCTGATACGAGGCGGCCGCGAAGAATTGCGCCAGAAAGGGCACCACCCGAAATCCGCGCAGCGAGATTTCTTGCGCCGGCAGGTGCACCCTCGCGAGCACCGCCACCGTGAAAACCAGAAGCGCGGCGATCAACAGGTAGGCAATCCAGCGCTGCGCGAGATGGATCAAGTCATAGCCGATCACGGCCAGGGAGACGGACAGTATCGTGAATACCAGCATCGTCAGCATCGAATCGCCGCCGTACAGGGACAGCACGGTCTGCGCGGCCAGAATTTGATTGAAGGCGTTGAATCCGATGTAGGCGATGAGGGCCACCCCCCACACCAGGAGGGCGCCTACGTAACCGAACTGGGGCCGCGACTGGATCATCTGCGGCAATCCGAGTTGTGGGCCCTGCGTGGAATGAAATGCCATGAAGAACGTGCCGAATGCGCATCCGAAAAGCACCGCGAGCGCCATCCACGGCAAATGTCCGCCGAGCGCCACACCGACCACCCCGGTCGCCACGGTCGCCAAGTGCGCGTCGCCGGAAAACCAGACCGGCCATAGATGCCATACCTTGCCATGCCGCTCGGCGATCGGTACATAGTCTATCGATCGCTTTTCGATCATCAATTCGCCGAATTTTGCCGCCATACGTACTTTTGTTTTGGGCCCCGCTGAAAATACTAACATTTATGATGGGTTGCCCGTCGAGGATGACTCTGCGCTCCCGCCGACTCCCGATGTCCGCAAAGCCTGGGGCTTGGCGTATCGATAGGCAAGACGACCAGGTCACAGTGAAGGAGCTGTCGCGGAACGAAAGACGTTCCGCGCAGCGCTCATAGTCCGAGCAGGACCACCTTGCCGTTGATTTTGGGCGTCGACCAAATCGGCGAAGTCATGCCGGCGGCGACCGCGATTTTTTGTCCCTGGCCGGCGTCGTAGGTAATCACGCCGCCGCCGATGGCGCCGCCGAGATCGGTCGACCACAATTTCTTGCCGCTCGCCGCGTTGAAGACATAGAAATTGCCGCCCATGTCGCCGAACAATAACAGGCCCCCGCTGGTCGGCGTCACACCCCCCATGATTGGAAACGGAGCATGGAATTGCCATTTGCGTTCGCCGCTGACGGCATCGGTCGCCGTCATCCACCCCCCCCAGCGCTTGGGATCGTCCTGCCGGCCGAAGCCGGTCGTCGCGCCGCTCCAGGGCTGGCCCGGCGGCGCGTTCACGAGCGCGGCGACCGGCACCGACTGCACCGTCGTACACCAATCCACTTCACCCGTGAAAATGAGATTGTCCGCGGGATCGAAGGCCGCTCCATTCCACTCCGCGCCTCCTTGCGAGCCCGGGCAAAACCGCGTTCCCTGCGCCGTCATGGGCGCTTCGACATTCGACACCGTGGTGACCGGTTTCCTGTACACCGTCCTGCCGTTGCTGAGGTCGATCAAGTATAAGTGTCCATCCTTCGGCGCTTCCGCCAGCATCCGATGACCCGAGTTGCTCAAAAAAAGCACGGGCGCGCTGGATACGTCCCAATCGTGAAAATCCCGCATCACCAGTTGAAAATGCCTTTGGTACGCGCCCGTTTTGGCATCGAGAACCACGATTGAACTGGCGAGCAAATTCTCGCCCTGGCGCAGCGCCTTGGCGAAATCCGGCGCGGGGTTGCCGCCGGGAACGTACAAAAGACCCTTGACCGGATCCAGTGAATAAGAAGTCCAGGTCGCGCCGCCCGTGACGGGTATCCCTTTCGCGTTCTTCCACGAGATCGCGGCGTGCGATCCCGCACCCGGTGCCTGAGGTCCGCGCGCCGCATCGCCCGGCTCCTTCGGCACCATGTAGAACTCCCATACGATCTGGCCGCTCTTGGCATCAAGGGCATACATCCGCCCTTTCACTCCCTTATTGTCTCCACCGGCATTGCCGATGAACACAAGTCCATTCCAGGCGATGGGAGATGCCGGCACGGACTCGCCCTTTGCCGGGTCGGCAATGGCCGTCGACCAGAGACGCTTGCCGTTCTTCGCCGCGTACGCGATGACGCGACCGTCGGCCGTGCCCCGAAATACCCGGCCGTCCAGCCACGCCGGGCCGCGATTGACCTTGAGAGCGCCGGAATTGAACTCTTCATGGGTGCGCCAATTCTGTTTGCAGGTATTGGCGTCGATGGAAAACGTATCGTGCTCGGTGGTCGCGAACAGCGCACCGTCGACCTCGACCAGCCCGGTCTGAAACGACATCTGTTCGCCGGTATCGAAGCTGCAGTGTACCTTGAGCCCGGCCGCATTCTTGGAATCAACGGCATCGAGCGTGGCATAGCGCTCGGACGTGAGGGTGTTGTTGTAGCTGGGCCAATTCTTGTAGGCCGCCTGAACCCATGTGGGGCAACAGAGCAAGCCGGCGGCGGCGAGAGCGGGAAGTTTGCTACACGCGCTGAGGTTCATACAGATGGCGCCGCGTCAGCGACATCGGCAGATTGCCCGCCGCGCGCTTGCCCGCCAACACCTGATAGATGCCGATGTCCCCCGCTTCGAATTCCAGCGCACAGGCCGTCATGTACAGCCGCCAGACTCGGTAAGTCGCTTCATTGACATATTGCAAAGCGCGCGCATAGTTGCGTTCCAATCTCTCGACCCAGCGGCGCAGCGTCAGCGCGTAGTGCGGGCGCAGCGCCTCGACATCCGCGATTTCGAATCGCGCCGTCTCCATGACGTGCTGGATATTGCTGATGTTGTCGAGCTGACCGTCGGGAAATACGTAACGGTTGATGAATTCGGTCGACAGGGATTTGTGCCAGCCCTCTGAATCGTGCGTGATCCCGTGGTTGAGGAACAAACCATGCGGTTTGAGCAGGCGATGCACCGTGGAGAAGTAGACGGGCAGGTTCTTCAAGCCCACATGCTCGAACATGCCGACGCTGGCCACCTTGTCGTAGACCGACTCGCCCTGGAGGTCGCGGTAATCCTGCAACTCGACGCTGACCCTGTCCTCGAGTCCCGCCCAGGCAATGCGCTCCCGCGCCACCTTGAGTTGCTGCGGGCTCAAGGTCACGCCATGCGCCCGCACTCCGTAGCGCTGAGCCGCGTGGATCACGAGCGCGCCCCACCCGCACCCGATGTCGAGAAATCTCTCTCCCGGCTGCAACGACAGCTTGCGGCAGATATGCTCGAGCTTTGCTTCTTGGGCGGCGTCCAGACTCGAGTCGGGGCGCTCGAAATAGGCGCAGGAATACACCATCGCGCGGTCCAACCACAGTGCGTAGAACTCGTTCGACACGTCGTAGTGGAAATGGATGGCGTCGCGATTTTCCGCCTTGGAGTGCTCCTTGACGGCGCGCCCATGCGAGGGCGTCCGCTGGATCCGCGGATGCCGCCTATCCGCGTTCAATGCCCGCAATCGCATTGCCGTAGCGGCCGCTCCTATCTGTTCGCCGATCGACATTTGCAACGTCTGCAGGTGGTCCTTGAGGGCCAGAGCTGCGAAAAAATCGCCTTCGATATCCAGATCTCCGCGAAAGTAGGCTTCGGCAAGCCGCAGGGGATCTCTCCCGAGCACCGCCGCCGAGACCACCTCGGGATTGCGAAACACCAGCTCGAACGGGGACTCTTGCGAGCCTGAATCCGCGCCCACCCGCACGGTGGCGCCATTCCACAAACGCAGTGTGAGACCCATGGGCAAACGGCGAAACAACCGGGTCAACAAGTCGGCCGCGAGTTCACTTCCTCGGTAGCCGACGCCCGAAGACACGTGCAGTGCCTGGGCATTCGACATCCGACCGCCCGCCGCCTGCGTGGGACGCATCGCCGATTGGGTGTGAACCTGATTCTGCATGGAGAACCCCCGAAGCACGAGTCCGTCACCGTATTGTCATAATTATACGTCGGATTCCGCGCCCGGTCATTTTCCGGTTCCGTTCCGGGTCTTCTCGATGAATGCCGCGACATTGGCATGCAAGGCCTTCAAATCCGGTTCATGGGCGTAAACCATGTGACCGGAGGTGTAGAAGTGCATCTCGATATTGCTCTGGAGCGCACTTTGAATGGGCAGCTGTCGTAGCTCGTACACGGCGGCAAAATACGGTGTCGCAAGATCGTAATAGCCACCGTTGAGCTGTACTTTGAGGTTGGGGTTTTGCTTCATGGCGACCGCGAGATCGGGCATGACGTTGATCGGACCCGGGACTTTGACCGGCGAACCAGGAGGCTGGTGCAGCATGTCCCAGAGCTTCTCGACATCGAGCTCCGGCTTGTAGGTCTTTTTCTCGCCGAATTTGAGCACGGTCCGCGCGTAATCGTTGAACGCCGATACATAGGCCGAGGAAATTGCCGCGGACTGCGGGTCGTAGTCGGCTTCCTTGCTCATTGGATCGATGGTGGGCCCCGCAAACCGCGTGTCGAGCCGTCCCGTCGTGATATCGCTTCCCAGCAAAGTTTTTTCGAATTCTCCGCCATTGACCCGCAAATTGGCGCGCTCGACATAATCCGCCGCGAGCCCGGTATAGGTGTGAAGCCGGGCCGCGATTTCCGATTTGCGCTCGGCGCTCAAACTCGATCCCGCCGCCAGGGCTTGCGAATAGTCGGTCAATGCGAAGTTCTCGACTTCCTTCAACAGGGGTTCGAGCACGGCGGGCTGATTGGGCAGCTTGTGGTGGTACCAGGCCGTGGCCGTGTACGTGGGTAGCGCGAGTACATACGGCAGATCCACGCCGGGATTGAACTGCGGCTGGTCGACACTGTCGTCGAAGTTCAAGATTTGCGACAACAGAATGATGCCGTTCAGGTCGAGCGATTTTTCACGCTCGAGAATATTGGCGAGCGCCGCGGAACGCGTGGTCCCATAACTCTCGCCGAACAGATACTTCGGCGAATTCCAGCGGTTGTGCCTCGACAGAAACTCGACGATGAAATTCGCGAACGCGTGCGCGTCCTGATCGACGCCGTAGAAGGCTTTTTCCTTGTCCGCACCACGCAAATGGCCGAATCCCGTTCCGGGTGCATCGATGAACACCAGATCGCTCACATCGAGAAGGCTGTACTCGTTGTCGACGATTCGATAGGGAGCCGCCGGACTGTGTGTATCGTCCGCCGTCACCACCCGCTTCGGTCCGAACGCGCCCATGTGCAGCCAAACCGTGGAGGAACCGGGGCCGCCGTTGTACAGAAATGTGATGGGACGGTGAGTGTCCTCCTTGTCGCCGCGGAAATAGGCGACATAGGACATCCCGGCCTCGGGCGGCTGGGGCGGCGGTGGAGCGCTCTTATCCTCACGCTGCGGTGGCGCGTCGTCGTCCAAGGGATCCTTCACATGCACGACCAGTATCCCGGCTTCGGATTGATAGGCAAGCGGGTGGCCCGCAATCGCCATCGACCCCTGGGTGACCTTGAGTTCGTCATGCAAATACCGGGGCGACTCCGTGGGCTCCGGAACCACCGCTATTTTCGCGTCCGGTGTATCGGGCGACGACGAGCGCGCAGCACCCAGAGACAAGGACGCGGCGAGCGTCGCGCTCAGGAACGACGAGCCCAGCAAGAGTCGAATCCGTAAAGCCATCATCCATTCTCCGGTAGCAAAAACGCTTAGTATATGCGCTCGGAGAACATCGCTCCTAATATTCGAACTGATACGACAAACCGACGCTGCTGCCCGGGTCGTTTTCCGGAGTGGTGCCGACCACCGAGCCCGTGCCATTTCCAAATCGCGTCTGCAGCTTCAAGTGCTTGGTCAGATCCACGTCCGCTTCGAGTTGGCTGGTACCCGTCGTGCTCTGCTTCGCTTCGACGTAGACGCGCTTGGAGATGTAGCGTCCGGCCGCGATGCTGGCGCCGGTATTTTGGGTTCCCGTTCCCGTTGCGCCGGGGGTGTTGCTCGTGCCCGCGCCGACGCTGAGGCGATCCAACCCCAGGCTTTTTTGCAGCTTGACCAGCGGATTGAGGCCGCCGTCGCCGCCCACTCCGCTCAGCGAAGCCAGCGCCGCGCCGACTTGCGCCAGCTGCAGCGCCGACAGTTGTGCCGCGGGCGCGCCGAACAGCAGCAGCGCCATGATTTCGTCCTGCGGCTTGGCCGGACTGCTCGTGAATTCGAATTGCGGAGCATCCGCGAAACCGGTGATGTGCAGCGTCGCGGTCGTGTCCGTGATCGTCGTCTGCGCCGTGAAGTCCAATGTCGGATCGATCTTGTTCTTGAGGCCGGCGCCGTTGAAGCTGACACGGCCTGCGGTGAAGCTGAGCTTGTTGCCGGAGAGTGCGAAACTCCCGCGCTGCAGATCGAAGCCCCCGCTCACCAAGGGCGAATCCGTCGTGCCGCCGAGGTGCAGGTCCCCGCTCATTTCCGCATCGAGCCCCCGGCCTTGCACCAGAAACTCCTGCGGCGCCTGCACCTTCACGTCCAGGCCGATCACCAACTGCTTCTCTCGAACGGGCACCGCCTTACCGCGCCTACGCACGTCGAGCACCGCGACATCGGGCGGCAAGCTGTTTGGAATTCCGATCAACGTGCGATTCAAGTGCACCGTCCCGGCGACGTCGAGCCGCTGTCGCGCGGTCCCGCTCACGTGCAAATCCGCATGGAGATTCGCGGTCACCAATTTACTCGCGACCGGTTGGGCATTGTCGGCCTTGATGCTGAGATCCACCGGCACTCCCGATTGAAGCACGCCGATCTTGCCCGTCATCGATATCGTTCCGGGCGCGGCCGATGCCGTCAGGCTCTTGATCTGCAAGGTTCCTTCGCTGCCGACGATGACGGCGGTGATATCCGTCAGGCTCACGCCGCGTGCATAGTCGCGCACGCTACCCTTGGTCAAATTCACCGTGCCGTCGATCTTCGGCGCCGCGACGCTGCCCGCCACGGTGGCATCGACCTCGAGCACACCCGCGGCGTGCTGGCCGCGCG
>Ga0137407_10003569_pt1 | contig 10357 bp, 9 predicted proteins | sample CZOMad2_2_16fung_FD_108410 | JGI IMG/M metagenome (GOLD analysis project Ga0137407, IMG submission 108410) | Vadose zone soil fungal communities from Angelo Coast Range Reserve, California, USA - CZOMad2_2_16fungal (Illumina Assembly) | ecosystem: Environmental > Terrestrial > Soil > Vadose zone...
CACGCACGTCGTCTCGACGTTCATCTTCTCGATCTTCCTGGGGCCGTGGCTCCTCTGGGAGGCTCGCGGGCGCCTCCGCTCCCTGATCGCTCCCGTCGCCGCGCTCGCCTGCGGCCTCGGTCTCGCCGCTCCGGCGATCGTCCCCGCGCTCGTCGAGAAGTCCCACGTGAACATCCAGTGGGTGCGTGAGATGCCCAACGGCGATTTCGTCAACAACTTCATCTTCAGGGACGATCCGATCCCGGGCCTCGGCTACAGAGATCCGGTCAAGCCGCCGGTTCTCAAGTCGGCGCACTCCCAGCTCCTCCTGGCCGCCGCCGGCGCCGCGCTCGCTCTTGCGCTGGGCGGCGACGATCGGAGGAGGAGAACCCTCGCCGCGGCGTGCGCCGCGGGATGCGGGCTCGCCTACTTCCTCCAACTGGAGGCCTCCACGTTTCTCTGGAGGGCGATCCCGGAGCTCCCGACGATCCAGTTCCCATGGCGATTCCAGACGATGATGGTCCTGACGACGGCGCTGCTCTCGGGGTTCGGGATCGCGGCGGCCCGCGGCGTGGGCGGGAGCGCAGGCGCGCGTGGCCCGGGAGCGGCCGGTCTCGCGGTTCTCGGCGCGCTCGCGGTGGTGAACCTCCTTCTCGCGGCGCAGAACGCCTACATCAAGCCGTTCGTCTTCGATGAGGGGCAGGGGGCGCGGCCGGGCGTCGTGGACTGGGTCGCGCCCGAGTTCACGCCCGTCGAGTACCGGGACTACAGGGAGATCAAGAAGGTGCGCCTGGATTTTCCGCGGGCGGCCTTCACGGTCGGGCAGGGAGAGGTCACGGTCTCGCGCTGGGCCACCTCCCGCCGGACCCTGCACGTGGTGAGCGGCCTCGGGGGGACGGTGCAGGTGCGCACGTTCTGGTTCCCGGGATGGACGGCGACGCTCGACGGCGCACCGGTTCCTGTAGGGCCGGCGCCGCCGTACGCCGCGATCACTTTCAACGCGCCGCCGGGATCGCACACCGTCGAGCTGATCTTCGGGTCGACGCCGGCGCGGCGCGCGGCCGCCTGGATGGGGTCCGCCTCCGTCCTCCTGACCGCCGCTCTGGCCTGGGCCCTGTCGCGCGGCGGCGTCAGAATCCGCGAAGCTTCCTGATGTTGTCCGCCGCGCCCGAGAAGTCGGGGTTGAGCCGGAGCGCCGTCTCGTACATCTCGATCGCCTTGGCGTTGTTGCCCATCGCCGCGTAGGCCAGGCCCAGGTCCGCGTAGGCGAGCGCGTTGCCCGGATCGATCTCGAGCGCCTTCCGGCTCGTCGCGAGCGCCTCCTCGCCCCTTCCCAGCATCAGGAGAGCCTTCGATTCGAAGTAGTAGGGGAGGAGCGCCTTGGCGCAGTCCGCCCTGCACCTCTCCGCCTCCTCGACGATCTGGGCGGCGTTGGCGGCGTTGATCTCCAGGGATCCGATCACCGAGGGGCGCAGGACGTTGAACTCATTCTTCCGGATCAGCTCCGCGTTCCCGGGCGCCCGCTTCAGGAGGATGAAGCTGCGATCGTCGTAATAGATCGGCGCCCACTCCCCGGTCGATCGGAGGTAGTCGAACGTCGCCGGCAGGCGATCCCCGTACCCCATGATGAAGAAGTCGATCGGATGCCGCTCGAGGTAGGCCTTCATCCCCTCGGGCGAGCGGAGGGCGGAGAGGTACTCGAGGTAGAGCTCCTCGCCGTAGACGTCGTTGCGCGAGTCCATGTTCACCTTGACCTCGGGGTACATCCTGTGGATGAGCATGGCGGCGTAGGCGTAGGACACGAAGGCGTGGCCGGTGATGTGGTTCCTGGCGATGAAATCGACGGCGCAGGTCGGCATGTTGTCGGCGATCGCGAACCCCTTCTCCCTGCCGGAGCCCCTGAAATCGAAATAGTAGGTGAAGATCGTGGCGTGCGCGGAGACGGCGAGGAGGAGCGTCGAGCCGAGGATCACCATCGCGGGGCTCGATCGATCGGCGAGGACGGCGGGCGCCTCCTCCGCGGCGCGGCCTCCCGCTCGCCTGGGGCCGGTCCGGGCCGCCGCGGCCCTCTCGGCGTCGCGCCGATCGAGGAGCCCCGAGCCGGCGGCGACGAGGAGCGGGAGGGTCGCCATCGCCGCATCGGTGACGGCCCTGTTGTGCTGGAGGCTCAGGAGGAAGAAGAGCGCGAAGAGGCCCGCGTGCGTGAAGTCCACCGAACGGAGGTTCACGATCGTGTAGAGGCAGAAGAGGGCGAGGGTGAAATAGAGGATCGTCTCAATCTTGGCCGGCTGCCAGTTCTGGGGGGGATTCTGGAACCAGAAGAAGGCGAGGATCAGGAAGGCGAGCACGAGGGCCGAGATGAGGACGAAGTTCGGTAACCCGAGGGCCTCGCCGCCCGTCCGGGCGCGCGTCCTGTCGCGATGGAAGAGGAAGAAGACGACGCAGAGGGCGCCGACGTGGATCATGTAGAAGAAGAACATCGTCGAGGCGTTGTAGGAGATGTGGTACGGCGGCTGCCATTCGTAGATCTGCTGCATGAAGAGCGAGAGGTGCGTCAGCTCGAAGGGGAAGGTCAGGAGGCGCCATCCGTAGGGATTGACGAGGGTGGCGAGGATGCAGCCGGGAACGAGCCCCGCGAGCAGCTTCAGGTCGGAAGGGGAAAGGGCATTGTCGGCGCCGATCCCCATCCACCTGGCCCGCGCGAAGATGAGCGCCTCGCCCAGCGCGAAGACTCCGATCATCGCCATGCCCTGCACCCATCCGCCGTGCAGGTTGACCCAGACGACGTGAGCGGGGACGACCAGGTACAGCCAGAGCCTCCTCCGCCCGCACTCCCTGAACCGGAAGAAGAGCCACAGGTAGACCGCCGCCATCAGGTAGGAGAAGATGTGCGGCCGCTCCAGGTATCTCGCCGTCGAGACGTAGAGAACGCAGGCGAAGGCCGGGAGGATGATCGAGAGCCGGCCCCGCAGCATCCTCGCCACGCCGTACAGAAGGGCGTTCGAGGCGCCGAGGATCGCCGCCTTGAACCAGATGAGGCCCGTCACGCCGAGAGGGGCGTAGACGAGGTAGAAGAGAACTCCCGACAGCCACTCGTGCGCCACGTAATCATGATCCGCGGCGGTGAAGGAGTAGGGGTCCTTGATCGGGACCCACCCGTTCTTCAGCACGTACTCGCCGGTCTTGAGGTGGATCCAGATGTCGTTGTTCGACATCTTGAAGAGCGTCATCACGGCGACGTAGACGACGAGGCTGAGAAGTCCCAGGGCGAGGAGGGGGCGCGTCAGCGCGGGCGGCACCGCGCCGGGGGCGGCGCCGCGCGGGCCCCGGACGTCGTCGGCTCCGCGCTCCCTGGAAGCCATCAGACGAGGCGCGCGGAGGCGATCTCGCTGGCGATGCGCCCATCGATCCGCCCGGGATGCCGGGCCATCAACTCCTTCATCACGCGCCCCATCTCCTTCTTCGATGAGACGCCGAGCTCTCCGATGATCTCGTCGATGGCGCGGGCGACATCCTCCCTGGAGAGCTGGGCGGGGAGGTGCCGGCGGACGATCTCGATCTCGAGGCGTTCCTTTTCGGCGAGCTCGGGCCGGCCGCCCTTCTGGTAGAGCGCGACGGCGTCCTCGCGAGTCTTGACGGCGCGGGTGAGCACCGCTACGGACTCGTCGCCCGTGAGCGGGCGGCGCTTCGCGATCTCCTCGTTCTGAATCCCGGCCAGGAGCATGCGGAGGGTCTCGACGGCGAGGCGGTCCCCCGACTTCAGCGCCAGCTTGATCTCCTCCTGGATCCGCTCCTTCAAGGTCTTCGATCCTCGTGAGAGGGTGGTGGACAGCGGTGAGAGCGCCACAAAAGAAGAGGAGCGCCAGCGGCTGCCGATCGCCGGGGTGGCGCCCCTAGGGTGGGAACTGTCCTTGCTTCCTGCCTACCTCGCCGCGAGCTTCTGCGCGGCCGCGATGGCGGCCTTGATCCCACGGGTCTTCCGGATCGCCTTCACGCGGGCCTGATAGGTGGCCTTGAGGCCTCGCATCGTGCCCATGTAGCGTCCCTGCAGCTTCAGGGCGGAGCGCTGGGCGGCGGAGAGGCGGGGCTTGCGGCGGCCCGTCCGCGTCTCCGGCGCGTGTCCGTTCGATGTCCCTCGGATCATCGAGACGCTCAGTGCGGGTCCCAGACGATCGAACGCCTTGGCGAGAGAGATGAAGGATCGCCGGATCTTGTGAATCTCCCGTTTCACTGAATTCTGCTGGGCTACTTTCAAAAGCACCCTCCGATTGGAAATTGACTGTGAACGACCCCCTAGGTCGCGGCTATCATAGCACCTGACCTCGGCTCGAGGTCAAAAAGAAAGAAAAGAGAGCTTCAGACAATTGGAGAGGGACCGGCGGGGCTCTATAATTACGTCCCCTAATGAGTTCGAGGAGATGCGACAGTGAGTGAAGAGATCAATCCGTCCGTATCGGGCACACCCGGGATTCCGTCGACGCCCCAATGGTCAAGGCGAGGCCTGATTGCCGCGATCGCCGCCGCTCTCATCATCGTCGCGGGATTCCTCTGGAGCCGCTCGCCGCGCCCCCCGGCGACGGCCTCGCCCGACGTCTCCTCCCCGGCGGCGCCGCCGCCCGGGAGCGGTCCTCCCGTCTCGACGCCGCCTCCATCGCCGAAGGGAACCGTCTCCGCCACGATGACGGTCGTCAATCTCACCCCCGCGGCCCAGATCCAGGCGGAGAAGTTCCGGTGCGTCTGCGGGTGCAGGCTGAGCCTCGGTGAATGCTACTGCTCCAAGACCCCGGGAAGCGGCGAGATGAAGCGATTTCTCCAGGGCCTCGTCGACAAGGGGCTCACTCCCGCCGATATCGAGAAGGGGATGGTCGAGAAGTACGGACGATCCGTGGCGCCGTGACGCGCGGCGGCGCTCACCTCACCACGCGGCCCCGCCACTTCAGCCTTCGACGGAGAACCTTGAAGTAGTCCTTCCCCGCGTACTGGACGAGCCGGACGGGATGCGGGGCGAGGCGGGCGCGGACCCGATCGTCGCCGACGAGCGGAAATCCGACCTGGCCGTCGATGGTCACGTAGACGTCCTCGTGGCTGTTCCTGAGGCTCATCTCGACGACGACGGAAGAGGGGAGGACGAGCGGCCGGTTGCTCAGGGTGTGGGGGCAGATCGGCGTCAGGACGAAGGCGCCGAGGGTGGGATCGACGATCGGGCCGCCGGCGGAGAGGGAGTAGGCGGTCGATCCCGTCGGCGTGGAGAGGATGAGGCCGTCCGATCGGTACGTGGTCACGTACGAGCCGTTCACCGTGACGTCGATGTTCAGGATCCGCGCGAGCGCGCTCTTGTTGATGACGATGTCATTGAGAAGATCGTGACCCGCCATCTCGCGGCCGCCGCGGACGACCGCGGCCCGGATCCTGATCCTCTCCTCGAGCGTGTACCCGCCCGCGAGGATCCCCTGGAGCGCCTGGAGCATGTCGCTGAGAGGCACCTCCGTCAGGAACCCGAGGCTGCCGAGGTTGATGCCGAGGATCGGAGTCCGCGCGTTCGCGGCGGAGCGCGCCACCGAGAGGAGAGTTCCGTCGCCGCCGACGACGACCAGGAGATCGGTCGTGGCCGCGAGGACCTCGCGCTCCACTCCGTCGGAACGCCCGAGCGCCGCCGCGGTCTGCCGGTCGAGGATCGCCTCGACCCCGTTCTTCGACAGAAAACGGACGAGCGATTCGGCGACGGCGCGCGTTCGCCGGTGGCGCGGCTTGACGATCACCCCGGCCCGGCGGATCCGCCGCGGCGGAGCGCTGCTCAATCCCTTCGCGCGCGCGGGGCTCAAGCCGTACCTGCCGCCGGCGCCGGAGCGCCGGGGACCCGCCGGACCGCGGCCTCGAAATCGGGACAGGGCGGCGGCGCCGTTCCCGGATCCTGCCGGATCAGGTGGAGCAGGAACTCCCTGTTCCCCTCCGCGCCGGCGATGGGGGAGGGGATGACGGCGAGGGGAGGCAGGCCGCACGCTCGGGCTCCATCGGAGACGGTGAGGAGCGCGCGGAGCCAGAGATCGGGCGACCTCACGATGCCTCCGCGCCCCACCTCCCCGCGCCCGACCTCGAACTGGGGCTTGACGAGGACGACGGCGTCGCGGCCGCGCAGGACCGGCGGGATCCTCGGAAGGATCATCGTCGCGGAGATGAAGGAGACGTCCATCACGGCGATGTCGGCCGGTCCTGGAAGATCTCCGGGCTCGAGAAACCGCGCGTTCAGCTTCTCGATCACGGAGACCCGGGGATCGAGCCTGAGGGTCTGATCGACCTGCCCGTGACCGACGTCCAGGGAATAGACATGCGCCGCCCCCCTCTTGAGCAGACAATCGGTGAAACCGCCCGTCCCCGCCCCGACGTCGAGGGCGGTGAGCCCCAGGACGCCGATGCCGAAGGCGTCGAGCGCCGCGTCCAGCTTGACGCCCCCGCGGCTGACGAACGGCCGGGGCGTGCCGCCGACGGCGACGTCGGCGGCGACATCGACGCGGGTGCCGGGTTTGTCCACGCGGCGCCCCTCGACGGTGACGCGCCCCTCCATCACGAGCGCCTGCGCCAACGCGCGGCTCGGGGCGAGGCCGCGTTGCACCACGAGCACGTCAATCCTCTCCCGCAGCACCGCCATCGAGATCGGCTCCGGGGACGGGGCTCCGAGCGCCGCGCCCGCCGCATCATGACAAATTGCGGCCCCCCGTTCCACCACCACCACCGGCGGGTGGTGCTCAAGCTTCCGGAGCAGGGCCCTTGAGACGGCGCCGGGTACCCACGAGCGCAGGGCGCGTCCATTGGCATTGTTCAAGATGCCGCGCCGTGAGTGGGTCGCGACGCGAACCGGGAGCCGAGCGCAGCCTGTGGCTGCGCGGGGGCGTCCCTGCGGAGGAAACTTGAGCACTACCCGCCAGCGAAGCGGCCGGAGCCGGAGGTGTAGTATGCGCCGCGCGGAGGGGGTATCATCACGCCCCCATGAGCGCCGCGCCCGATTCCCGGAATTTCCTGACCCTCGTCGTCCCCCTTTATAATGAAAGAGAGAGCCTCGAGCCGCTCGTCCGCGAGCTGGACGAGGTTCGCGGGTCTCTTCCCTGCGGCCTGGAGGTCCTCCTCGTGGACGACGGCAGCGTCGACGGGAGCTGGGAGTCGGTGAAGGGGCTCTCCACGGGGCGCGACTGGCTGAGGGGCCTCAGGTTCCTCGGAAACCAGGGCCAGACCGCCGCGCTCTCCGCGGGGATCGACGCCGCGAGAGGAAACCTCATCGCCTTCATGGACGCCGACATGCAGAACGATCCGAGGGATCTCCCGAAGCTCGTCCGGCCGATCCTGGAGGGGCGCGCGGACGCCGTCTGTGGATGGCGCATCCACCGGAAGGACGACGCCCTCTCCCGCAATCTCCCCTCCACCGTGGCGAACATCCTCATCACGAGGGCCCTCGGGCTGAAGCTCCACGACCTGGGGTGCACGCTCAAGGTCTTCCGGAGCGAGTACCTGGAGGACGTCCATCTCTACGGCGAGATGCACCGCTTCATCCCGGCCTACGCGCAGGCGCAGGGCGCCCGGATCGTGGAGATGGAGGTCAACCACCGCGAGAGGAGGTTCGGCAGGAGCAAGTACGGCTTCACGCGCGTCTACAAGGTCCTCATCGATCTTCTCACCGTCAAGATGCTCAACACCTACGGCGCGAAGCCGGCCTACTTCTTCGGCAAGATCGGGATCTTCTTCTTCACCCTCGGGACCGCGGCGTTCAGCCTGGTCGCGTACCGGGCGCTGGCGCTGGGGCGCACCGAGAGCACGCCGATGATCTTCATCATGATGCTCGTGTACGTCGCCTCGCTCATCTGCGTGATGTCCGGCCTCCTCGCGGAGATCAACATCCGCGTCCTCCACGCCGTCGGGGAACGGCGCCCCTACAAGGTCGTGGACCGGATCGGGTTCGGGGAAGGGGATCAACAGCGCGGCGGCTGAGCTGACGGACCATGTGCGGAATCTACGGCGCCCTCCTCCCGCGAAGCGATCCCGGCCGCACGATGGCGGCGATGCAGGGGCTCCTTCGCCACCGCGGCCCGGACGGAGCGGGGCTTCAGAAGGTGAGCGGCGGCACCCTCGGCCACCTCCGGCTCAGCATCATCGATCTCAGCGCCGCCGCCTCCCAGCCCCTGTGGGACGCGGAGCGCCGCGCCTGCATCAGCTTCAACGGCGAGATCTACAACTTCCCCGAGCTCCGCCAGGAGTGCCGCCGCGCGGGGATGGAGTTCCGATCGGCCTCCGACACGGAGGTCATCGTCAATCAATACCTCCTGAACGGCGAGGCCTCCTTCGACCGGCTGAACGGGATCTTCGCCTTCTGCCTCTTCGACGCCCGGAGCGGCGATTTCTATCTCGTGCGCGACCCGATGGGGGTCAAGCCTCTCTACTACGCCAGGACCGAGGAGGCGATCTTCTTCGCCTCCGAGCTGAAGGCGCTCGTGCGGAGCGGCGCGGTGCGCCCGGAGGTGGATCCCGCGGCCCTGCAGGCGTACCTCCAGCTCGACTTCGTTCCCGCGCCTCTCGCCATGGTCAAAGGCGTGAGCAAGCTTCGTGAAGGGCACCTCCTCCACGTCCGCGCCTCTGGAGAGTGCAGCGTCCGCGCCTACGCGTCGCTGCAGGAGGAGCCCGGAGGGCCGCGAGGAGAGGCGTCGCTGGGCGCCGACGTCGCCGAGTTCGACCGCCTGATCCACGGCGCCGTGCAGCGCCAGCTCGTCTCCGACGTCCCCCTCGGCGTCTTCCTCTCCGGCGGGATCGACTCCTCGATCGTGGCCCAGGCTGCGGTGGAGGTGTCGGGATCGCGCATCTCGACCTTCTCCATCGGCTTCGAGGACCGCTCGTTCGACGAGTCGTCCTTCTTCGACAAGGTCGCGGGCGCGATCGGCAGCGATCACCACACCGAGGTTCTCAGGCCGCGGGCGATGCTCGACCTCATCCCCTCGCTCCCGCACGTGGCGTGCGAGCCGCTCGCCGACGGTTCGATCTTCCCGACGACCCTCCTGTGCCGGTTCGCGCGCCGCCACGTCACGGTCGCGCTCTCGGGAGACGGAGCCGACGAGCTGCTGGCCGGCTACCCGACCTATCGCGCCGCGAGGCTGGCCTGGCCGCTGCGCCCTCTCCCACGCGCCGCGACGAGGGGCCTTGCGGCGCTGGCCCACGCGGTGCTGCCGGTCAACTACGACAACCTCTCGTTCGACTTCAAGGTGAAGAAGTTCCTGGACGGGCTCCATCCCGATCCCGTCCTGCGCAACGCGCGCTGGCTCGGCTCCTTCCGCAGCGACGATCTCCCCGGGCTGATGCAGAGGTACGATCCGGCTCCCCAGCGCGACCTCGAGAGGATGCTCCACGAGCCCTCGGCGAAGATCCCCGCGACCCCGGCGCTGGAGAGGCTCCTGAGGATGGATCAGCGCTTCTACCTCCAGGACGGCGTCCTCGTGAAAGTGGACCGCGCCAGCATGTCCTGCTCCCTCGAGGTCCGCGTGCCGTTCCTCGATCCGGCCATCGTCGCCTTCGCCCGATCCCTCCCTGCGGACAGGAAGCTCGCCGGAGGGGACTTCAAGCACCTGCTCAAGGTGTACGCGTCGGGACGTCTGCCCGCGCCCGTCCTGTCGAGGCCGAAGAAGGGGTTCGGAACGCCCCTCGGGAAGTGGTTCCGCGGGGAGCTCAAGGGTCTCCTCGGCGACGTCCTCTCCCCGCGCCGCGTCGAACAGCAGGGGTTCTTTCGCGGCCCGTACGTCGCGCGGCTCCTCGAGGATCACTGGTCCGGTCGCCGCGACCATCGCAAGCTCCTCTTCAACCTCCTGGCGTTCACCCTCTGGCAGGACACGCTCCGGGAGACCGCGGCCGCGGGGACGCGGCCGTGAGGGATCCGGCCGCTCCCGCGGACGAGCGCACCGCCTCGGCCTTCGCGCAGTCGTGGAACAGGGTGGGGGAGGGATCGGTCTACACGCGCGAGCAGTTCCTCGACTGGCTCGCCCCGATCGATCCTGAGGATCTCGCGGGGAAGAGCGTCGTCGAGCTCGGCTTCGGCAACGGCTCCCTCCTGTACCACATGGCCGGCTTCAGGCCGGCCCGCCTCTCGGGGATCGAGCTCGGCGACACGCTGGAGAGCGCGCGACGGAACCTGCCGGATCTGCCCGAGGGGGTCCTCGATCTCCATCGCGGCGATCTCACCGAGGCCCGTCTCGGCGAGTTCGATCTCGCCTACTGCATCGGCGTCCTCCACCACCTGCAGGATCCAGGAGCCGGTTTCCGGGCGGTCCTCGCCCACACGAGGCCGGGCGGCCGGTTTCATTGCTGGGTCTACGCCCGCGAGGGGAACGGGCTGATCGTCACCCTCGTC
>Ga0137407_10003570_pt1 | contig 10356 bp, 10 predicted proteins | sample CZOMad2_2_16fung_FD_108410 | JGI IMG/M metagenome (GOLD analysis project Ga0137407, IMG submission 108410) | Vadose zone soil fungal communities from Angelo Coast Range Reserve, California, USA - CZOMad2_2_16fungal (Illumina Assembly) | ecosystem: Environmental > Terrestrial > Soil > Vadose...
AGGCCGCCACGATGCACCTGGCGCGGACGGTGTGCCGCCGGGCGGAGCGCGCCGTCGTCGCCCTGGCGCGCGACGAGCAGATCAGCCCCGCGATCCTCCAATACCTGAACCGGCTGTCCGATCTGCTGTTCGTCCTGGCGCGCGCCGCCAATGCGCACGCGGGACGCCCCGACGTCAAGTGGTGACGGTCCGCGTCGCGCTCGCCCAGCCACGCGACGCCTCGTACGACATCCTGATCGGGCGGGGACTGCTCGCGGATCTTCCAGCCCTGGTGAAGGCCGCGTGCCCCGCCGGCCGCTACGCCGTGATCACGGACTCGCAGGTGGCGAAGCTGTATGCCGAGAAGCTCGTGGCCCGATGCCGGGGCGCCGGGCTGCAAGTGGAATTGCTCGAGTTTCCCGCGGGAGAACGGAGCAAGACGCGGGAAACGTGGGAGCGTCTCTCCGACCGGATGCTCGCGGCACAGCTGGGACGCGATTCGGCGGTCATCGCCCTGGGCGGTGGCGTGGTCGGCGATGTGGCGGGCTTCGTGGCGGCGACCTACCTGCGAGGCATCCCCTGCATCCAGGTGCCCACCACGCTGCTCGCGATGATCGACTCCTCGATCGGCGGCAAGACGGGAGTGGACGTCCCTGCCGGGAAGAACCTGCTCGGCGCCTTCCACCAGCCTCAGCTCGTGGTGGCAGACTTGGACGTGCTCGGCTCGTTGCCCGCGCCACAGTTCGCCGCGGGAATGGCCGAGGCCGTGAAGCACGGCGTGATCGCCGACCGGAGCTACTTCGATGCCCTCGAGCAGGAGCACCGGGCGGTCACCGCCCGGGAGCCCGAAGCGCTCGAGCGCGTGGTGCGGCGCTCGGTCGAGATCAAGGCGGAGGTCGTGGGGGCGGATGAACGAGAGGCGGGACGCCGGGCGATATTGAATTTTGGGCACACGGTCGCGCACGCGATCGAGGCGACCGCAAAATTCGCCACGCTGCACGGCGAGGCGGTCGCAATCGGGATGGCCCACGAAGCGCGTCTCGCCGAGACTCTGGGGATCGCGGAGGCGGGCACCGCCGATCGGTTGCAGCGGCTGCTGGAACGCTACGCGCTGCCGCTCGAGCTGCCGCGGTCGGCGACGGTGGACGATCTCGTCGCGGCGATGCAGCTCGACAAGAAAGCGCGCGAAGGGACCGTGCGGTTCGCGCTGCCGCAGGCGATCGGGCGCATGTACGCGGACGGGAAGAGCTGGACGGTCGCGGCACCGGAGGACGTCGTGCGGAACGTGCTGGGAGGAGGGGGGAGTCAGGGATAAAACACGTAGGGGCGCAGCGTGCTGCGCCCCTACATCGAAACGCGCGAGTCCGACCTTATTGCACTCGCTGCTGCGCGCGCTGTTTCCGAATGCGGTAAATCCCTCGGCCCAGGATCAGCACGCCCACTACCGCGAGCGCGATACCGCTGTTGGTGCCAATCAGCGCGAGCTTGCCCGAGAGCCCGCCGACGATGAAGATGAGCCCGATAATGACGCTGCTCATGCGCCCTCCGAAAGGACGGGGGAAGGGAGCCACGATAGGGATCGGATTGCGCGCCCGGCTAGGTCGCCCATCACTTCCTGACATAATCACATATCCGTCAACAACTTCCCACACAGGTGTGCACGTCTCCACACAGGGAGGGGGAAAGAATCAACCTCGGATCAACATCGATTTCTCCACACACGGTGTGGATAGTGGACAAACTGCGGAGCCACGCAGCAACGTCACAATTTGTGATGTGGAAAAATGTATAGATTTGCACCATCGGCGGGCGATTCCTATATTGGGCGCCGTTCGGGGATTTCCCCCGGTGCCCTCACCCGTCCATGTTGGAGCCCTAGCTATGGCGCGGTCGAACGGAGGCAAGGCGAAGGCGTTCTTTCGAGCCAATCCTTCCGGCGCCTTCGACCAGTACCTGCAGGACATCCAAAAACTCCCGCTGATTAAGGATCCCGCTGAAGAGCGACGCTTGGCCCGACGGGTGCAACGGGGTGATGAAAAGGCCGCAGAGCGACTCGTTACAGCCAACCTCCGATTCGTCATTTCCTACGTCAAGAAGTATCAAGGTCACGGTCTCGATCTCTCCGAGCTGGTCGCCATCGGGAACGAAGGGCTCCTCAAAGCGGTGAAGAAGTTCGATCCCGATCAGGGCGTGAAGTTCATCTCCTATGCGGTGTGGTGGGTACGACAAGCGGTCCTGAAGGCGCTCGCCGAGCAGACTCGCAGCGTCCGGATCCCGCTGAATCAGAACTCGCAGCTCATCCGCATGAGTCGCACCGAGACGTACCTGTCGCAGGAGCTCGGGCGCGAGCCGACCGACGACGAGATCGCGATGGCGCTCGAGGACACGGTCGAGAACGTGCGCACCGCGCGCCGCATGACGGCCGCCGAGCTGTCCCTGGACGCGCCGGTGGACCGGAGCGACAAGGACGCCGCGACGCTGGGCGAGCGCTTCGCGGGCCAAGAGGGCGGGGAGATCGAGGAAAAGACCGACGGCAAGCTGATGCGCGAGTTCATCGACCGCATCTTCCGGAAGTACCTAACGCCGCGTGAGCGCAAAATCCTGTATCTCTATTACGGCCTCGAAGAGGGCAGCGAGGCCATGACGCTCGAGAAGATCGGGGCGCTCATGGGAGTCACTCGGGAGAGAATCAGACAGATCAGGGAACGGGCGTTTGAGAAGCTCCGTGAATCGCCCGATGGCCGGGCCCTGAAAGGGTTCTGGAGAGCAGCCTAGGAACTGCAAAGACTAGAAGCACAGACGCACAGCGGTGAACAGTTTGAGGGGTCAGGAAAAGCGCTTTCCTGGCCCCTCTGTGCTGTTCTCCCCTGTGCGTCTGCGCGTCTAGCGCTGGCCCATCCTGTATACTATTCAGCATGGCGCGCGAGCTTCCCATTTTTCCCCTCCCCATCGTCCTGTTTCCGGGCGCTCCGCAGCCCCTTCACATCTTCGAGCCCCGCTACCGCCAGCTGCTCCAGGACTGTCTGGCCGGCGATCGACGGTTCGGCATCGCCTACGTGGCGCCCGACCCCTCACCCGGCGCCGATCCCGTGCCGGTGCCGGGCGACGTGGGGTGTGTGGCCCTGATCCGGTCGAACCAGCCGCTCCTCGACGGGCGCTCCAATATCGAGACGGTGGGCGAGCGTCGTTTCGTGCTGCAGTCTTGGATCTCGAGCACGCACCCGTACCGCGTCGCCGAGGTCGAGGAATTCGACGACGACCCGACCGATGCCGCGGAAGTGACGACGGTCGCCGCGGACGTGCGGGAAGGATTCGTTCGCCTCGCGCGGGCGCTCGGCGTGCTCACCGAACGGGAGGACGAGGAGATCGAGCTGCCGAGCGATCCGCAACGCCTGTCGTTCCAGGTGGCGGCGTCGCTCGAGCTCGACGCGCCGGCGAAGCAGGTGCTGCAGGCGATCCGGAGCACCAGTGCCCGGCTGCGCCAGCTCGCGACCGTGCTGGGTCCCGTGGCGGCCGACGCCGAGCGCCGGGCGGCGGTGCGCCAAGGGGCGCGCGGCAACGGGCGCGGCGGCCGCCACCCCGAGATCGAGCGCGCCACATGACCGCGCTGGCCGCGGCGCTCAGCGAGATCGTCGGCGCGCAGCACGTGCGCACCGCGCTCGCTGAGCGAGTCACGTACGCGCGCGACGGGCTGCCGACCCATCGGCGCGTACCCGGGGTGGTGGTGTTGCCTGGGAGCCGGGACGAGGTCGTGGCGGTCGTGCGGCTGCTCGCCGCGCTCGGCGTGCCGTTCGTGCCGCGCGGCGCCGGCACCGGCCTGTCGGGCGGCGCGCTCGCGGACGACGACGCGGTGCTGCTGGTGCTCACGCGGCTGAACCGCATCCTGGCGATCGACCCCAAGAACCGGCTGGCGGTGGTGGAGCCCGGCGTCGTGAACGTGCGGCTCTCGGCCGCCGCGGCGCCCCACGGCCTGCTGTACAGCCCCGATCCGTCGAGCCAGACCGCCTGTACCATCGGTGGCAATGTGGCCGAGAACGCGGGCGGGCCGCACTGTCTCAAGTACGGCGTGACCGCGAACCACGTGCTCGGTCTCGAGGTCGTGCTCGCCGACGGACGGGTCGTCGAGCTCGGCAGTCCGGGCGGTGAGCCGTGGGGACCCGATCTCGTCGGCCTGTTCGTCGGCTCGGAGGGGAACTTCGGAATCGCCACGCGGATCAGCGTGCGCCTCCTGCCGGTGGCGCGCGCCGTACGCACGCTGCTCGCGGATTTCAGCGCCCTGCGCACGGCGGGCGAAGCTGTGTCCGCCGTGATCGCCAGCGGCATCGTGCCCGCCGCCCTGGAAATGATGGACCAGTCGTGCATCAATGCCGTCGAAGACTCGGTGTACGCCGCCGGCTACCCGCGTGATGCCGCGGCCGTGCTGCTCGTGGAGCTCGACGGCTCCCGCGCGGAAGCCGTGGCGGCGGACGCCGACACGATCGCCGACATCCTCCGCGCGCACGGCGCGCGCAGCGTGCTCAGCGCGGCGGACGCGAAGCAGCGAGAGCGGTTGTGGCAGGGCCGCAAGAAGGCGTTCGGAGCCATGGGCCGCCTGTCGCGGGACCTGGTGGTGCAGGACGCCGTGGTTCCCCGCTCCGCCCTGCCCCACGTGCTCGAAGCGATCGCGCGGATCGCCGGGGGCTACGGGCTCACCGTCAGCAACGTGTTCCACGCCGGCGACGGCAATCTGCACCCCAATATCTCCTTCGATGGACGGATCCCGGGGCTCAAGGCGCGGGTGGAGCAGGCGAGCGGGGAGATCATGGCCGTGTGCATCGCCGCGGGCGGCACGATCACGGGCGAGCACGGCGTGGGGCTCGACAAGCTGCGCTACATGCCGCTGATCTTCGACGGCGACGCGCTGGCCGCCATGCGCGCCGTGCGGCGCGTGTTCGATCCGCTCGAGCGGGTCAACCCTGGAAAAGTGGTTCCGGTCCACGCCTGTCGCGAGTGGTCGGGAGTGCGGACTAACCCCGGGCGCCAGCCCGGGGATCCCCGGGCTGGCGCCCGGGGTCAGTTTTCGGAGTTGGTCCGATGAGCCTGGTCGATCGGGTCCGCGCCCTGCTCGGCGACGACGCCGTGGACGTGGCGGCGACGCCCGACGGCGTGCCGCGCGTCGCTCCCAGTTCGCCCGACGCCGTGGCGCTGCTGCTCGGCACCGCCCGCGAGGAGGGGTGGCGCGTTCGGGTCGAGGGCGCGGGGACGTGGCTGCCGGCCGACGCTCCCGCCGACCTGGCGCTCACGACGCGCCGGCTCGACAAGGTTCCGGCCATCGAGCCGCAGGATCTCTCCGCCACCGCCGAGGCGGGCATCGGCTGCGACCTGCTGCGCCAGCAGCTGGCCGACCGCGGCACGTGGCTGGCGCTCGATCCCCCGGGGCTCGCCGGGCGCACGCTCGGCTCGGTGGTGGCGACCGCGACCGCGGGTCCCTTGCGCCATGGGTTCGGGGCGGTGCGCGACCATTTGCTCGGCGTCACTTTCGTCACCGGCGACGGCCGCCTGGTGCAGAGCGGCGGGCGCGTGATGAAAAACGTCGCGGGCTACGATCTCACCAAACTCGCGGCCGGCGGGTTCGGGGCGTTCGGCGTGATCGTGCTGGTGCACCTCCGGCTCCGGGCCCTCCCGCGCGCCGACCAGACACTCGTGCTCGAGGGGTCGCGCGAGGACCTGGCCCAGGTGGCCGACGACATCGCCGCCGCCGCCGTCCAGCCGGCCGCGCATGAGCTCATGTCCCCGGCCCTCGCGCGGCGCGAGCGCTGGATGTTGGCGGTCCGCTTCGCCGGCTCGGCGGCTCTGGTCTCCGCCGAAGAGGCGGCGCTGCGCGCGGCCACCGGGGGACGCTTCACCGCGTTGCGTGCGGACGAGGTGCATGCGCTGTGGATGCGCGCCGCCGAGAGCTTCGCCACCCGGCCGGTGACGTTCCGAGTCGGCGGCCTGCCCGACTCGAGCGACGAGCTCATGGACCTGCTGCAGCATCAGGTAGGGGATGAGTGGGTCTCGGCCAGCCCCGGCATCGGCGCGATTCGCTGGGGCGGGGAGACCAGCGTGGACCGCCTGCGCCGGCTGCGCCGCACGCTCGCCGGGCTCGAAGTCCCGCTCACGCTCGAGCGGGCGCCCTGGACCGTGCGCGCCGCCGTCGGTCACTTCGGCGCCTACCGCGAAGGCGTGGGCCCGCTCGTCGCCGGACTCCGGCGCACGTTCGATCCGGGCGAGGCGTTCGTGGTGGCCGTCGAAGGCACGGAATGACGGATCGGGGCGGCTTCGAAGGGTTGGATTCCTGCGTTCATTGTGGCTTCTGTCTTCAGGCCTGCCCCACCTTCCTCGCAACCGGAGACGAATCCGACAGCCCGCGCGGCCGCATCGAGCTGATGCGGGCGCTCGAGGTGGGCGAGCTCACGCCCGCCGATCCGGGCGTCGCCCTGCACCTCGATCGCTGTCTCGGCTGCCGCGGGTGCGAGCCCGTCTGTCCGTCGGGCGTGGCCTACGGACGCGGCCTCGAGGCGGCCCGCGCGCTGCTCACGGAGCGCCGCGGTGTGCCGCCGCTGGTGCGCGCGGCGCTCGGGGCGCTCACCGGCGCGGGCGCGCCCGTCGTGTACGCCCTCGCCCGTGTGCTCCGGGCAACGGGCATCCCCAGCCGGCTGGCGGGATGGGGGCGCATCCGGTTCGCCCTTGGGATGCTGGCGGCGACAAAGCCGGTGCGGAATGCGGAATTCGGAATGCGGAATCGAAGTTCGCGCGTCAATTCCGCATTCCGCACTCCGCATTCCGCACTAACCCCCGTCACGTTGTTCCGAGGATGCGTAATGGAAGGCCTCTTCTCCCACGTGCATGAGGCCACCATCCGCACGCTCCAGCTGAACGGCTATACAGTTCGCGAAGTCCCAGCGCAGGTGTGTTGTGGTGCGCTGCACGCACACGCTGGGTTGCGGGACGAGGCGCGGTGGCTCGCCCGGACGAACCTCACCGCGTTCGGCGATGACGATGCCTCCATCGTCGTGAACAGCGCGGGGTGCGGGGCGATGCTGAAGGAATACGGTCACCTGGCCGACGACCCGCGCGATGGGGAGAGGTTCGTCTCACGCGTGCGAGACGTCAGTGAGCTCTTGGCCGAGCGGGGCCCGCGGCCTGGCGCGCCGCTCGATATGGCCGTCGCATACGATCCTCCCTGCCACCTGCTGCACGCCCAGCGGATCGCCGAGCCGCCGGAGCGGGTGCTGCGGGCGATCCCGGTGCTGCGCGTGGTCTCCGTACCCGATGCCGCACAGTGCTGTGGAAGTGCCGGGCTGTTCACGCTGGTGGAGCCCGCCATGTCGCGCGCGGTGCTCGCGCCCAAGCTCCGCTCGCTCGCGGAGGCCCGACCACAGGTCGTAGCGACGGGCAACCCGGGGTGTCTCATGCAGCTCGGAGCGGGGCTTGCCGCCGCGGGCATCCCTGCCGCCGTGCGACACCCGGTAGAGCTGCTCGACGAGTCGTACCGGGCGGCGGGCTATTATGCTTGAGGGATGACGGAAGGGCTGCCACAGGTCGCGCGGGTCGAGCCTGGAGAGGTCACGCCGGCGCTGGTCACCGCGCTGTATACCGGTGCGGTCGTATCGCGCGTCGAGGCCGGGGTGGTGTCGCTCACGGGCCCCGGGGCCGTCACCTCGTTGCAGGGCCTGCTGACGAACGACGTCGAGCTCCCCGGCGACGGCTCATTTGTGTACGGCGCGCTGCTCACCCCCAAAGGGATGATTGTCGTAGACGGCTGGGCGGCTCGGCTTGGCACCACCGTGAGCTACACCGTGCCCGCGGACGCGGGAGGCCGGGAGCGCGCTCACGCGATCTTCACCCGTGCGGTGCCCCCGCGCCTGGCCCGCGTGAGCGATCGTACAGCGGACCTGGCGGTCTACCGCCTGGCCGGTCCGGGCGCCCTCGCGGCGGCCGTCGCGGGAGGCCTCGAGGTGCCGCCCGCCGCCGGCCGCGTGCTCGTGCAGCCCGACGGTGTCGAGACCGCGCGAGCCTCCGAAGGAGCGCCGTTCGTGCTCCAGGTGACGGCGCCCGAAGCAGCGGGCGCGCTGCTCGCCGCGCGCCTGGAAACCGCCGGCGCGGTCGCGGCCGGTCCCGCCGTCTTAGAGCTGAGCCGCATCCTCGCCGGCTGGCCCCGGCTCGGCGCCGAGGTGGACGAGAAGACCATCCCTCAGGAAGTACGGCTCGACGCGATCGGCGGCGTGTCGTATACGAAGGGCTGCTACACCGGCCAGGAGACGGTCGCGCGGCTGCACTTCCGCGGGCACGTGAACCGCCAGGTCCGCGGCCTGCTGTTCGATCCGGAGCCGCCCGCCGCCCCCGCGGACGGCTGGAGCGTGGTCACCTACCTCGACCGCGACGTCGGCCGGGTGACGAGCCTCGCGTTCGTGCCCGAGACCGGCGTGGCCGGCGCCGGGCGCTGGATCGGCCTGGCGCTGATCCGGCGCGAGGTGGAGCCCGGCTCGGTGGTGCGCGCGGCCGGCCGCGATGCGCGCGTGGTCGATCTCCCCTTCGCCTTCCCGATCGCCGCGCCGGCATGAGCGTGCTCGTCACGGGCGCGAGCGGCCTGGTGGGCAGCCACGTGGTCGCGGCCCTGGTCGCACGCGGTGAACAGGTGCGCGCGCTGGCGCGGCCGGCCAGTCGCGCCGCCGTGATGCGGCTCGGGGCGGAGGCCGTCGCCGGTGACGTCACCGACCCGGCCGCGTGGCAGGCGGCGGCGCGCGGCGTCCGAGCCATCGTGCACTCCGCCGCCCTCGTGCAACGACGGGCCTCGTGGGAGCAGTACGTCGCCGTGAACGTCGATGCGACCCGGCTCGCCGTCGCCGCAGCCCGGACGGCGGGCGCGCGGCTGATCCACATCTCGTCCGTCGCGGTGTACGCGGGCTCTGCGGCATATCCCTCGCGACCCGAGCGGCGGGATGAAGACTTCCCCTTCCAGCCGATTGCGACACCCGACTTTTACGCCCGCTCGAAGCGCATGGCAGAGGACGTGGTGCGCGCAGCGGCGACGCGTGGCGACTTCATCGTGGCGGCGCTGCGCCCGACGGTCATCTATGGGGAGCGGGATCGTTTGTTTACGCCACGCGTGATCCGCGCGGCGCGGCTCCGGTTTGTGCCCCAGATCGGTCCCGGCACGAACCGGTTGTCGTGCGTGTACGCGGGCAACGTGGCGGCCGCTGTCGTCGCGGCGCTCGACGCACCGCTGCAGGGATTCCGCGCGTACAACGTGACGAGCGACGGTCCGCCCGCACTGTCGCAGCGCGAGTTCTTCGCCGCGTTCGCGGCCGCTCTCGGCCGGCGCTATTGGTCGATTCCGATTCCCACACCGCTCGCCGGCCTCGTGCTCGGCCTGTTCACCGCCCGCCGGCTGGCGCGCGCGGCGGTGTCCTTCGTGTCGGGCGAGAACCCCTACTCGGACGCGCGTATCCGCGCCGAGCTCGGGTGGCGGCCGCCGACGCAGGCCCCCGAGGCGATCAAGCGCACGGTCGCCTGGTTTCTCGAAAACGAAAGGCCCGGGCGCTAGTCCCGGGCATCGTCACTGAACGTCGCCGACCGCTTACGGCTTCTTCTTGGCAGGCGCCATCTTGGCAGGCGCCATCTTCTTCGCGGTATCGGCCGCCATCTTGTGGGTCGTGTCGGCCATCATCATGTGCGACGTATCGGACATCATCATCTTGGACGTGTCGGCCGACATCTGCGTCTGCTGCTGTTCGGCCTTTTGACACGCGCCCATCACCACCAGGGCGAGGACCATTGCGAGACGCTTCATGCGAGCTCCTCTAGAGAAAATAGTAGCCGTGCGGGGTTCGGCCGGGGAAAACCTAGCGGCGGGCCCCCCGGAGTCAAGACCGCTGCGCGGCACCGGGTGTATTAGCCCGGCATGACCGACCGTCGTAGCTTCGTCGCCTGGCTCGGCAGCCTGCCGCTCGTCGACCGGCACCGCCTCCCGCGCGCCGCGCCCCCGCTGGTCATCGACGCCACCCCGACGGCGCTGTACCAGCAACCCGATGGACGCAACAACCTCGTGCGGGTCGCCGTGACGGGGCTCGATGCTCCGGCGGCGCGGGCCCGAGTGACCGACCGCCGCGGCACGCTCGTCGGCACCGCGGGGCTGCTGCCGACCGGTGCGGGCCTCGCGGGCGAGCTCTGGGTGCCCCTGTCGCGGGCGGCCGGCGCCGAGTTCCAGATCGAGGTCGAAGTCGGCAAGCAGCGCGCCGGGAGTCGGCGCGTCCTGCTCACGCCGCCGCGACGCTGGACGCTGTACTGGATCGCGTCGAGCCACACCGACGTCGGCCTGACCGCGCTGCAGGAGGAAGGTCTCGAAGTGCACCG
>Ga0137407_10003571_pt1 | contig 10355 bp, 10 predicted proteins | sample CZOMad2_2_16fung_FD_108410 | JGI IMG/M metagenome (GOLD analysis project Ga0137407, IMG submission 108410) | Vadose zone soil fungal communities from Angelo Coast Range Reserve, California, USA - CZOMad2_2_16fungal (Illumina Assembly) | ecosystem: Environmental > Terrestrial > Soil > Vadose...
CCGTGCCCTGGGCGACCGTGCCCTGGGCGACCGTGATGAAGTCGGCGTCGTTGTAGAACCAGACCTGCTCGCTCGTTCCGGTCCTGGCCGTGCCCCAGACACCGCCGGCGGTCGCGGTCAGGTTCCCGGCCTCCCCGGCCGACATACCCATCGACGAGGACAGCACACCGGAACCGAGGTCATAGACCACCACCCGGAACGACCCGGCGGAACCGATGCCGACGTACAGCTTGCCTCCCTCGGGGGCGACCGCCACCGAGCTGGCCTGCCCCCCGGTCAGGAAGGTCCGGTGGGTCACCTGCCCGGAGCCGGGGTCCACCGCCGCCACGATGTCCCCGGCGGCCAGGTACAGCCTGCCGTCAGGCCCGGCGGCCAGCACGCCCTGGGCCGAGCCGGCCACCCCGCCGATGGCGGGCACCTGGACGGAGGCGACCTGGGCGAGCGTGCGGGAATCGTAGCCGCGCAGCTCGGCTAGGCCGCCATGGTAGGACCACACCACCCACACCCGGTTCCCCAGGACGACCGGCCGGTCCTGGACGGACGGGCTGAACGGGGCCGATCGCAGGACCCGCCCGGTGGCCGGGTCGATCCGGTACAGGTATCCGCCGCCGACCGCGTAGAGCGAGCCATCGCCGCTCACCAGGGAGTCCGGCAGGAGGGACTGGCGGCTGATCAACTCGGCGCCCCACATGCCGCCGGCGATCCGCAGCGGCGTCCCGGCCGGACCGGTGGACGACGGCGTCCTGGCCGTCGAGGCCGGAGCGGAGGACGCGGACGACGTCGGCGTCCCGTTCGCCGTCGGCGGCTGGCCGTGGTGAGAGGTCGCCACGCTCGCGATGGCCGCGGTGGCGCCGGCGATGGCGATCACGCTCAGCGCGGCCAGTGCCGGGGCCCAGCGACGGCCCCCGAAGGCAGCACTGCCGAAGGCACCGCTGCCGAACGAGAATCCGCGCCGCGGGCGCGGCGCCCGGCCGGGGCCGCGCCCCTCGGCGGCCACCCGGTGCGCGATGTCTTCGGTGGTCACCCGGCGCGGCGGCTCGGGGGTGACCCGGTGCAGCATCTCCGCTAGCTGCCGTTCTTCGGTGTTCACGACGCCACACCTCCGGTCATGAGCTCGGCCAGTCCGGGCGTTTCTCGCAGCCGGGCCAGCGCCTTCGACGCATGCGCCTTCACCGCGCCCACCGAGCAGCCCATGGCCTCCGCGGTCTGCGCTTCGGTCTGATCGGCGAAGTAGCGGAGCACGACCACGGCCCGCTGCCGGGGCGGCAGCCGGTCCAGCGCCCCGAGCAGCGCCTGCCGGGCGTCGACCTGGGCGAACACGTCTCCGTAGGCCTGCAGTTCGGGCAGCCGCGCGGTGGCGATCTCACCGGTCCAGCGCCGCTGCCGCCAGCGCAGGAACGTGTTCACCATGATCTTGCGCACGTACAGTTCCGGTGCGTCCTGCCTGGTCAGGGTGGCCCATCGGGGCCAGGCGGCCGCGAGGGCGGTCTGCACGAGGTCTTCGGCGCTGGCCCAGTCTCCGGTTAGCAGCCAGCCCGATCGCAGCAACGTGCCCGAACGTGCCTCGACGAAATCACGGAATCCGTCAGGTTCAGACGGACGACCATCCACTGGCAACACCTCCATCGTCCCCGCGACACTCCGCACAATGCTCACGTGTAATAAGAGGCGTCAGCCGCCGGGGATGGTTTACTCCCGGAGGCGATCGAGTTCCCGGGTGGCGCGCTGCTGCCTGGACTCGGCCCGGTAGGACTTCCGCCGTGCCTCGGCCAGGCGCTGCCTGGCGTCGGCGAGCTGGGCCTCGAGGCCGCGGACGGTGTCCTCAAGGTCATGTTCGGTCGCCAGGGCCGCTTGGAGGGTATGGTCCGCTTCAGCCAAGCCCCGTTCGGCATCATGGATCTTCTCTTGGCGGCGGGCCTCGCGTTCGGCCGCGGCCTCAGCCGGATCCCTGGCCTTCCTGACCGGGGCGGGGGCGGGCGGCGCGGCGGCGAACGGCACCGGGCCGAACCCGGCGTACCGCTCGGCGCGAGCCAGCGAGCCGAGGCGGCCGGCCACCTCCGGGTCGGCGATGGCCGCGTCGAGGGTGGCGGTCACCTCCTCGCGCAGCGCCGCGGGCGGGGCGGGCAGCCCGGCCAGGGCGGCCCGGGTGAGCTCGTCGATCAGCCGGGACCTGGCCGTGGTCAGCTCCCTGAGCCGGGCGCCGTCGGCCGCCTCGCGCAGGTCGGCCCCCAGGGCGTCCAGCCGCGACCGTACGCCGGGATCCGACCGTACGAAGCGATTGACCACCCAGGCCGAACGAGTGGGTTTCCGCAGGCCCGCGATCTGCTTGGCCACGGCGGGCTGGCCCGCTGCGCGGGCGCTGTCGGCCAGCTCCTGGCGGCGGGCGGTGAAGCCCTCCGGGTCGGCCTCGTAGAGTTCCGCTTTCGCGTCCTCCAGGAGATCCTTCATTCCGGAAGAATAGGCACCATGACGAGGATCGTGTCACCTGGGCAGGGGCATCTGCTGACGGCGCGCGGGAACGTGATGGCGTTCAAGGCCGTGGCGGACCAGACCGGCGGGGATTTCTCGCTCATGGAGCGCACCGTGCCGCCGGGCGCTAGGACTCCGCCGCCGCACCGGCACGTGACGTGCTCGGAGGCGTTCTTCGTGCTCGAGGGGACGATCACGTTCCGGCTCGACGACGCCGAGCTGACCGGCGGGGCGGGGGATTTCCTGCTGGTGCCGCGGGGCGCGGCGCACACGTTCGGGAATTCCGGGGCGGAGCCGGCCCGGCTGCTGGTGCTGCACGCCCCGGCCATGGACGCCTACTTCGAGGAGCTGCACCGGCTCTGGTCGTCGGGGGAAGCGCCGTCGCGGGAGGCGGAGCGGGAGCTGATGAGCAGGTACGGGATGGAGCCTGCCTGACGGCTCGGAAAATGTCCCCTCCTGAAAATGTCCCCTCCTGAAAATGTCCCCTCCTGAAAATGTCAGACCCCCGACGTAGGGTGTGGAACTATGCCGACCACTGCCGCCACCGAGGTCAGCCCGGACAACCTGGAACAATTTCGCCGCGAGCTGACCGGTTACTGCTATCGCATGCTGGGCTCGGGCTTCGAGGCCGAGGACGCCGTGCAGGAGACCATGCTGCGGGCGTGGCGCGCGGCCGAGGGGTTCGAGGGCCGGTCGAGCGTGCGGTCCTGGCTGTACCGGATCGCCACCAACATCTGCCTGGACATGCTGCGCGGACGGCAGCGCCGGGCGCTGCCGATCGACCTCGGCCCGGCCTCGCCGCCGGTCGAGGCGCTGCTCGGCGCCCCGCACCCGGACGACATCTGGATCACCCCGATCTCCGACGCCACGGTCCTGCCCGAGCATGGCGACCCGGCCGATATCGCGGTGGCCAGGGACACGATCCGGCTGGCGTTCGTCACCGCGCTGCAGCACCTGCCGGCCAGGCAGCGGGCCACGCTGATCCTGTGCGAGGTGCTGAAGATGCCGGCCGCCGAGGCGGCGTCCACCCTGGGCACCAGCGTGGCCGCGGTGAACAGCGCGCTGCAGCGGGCCCGGGCCACGCTGGCCGGGCTGCCCGAGGAACAGCGGCCGGTGACGGTCGACCAGGACCAGTCGGAGCTGCTGGCCTCCTACGTCGACGCGTTCCAGCAGTACGACATGGAGCGGCTGGTCACGCTGCTGCACGACGACGCGCTGATGACCATGCCGCCGTTCGCGTTCTGGGTCAGGGGCGCGCGCGATATCACGAAGTGGATGCTCGAGCCCGGGCCCAGCGCCTGCCGCGACTCGGTCATGGTGCCGGCCGGGTATATCAACGGCTCCCCGGCCTGGGGGCAGTACAAGCCGGACCCGGCCGGCGGCCACGTGCCGTGGGCGCTGCAGGTGCACGAGGTGTCCGGCGGGCGGATCAGCCGCATGACGTTCTTCCTGGAGACCGAGCGGATCTTCCCCGCTTTCGGGCTGCCGCCCCGCTTGGGCTAGGGGGCCTAGGCTAGGCGGGTGAGCACTGAAATCTCAGGTGTCGGGCAGCCGGGGTTCGTGGCCCGGTACGGGCTGGGCGAGTCCGGGCTGGCCGGGGCCGGGCGGGCGGCCGTGGTCGAGGAGGTCGCCGCCGGGATCCGCGAGCTAGGCCTGCGGACCGTCCGGCTGGCGGTCGTCGACCAGCACGGGATCCCGCGCGGCAAGATGATGTCGCCCGAGGCCGCGATCGCCGCGATGTCCGACGGGCTGGACTTCTCCGGCGCGATCTACAGCCTCGACACCGGCAACCAGGTGTTCGTGCCGGCGTTCGCGAGCGGCGGCGGGTTCGGCATCGCGGAGTTCACCGGCTTCCCCGACGTGGTGGTGGTGCCCGACCCGGCCACCTTCCGGGTGCTGCCGTGGGCCGACCGGACCGGCTGGATGCTGTGCGACGTGTACTTCGGCACCGGGCAGCCGATGCCGCTCGACGGCCGCGGGCTCCTTCGGAGGGTGCTCGCCGAGCTGGCCGGGGCGGGCTACGACCTCCTGGCCGGGCTCGAGTTCGAGTTCTCGGTCGTGGTGCGCTCGCCCGAGGAGCTGGCACCGGAGAACGCCGGCTTCACTCCCCCGCCCCCGCCGGTCAGCGTGTTCGAGCGCGGCTACCAGTTCCTGTCCGAGGTGCGCCTGGACGGCATGGGCCCGACGCTTGAGGCCGTGCGGGACGCGCTGTACGACGTGGGCCTGCCGCCACGCTCGATCGAGGACGAGTGGGGCCCGGGCCAGGTCGAGATCAGCTTCGCCCCCATGGCCGGGCTGGCGGCGGCCGACGCCGCGGTGCTGTTCCGGTCCGCGGTCAAGCAGGTCTGCCAGCGGCGCGGGCTGCTGGCCTCGTTCATGTGCCGGCCCGCGCTGCCGAACTTCTTCTCCTCCGGCTGGCACCTGCACCAGTCGCTGCTGTCCCGGGCGGACGGCTCGAACGCGTTCGCTTCGGTGTCGTCGGCCCTGTCCGGGGTTGGCCGGCACTACGTGGCCGGGCTGCTGGCGCACGCGGCGCCGATGGCGGTGTTCGCCGCGCCCACGGTCAACGGCTACAAGCGGTTCCGCCCGTACTCGTTCGCGCCCGACCGGGTGTGCTGGGGGATCGAGAACCGGGGCGTGCTGGTCCGGGCGCAGGGCTCCCCCGGCGACACCAGCAGCCACGTGGAGATGCGGATCGGCGAGCCGGCCGCCAACCCGTACTACTACCTGGCGGCCAACATCGCGGCCGGCCTGGACGGCGTCCGGCGCGGCGTGGAGCCGCCGCCGCCGGCCGAGGCGGATCCGTACGCGCTGGACGCGCCGCCGCTGCCCGGGTCGCTGGCCGACGCGGTCAGCGTGCTGGACGCGGATCCGTTCTACCGAGGGGCGTTCGGCGACACGCTGGTGTCGTACCTGGTCATGATGAAGCGCTTCGAGATCGGGCGGTACTCGCAGGGGCTGGCCGAGGTGCCGCTCCCGGACGGGCAGGACGTCAGTGACTGGGAGATGCGCGAGTACTTCGAGTTCTTTTGAGGCTTTGGGGGCTTTGGGGGCTTTGGGGGTTAGCTGACGTCGACGGCGTACCAGGTCGCGGGGTCGGGCGGCGACGGCTGGAAGTCGTAGCGCAGGCGGCCGTCGGCGGCCAGCGCGACCAGGGTTTCCGAGGTGCTGCCGTAGATGCGGCCGTCGGGCAGTTCGCGGCGGACGATGATCGCGCCGGGTTCGGCCGTCGACAGGCCGTCGCCCGCGGCCAGCGGGAGCCAGCCCGCCCAGGCTGCGGCGAGGCTGGCGGCCGGGTCGCCTGACGGCCGGAGCGCGGCGAACTTCGGGCCGAAGCGCACGGCCTTGTCGTCTGGCTGGCCGGTTGGCTTGTCGTCTGGCTGGCCGACGGCGGCGGGAGGGTACATGTGCCCGGCGTTGGTCAGCATGTGCGTGCCCGGGCCCAGCTCGGCCAGGCCGGCGTCCCGGCCGTCCCAGCTCAGCATCACGACCGTGCTCCGGTCCGCGCAGACGAGGTAGAACGGGTCGTACCGCGTCAGGGCGTCACGGTCCTGGTGCAGCTTGGCCAGGGCGCCAGGCCCCTCGGCGGCCGCGCGCAGCGGCAGGTCGCCGCGGGACCGGCGGCGTCCGGGCGGGGCGAACTCGCCCCGGCCGTTCAGGATGCAGCCGACCCGGGGCACGTCCGGGTGCACCGCCAGCCAGGTGCCGCCGGCTTCCTCGTCCCGCCCGCCGATCAGCGGCGAGCCGGCCCAGTGCCAGGCCGGCGGCTGCCAGGGGCGGCCGGTGAACTCGTCACGTATTCCCAGGAGCAGCAGCGGCACCGGGTTTCCCGGGTCCAGGCTGACGACGACCGTACACATCGCTTCCGAGTCTGTCACGCGACGCTGGGGGGATGGAGTGCCGGGTGATGGAGTGCCGGGGGATGGCCTGTCGGGGGGATGGACTTTGAGCTCACTCCGTTTGGGGTGACAATGGACTTGTAAACGAGATCGATCTCGTTGGCGAGGAGGAACGATGAGCGACGACGGGGACGTGGCCAGGCTGCTGCGCCGACTCCGGGCGCTGGGGCGGCAGCGGCGGCCCGGGCGCTGGCCGTGGGACGAGCAGCCGGACAAGCCGGGACGGGCCTGGGATGAGGTCCCGCGCAAGCCCCGGGGATCCTGGGACGAGGTACCCGAGGACCCGCGCCACCGGCGTTAAATGCGCTTGCGTGGCGTCATAGGGTGGATGCATGCCGAGTTCGGCGTCATCGAATCGGGCGGAAATCGCCGATGTCGGGCGGCTGGCGCGGCGGCTGCTGGACCGGGCGGTGGAGACGGCGCGGGCGGAGAACCGTCCGCTGCGACGGCTGCTCCTCGACCACCTGGGCCCGGACGCGCCCTCGCTGCCCACCGTGTCGGCCACCTGGCCGTCCTACGAGCACGTCAACGTCCAGGTGGGCCTGGATGCCTGGCTGGCGGGCGACCCCGCGGGCCGCACGCACGAGGTGTACGGCATCACCGGGATCGGGTTCATGCGCCAGATGGAGATCGTCGGGATCGGCGATCTCATCGTGGCGTCCGGCGGTAGCGCGTTCGGCTCGGCGGGCGCGGCGGGCGTGATGACCACGGCGCTGCCCAGCGGGCCCGGCGGGCAGACCCGCGCGTGCGTGAGCCACGGTGTCTACCTGGTGCACGACCGCGGGGCGCGGCTGGCCATGGTGCTGCAGCCGGTGACCCGGGGTCCGAGCCCCGAGGTGGTCCTGCAGATCGCCGGCGAGGACCAGGCCCACCTGGACGCGGTCCTGCGGGAGATCCGGCAGCTCACCAGCGAGCACAGCGTCTTCCGCGGCCAGGTGATCAGCTTCGGCCCCGAGGTGTTCGGGCTGGGGCGGCAGACGCCGATGAATTTCCTCGAGCGTCCCGCCGTCGGCCGCGACCAGATCGTGCTGCCCGAGGACGTGCTGGGCAGCATCGAACGGCAGGTTCTCGGCGTCGGCCAGTACTCCGGCCGGCTCCTGGCCAGTGGCCAGCACCTCAAGCGCGGCATCCTGCTGCACGGCGCGCCCGGCACCGGCAAGACGCATACCGTGCGCTACCTGCTCAGCCAGCTGCCCGAGGTGACCGTGATCGTAATCTCCGGCCGGGCGCTCAGCCGGATCAGGGAGGCGTGCTCGGTCGCCCGTTCGTTGCAGCCGGCCATCGTCGTGGTCGAGGACGTGGACCTGATCGCCGAGCAGCGCGAGGCCCGGCCGGGTGAGCACCCGCTGCTGTTCCAGCTGCTCAACGAGATGGACGGGCTCAACTCGGCCGCCGACGTGACGTTCCTGCTCACCACCAACCGCGCCGACCTGCTCGAGCCCGCCCTGGCCGACCGGCCCGGGCGGGTCGACCTGGCCGCCGAGCTACCGCTGCCCGACGCGGCCGCGCGCCGCCGGCTCATCGGGCTCTATCGCGGTGACCTCGTGCTCGACCTGGCCGACGAGGAGACGCTCATCGAGCGGACCGACGGGGTGACCGCATCTTTTTTGAAGGAGCTGCTGCGTAAGGCGGCGCTGCTCTCCTGCGAGGATGATCCGGCGGCCGAGGGGCCGATCCGGGTGACCGACGGGCACCTGTCGGCGGCGCTCGACCAGTTGCTGGACAGTCGCAACCAGCTCACCCGGGTACTTCTGGGCGGGGAGCGGCCGGCGGCGGCCGAGGCCCGTCGCGGCGGGGAGCGGCCGGTAGCGGGCGGGGCGCCGCACGGCGGGCGACCGACGGCGGCCAAGGCACCTCGCGGTGGCGGCCGGCCGCCGGCTCGCGGCTAGGCGGGTCCGGGCCCGGGCCCGGTGAGTTCCTCCTCGATGCGGTCGCCGTGGCTGGTGGCCGGATCGGAGTAGAACGACGGCTTCGGCCTGGCGACCCGCTCGACCGCGAACGAGACCGCCAGGCCGACCAGCGCCAGCCCGAAGCCGAAGGCGATCTCCACCCCGTCGAGCGACCCGCTGGCCAGCGAGTAGACGATCACGAAGGCCATGAAGGCCGCCCCCAGGCCGGGCAGGACGCCGCCGAGGATGAGGTTGGACGTGCTGCTAGTGATCGTCTGGCGGTAGTACCAGACGGCCGTGCCCGCGGTGAGCAGGTAGAAGGTCGCCGCCATCAGGCCGAGCGTGCTGACGATGTCGCCGAGGGCCTGGCCGATCGGTCCGATCAGCGTGGAGGCCCACAGGAACACCACGTTCAGCCGCCCGAACAGGATGGTCGCGTGCCACGGGGTGCGGTGCTTGTCATCCACGACGCCGAGCCAGCGCGGGAGCACCCGGTCGCGGCCCATGGCGAAGGAGATCCGCGACGAGCTCACGATGGCCGCCTGGAGCGAGGCGAGCGTGCCGCCGAGCACGGCCACGATCATCACCTGCTTCCAGAAGCCGCCGCCGATCAGTTGGCCGGCGTAGGCCAGGATGTTCGCCGCGTTGGCCTGCATGTCCTTTCCGGGCGCGACACCCTGCAAGGCCAGGATGACCACGCTGTACATGACGAACAGGATCACCACGCTGGTCACCGCGGCCGGGCCGGCCTTCCTGCCCTCGGCCTCCTCGCCGACGTAGGCGGCGGTGTCCCAGCCGGAATACAGGAAGATGGCCAGCAGCAGGCCGGAGACCAGCGCGCTGAATCCGCCCGCGCCGCCGATGGTGAACCACGAGCCGGAGATGGGCACGGTGTGGTGCAGGCTGTGTCCGGCGATGCCGGCGATGGCGGCCACGGTAAAGCCGACCAGCAGCCCGTACTCGAAGACGGCCCAGCCCCACTGGAACCGGGCCGACAGCTTGATCCCGAGCGCGGCCACGGCCAGGACGACGAGGTCGAACGCGGTACCGACGGCGGCGACGGCGTAGGAGTTGTTCGCCGCGGAGTTGCTGAAGAAGCTCAGCATGTAGGTGCCGAGCGGGATGGTCAGGCTGGTCGTGCCGACGCAGTAATACATCAGCATGATCCAGCCGGCGAAGAACCCGGCGTGCGGGTTGAGCGCCCGGCCGACCCAGGAGTACGTCGCGCCTGCGCTGGGCTGCCAGGCGTTGAGCCGCTGGTAGCCGACCGCGATGCCGAACATCGGGATGAAGCAGATCAGCAGCGGCAGGAAGCTGGCGTAACCTACGGTGGCCAGCAGGGCGGCGAGCGTGACCGCGATGCTCTGCGTGGGCCCCGAGCTGGCCAGGGACAGGACGATGACGTCGCCGGTCCGGAGGACGCCTTTGCCGAGCGCGCCACGCGGGTGGGCCTGGGTCTCGAACGGGACGGGATCACTGCTGGCTCGGGATGACATGGCGCATCTCCGTCTGGCCCGGGAAACTCCTTCGCCGGAGGAGACCGGACCGGATATTTCAGGCCTCAGGCACCGGCGGCAGCATTCCGGTGCCTCGTCAGGAGGCTAGAAGATGTCGGGATGCGACGCAATACGGCATATTTCGGCGGTTTCGTCTAGGTTGGCTCGTCTCCGTAAAGATCACGCCACAGGCGACGAAGGAATGCCTCGCTGCTTCCGTCGTCGAATTCGACAGCCTTGAATAGCTCGTCATCGGGCAGCCGACTCGGGTCGGCAAGCGCTTCACGGAGCTCCTCCTTGAACACACGGATCTGCTCGTCGTCAGGCGCCGCCGATCGGACCCGTGCAGCGAAGTCACCATAGGCTCCGTCGTAGGCCTCAGGATGGCAGTAAGCCGCCGTCAGCGCGATCAATGTCGCGAACGGAGCTTGCGGGTTCCGCGCCCAGTAGGCCTGGTTCACTTGGCATCTTTCCTCTGTTACATGGATTGCTGGTCGGGCGGGTTCACAAATATGGTGTTGAACTCGTGGCCACCGATCGCGCTAGGGCGGAACGTGAAGGTCATCGTGCCACCTTCGAACGTCTCCACGGGGTAGGTCCTC
>Ga0137407_10003574_pt1 | contig 10352 bp, 8 predicted proteins | sample CZOMad2_2_16fung_FD_108410 | JGI IMG/M metagenome (GOLD analysis project Ga0137407, IMG submission 108410) | Vadose zone soil fungal communities from Angelo Coast Range Reserve, California, USA - CZOMad2_2_16fungal (Illumina Assembly) | ecosystem: Environmental > Terrestrial > Soil > Vadose zone...
CCAGAAACGCTGGGAAAGGAAAAGCGTTGTCAGGATCGTGAGCCCGATGACGATCCGCACCAGCAGCCAGCCCCAGTTCACAGATTTCTCGCTGTTCTAGTCACCCCTAAGTTTACCATGCGGGCCGGCCTGGCCGTGGGACAACGGATCTCTGGTGGCTTATGCAGTAATCGAGGCTGATTTCGTGGAAATGCGGATGACGAAGGACTATTTCACCGGTATGATGCCACCCGGCGAAAGCCGGCGCTTGGCCTCCCGAAAGCCTTTTGGATAGCTGGCACGTCAGAATTGCAGAGTTTCCATGCGGGATTGGTCTGCGAAGTGGATACTTCCCGCGTTTCGGACGAAACAGTTTGCAACTAGCAATTCAAGGAGAGAAACATGCGAAAAGCGTTGTCGATTGCGGCGTTAGTGCTGGCCGCGGGCTTGGGAGTTTCCATGGTGTCCGCTCGGGGAGCAGCGGCCGGCAGCAACGGTTCACCGAATGCTGTACCCAGCGCGTCAGAGGCCGTACTGGCGCAGTGGAATGACATCGGTCGAAAACTGATCGCGATGGCAGAGGATTTTCCTGAGGACAAGTACGAGTTCAAACCGGTTAAGGAGCAGCGCACGTTCGCAGCGCAGTTGTTGCACGTGGCGGGTTCGATGTACTTCTTCACGGATACTGCCGAGGGTAAAAAACCGCGGTATTCGGACGATCCCAAGCGTGACGATCTGAAGACCAAGGCGCAGGTGGTGGCGTTCGTGAAAAAAAGCGTGGCCGACGGCGCGGCGGAAATCAAAGCGAAAGGCGACAAAGGCATGAGCGATTTGACCACCGATCCGGAGAGCAAACAGCAGACGCCGGTAGCGGATCTCGCGTACGGCTTGATCGAGCATTCCGGGGAGCACTATGGGCAGTTGGTGGTGTACTACCGCATAGCCGGATTGGTGCCGCCGGAATCGCGGCCGAAGAAGTAATACTCTCGAAGAATCGAAATCGATACGGGCGCGATGGGTTTTCCTGTCGCGCCCGTTTTCGTATCTAACCGGTTGCGACGGTGATTGGATGACTAGCGAGCCGCGGCGCTCGCGGCGCCATTTTCCAGTAACGCGATAACTTGCTGTGGGTCACTGGTAGGTGGCAAGCAAGTTTGGCCGGCGCATACTAAGGCCGCGGCTTTATCGGCTGGAAGATGCGGGAGCGTTTCTTTCAATGCGCCGGCAAAGTTACCGAGCGATGCCCCGGGCGTGAGACGCAGGACGGACTTGCCGAGGCGGTAGACGCGGAACGCGGCGGCTTCCAGGGCTTGTGCGGCCGGATCGTCGGCGTGGCCGGTGATGACGACTTGCAGCGGATGATGAGAGAAGAGCGTGGCCGCGAGACCATAGGTAGCAGCGAACAGGCCGTATTGCGCGGCGATTCCCGCGAAGGCTTCGAGTGTTTGTTGCGCGAAAGCGCGATACTTCTCATCGTCAGTGAATGCGTGCATGCGAATCAGTGCGATGGCCGCGGCGGAATTGGCGCTGGGCGTCGGCGAATCCTGGAAAGGCTTGCGGCGAACTTCGAGGCCGCCCATCGGCGCGGCGTCGGAGGGTCGATCGAAGAAGCCGCCGCCATCCGCATCGCCGTAACGCTCGATCGCGAGATCCATAGTGCGCTTTGCGGCGTCGAAATAGCGCGGCTCCAATGTAGCTTCGTACCCGTCGAGCAGCGCGATCACGCTGAACACTTGATCGTCGAGCGAGCCTTCGAGTGCCGGGCCACCGATGCGATGGCCGAAGCCGCGCTCTTCACTCCAGACTTCGCGCAGCATGCGGTCGAGGGTCTTGAGGGCGAACGAGCGACAATTGCTCCCAAGCGCGCCGTCCAGAACGCGCGCGGCGTCGAGATACGCAGAGACGAACATCGCATTCCAGCTCACGTACATCGTGGTGTCCACGTAGGGCGTCTGCCTGGGCAGGCGCGCGGCGAGCATCTTTCCTTTCGCGCTGGCAATCGCCAGGCGCACGGTGGATTCGTCTAAGCTCAACTGTTTCGCGATGTCACCTGCATTGCGGGCGATCCACAATACATTTTTCGCGGGATTGTGGTGCATCTCGCCGTGGGCTTCGACGTCGTAGTACAGCTCCATGATGCGCGCGTCTTCCGCGGGCAGCGCGGCACGTAGCTCGTCCAGCGTCCACGTAAAATAATCGCCGTCATCGTCGAGGGAATAATCGGCATCCTGACTGGCGTAAAAGCCGCCATCGTCCTGATCGGAGAGCTCTTCATTCACCCAGCCGATGATGCCTTCAGCGGTTTCGCGCAGGAGGGGATTCAGCGTGACCTGCCAGCCGTGGAGATAGTTCCGCAGCAGCTCGGAATTGTCGTAGCTCATTTTCTCGAAATGGGGGACGAGCCAGCGCTCATCCACTGAATAGCGGTGAAAGCCGCCGGCGAGTTGGTCGTAAACGCCGCCGCGGGCCATTTTTTCGAGCGTAGTTTCAGCGATGGCGAGGAGATGCTCTTCTTTTCCAGAAGCGGCCGAGGTCTGCTGGTAGCGCTCCAGCACCAGATCGATGGCTGATGCGTGAGGAAATTTCGGCGCGCTTCCGAAGCCGCCGTTCTTGATGTCGAATTGCTGGGTGACCGAGCGGATTTGCGTATCGATGACGCCGGGATCGAAATCGGCGCGCGCTCCGGTGAAGATTTCCGCCTGGGCCACGGCGTCGGCAATTGAGTTGGCGGCACGTTCGAGGTCGGCCCGCTTGTTCTTGTAGGCATCGGCCACGGAAAGAAGCACGCGGCGAAAGCCGGGCCTGCCCATTTGATCGTCGGGCGGGAAATAGGTGCCGCCGAAAAAGGGTTTTCCATCGGGAAGAAGAAAGCCAGTGAGGGGCCAGCCACCTTGTCCGGATAAAGCGCTGATCGCGGATTGATAGCGCGAATCGACGTCCGGGCGTTCGTCGCGATCGACTTTCACCGGGACAAAATGCTCGTTGATAATATTTGCGATTTCGGCGTTTTCGTAACTTTCGCGGTCGATTACGTGGCACCAGTGGCACCAGACCGCGCCGATGTCGAGGAGGATTGGCTTGTCTTCGGACTTGGCGCGGGCAAAGACGGCTTCGTTCCATTCGTGCCAGTCAATGGGCTGGTGCGCGGCGGAACGCAGATATGGGCTGGCGGAATCTTTCAGACGGTTTTCGGGTTTGTCGGACAATCGAAATCCTTTCGACATGTGGATTGCTGGGCTGGCTTGCAGAATAGAAGTAGGCTTGTAACTTTCTTGCCTAGCTTCGTCAGACTTCACGCCATAACTTTGCCTAGGCACAGGCAAGAGTGCCTGTGCTACTTATTGGACGATGTCGCCGGAGCCCAGATCGCGCGGGTCGAGCGGCTTGCGCCCGGCGAATCCTTCGTCCTGGCGGTGATAAAAACGGATGCGGTCTTCGCCTACCCTCCAGCAGAGGTATACCTCTTCATTGTTGATGCGCGACGGAAAATCAAGCAGGCCGACATCCAGATCCTTGATCACGCATCCCGTTTCCAGAATACGATTCAGTGCGGACTTCATGGTTTCCGCGAGTTGGGTGTGCTCGACACGGAGCACCGCGAGCTTTTCGTACGGCACGATCACGCCGCCCATCATGGTGATGCGCGTGGCTACGGCGGAGAGGTCGGTTTCGAGGCCGGCGAGTTTCTTGCGGCAATCCATGGCTTCGAGCAGGAACGGCTCGAGCTCCTGACGGGTGCGCTCGGCTTCGGTCAGCGTAAATATTCGAGGCTCAGGTTCAGGATCTGGCGAGTCGTCCTGGTCCTGCTCGTCGTCTTCGTCTGCCATTCTGTTTCCGATCTGCTGGGGAACGCGGCTAATGCCGATGCTAGCGCAAACTCAGCATGCGGTCGAGGGCTACTCTTGCAAAGTGTCGCGTTCGTTCGTCGACCGAGATGCGGTTGACGACGTTGCCGGCGACCAGGTTTTCAAGGGCCCAAAGGAGGTGCTGCGGGGTGATGCGGAACATGGTGGTGCAAACGCACACGCTGGAATCGAGTGACATTACCTTGTGATGCGGCATTTCCTTGCTAAGGCGGTTGACCAGGTGAATCTCCGTGCCGACCGCCCATTGCGAACCTGCGGGCGACGCCGCAATCGCCTTGATGATTCCTTCGGTCGAGCCGATCTCATCGGCGGCTTGCGTTACTTCAAAGCGGCACTCTGGATGAACAATCACGCGAATGCCGGGATGCTCGCGGCGCACGCGCTCGACGTGCTGCGGTGTGAAGCGCTGGTGAACCGAGCAGTAGCCTTTCCACAAGATCACCCGAGCGGCGCCGATGGCTTCCGGCGAATTGCCGCCGAACTCCTGATAGGGATCCCAGACGATCATCTGGTCAAGTGGAATGCCCATACGGAATGCGGTGTTGCGGCCTAGGTGCTCGTCGGGCAGAAACAATACTTTTTCGCCGCGCTCGTAGGCCCAGCGCATTACCGCCGCGGCGTTGGAACTGGTGCAGACCGCGCCGCCATGCTCGCCCGTGAACGATTTAATCGCGGCCGTGGAATTCATGTAGGTGACCGGGATGACTTTCAAGTCGCCCAGTGAGGAAAGCTCGCTCCAGCAGGCTTCCACCTGGCCGATGTCGGCCATATCCGCCATGGAGCAGCCCGCATTCAGGTCCGGCAAAATCACGGCCTGATGTTCGCGGCGAAGAATGTCCGCGCTTTCGGCCATGAAATGTACACCACAAAAAACGATGTAACGACCGTCGGCTTCGGCGGCCTGATAAGAAAGCTTTAATGAATCGCCTCGGAAATCGGCGAATCTTACGACTTCGTCGCGCTGGTAGTGGTGTCCAAGGATGACGACGTCGCGTCCCAGTTTCGCCCTGGCAGCGCCGATGCGCGCGTCCAACGAAGTATCCGGAACCAGCAAGTAGGAGTCGAAATCGCAGCCTACGCCCGGCTCGATTTCCGGAGCGCGCAGCGTCGCGGGCTGGGGAACGCCAATCAGGGAGGACGGTTTCGATATGGAGATAAGGGTGCTCATCGCGTTTATGCTAGTCGCCGGTTACCTAGGATTTGGGTCTTAAAGATATCCCTGAATATTGGATGAATTCTCTCAGGTTTTGGTTCGATTCTCCACTATCCGCCGATAAACACCATAGTACGGGAGGGGGGTACGAAACCGGGGGCATTGATCTGGTGACCTTCCTCTTTTTCATTCACGATAGAGCGAATGTAGATGACCAAATCGTCGTCGGAAGCGCCTTCGCGTAACAGTGTTCGCAAATCGTGGTCGTCCTTGCTGAACAGGCAGGTGCGCAGTTTGCCGTCGGCCGTCAACCGGATACGAGAGCAATGGCCGCAGAAAGGCTGTGTTACCGGGGCAATCAGTCCAATTTCGCCCGGCGCGCCGTCGGCGAAGCGATACTTGCGCGCGGTTTCGCTGCGCTCGTGGGGAATCTGCTCCAGGGGCCACCGAGCATGAATACGTCGATAAACCTCGGCCGCCGGAACCATCGAGCTGCGCGTCCAATGGCGGTCCGCGTCCAGCGGCATGAATTCGATGAAGCGCATGATCAGGCCGCGTTCCCGGGCAAAGGCGGCGAACGCTTCAACCTCGCCATCATTGGTGCCGCGCACCAGCACGGCGTTGATTTTCGCTGGCGCTAATCGCGAATTCTGCGCCGCTTCAATGCCGCGCATGACCGCCGTGAAGGATTTCGTACGGGTGATCTTCTCGAATTTCGAGGAGTCGAGCGAATCCAAGCTGATATTGATGCGCCGTAAACCCGCTTGAATCAGCCGCTCGCAACGGTCGGCCAATAGATGGCCGTTGGTGGTCATAGACAAATCTTCGACGCCGAGCGCGTGCAGCCGCGCGATGTAGTCTTCCACGCCGTCGCGCACCAGCGGTTCGCCGCCGGTGATCCGAATTTTGCGAATGCCCAGACTCAGGAAGATGCGCGCCAGGCGGTCCAGCTCCGGCCAACTTAGAATTTCATCATGATCGCGGTAATTTTCCGGGTCGGCCGAGCGGCAATACACGCACCGGAAATTGCAACGATCGGTGATCGAAATCCGAAGATCGGTAATTTGCCGCCCGAATTTGTCGCGAAGGATCATCGCTGATTGACGCTATCTTCTAGCCCCAAAAGCAAAAGCCCGAATCCGTTGATTGGATGTCGGGCACAGACGAAAAAGCACACATTTTCGTCGTCCCTCCTTTCCAAACACGGGAGGCCCAGGCGTTTCCGCCCAAACCCTCATCCCCGGCCGCACGCCGATAGGCCGCCACCGAAGCATCGCCCCGGCCGCCCTGGGCTGTGTCTCCCGTAGGCGTCAGGGGTTCGGAGTCATCTCTAGTCTACGCCCCCGGAAACCACGCTGCAATCGGCGGCGTCCCAGTCCCTGGCTAAGCCATAGAGGGCGTTTGTGATAGAGTTTTCGCCACGCCATGCGGATCTTCGTTCTCGGCGCCGGTGCGACCGGCTCCCTACTCGCAACACTGCTGGAGCGCCAAGGACATACGGTCTGGTGCGGAGATCGCGATCCAGAGCGCGGGCGCCGCTTTCTGGGCAAACGCAGCACCATCGCGGTCACCGAAGTTAACGCACGCAATCTACACGGCATTGTACGGGCGGCGAGGGGATGCAACCTCATCGTCAACGCTTCGGCTTCTGTCTTTAACCTAATCGTCATGCGGGCGGCGCTACGATTGCGTGCGCACTATGTGGACCTTAGCTCGCACCTGACCCGTAACCCGTTCAAAGCCGAGCAGCTTACCTTCGCGAGACGCTTCGAGCAGAAAAACCGGACGGCCTTGATCAATGCCGGCGCAGCGCCGGGACTCACCAATCTGCTAGCGAAACGAGCCTCCGAAATGTTCGATGAAGTTGAGTCGGTGCAGATCCGCTTGTACGAAAGCACCGAGAGCGACGACCCCATCTCGCAGTGGTCGCCGGAAGTAACCTTTGATGAAGCTATCTCCAACCCACGCGTCTATCGCGAGGGGAAATTTCGCATGGAGAAGCGTTTTGCGGAGCTTGAGAAGTTCCGTTTCGCCGATCCGATTGGCAGTGCGAACGTAGTGCTGGCGGCTCAGGATGAGGTAGCCACGATTCCGTACAACATTGCGCTGCGAAACATGGACGTTAAAATCGGCGGGAACGAATTCGACCGCCTGCGCCGCTGGTACAAACAGGGGAAATTGTCGAAATCGCGAGGCATCGTGCGACAGCGCTTTCCGCAAACGTCATCGCCGCGACTGATCGCGAGGCTGATCCGGCAAGGCATCCTGCAGAACGCGCGCTTCGCGGCGGCAGTGCTCGTGCGCGGCATGAAGCGCGGCAAGAAAGAAGACGAGCACCTGCTGGTTCGCACCGACTGCAACTTCCCAACTCTCTACCAGATCCGCCAGCAAGGCCTATATACCACGCCGGTCGCTTACGCCACCGCGCACATCGCCGCGCTGTTCATCAAGTTTTTTCCGCGCGAGTTAACCGGCGTATTCGCTCCAGAAGCTCTGCCGCTGGAAACGCGCCGTGCGATCATCGCCGGAATTCGTAACAATAAGGTGAAGATCACGCACAAAACAACGGCGTTGAAGCGCGAAGGCGACGACGAGGACCTCTGATTTAGCAGCCAAAAAAAATCTACGGCCGCGCTTCAAAAATCAAATTGAACGGAGTCTGCGTGGCACGCCGGAAATGCGTGAAGCCGCCGCTGGTCACCACTTCGCGAAGCCGCTTCTCGCCAGCCTGCGCACCAAGCGCCAGACCGACTTCCTGCGACAAGGAAGCAGGCGTGCACAAAAGTGTGGACGCCCCATAAAACGCCCGCCCAATCGGATGCAAATTGTCTTCGAGCTTGTCGCCCGCGTTCGGCTCGACGATCATCCACGTCCCATCCTTCTTCAACGAACTACGCACGTGCGTCGACGCCCCCGCCGGATCACCCATATCGTGCAGGCAATCGAAGAACGTAACGAAGTCGTAGTCGTTGCCGGGATAATCCTTCGCCTTAGCCACTTCAAACCGAATCCGGTCGCTGACTCCCGCGTCTTTCGCGCGCTGTTTCGCGCTTTCAATCGACTTGTCGTGATAATCAAATCCGACAAATTCCGATTTCGGGTAGGACTTCGCCATCAGAATCGTGGAAGCGCCCAGCCCACAGCCAACGTCCGCGACGCGCCCTCCACTCTTCAGTTTTGCATCAACGCCTTCCAGAGCAGGAATCCAGGTTGAGACGAGATTCGCGGCGTAGCCCGGACGAAAAAATCGCTCCGTGCCCACAAACAGCTCGGGGTGATGCTCGTGCCAGCCCATGCCCTGGCCGGTCTTGAAGCGCTCGGTAAGCTGTTCCTGCGCTCGGGTCGCCGCGAGCGCGCACTGAAATGCGCCAGGAAGAAACGCAGGGCTATTGTCGTCTGCCATCGCGAACGCTTGCTCTTCGCTCAGACTAAATTTGCCGGCGCCCGGTTCGTACGTCACGTAACCGCCCGCAGCTTGAGCGCTGAGCCACTCGCGCACGTAACGCTCCGCGGTGCCGGTCCTCTTCGCCAGTTCCCCTGGCGTCTGCGGCCCGCCGGCAACCAGCGCTTTATACAATCCTAGTTTGTCACCAATACAAATCAGTGCCGCATTGAAGGTCGCGCCGAAATCGACGATCGCCTTGCCAAGAAATTCGTTCAACTTATCGGGATTGATAGCCATCACTGCCTCCGTGGAAAAAAAAGGTGAGCTGAGAGATTGAGGAGAGTCTAGGCCCAGACCTCGAGCAAAGCAAGCCAACCGTCAGCAGCAGCGACTAGGACGCGAATAGCGGCGGTTGAGTTGCTCCACGTAAAATTGTTTTTTCGTCAGCACGCTCTGGGGCTCAGCCAATTGGGTAGCCGCAGCGCGGAGATACCTTTCATAGGCGGCGTCACCACACCACTCGCGCAGCCCGCGCCAGAAATTCCGCAAAGCGCGTCGCCCGAATTGGAACGCGCCACCCATGGAAATCAGTCGTCTCCGTGCGCCGCGCCGGAAAAACCCGGCGCCCACTGCGTGGCCACGTACGGCGCTTCATGCAGCACCGGCTCGCTTCGACGGCTCAGAATCGCGTACCACTGAATCAGCGCCTCGACGATCAGCACGAGCACCATTGACGCCAGGACGATCGTCACGCCGGCATCCAGCCGCTGATTGAAAATCAGCCGCTGCGTGTCTACCAGCTTGGCCGCCGGAATTTTCCCCGCCGCGACCTGCGCTGTCAGCACGTTGGCATAGGATAGAAATCCGATCCGCGGGTCGGACGCGAAAATCTTCTGATAACTCGCGGTCATGGTGATGATCACCAGCCAGGCCATCGGCACCAGCGTCACCCAAATCCAGCGCGTGCGTCCCATCTTCAACAAAATCGATGTGGCCACCACCAGCGCTACAGCGGCCAGCAGTTGATTCGCGATCCCGAACAGTGGCCACAGCGAATTGATGCCGCCCAGCGGATCGACTACGCCCTGGTAAAGAAAGTAGCCCCACATACCGACGATCATCGCACTCGAAAGCAAAATTCCCGGCATCCATCCGGTGCGCCCGAACGGCTTCCACACACGCCCACCCAATTCCTGAATCATGAAGCGGCCCACGCGCGTGCCCGCATCCAGCACCGTCAAAATAAACAGCGCCTCGAACATGATCGCGAAGTGATACCAGATGCTGAGCAAGCGGTCGCCGCCAATGGTGCTGGAAAAAATCTGCGCCATGCCCACCGCCAGCGAAGGCGCTCCACCGGCGCGATTGAGCAGCGTGATCTCACCCACCTTGTGCGCTAGATCGGTCATCGTTTGCGACGCCAGCGGGTAGCCCCAGCCGCTGATGGTCGCAGCCGCGGCATCTGCCGTGCCGCCGACAATGCTCGCCGGACTGTTGATCGCAAAATAAACGCCGGGAGGCATCGCGCAAGCCGCGATCATCGCCATCACGCCAACAAACGATTCCAGCAACATGGCGCCGTAGCCGATAAACCGCGCATGGCCTTCGCGCAGGATCATCTTCGGCGTCGTCCCGGACGAAATCAGCGAATGAAACCCGCTGATGGCGCCGCACGCAATGGTGATGAAGCAAAACGGAAAGATCTTGCCGGCGAAAACGGGGCCGCTGCCATCGATAAATCGCGTCAGCGGCGGCATCAGCACGTGTGGCCGCACCAGCAGAATTCCCGCCGCAAGCGAAAAAATCGCGCCAGCCTTGATGAACGCACTCAAATAGTCGCGCGGCGCCAGCAGCAACCACACCGGTAATGCCGAAGCCGCGAATGCGTAGACAATAAGTGCCGCCGCCAGTGGAATCCCGCCGATCGTAAACGCATTGGCCCACGACGGTGAATCGGCCACCCACTGCC
>Ga0137407_10003577_pt1 | contig 10348 bp, 11 predicted proteins | sample CZOMad2_2_16fung_FD_108410 | JGI IMG/M metagenome (GOLD analysis project Ga0137407, IMG submission 108410) | Vadose zone soil fungal communities from Angelo Coast Range Reserve, California, USA - CZOMad2_2_16fungal (Illumina Assembly) | ecosystem: Environmental > Terrestrial > Soil > Vadose...
ACTGAGAGAGCGAATTCCTCGCGGTTTCCACGTTCAGTAGAGGTCTTTTCTCAGAACGCGACTTTGCCAGTGGCTTTCTCTGTAATAGATGGCGTCATGAACTGCGCGATTGCGTGTATCACGGAACCTTTCTGATTTCTCCACACCTGCGTTACGCATTAACGCGCGATCTCGGCTGGGTTCCGCAGACTGCGCGGCAGTGGAACGCCGCATCAATTCGAGCGCGATCTTACTGACGCAGCGCCGAGAGCGGTAGAATTTGTTAAGCTGCTGACCAAGAACAACCGGCACTCGCCAGACTCGACGATGATGCGAACGAACATCAGAATTACCAAACTCATGACGCGGCTCACTGCGCTGGAACGCGAGCGTGCGGAGATCATAGCTATCAAAGTTAGACTCGTGTTTCGGATCGAACATGGATGTGGTCCACGGCAGATGGAGAAAATGCGTTCGATACAGTGAGTGGACTTTTTTGGCATGATCGAGGTTGTTGACGGCTGTCGCCGTTCAGGAGACGCTCAACAAAGTAATTGGGAGGGTTGGATTTCACGCCAATCCCGATACGTTCCCCTCCATGGAGGCATTGGCAATGGCAAACTATATTCCTAGCCCCAGAGACTGGGTGCGCGAGCAGGTCGAGCTTTACGAAAGTAGTGGTGGGACGAAAGGGACCACCTTGCGTGATACGGGGCTGCCCGTGGTTATTGTGACCCACATTGGCAACAAGACCGGTGCCATCCGAAAGACACCGCTGATGCGAGTAAAGGATCGCAATAATTACGTCCTGATAGGATCGGTCGGCGGCGCTCCAAACGATCCAGTCTGGGTGCACAATCTGCGCGTCAATCCAGATGTGGAAATTCGCGATGAGACGGTCGTGAGCCCGATGCGGGTGCGTGAGGTCAAGGACGAGGGTGAACGGTCTCGGCTCTGGAAGATTGCTGTAGCGTCGTTTCCGCCTTACGCGGAATACCAAGAACGCACCAGTCGCCGGATTCCGGTGTTTGTTGCAGAGCAGACACATTCTCCAGCGTCTTAATTTCGTTCAGCGTTGACCCCGCAGGCTTGCCGCCGTGTTGCACATCGGATTCGGTTTTCGCGCTTTTCTCAACCCGAACCGAAGTGGATCCGCCTCAGGAATCCTGAGACGGGTGCGTATCCAGTATCCTCAGCTTACAGCCGCAAAAGTCTCCAACCCGAAATTTCGAGGAAAGTGCCGAAATTTCCTCGACATTTCAAAGGGCATTTCCCAATCGGGAATGCGCAAGTTCGAATCCTCCGAGGTCAGCCAGGCATTCTCGTTCTCGGAGATTTTTCTTTTCTTGATGAGAAAGGCCCGCCAAATGCGGGCTTTTCTCGTGTCAATATTCTCCAGAGAGTTGTCGCGCCGCCGAGCGTCGCAACTTAGCCGTGAACGGAATTGCATCTTTTGCCGTAGCTCCACGTTTCTTTGCAGTGCGAGGTGGGCGCGCTCGACTTTCATCGACGGACGAGGAACGACAGGACGGCCTCGTTGAAGGCCGCCGGGTCCTCGTGCATGATGTGCGAGGCTTCCGGGATCTGGACCCGTTGAGCCCTTGCCAGCAGCTCCTCGAGCCTGTCGATCAGGCGATGGAATAGAGCGGAGCTGCTCGCGCCGGTGACCAGCAGTGCAGGGCACGCGATCCGCTGCACCTCGCGCGGATCGATGGGTAGGAAGCCCGAGCCCAGGAACTCCGCGACGATCAGGTTGGCCCGCACTTGTCGCAGGCGTGAGTCGGACAGGCTCCGGAATGCTTCGCGCCCGAGCACGGCCGTGCCGAAGATCTGCAGGCGCCCTCCTCGACGTCCCCGGCCCGGAACGCCGCCGTCGCGGGCCCGAGCCCTCTGGCGCCGAACTTCAGGAGCGCTGCCGCCGTGCGCGGCCTCGTAGCGAACAGGCCAAAGATTTCCCAAAGCCTTGGAGGGTTGCTCGCCAACAGGGTAACGACCGGCGGCTCGGCGAGGGCCAGCGACCCCACGAGATCCGGTCGGTGGCAGGCCAGCCGCAGGCAGAGGAAGCCGCCGTAGGAATGGCCGACGAGGTTCACGGGCGCAAGGCCGAGAGCCCCGATCACGGCCTCGAGGTCTTCCACGTGCTCACGCATCGCATAGTCGGCGCCGTCCGCGATCGGCGCATTCGGCCAGTGATAGCGCCGGCTGTAGGCGACGGCGCGAAGGCGCGCAGCGAACGCCCCGACCTGCGGCTGCCGTGTCAGATGGTCGCTAACCGACCCGTGAACGAACAGAACCGGTTGGCCGTGCCCTTCCTCGACGCTCTGAAATTCGTATCCGCCGATGGCGAGTTTTGCTGCCGTAGCCGCCATGGATGCAGGCCCTACGACCTGCTGCTGCAGGTGACGAGATGCGCCGAAATGTCGAACGCGAGTCCGCCGTCAGCGCTGACATGGGAGGAGAGAATGCTCTCCGCCTCTGTCAGAATGCGCTCGATCTCGGGCTCCGGTAGGGTGACGCCCATCACGGGCAGCCAGCCTCTGAGTTCCGCCCCGACGAACTCGCGCGTGCTGGGGAACCGCCCCGTGCCGCGGTGAGTCACGAGATTGACGGACGCTGCCCCGGCGCCGTGGAACAGCTTGGTGAGCGCCCGCCCGTCACCGAGCGCGAACGGCGCTCGAAGTGCATCGCCAGCGGTTTTTCCTGCGAGGCGGTCGAGCAGGGCAACCAGCGCGGCGAAGGCGGGGACGTTCTCGATGGCGTCCCAGACTGCAACCGCGCAGCGCCCGGCAGGCACCATCACGCGCAGCATCTCGCGGATCGCCTTGTCGCGATCGGGAAAGAACATGATGCCGAACTGACAGACGACGGCATCGAAGGCGTGATCTGGAAACGGCAGCGCCTCGGCCGTCCCTTCCTGCCAGTCGATCGCAGGTGAGACGCCTCGCGCCACGGCCAGCATTCCCGCATGCGGATCGAGGCCGGCGACACGACCGGATTGCCCGGTGCGCGCGGCCGCCTCGCGCGCAAGAACCCCGGTGCCGCAGGCAACATCGAGGACGCGATCACTGCTCTTAATCCTGGCGGCATCTGCCACGATCGGCGCCCACTGCAGAAAGAGTGCCGGAACGAACAGCATCTCGTAGGCGTTTGCAGCGTCGATCAGGGCTTGTGGAACGGATGTGCTCATGGTGTTGCCTCGCTCACTGGAGATTGAGGTGACTTGGTCAGGCTCCCACGGCCCGCTCTACGGCCTCCTTCGGGGGCGGTGAGGGCGCCGCTCTAGATCCCGAGCTCGACCAGTGCCGTGTCGATTAGAGCACGCTTCTCGGGGCAGAACGGGAAGGCGCGGAAAAAATCGGCACGGGAATAGCCGGGCCGCATCTCCTGCAGGCGGGCGACATAGTTCTGCGCCCGCTCGTGCTGTCCGGCCGTCTGGTGGCACCAGGCGGCGATGGCCTGGATGTGGTAATGGGCATTAGGTTGCAGTAGCGCTCGGCGCGCCCATTCGACCGCCTGCTGCGGCTCGCCATGCAGGCCGAGCAATGCGGCCCGCATGGCGAGGAAAGCGTAGGTCATCGGGTCGTAGGGACTGAGCCGTCGCGCCTTGGCCAGGTGGTCGAAGCCGCGCGCACTGTCGTTGCCGAAGCCGAGCCCGAAGGCGAGCGAATATTGCCCGAGCGCAAAATTCGGATTGAGGTCGACCGCGGCTTCGAGTTCCTCCACGGCCGGCTCGATCTCCCCTACTAGCAAGAACGCGCGGCCGAGGGCCCAGTGCCCCTGCGGATCGAGGGGATCGAGCGCCACGCTATGGCGGGCGCAATCGAAGGCTTTCCTGGTCGCGCCTGAGCGGTCGCTGGCGATCTCCAGAAATGCGCGCTGCCAATGCACGAAAGACAGGCCCGCCAAAACCCGCGAGGCGTGCGGGTCGAGCCTGGCGGCAAGGTCGAGATAATGCTCCGCCCGGTCGCAGTCCGCCGCCGTGTAGCAGTAGAGATGATGGCGCGCCCGGTGATAGGCGCTCCAGGCATCGAGCGAGGCAAACGGCTCCAGCAACGCGCGCTGTCGTTCTACTCGCTCGATCTCCAACTCAACGACCCCAACGATCCGGTCGCCGATCTCGTCCTGAACCGCGAAGATGTCGTCGATAGCGCAGTCGAAACGGTCGGCCCAGATCTCGCAGCCGTGCACGGTGTCGGAGAGCGTGATCGTCAGCCGCAGGCGCCGCTCGGCCGTCCTCAGCGAGCCGCCTAGGAGGTAACGCACCCCCAGGCGCCGGCCGATCTCGGCCGGATCGAAGGCGGATGCGTGATATCTCGCGGCACTCGCGCGAGCGGTTACGAACAGCCAGCGTGTGCGCGCAAGCCGCACCGTTAGGTCGTGGGTGAGACCGTCGGCGAGCAAGGCCTGCTGATCCTCGTCGCCGAGTGCGCAGATCGGCAGCACCGCTACCGAGGGCCGTGCCGGTAGCGTCAGGTCGAGATCGTAGGCTCCGGCATCCGCCGGCGATGTGTCCTCGCCGGCTCCGGCCGCTCCAAACTTCGGGGATCGCGCCTGGACATCGGCAGCCGGCATCGCCCGGTCGTGGGCCTCGACCGGCCCGACGAAGCGAAAGCCGCGACGATTGATAGTGCGGATGAAGCGCTGCTGCTGTCCGTCGTCGCCTAACGCGCGCCGCGCCGCCTTGACGCAGCTCGACAGGGCGGCGTCGGAAATCGCTCGGCCGTTCCAGATGCGCTCCACCAGCTCGTCCTTGGCAACCACGCGGGCGCGGTTTTCGACGAGGTACAGGAGCAGATCGAACACCTTGGGTTCGACGGGGACGCAGGCGTCCTGCCGGCGCACCTCCCGCTGGGCGACATCGATAACTAGGGTCTCGATGGCGTACTCCATGTCCATCCCTGTGTCTCAGGATGATGCCGACGCCGAGCGATACCTGCCTGAAGCGAGATCGCGGTCGCGTTGGCAGGCCGATCGCCGCACACGCGGGCTCAGAGCGCAGAAAAATGGCGCCCCGCCGAAAGCGTGTGGCCAAGACTGTGCTTACAGGAGTATGGGCCGCTTGTCTGTGATGGGCTTCACACTCTCCTGCCGCCTCCAGCGCCCCGCCCGGCGAATCTCCACACCTTCCCCGGACCTCGCCCAGGCCGCCGCCAAGAATGGCCGGCGGGGTTCGGCTAGCCTTTGGCACGGTCGGGTCATCTCGAATGGACGAAGCGGGCAAGGCGAAGCGCCCCGCAGGCGTCGGCGGTGGACAGGTCGCTGACGCTCTTTGTCCCAACCCTGCCAGAGACCATCTTGGGAGACACGCGTGGCAGACCCACGAACGATCCGAAAAATCTTCGAGCGCGCCGCCGAGACGTTGACGCACAAGCCAGCGCGCGGGCTGCTCACATTCGCGACAACGGCTCGGCTCGTCGACGGCCTGCGCTGCGAGATCGAGGATGGTCCCTGGCAACTCGCCGCTGACATGCCCTCCAGGATCGGTGGTACCGAAACGGCGCCGCCCCCGGGCACGCTGGGGCGCGCCGCCCTCGCAAGCTGCCTCGTGATCGGGATCAGCAGGTGGGCGGCCCGTCTCGACGTGCAGCTCGATGCGCTGGAAGTCGAGGTCGAGGCGGATCTGGACGCACGCGGCGAGCTCGGGATCGGCGCGGGCATCTCGCCGGGCTACGGCGAGGTCCGCTACACGATTTCGATCCGTAGCCCGGCGCCGCGAGAACTGGTCACCGAACTCATTGCGACGGCGGAACGCTACAGCCCCTATGTGGACATCTTCGGCCGTGCCGTGGCGCTGCGCGGCATCCGCCGCGTCAACGGTGAGGGAGCCTGACCGATGGACCCGAAATTTCAGCGCCGCATCCAGCGCTACGGCTGGGATCGTGCGGTAGGCGCCTACGAGTCGGGCTGGCAGGCACAGCTTGCACCCGCGCATGACCTGATGCTCGATATGGTGGCGCCGCAGCCCGGCGAGCGGGTGCTCGATGTCGCCTGCGGCACAGGGCTGGTCAGCCTACGCCTCGCCGCGGCTGTCGGCGAACGCGGGTCCGTGGTCGGGACCGACATTTCCGAGCGGATGGTGGAGGCGGCCTCCAGCATCGCCGGCGGACGGGTTATCCGCCATGTTCAATTCCTGCGCCACGGTGCCGAGGCCATGCCGTTCCCGGATGCGAGCTTCGATGCCGCCGTGTGCGCCCTCGGGCTCATGTATGTGCCGGATCCGGTACGCGCGCTGTGCGAGATGCGCCGGCTGCTGAAGCCGGGCGGCCGGGTGGCCGTGGCCGTGTGGGGCGCTCGCCAACGATGTGGCTGGGCCGAGGTGTTTCCTATCACCGACGCGCGCGTCGCCTCCGAGGTCTGTCCGCTGTTCTTTCAGCTCGGGACTGGAGACACGCTTGCGTGCGCCATGGCGGAAGCGGGCTTCGCCGACGTCCGGCGGGAGCGCCTGCCGACCATGCTCGCCTACGCATCAGCGGAAGCAGCACTCGCCGCGGTGTTTCGCGGCGGTCCGGTGGCGCTCGCCTACAGCCGCTTCAATGAAGCGACCAAACATTCCGCGGACGCCGAATACCTCGATTCCATCGCCGCCTGCCGGTGGGGCGATGGCTACCGGATCCCGGGCGAGTTCGTCGTTGCCGCCGCCCGGGCCCTTCCCTGACCAGGCAACCCAAGGAGAGGGCCATGACTGCACCCACCACCACCGCCGTCAACAACGGCGTCAACGTCGAGGCGCTGATCGGCGCCCGCGAAGCGCTCACCAAAGCTCCCGAGGCGGCTCAGTTCCGTTGGCGGGCGACCTGCGACTGGATGAACGGCACCCACAGTCGCGCCACCGTCAGCGGCTTCTTCGGCCTCGGCCAGGATCAGAAACGCAAGTCCGAATTCCGCTTCGATGCCGACCATCCGGAGGTCTTTGCGTCGGAGGACCTCGGCGCAACGCCGGTCGAGTATGTGCTGGTCGGTCTAGGCGCCTGCCTCACCGCCGGCATTGCCGCCGTTGCCCAGTACCGCAACATCCAGCTTCGCTCCGTCTCGGCGACCATTGAGGGGGCGATGGACATCCAAGGCATCCTCGGCATCGACGGCGACGTTCGAAACGGCTTCGACGCTATCAGGGTGTCGTTCAAGATCGACGCCGACGCGACCGCCGATGAGATCAAGGCGCTGGTCGCGCAGTCGCAGAAGCGGTCTGCCGTGTTCGACATCGTGACCAACCCGACGAACGTCACCGTCGAGGTCGTCTGAGGCTCCATGAAGGTCGCCGCCATCGTCATTGGCGCAGGGCACGCCGGCCTGGCGATGAGCCGGTGCCTCTCGGAGCGCTCGATCGACCACGTGGTGATCGAGCGCGGCGAGATCGCCAATTCGTGGCGCACCGAGCGCTGGGATTCGCTCCGCCTGCTCACGCCCAACTGGCAACGCCGGCTGCCTGGCTGCACCTATGAGGGCGACGATCCGCACGGCTTCGCCACGATGCCGGAGGTCATCGCGTTCGTCGAGCGCTATGCGCGCCTGATCGCGCCGCCTGTCGAGACGCACACTCGCGTCACGTCGGTGCGCCGCGCCGAGGCCGGCTATTTCGTCGCTACGACGCGCGGCGACTGGCAGTGCCGGACGGTGGTGCTGGCGACCGGTGCCTGCAACATCGCCTGCGTGCCGCGGTTGGCCGAGGCGGTGCCGGCGGCGATCCGCACCCTCACGCCGATGCGCTACCGCCACCCCGGAGAGCTCGAGCATGGCGGCGTGCTGGTGGTCGGCGCCGCAGCGACCGGCATCCAGCTGGCCAGTGAAATCCACCGCTCCGGTCGCCCGGTGACGCTGGCGGTGGGCGAACACATTCGGGCGCCGCGAACCTACCGAGGCCGCGACATCCAGTGGTGGATGGACGCCGCCGGCGTCCTCGACCAGCGCTATGACGAGGTCGACGACATCGGCCGGGCACGTCGGGTGCCGTCGCTCCAGCTCGTCGGCTCGCCCGAGCACGCGACCATCGATCTCAACGCTTTGCGCGAGATTGGCGTGCAGCTGGCCGGACGGCTCGTCGGCCTCAGCGGCGGCAAGGCCTGGTTCTCCGGGTCCTTGCGCAACCAGTGTGCCCTGTCCGATCTCAAGTTGGGGCGGCTCCTCGATGCATTCGATCGCTGGGCGACCGACCGCGGTCTCGACGCTGAGCTCGCCGCTCCGCATCGCTTCGCCCCGACGGTGGTCGACGAGAAACCGCCGCTGAGCCGCGATCTCGCGCCACGCAACATCAGGACCATCATCTGGGCCAGCGGCTATCGCCCCGACCTTTCCTGGCTGGAGGTCCCGGTGCTTGACCGCAAGGGCCGGATCCGCCACGACGGCGGCATTGTGGATGCGCCGGGGATGTATTTGATGGGCATGCCGTTCCTGCGTCGGCGCAAGTCCGCACTCATCGACGGGGCGGCCGCCGACGCGCGCGACCTGAGCGATCATCTGGCCTCGTATCTTGCCGGCTGACGGGTTGCAGCGCCGTTTACCGCGGAGCTCGCCTTCCTTGCAGGAGGCCATGGCCACGTCGGCGAAGCATCCCCGTCGGCCGTCGCCGTGCTTTTTTCTTCCTCGGGCGCCGATCGGGCCAACCGATCGCGCCCCATGTCATTCCGCACAATTACGACTAGCAGAAATGGAGTCGGGCCAAACGGAAATTCTCTGAGGTAGTCGCAAGGACATCGCCATAGGGAGAGCATTGGCCCCGGGCAAAGATCTCGACGGTTCGTGCGATCAGTTGAACCGCGACGACGCCATTCGGCGAACAGATAGGCTGTTCGGCAAGGGGCGTCAGCATTGGACGGTCGAACTCTTCGAGGCGATGAAGCGCAGAAGCTCTCCCGTACTAGGTCTCAAGGACGTGACCCTGCGCGACTGCATTCTCTCGCCTTGTCGCAGTAACCACCCCTTCGTCTCCTGCAATGATCAAGGTGGTCCGCATTGGAGGGCTTCGGACCGCGCGCCAGCATCTCAACTCCCGACGGACCGGTCCCGGCGTTACCGCCAATGGGTCGTTGAGCGCCCCGCGGGCAACATATCGAAATAGCTACGTGCTCGCTCTGACTGCTCGTCGCGCTCTTGGCTGCTTGGGAGGGCAGAGCGTAAGGACATCCGATAGTCGGCCGGATTTAAGTCCGAAACGGTGGATGCTCTCTTGCTCGGGTTTTCATTGATCAAGTTAGCTTGTCTACCAAAGCCCGCAAACCTACCGAGCCCCCGCTGTGATTGTCCACGGAAAATTTGCGGCTGAAGCTAAATGGCCGCGGGCGGGATCCGCATTGCGCGAAAGCTTGCTTAGGGCTTCTCAGGAAGCTGGCGTTTCGCTCTTCGACCGGGATCAATTGGCCCATCGCGCTCAAAGAACTCCGAAGAGAAAGCGAAAAAATCAACAAATCTCTCGGGGGAGCGTCGGTAGCATGGCCCTGCAAATAAGTCTCCAGCAACGACTCGGCATGCCATGATGACTGGCAACGAATACAGACACCTTCACGTCGGCCCCGCCTTTGCTGGGGAGCCACGACAAGCTCAATAATGGAGACGAAGAATGGTGAGCAAGAATATCGACCTTGGCAACGGGCTAGAATTTGAAAGCATAACTGTTGGCAAGCTGCATTTTGAGCCAATTCTCAAAAACGCCACGTTAGGCAAACACTTCGCGGGCCAAGAATTCCAAGAAATAAAGCCGATGGAATGGCCGCATTTGCTTCGCGTTATGCCTACGGCCCAACCCGCGTGCAGTTCGAAGCCAAAGACCCGCGCGGTTTTGCAGTCTTCAAGCAGGCGCTGGCCGAGCATTCAGCCCTGGGTGCCGTCAACACCCAGCTCGGCTGCCAAAAGGAGCGTCCGTCGCTGTATCATCTGCAAAACGAGATGGCCGGCCTCACGGTGCCGACGTTGATTCTCACTGGCGACGAGGACTGGCCTTGCCTGGCGCCGGCGTTGCTGATGTAGCGAACCATCCCATCGGCGGCTCTCTCGGTGGTGCCGAATTGCGGACACACCATCAATCTCGAAGCGCCAGATCTGTTCAACGGCATCGTCGGCGACTTCGTAGCCCAAGTCGATGCCGGCCGTTGGCCAACGCGTGACCCGCGCGCCATGTCGGGCTCCATAACTGGCATTCGCTGATAATCCGGACAAGGACCCAACGTGCACCCGCGTCCGCTGTTGGCGTTGCCCACACCGGATCGGCGCCGAACGGATGGTCGCTGGCTTGCCCCCATATTATCGGAGATCGTTGTAAGCTTGGAGCCAGTGGGCTGCTTTTCGATTCGGACGGAGACAAAGTAGTTGGAGCTGCCAGTGCCATTCACGGTTAGCGTCAACTGGCCGTATCCGATCTCGGAGTAAAGATCCGCAT
>Ga0137407_10003580_pt1 | contig 10346 bp, 9 predicted proteins | sample CZOMad2_2_16fung_FD_108410 | JGI IMG/M metagenome (GOLD analysis project Ga0137407, IMG submission 108410) | Vadose zone soil fungal communities from Angelo Coast Range Reserve, California, USA - CZOMad2_2_16fungal (Illumina Assembly) | ecosystem: Environmental > Terrestrial > Soil > Vadose zone...
CCAGCGCGGAATTGGAGGTCCCCAGATCGATGCCGACGGCGTACCGCAGGGTCACTCCTGCCTCACGGAGAACTCGAGCTTCCAGGCGCGGTCCGAAGGCGAGACCAGGTGGAGCTCGAGGGTTCCGACCTCCGTCGCGTGCGAGCGCAGGTGGACGGGAAGGACCTCGCCGGCAGCGCCCTCCGCGGCGGGCAGCGTGGTCTCCATGGCGGGCAGTTCCTCCAGCTCGTCGACGTCCTCGACGACGGCGCCGGGCGCGTCCTCGCGGCGGGTGCTGGAAGCGAAGAACCGGAACGACGCCGTCTCGCCCACCACGGCGCCGACCTCGAGCTGGGGCAGGTCGACGGTGCTGCCTTCCTCCATCCCGAACGGCGCCAGGCAGACGGCCCGGACCGGAGGGGCGAAGCCCGGCACCGCCGGCGTTGCCGCCTCGACGCCCACGTAGTACGCGCGCGCCGTGCCGCCGCGAATGCGGATGCCGCGCCCGCGCCGCGCGAGCCCGGAGTAGGACGCGCCGAGCGCGACGGCCAGATCGAGCGATGCGGACTTCAGGATCTTCACCTGCGCTCCGGCTTCGGCGCGGACCCAGCGGTTCACAAGCGTGGCCAGCTTTTCCCGAAGGGAGGCGTCCTTGAACACGCCGCCGTTGAAGAGGAGGGCGGTGGGATGCAGGAAGCTGGCGCCAGGCTTCCTCGGGAGCGCGCCGCTGCTGCGGCGAAGGAACGCGGCGAGGTGCCTGGTCACGGCGGGATCCTGCGCGTAGGGAAGGCCGAGGCTGGTGAGGCCGGAGCGGCGCTGTATCGTTGGGGTCGCGCTCACCTCGACATCGGGAAAGAACGCGTCGACGGTCCGACGCAGGTCCGCCGGGGTGATCTCCGCGCGGATCGTTCCGCCCACGAGCCCGCTTCCCCGCCCGGGGATGGCCAAGGCGGTGGTGCCCGCTTCCTTCGCGCCGCGGCAGGCGTGCGTGAGCGCAGCGAACTGCCAGGGATCGAGCCGGGTACCCTGCGCCTTGAGTTGCTCGTTCACTGCGTGCGCCAGCGCGAGGTCGACGTTGTCGCCGCCGAGCAGGATGTGGTCGCCCACCGCCAGCCGCGTCAGGGAGAGGCGGCCGTCCTCCTCGCCCACGGAGATCAGGGAGAAGTCGCTGGTCCCGCCCCCGACGTCCACCACCAGGATGACGTCGCCCGGGCGGACGTGCTTGCGCCAGGCGTCGCCCGCCGCCTCGACCCAGGCATAGAGCGCGGCCTGCGGCTCTTCCAGCAGGGTGAGATTGGCCAGTCCGGCCTGCGCCGCCGCCTGCACGGTCAGCTCGCGCGCGGCCGCATCGAACGACGCGGGCACCGTCAGGGTCACTGCCTGGTGCTCGAGCGAGACGCCCTCATGGGCGTGGGCCGCATCCCAGCCCTCCCGGACCTGCCCGAGGATCCGCCCGGCGGCCTCCAGGGGCGAGATGCGCGGCGCTTCGGGGTCGCCACCCTGCGGGAGGAGCTGCGAGCGGCGATCGATGCCAGGGTGCGACAGCCAGCTCTTCGACGAGCTGACCAGCCGGCCAGGGACCTGGGCTCCGCGCTCGCGCGCGTAAGTCCCGACGATGAAGTCGCCCAGCGCTTCGTGGGGAGGCGGCAGGTAGATGAACGACGGCAGCAGGTCGCGTGGCGCCGTCTCGCCCCGCGCGACCATCTGGGGAATCTCCACCGGGATGGGCGCGGGCAAGGGCTCGCCGGGGCCGGCGGGCTCGACAGCGAGGTCTACCTCGGCCACGGCGCTGTTGGTCGTTCCCAGGTCGATTCCGACCGAGTAGCGCGGTTCCATCAGGGCAGCTCCACCTCGGCCGGAGCGATCACCGTGGGATCGCCCGATGCCGCGGGCATCCGGACCTCGGTCGCCTTCCAGCCATGGTGGCGCAGCACCCCGGAAAAGGGCGGGCTTCCCATCACGTTGCCGCTGAGGCGCACCGCGTGCGGATCGAATCCGGGCGGCAGCATGACGCTGCTCCCTTCCGGTTCCGACCGCACCGGAGCCAAAGTGAGCGCGCCGCGGAGCGCCTTCCGGCAGCCGTCGTGGACGGTGCGCGCGGCCGCGCCGATCTGGGCGTCGGAGAAGCCAGCCAGCTCCTCCTCGCAGAAGTCGATCAGGCGGCCCTCGCGCTGGAGGAGGGACAAGAGATGGAGCGCCGGCTCGGACTGAGGCGCGGAGGGCCGCAGCGCCGGACGCTGCCGGTCGCGCAGGGCGGCCACCTCGGCCGCGAAGCGAGGGTCGAAGACGATGCGGAATGAGCACACGATGGCGAGCCAGAGGCGCGCGAAGAACGAGGGCTGTACGGACATGGGCGCCGAACTTACGACGCGCAGGGCGCGCGTCAACCCCGACCGTGCCGGCGCAACCCTCCGCCATTGGTGTCCGGAAGAATGCTAGAAGGCCGCCCATGCGCTTTCGAGCCGTTTCCCTGGCGTTGGTGGCCGCGCTCGCCGCCGCGGTCGCCTGCAAGACCACCGCGGGCGGCGACAGGCCCGCGCCCTCCTTGAAGTCTGCCCGGATCGAGATCGACCAGGCCGCGCTGGTGGGCACGCTGGTGCAGAAGCATGGCGAGGCGGCCCGACCGCGCGCAGAGCGCGGGGTCCAGCAGGTGGCCGCCTTCTGGCGCAAGGAGGACGGCGACGCCGCGACCCTGCGGGCGTTCACCGAGATGGCCTTCGTCGCGGATCCGCAGCAGCTCGACGCGTTGTTGCGCCGCTTCTCCGCTGCGCTGGAGCAGATCGATGGCCACATGGTCGAGATCGGCCGCGCGCTCCGGAGCTGGAGCGAGCTGGAGCTGGGACCGCAGATGGACGTCGACCAGCTCTTCGCGGCCATGGACGTGGCCGCCCACGTGCCGGAGGACCTGTTCTCCACCAAGCTGGCGTTCGTCGCGCTCCTCAACTTCCCCCAGCCTGGTCTTCAAGAAATGGTCGCCGAGGGGCCGGGCTGGTCCCGCAAACAGTGGGCCCAGGCGCGGCTCACGCGGCGGTTCGTCGTGCGGCCCAGCGGCGCGGCGCTGCAGGCAGTGGCCCGGGCGCGCGCGGACGGCGACGCGTACATCGCCGGGTACAACATCTGGATGCACCACGTCCTGGCGCCCGACGGCCGCCGGCTGTTCCCCAAGGGCGTGCGGCTGTTGACCCACTGGAACCTGCGCGACCAGATCAAGGCCGACTACGCGGAGCCGGACAAGGCGATGGCTCTCGCCCGGCAGCGGCTGGTCCAGCAGGTGATGGAGCGCATCGTCACGCAGACGATTCCCAGAGGAGTGATCGACGACCCGCGCGCCGACTGGAATCCGGCCAGCAACGCGGTGACGGCGAGCCCTCCGGAAGAGGTGGAAACCGAGCAGATGAAAGCGCAGGGCAGGCGGCCGGCCCGGGCTTCGATCTCCGACGATCGCGAGCCGGACACACGCTACGCGGTGCTGCTCGCGAACTTCCGGGCCGCCCGGCAGCTCGACTCCGACTCCCCGATGGCGCCGACCGAGATCGACCGGCACTTCCAGCTCGATGACGAGATCCCCGAGCAGCGCGTGCGCGCGCTGCTGATGCAGATCCTGGAATCCCCGCTGGTGCCGAGGGTGGCGGCCCTGATCCAGAAGCGGCTCGGGCGGCCGCTGGAGCCATTCGATATCTGGTACTCCGCGTTCGTGGAGAAGCAGCCGGAGGACGAGCTGTCCAGGCTGACGCGTGCCCGGTACCCGAACGCGGATGCCTACAAGAAGGACATCCCGCGGTTGCTCCAGGGCTTGGGCTTCTCAGCGGAGAAGGCGCGCTGGCTCGACGCGCACATCGTGGTGGATCCCGCGCGCGGCTCCGGACACGCGCTGGGGGCGGAGCGCCGCAGCGAGATGTATCCGTGGTGGGGACCGGGCGATTCGCCGCATCTGCGCACGCGCGTGAACCCGGACGGGATGGACTACAAGGGCTACAACATCGCCGTCCACGAGATGGGCCACAACGTGGAGCAGGCGTTCTCGCTCTACGAGGTGGACGACACGCTCCTGTCCGGCGTTCCCGGGACGGCGTTCACGGAGGCCCTGGCGTTCACCTTCCAGCACCGGGACCTGGAACTGCTCGGAGTGGGGAAGCCGGACCCGAACGCCGAGCATGCGCGGGCGCTGGAGGCGTTCTGGGATTCCTGGGAGATCGCCGGCGTCGCCCTCACCGACCTGGACGTCTGGCGCTGGATGTACGAGCACCCCGACGCCACCCCGGCGCAGCTCCGCGACGCCACCCTGGCCGTCGCGCGCCGGTACTGGGACCGGTACTACGCGCCGGTCCTGGGGGGTACAGGTGACCCGCAGCTCGCGATCTATTCGCACATGATCAACGAGTTCATCTATCTGTACAGGTACCCGATCGGGCACCTGATCGCGTTCCAGCTGGAGGAGAAGCTGCGCGGGCCGGATAGCGGGAAGGTGTTCGAAAAGGCTGCTTCGTACGGCCGGGTGCTGCCGGATCTCTGGATGGAGCACGCGACGGGGAAGCCGGTCGTGGCGGAGCCGATGCTGAACGCGACGGAGGCGGCGCTGCGGGCGCTCGGGGGCTGAGCGGCGGTGGGCGCGACTGCGGGCCTCCCCTTGCGCATGTTACAAGCTCGCCGGATGCCGGCCGTGGACCGACCCGCCCTCAGGCACGCGCTGCTTTATGCGCCCGCCGCCGCCATCGCCGCCAGTGCGGTCGCGCGCGCGCTCGATGAGTGGAACGACTTCCGCGGATACCAGATCGCGGGGGAAGCGCTGCGCGCGAGCACCTACACCGACCACGTCTCCAATACCTGGCCCCCCTTCTTCTCGCTCTTCGCCGCGGGCCTGGTAGAGCTGACGCGACTGCCTTTGCCGGTGGCGCGTTTTCTCTGGGCGGCGTTCAATGCGGCCATCTTCGCCCGGGCCTGCGTCCGCTATTGGCGCGCGGTGGGCGGCAACGAAGCGCCCTGGTGGGTCTCTCCGGTGGCGGCGCTGGCCACGGCGCCGTTTCTCGCCCTCCATCTCGTGACCCACCAGGTCTATGCGCTCATCTTCGCCATGAGCATCGAGGCGTTCCTTTGCGCGGAAAAAGGCCAGGAGGTGCGCGGCGGCGTCTGGCTCGGGATCGCTGGAGCGATGAAGGTCACGCCCGCGCTCCTGTTGCCGTACTTCCTGCTGCAGAGACGCTGGAAGCTGGCCACCACCTCGCTCGCGCTGGCATTGGCCTGCTCGCTCTCGCTGGTTCCCTTCCTGGGGCTGCAAGGCACGGTAGACGCGCACCGGAGCTGGATCGACCGCGCCGTCAGGCTGCGCGGCACGCACGGCGTCCGCAACCAGTCGATCCAGGCGCTGGTCGAGCGGCTCAGCACCGGCGAGGCGAAACGCGAGCAGGCCGGCATCGACCCCATCGTGCCGCTGGACGGCGCCACTGCCGACCGCGTCGGCAAGCTGCTTTCGTGGGGACTGATCCTCTGCGCTGCCTTCGCGCTGCGCCGCGTGCCTCCAGTGCAGGCCGCCGCTCCGCTCCTGGCGGTGTCGGTGCTCGCGGTGCCCTACTGCTGGCGTACGCAGCTCATCGCGTTTTTCCCGCTCCTGCTGCTCTCGCTCTGGAAACTCGCACGCAGGCCCGGAGTGCTGGACCTGGTCCTCTGTCTGCCCTTCTTTCTCTGCATGGTGGAGCGCGAGCCGGGACTCATTGGCCTGCGCGGCTTCGAGCTTCTCGAAGGCGCAGGGCTCACCTGCGCGCTCTCGCTGCTCCTGGTGCTGAACGCGCTGCGCCTGGGTGGCACCCTGCACGCTGGAAGCACGCTCCCTCCGGACGCCTTCAGGCTGAAAGCGCGGGAGACGCGCTGATGGCCGCAATGCGACGGACCGTCCCTGCCTACCCGAAGGACCAGCGCTCCACGACCGCTCCGTCCTCGATCTGCGCGACGCAGATCACATCCCGCGTCATTCCCCTTGCCGACGGCGTCGCCGCGTGCCGCCGCTCGCACCAGACGGCGTGCGTAGCGTTGGAGCGCACCCACAGCACCTCGACGCGCCGCTCGACGTCCGTAGGCCCGACCTGCGCGCGGAGCAAAAGCTCCCGCTCGCGCACCATTCCCGCCACCAGGGGCAGATGCGCCGGATCGGCTTCGCGCACGTCCGCGGCCGCGAGCGGGTCCGGGGGAGGAGCTTCCGCCGCGGCCTCGGGCTCCGGCGGCGCGACCGCAACCAGGTTCGGCCGCAGGGACGCCGCTGCCCGCGCCCGGGCGGCGCGCAGCTCCTCCGCGAATGTCCCCTCCAGCCGCTGCTCCTCGAGGTCGCGCTCGGTCCGGGCCGCTTTTATCGCCTTCCGGATCAGCCATGTGCAGAGGCCGAGGAAGACCAGGCCGGGCAGGCCGATGTCGAGGAAGCGGTCCAAACCAGGCATTCCTACTCTCCCGCCTGCTTCCGGCGGGACGACCCGATCTGCGTCCAGCGCGGCTCCTTGCCCGACGAGGCCGCGCCGAGCAACTCGGCGGTGAGCGGCCGGTGCTCCTTCACGTAGGCGACGATCTGGTCGCGTGTCGATACGCCGCCGCTCCGCCTCGGCACATCGGTCAGCATCGTCAACCCGTCGCCGCCGTCGGCGAGGAAGTCCGGCAACGAGACCGGGTACGTGCCCGTCACGCAAGAGGCCGCGCATGCCGCCATCGTGCAGCTCCTCGTCTCGCACAGCACCTGCCCGCTCGGATCGTCGACCATCCGCACGACGATGGCGCCCGCGGGTGCGCTCCTCGGATCTGCTCCCGCCCCGAACTTCTCCCAATCGATCACGTAGCGCAGCCCCGAGACGCGCATCGGCGCCTTTCCTACCCGCAGCACCCCCTCCAACGCATCGCGCACCGCCGCGGCGGGCAGCGAGACGACGACCTGCTCGTTGTCGAACGGGTACAGGTCGAAGATCATCGTCCCCTGGAAGGCGTCGCCGGCGTCCAGGACCAGGACCCCGCCGCCCTTCTCCCGGGAATCGGCGCGGATGGCATCGAGATACCCCGCGAACCAGTCCGCTCCGCCGATCTCGCTGCGCGTGCCGGCGGCGGCCCACTTCGGCGGCGGCGTCGGCAACAGCGCGCCGTGGGTGTCGTTGATGCCGACGACCGTCAGCTTCCGGGGTGGCGGCGCGCCCTGCCGCGCCGGCGACCCGGCACAGCCGAGCGCGAGAAACAACTGCAACCAGGATCGGCGCATGCCGGCACGAGGTACCAAACCGGCGGGGGTCTCCGTCAAGCGTGCATTCCGCAACAAGGTGGTGCGCGTCGCCCGATCGCGTATCCTTGACCCATGCGCGCCGGGGCTGCCGTGAGCCGGGCCGAGGACGTGCGCCTGGCGGCGCGCGACGCGGCCACGCGCGCGCTGGACGCGGCGGGGCTGGACCAGGCCGCCTGCCTCGTGGTCGCGGCGACGCCCGAGCATCTCGACGAATCCGTGGAGCTGTGCGAGGCGCTGCGCGACGCCGCCGGGCCGAATGCGCAGATCGTCGGCGGCGCCACCTCCGCCGCGCTGGTGCCCGGCGATGCGGAGACCGAGGAAGGCCCGGCACTGGGCGTGCTTGCGCTGGAGCAGCGCGGCGAGCTGTTCTCGTTCCGCAGCGACGCCCCGGACGAGCTGCGGGCGGCGGCCCAACGCGCCGGTCCCGGCGCGCTCGGGCTGGTGTTCGTGGACCCCTCGGCGCCACTGCAGCGCCTGCTCGGCGCGCTCGGCAAGCTGCGCATCGCCGGAGGCGGAGTGGCGGTCGAGGGCGGGCTCCTGCTCAACCACGATCTCGCCTACGCTCACGCCGTCGGCGCCTTCTTCCCCGCGCCTGCGCGGCTGGCGGTGGCGCAGTCGCACCAGGCGATCGGCGAGCCGATGCTGGTCACGCGCGCGGAGGGACGCTCCTTGCTGGAGCTGGATTCCCATCCCGCCATGGAGGCCCTCTCGGCCCTGTCCGAGCTGCCGGGCGTCGAAGGCGAGGCGCTCCAGTTCGTCGCGCTGGGGCTCTCGCCGCGACCCGGCGAAGCTTTCTCCACCTCGGACTTCGTCTCCATTCCGCTCCTGGGCGTGGACGAGGAGCGGGGATCCTTGGAGACCGGCGTCCCGATCCCCGAAGGTCACAGCGTCTCGTTCACGCTCCGCGACGGCATGGGCGCGCGCCGCACGCTGCAGCAGGCGCTGGAGAAGCTCGCGGCCCCGCCTCCCGCCTGGGGCGTGTACTTCGATTGCGCCAGCCGCGGCAGCACCCTGTACGGGGTTTCCGGCCTGGACCTGCGATTGATCGAACAATCGCTGGGCGCGTTTCCCCTCCTCTCGCTCCGCACCAGCTTCGAGCTGGGCCCCGCGGGCGACTCCACCGGCGTCCATCTCTTCACTGGAGTGCTGGCGGTGGGCGATCGATGAAGGCGGCGATCTGCTCGCTCGCCGCGAGCCTTGCTTGCGCGTCCGCGTCCGTCCGGGAGCCCACCTGCGCGGCGCCGGCGGGTCGGGTCGAGATCCAGCAGGTGCAGATCGGTTGGCAGCGCCAGGATCCGCCGCTGCAGCGCCCGGTCGTGGATCCCCGCGCCCCGACCCGCGACTCGCGGGAGGCGGAGGCGCTCGCCAAGGACCTACTGGCGCAATGCCGCAAGGGGGGTCCGATGGAGGTGCTGCAGGACCGCTACTCCGAGGTCCCGGGCGGCTCGGTCGTGGTCGGACCGCGCGCCAACGTGCCGTTCAAGTCCGCCGCCCTCTGTCTGCAAAAGAACGAGTGCGCGCTCGTCCGCAGCGACGTCGCCTTCCACGTCCTCAAGCGGATCGGCTGAATCCTTCCGGATCCAGGAAGGTCGAAAACTCGATTCCCACGCCGGGCGGATTGGCCCTCCGCCAGCAGACCTTGGCCTGCACGTGCAGCCCGCGCCCCTGCGGCAGATCGATGGACGCGAACAAATCCACAGTCTCCTTGGGCAGTTCCACGCAGAGAAAGGCGCCGCCGGGGGAGATGTTCTCGGTGGTGGCTTCCAGCTCCTGCCCGGCCACGAGCACGCGCGCCGGGAGCCGCACGTCTCGCCGCGTGAACTTCCGGCGCTGGCCGAAGTCGTCCGGATCCTGCCAATCCACAGGAACATCAGTAGCTCACGGCCGTCCGCCGTCCACTTTCCGCAAGCGTTCGCGTACGACGCGATGCGACACCTTGACGGAAGGCGGCGTCCGACCTACCCCTCGAATCATGGCTCAACAGGCTGCCGTGCCCGACCCGGGTCCCCGCAGGGTGGTCGAGCGCGGGCGGTATTACGAGGACTTCAATGTGGGAGACGTGTACCGCCACCACTGGGGGCGCACGCTCACCGACGGCGAGGCGCAGCTCTTCGCCACCGCGACGATGAACGCGGTCCCCCTTTACTTCAACAAGCTCCATGCGCAGGCGCTGGGCCACGAGGTGCCGCCGGTGCACCCTTTGCTGGTGATGAACGTGGTCTTCGGCATGACCGTCGAGGACCTCTCCGAGCAGGCCATCGCGCACCTCGGCTACTGGAACATGACGTTTCCGCGCTGGGTGTATCCGGGGGACACGCTGATCTCGAAAAGCGAGGTGCTCGACAAGCGCGAGAGCGGGAGCAAGCCGGACCGCGGCATCGTTCACGTGCGTACCACCGGGCTGAACCAGCGCGGCGAGGAGGTCTGCGTGTACGAGCGCAGGATCCTGGTCAAGAAGCGCGCGGCACACGGAGGCCGGTAGCCGATGCCGATTCCCAATCCCAACGGCGGCGCGCTGACCGAGGAGCACGTCCAGATCCGCGAGAGCGTGCGCGACTTCGCCGATCGCGAGGTGCTTCCCGTCGCCTCTGAGCTGGACAACAAGGCGGCGGAGATCCCCGCGCAGATCGTGAAGAAAATGGCCGAGCTGGGCTACTTCGGGCTGATCTTCTCTCCCGACTACGGCGGCAGCGGGCTGGATACGCTCTCGATGGCCATCGTGGCCGAGGAGCTGTCCAAGGCCTGGCTGTCGGTGGGCTCGGTGATGACGCGCATGATCATCACCGCGTCGCTGGTGCAGGCGAGCGGCACCGAGGAGCAGAAGCAGAAGTTCCTTCCTGGACTCTGCACCGGGGAGATCCTCGCCGCCGCGGCCTTCACCGAGCCGGACGCCGGCAGCGACTCCGCGGGGATCAAGTGCCGGGCGGTGAAGAAGGGCGACAAGTACCTGATCAGCGGCGAGAAGACCTGGTGCACCTGGGCGAACAAGGCGCATCTGTTGTGCACGACGGTGGTCACCAACCCGGAGGCCCCGCGCAAGCACGACCGCATCTCGATCCTGCTCATCCCCAAGACGCCGGGCGACGAGTTCCATCCGCCGCAGCTCGCGGGAAGCCCCATC
>Ga0137407_10003587_pt1 | contig 10339 bp, 5 predicted proteins | sample CZOMad2_2_16fung_FD_108410 | JGI IMG/M metagenome (GOLD analysis project Ga0137407, IMG submission 108410) | Vadose zone soil fungal communities from Angelo Coast Range Reserve, California, USA - CZOMad2_2_16fungal (Illumina Assembly) | ecosystem: Environmental > Terrestrial > Soil > Vadose zone...
GCGCTGCAATTCATCGCCTGTGTTGAGCCGCTCCAACCGGTTGCTGAGGTTCGTTCCGGAGATATTGCGCGCGGTTCGGGTAAGCGCATCGACGGGAGCAAGGGCCCTCCGGCTCAACCAATAACCAATTGCTGAAGCTGCCAGTAGTATGAGACCGGCAAAGATTAGTAGGTAACGTCTGAATAGATTTAGAGTTCTCAAGATGTCGCGTCCAGGAATGCCGGTTTGCACGACAAAGCGGCGGCCATGTACTTCGATGCTCTCGCTCAGAAAGCGAAACGATCGGTCGCCTAGCCTCCGGTCTTCGTAGAAGGGTTTTTGCAATTGGCCGGCGCTCAATCCGGGCAAATTGTGCTTCTCGAGGAAGGAGGAGCGGTAGATCCAATCGCCCTGTTCGTCCTGAATTTGCAGATAGTCACCCGAGTGTTCCAAGACATAAATTTCGGTGACTTCTTCTTGAAGTTTCGAAATAGAAGCGTCTTTTCGCTGAGCTTCGAGAAAGTGCTCCACATCATCGACTTGGCCTTCCAGGGTGTCGTCGGCAATATCGTAAAGGTTGTGACGCAGAATGAACCACATGCCCAGGCCAAACATGAACTGGGCAACCGCAAAGATAAGGAGGTAGGACAATGTGAGCCGCAGGCCGATGGAAAGTCTCTTTGTCATCGCGGCTCCAGGCGGATGACGTAGCCCACGCCACGCACCGTGTGAATCAGCCTCTGCTGTCCGTTGCCATCCACTTTGCTCCGCAGCAGACGCACAAATACATCCAGCGTGTTGTCCTCAATCTCCCGCTCGAAACCCCATACGGACTCGATTAATAGACGGCGCGGCACTACCTTGCCCGCCCGTCCCATGAGACGCTCCAATAAACTGTACTCCGTGCGGGTGAGCGCCAGCCTTACCCCTCCTCGTGACACTTCCCTGGTCGCGGGGTCGAGCGAAAGATCGTCCACCTTAAAGACGGTCGGCTGAGGCACGGGGGCCCGCCGCTTTACCGCTCGCAGGCGTGCCAGAAGTTCGTTGAACGAGAAGGGTTTGGTTAGATAGTCGTCGGCCCCCAGATCCAACCCGTGAACAATGTCTTGCACCGAGTCTTTCGCCGTCAACATGAGAATCGGCGTCGGAACCTTGTCCGCACGCAGTTTCTTGGCGAATTCATACCCGTCAAGCCTCGGCATCATAATGTCAAGAATGATCATGTCGAAGTCATAGCTTCTGGACAGTTCCAGGCCTTCGATTCCGTCCGCGGCGCAGACGACTGTATGGCCCTCCTCCTCCAGTCCCTTGCGGAGGAGTGAGGCCATTCGCTTTTCATCTTCGACGATCAGCAAATTCATCGACGTATGTGAAGAGTGCTAAAGACTCTCATCGGTGTTCACTACAGAAGTTATCCACAAATGATGAATATTGGATGAAGGCCTCGACGCGAAAGGCGTTTGAATCTGAAGAAATTTTAACTGTCATTTCACGCTCAGTTTACATGCCCTTTCTACACTTCCCAAAGCAACCCACGGGTCAAGCCTCGACGCTCCTCGGTTCTGTTCGCGCGATTTTTCTGCGCCGGGGAGAACATCGAGCTTCCCATCCCTGGCTTGACCGGGCTTATGCCTACATTGCGCAAGTCGATAAATAGAGGATTCTTTATGCAGCCAGAGTATTCGTCTCAACCGATAAGCCTCTCCGCTCCAATTCGATGGTTTGTTCTAGTCTCGATCATGACGGCGATTACTGCGGTATCGGCGATCGCGCAAATTGATCGGGCCGTGCTCGAAGGGACGATCCTCGACCCCTCGGGAGCCGCCATCGTTGGCGCCAACGTGAAAATCCTGGCCGTGAACACGGATATCACGCAGGAACAACTGACCAACTCCAGAGGCTACTATCGCTTTCCTGGTGTGGCCGTCGGTCGCTATACGGTGACGGCCACGAGTGCCGGATTCAAGACCAACGTGGTCGAAGAGGTAGTACTCAGGGTTGGGCAGACGCGCACGTTGGATATTGGTCTTGAAGTGGGCGTCGCCGCAGAAAAAGTCGAGGTAAAGGCTCCCTCAGGCCCATCGAACCGCAGTTCCGCCGAAGCCTCCACGGTCATTGACACGAGTCAGATCGCAAATCTCCCGAACAACGGGCGCGATTGGGCCAGTTTTACTCTGCTCGCGCCGTTCGCCCAGGATGACGGTGGCGGTGATCAGAGAACCATCCGCTTCGCGGGCCGGGCCCGTGACGACAACAATTTTCAGATTGACGGCGTCGACGCTGGCGGTATTCAAGAACAGGCGCAGAAATCGCAGACGCGCCTACAGATTTCCCAGGACGCCATCGACGAATATCGCGTCGGCAGCGCTTTGTACGATGCGGAATATGGCACCCAGGCCGGTGGCCAAATCGACGTTGTCACCAAGTCTGGCACTAATGAGTTGCATGGTTCGTTGTTCGGTTACCTGAGGAATTCCGTATTCGACGCGCGAAACTTCAATGACTTCGACATCAACGGAAATCCCGCCATCCCTGCCTTCCGCTACGGACAGTACGGAATGAGTCTGGGTGGACCCATTGTGAAGAACAAAGTGTTCTTCTTTTTGAACTATGAAGGTCTGCGGCAGTATGGTGGCGCCACGACCCGGGTGCTCGTGCCTTCACCGTCCATCCAGCAGACGACCCTGGCCACCTCCCCGCAGATGTGCTCCATCCTTCAAGCGTTCCCGTGGCGCGCTTCGACGGGTTCCATCGGTAGCTGCAGCCCCAAATTCGTTTTTCCTGATGGAGCCTTCGTCGACCAGAGCGGCAGCAGCCTGCCGGATTCCGATCAGTTTACTGCTCCTGCACCCACTACAGTCCATGAAGACACCTGGCTCGCTCGAATCGACTATCACATCAACGACAAGACCACGCTATACGGGCGGGCGCAGAGGGACATCAGTCTGGTCAGCGGAACCAACGGCGGCAGTCTGCCCTACGACCTGATTCAGACCATCAACCATCCAGCGAACTACTTCCTCGCCCTACAGCGGACCTTTTCTCCTCGCGTGCTTAACGAAGTCAAGACTTTCGTGAACCGCGCTCCGTTCATCAATCCGCAGGCAAGTCCGTTGGACTATGCAGTCCAGACGAACGAGTGGATTACGATCAACAATGACAACGCGGACCATGAGGTGGGTACGACTTACGGGGTGATCGACAACCTTACGTTCGTTCGCGGCCGCCATACATTCAAAACCGGGATGGAGATTCGGCGGGTTCGGCTGAATCAAGGTAAGACGGCCGACAGCACTCTGAATTTTGCGGACAATAGCGGAACTGCCAATACAGGTTTCGTCGACGCAACTTTGTACGGGATTTCCTTCACTGCTCCGTGGTGCTGCCATAAATTTCGGCGCACCTTTTACCTTCCCTATTTCCAGGATGAGTGGAAGGTCACTCCAAACTTGACGCTTAATTTGGGACTGCGTTGGGAGTATTATGGAGTCGCCAGCGAGGCCGACAATAGCACCACGGTTTTCGATCTCAACGAATTTCATGGGGTTTGCCTGGGATCGGGATCGGCCAACGGCCCGTTTCCCACGCCCATCAACTCGCAACCGTGTCCGAAAAATCCAGCGCTGTACAACCCCGACTATAAGAATTTTGATCCGCGTGTTGGCCTGGCATGGGCGCCGAGCGCACTCCACGGAAAGACCGTGGTTCGAGCAGGTTTTGGAATTTACCACGGTGCAGCGCAGAACGATGACCTCAACGCGGGCCTGGAGAGCGACCGGTTCACGGCGTTTGTCAACCTCGACCCAAGCGGCCCCGGCACGCCGCTCCTGCCGACTTATCAGCAAGCTGCCCCGGACCTGGGCGGCCTGGGGAGTGATGTGACCAATCTTCAGCAGCCTCGGGCCCTGCAGCGCCATGGGCGCCGAGACCTGTACGTCGAAACCTGGGGCCTTACGGTTGATCACGAGCTACCCGCCAACTTTCTGGCATCGGCGCAGTATCTTGGATCGCGCGGTGTGAGATTGTTTTCCCGCGGCGGAGTAAACTTTTGCATCACCAAGCCGGACATCAACGGCAATTGCACTCGTACACTGGACCCGTTCTATCCTGGCGGCGATCCCTACGGCTCGGTAGATCTTAAATCCGATATCGGGGCCAGCACCTATCATGCGCTGCTTCTAAGCTTGGAGCGGCGTCTTACCAACGGTCTGTCATTCCAGACTCATTACACCTGGTCCCATTCCATCAACGACGGATCGGTGGGCGGCGGAGAATCCAACGGACCAGAGAACGTGAATTGCCTGGCCTGTGACAAGGGACCCAGCGTGTTCGATATTCGCAAAAGTTTTACGGCGAATGCAGTTTACGATTTGCCATTCGGACCTGGTAAACGCTACCTGAGCGAGGGAGGAGTGTTAGGCAAGATCGTGGGTGGTTGGAGCTTCAGCAGCATCGGCGTTTGGCACACAGGTCATCCTCTGACCGTCACCATGAACATCTCTCCGACGCAACTCCCGGACGGTAACGACCAAACTACGCAGCGGCCCGACCTTGTTCCCGGAGTTCCCTTGCTGCTGCCCGGAGGATCGCAGAATCACACGATCGCGATCAATCCTGCCGCATTTGCACCGCCGCCGCTCGATCCGGCCGGTGCCTCTTATGGGCTGGTAAGTCGATTTGGCGATGCTCCAAATGGTCTGATCCGCGCCCTGAACGCCTGGCAGATTGATATCGCGTTCATGAAGGAAATAAAATTGACAGAGCGAGTTTCGACACAGTTCGGTGTGCAGGTATTCAATATTTTCAACCACGTCCAGTTGGGAGACCCGAGCGGCGACAACCTGGCTTTTAACTATTCCCAGGCAACAGACGGCCAGGGGAACCCAATCCCGAACCAGTACACGCTCGTGCCCTCGGGGAACCTTGGTCAGATCACCTCAACCAATAATTTCAACAACAACAATGACAACGCCTCTTCCCCAAACACAGGCACGGGTCTGCCCCGGCAAATTCAATTTATGCTGCGCTTCCAGTTCTAGTGGGCATGAAAAAGTGTAAAGAAACTCACATCGAATGCCGGCCCTGTAACTCCGCGACGAACGTTCAGGGGAATTTCAGGTTCGCGGGTTAAAGTGCTGACTGAGAATCAATGTTGAATATTGCTAGAAGTCCGTTTCAGGCACTGATGTTTCTGTTGCCTGTCATTGCAAATGTCACTGCTTCAGTCGCTCAAACTGACAGCTCCACTACGCGGCCTTCAACTATTATTGCAGCAGCTACTACTCAGGCCTCCGATCCCGTAATGATTGGGGCAGGCGACATCGCCAGCTGCGACGACCTGGCTGGCGCGTATGCTACCGCCAAATTGATCGAGAAAATACCTGGCACGGTCTTCGCAGCTGGCGACTTAGCCTATCCCAACGGATCGGATGAGGACTTTGCCAAGTGCTACCAACCCACATGGGGCCGTTTCAAAGACCGCACCCGCCCCGCTCCCGGAAATCATGAGTACCACAGCGATGGCGCATCGGGATACAACCGTTACTTTGGAGCGGCGGCAGGAGATCCGACCAAGGGCTATTACAGCTACGATCTCGGGGCCTGGCATATCCTGGCTCTGAACAGCGAGTGCAATGCGGTCGGCGGTTGCGATGCAGCATCTCCCCAGGGGACATGGCTGGCACAGGATTTAGCTCAGCACCCTGCCGGCTGTACCCTCGCATATTTTCACAAGCCCTTGTTCAGTTCCGGCGGTTCTCACGGGAACAATTCCCTCATGAAACCCTTGTGGGACGCCCTCTATCACGCGGGGGCAGATGTAGTCATCAACGGACACGATCATAACTACGAGCGCTTTGCGCCACAGGATCCTGACGGGAAGGTGGACCCGGAGCACGGCATTCGCGAGTTCGTAGTTGGCAGCGGCGGGAAAGGCACTCACCGGGCCCTTGGACAGACCAAGCCCAACAGTGAAGTACGAAATGGCGACACGTTTGGAGTGCTGAAGCTCACTCTTCATGCCAAGAGCTACGACTGGGAGTTCCTTCCGGAAGCAGGGAAAACATTCACGGATTCTGGCACCGGGACCTGCCACTAAGGGCTGAATACCAGGCTTCTGTCTTGCCTGGCTTGGTTGATGGCGTTTTCTACATCGGCCTTTGCTGATGGAAGCTATCACATCATCAAGAAAATTCCCGTGCCCGGACAAGGTGGTTGGGACTACCTGATCGTTGATGAAGCAGCTCGTCGGCTCTATGTCTCGCACGCAACCCAAGTCGAAGTGCTAGACGTCGACTCGGGCGCTATTGTCGCCAAAATTCTTAACACGCTCGGCGTCCACGGAATTGCTATTGCGCCCGGGCTGGGCCGAGGCTTCGTCAGCGACGGCCAGACGTCCACAGTGACAGTTTTCGACTTGAGACGCTCAAGACCATTGGCGAAGTACCAACAGGCAAGAAGCCTGACGGAATCATCTATGACCCTGCTACGTCCCAGGTCTTTGCCTTCAAGGGCGGGAGCAACAGCGCAACCGTAATTTCCGCCGCGGACGGGAAGGTTGCTGGCACGGTTGACCTCGGCGGCGGCCCAGAGTTCGCGGCAGCGGACGGCAAAGGATACGTTTTTGACAACTTGGAAGATGAAAGCCAAATGGTCAAGATCAACTCCCGGAAGCTGGCAGTCGAGCAGTATTGGCCGGTGGCTCCCTGCCAGTCGCCTTCCAGCATGGCGATGGACCTCCCCAACCGGCGCATCTTTATCGGTTGCCGGAGCAAAGTCATGGCTGTGGTCGATGCGGACTCGGGAAAGGTAGTCACCACGGTCCCCGATCGGCAATCATGTGGATGCGACCGCGTTCGACGCTGACTCGCGCCTCATCTTCAATTCAAACGGTGAAGGCACGATCACCGTGGTCCATCAGGAGACGCCGGACAAGTATTCCGTCGTGGAAACCGTGAAGACCGTTCCTAGGGCAAAGACCATGCGCTCGATCGCAAAACCCATCAACTTTTCCTCTCCACTGCTGAGGGAGGCCAGTTCGAAATACTGGTACCTACCTGAACAAATTTCAACATAGCGGAAGCGATTTCATCTATTATCTTGCGATACCATAAGCGTCGAAAAACGGGTTTGCACGGAGAGGCTCGATGGCTTGGTTCGGCAGCGGTCTTAATCGAAGTCGTTTTCTTCTTGGAACGTCTCTTCTGTCAGGTTGGATTCTTTGGGCTGGAGTTCCCGCCCTTTCGCAACAGACGGCCGCAGACCCGAAAGCGGACAAGGCGACAGCATCGAAGCCGGTGGTGGTGGAAGGGATTCCAGTCACCGACTCGCTCACGATTCAAAAGTGCAGCGTTTGCCACTCCCGGGACGAGAAGGGAAATCTGACACGCATTTCATGGATTCGCACCACGCCCGAGGGCTGGGAGGAGGCGATCAAGCGAATGGTTCGCCTGCGCGGCGTCAGCATGGAGCCAGACGAGGCGAGGAAGATTCTCTTCTATCTCAGCAACCAGCACGGCCTGGCGCCGGAGGAAGCGAGCCCGGTGCAATATATGGCCGAGCAGCGGATGGTTGACGAGAAGGTGCCCAACGATACTATCGTGCACACCTGCAAATCTTGTCACGCGCTGGGAAAGCCTTTGTCATGGCGGCGCAGCCCGGATGAATGGAAGATACTGACGGATCTGCATATCGCCTTGTATCCCGACGTGATGTATCAGGCGTTTGAAAGGCCCGCGACGGCTGCCAGTTGGTTCGTGGTTCCCATCTCGGACGCCTCGCCAGAAGATAAGCGTTCACCGGTGGATGTAGCGGTTGAATACTTTTCAAAGAATGCTCCCCTACACACTCCCGAATGGGAAAAATGGCGTGCCGCCATGCAGGCCCCCAAACTCGCGGGACGATGGCTGGTCTCCGGGCGCGATCCTGGCAAGGGCAATTTCTTCGGAGAAATGGTGATCGAGGGCACCGACACCCCGGAACGATTCTCCACCCGGACGACACTCACTTTCGTGCCGGGCAACCAGGTGGTGAACGCGAAGGGGAGCGCGATCATTTACACCGGTTACGCCTGGCGGGGAAGGTCAAAAAGTGAGGATGCCGGCGCCGGTCCCGATGCGCCCGCAAACCGGCGTGAAGTGATGATGGTGTCGCGCGATCGGTCGCGGATAAACGGCCGCTGGTTTTGGGGCGCCTACAGTGAGTTCGGCATGAATGTGACCCTGCGCCGCGCAACCGACAGCCCGGTGGTGCTGGCCACGGATACGCAATTGCTCGCAGCGGGCAGTCCGAACAATCAACTCCAAATCTACGGGGACAATCTCCCGCAGGACATCGCCGCCGCCGATGTCGACCTTGGCCCCGGCCTCAGCGTAACCAAGATCGTCAGCAAGGAAGCCGGCCGAATTGTGGTTGTGGCAGACGTCGCCAAAGAGGCGCTGCCTGGCGCGCGTGATGTGGCGGTCAAGAACTATGTGTTGCCCGCTGGCTTGTCCGTGTACGACCACATTGACTATCTGAAAGTCTTGCCGGAGACCCCGTTAGCTCGTTTGGGCGGCGGCGCCGCCGCCCACGTCAAGGGCTATGTGCAATTTGAAGCCATGGCCTACAGCAATGGAGCGGATGGCGTGCCTGGGACCGAGGACGACATTGAGCTGGGCTTCGTTCCCGCCGAGTGGAAGTTGGAGGAATTCGTGGCGAGTTACGGAGATGACGATGTCAACTTTGTGGGCACGATCGACCCAAAGTCCGGCCTGTTCACGCCCGCTCTGGAAGGTCCCAGCCCTAAGAGGCAGTTTTCCCGCAACAACTACGGCGACGTTTGGGCCCAGGCCACTTATAAACCGGCAGGCGCCGCGAAGCCCGCTACGGGCCGAAGCTACCTGGTCGTGACCGTGCCCAACTACATGCAATGGGACCAACCGGAAGTGGGTCAATGACGGCTTATTCGGCGGGGGAATTTCACAGGTTCAACAGTGGCGACGCGGAATTTCTTTATCTGGTTCCGAGCGGCGGCATTTTCGCCCTTGACAAACTCTCTTCAACCACGATCTCTAGGCTGAATGGGTCGCCAGTCGATCGTGACTCCCTGATAGCGGATATCGTGAGCGCGGGCCACGACCCGCACGATGTGGCAGAGTGCATTGACGAACTCGCGCAAGTGCGCGCCATCCGCGACGGCCAGGTATTTGCTCATGAGCCACAGCCTTTGCCTGATCATTTTCCCCTGCAAACCATGGTTCTGAACGTGACCAACCAGTGCAACCTTTCTTGCCAGTACTGTTACGAGTTTGGCGAAGACAAGATCGCGACCCCGCAGGGCAAGAAGAAATTCATGGACTGGGAAACGGCCAAAACATCGGTCGACTATCTATTGAAGGAATCCGAAGGCCGCCAGACGGTGCATATTACATTCTTCGGCGGCGAGACCTTGATGAATTTCCCGCTGCTCGAGCAAGTCATGGGCTATTCCCGCCAGCGCGCCGCGGAAAAAGGGGTGGCCATCGATTTCAGCCTGACCACGAACGCCACTCTGCTCACTCCCGCGATCATCGCATTTTTGTCCGAGAACCAGGTCGGGGTTACGGTCAGCATCGACGGTCCGAAAGAAATGAACGATCAGTTCCGCGTCTTTAAGAATGGCCGCGGCAGTTACGATATCATCGAGCCAAAAATCAGAGAATTGCTTGCCAGCCATCGCACGCGGCCGATTGCCGCGCGCGTGACCATGACGTCCCAGGCCATGGACGTGCTCAAGACGTACCGTCATCTGAAGCATGATCTGGGTTTCCATGAGGTGGGTTTCGCGCCCGTCACCACTTCCCCGAACCGCCTGTACTCGATCAACGAGAAGGGCCTGGATAGCGTTCTTGGCCAATTCACCGTCCTGGCGGATGAATATCTGGAGCACGCCCTGCGGGGGGAGCATCACGGATTCTCGAACGTGAGCGATACGCTCGCGGAGCTGCATCAGGGGGTGAACAAATCTCATCCTTGTGGAGCGGGTCTTGGATTGGTGGGAGTGGGGCCATCCGGCGACATCTCTCCCTGCCACCGGTTTGTGGACTCAGATACTCATGTGCTGGGCCATGTGTCCACCGGCATAGATAAGGATAAGCAATCCGATTTCCTGACCCGCGGACACATTGCATCGAAGACCGACTGTCATACCTGCTGGGCGCGGCCGTTGTGCGCCGGTGGCTGTCATCATGAGGCCTACGTCCGCTACGGCGACACTGGCCATCCCAACCTGCACTACTGCGACTGGATTCGAGGCTGGACCGATACCTGCCTGCAGATCTACGGAACCATCGCGGATCGAAATCCACGATTTTTACGGATGTTTGAGCAAAGGAGGGCTGCA
>Ga0137407_10003589_pt1 | contig 10338 bp, 8 predicted proteins | sample CZOMad2_2_16fung_FD_108410 | JGI IMG/M metagenome (GOLD analysis project Ga0137407, IMG submission 108410) | Vadose zone soil fungal communities from Angelo Coast Range Reserve, California, USA - CZOMad2_2_16fungal (Illumina Assembly) | ecosystem: Environmental > Terrestrial > Soil > Vadose zone...
CGCTCGCTCCGGTGCTCGAGCTGAGTCCCGATCTGCAAGGCGCCCTGGCTCGCCTGGCCGGAAAGCTCAAGTGATCCTCCGCCGCCCTCCCGACGCGTTCTGTCTGTACGTGCTCGCGCACGGCGCAGGCGCCGGCATGCGGCATCCGTTTCTCGAGGCATTGGCCGAAGCCTTGGCCGGTCAACGCGTGGCGACGCTGCGGTACGAGTTTCCATACATGGAGCAAGGGAAACGGCGCATCGATCCTCCGCCCGTGTTGCACGCGCGCGTCCGCGAGGCGGTGCAGGCAGCTGCGGCGGAGGGGCTTCCGCTCTTCGCGGGCGGTGTCAAACCTCTCTGAGCGCGGCTTCCTGGGTGTTACAGGTTCCCGGGCCAGCGGGGATGCCCGGCCTGGGTGCCACAGCTCCGCCGGAACCAGCCTTCCTCTTCAGGCCGAAACGCGCGCTCCGTTGACCGCTGGGCGGTAGCTACCCCGGTCGGGTGGGGAGGTCCGAGCGAAGGCCCCAGTCCCCCGACGCGGCTACCGTTGGCTGCCGGGTTCCCAATCGTACCTCCAGGCCGCGTGCTTCTGGCCACAGCGCCGGCACTCGAATCGATGCTCGAAGACGCCGCGGGCGCAGTCCTGGCGGACGTAGTAGAGGGAGCTACGGAGGTTCGACACCCGTCGCTCTCCAGAGGCCAAACCCATAGAATGGGACCTCGTGTTCGTCCGCATGGCCGTAGCCGAAAACGTCAAACATGGTTTGTCCCTTGAGCTCTTGCGCGAGCGCCGTAAACAAGATCTTGTCCTGCTCGTTGCGCCACTCGACGAACCCCGTCGGTACTTCGCGTGTTGCGCGGAACCCCGCTGCAGGAAAACTAAGCGAGCCGTCCGTCTCGATCTTGAGGTATTGTTCGAACCGCGTAACTGAGAAAGTCTTTGGATGGGTTGCATCTGCGTAAAGCACGAGAGCGTGAGTGCAAGGCTCTTGCTTGGTGCATGCGGACTTGCCGGGCGCGTTGGGCTGAAGGTTGATAAAGACTCTGCCATCACTCGCAGTCCGACAAGTTGCTGCCTTGTCTGTCTTGTCTGGCCAAACCGGAGCTTGGACAGGCGCGACGTCGAATGCAGGAATTCTCGGGATGACCTTCCAAGGAGTAGTTTCGCTCGCCGTTGCTTCCCATCCCATGGAACGCCTACAGGCCACGGAGTAAGCGAAAACGAGGAATCGTAGCTGGACATTCATCGCGTCGATCGACCCGAAGTTGCGCAGCTCGATCGAACGCGCATTATTACCTCGACCCCTCGGATGGATTGCCAGACGAATTGGAAGGTCCGCTTGCGCTTGGGCGCGGTTCAGCCTTGCCACGTCCCGCTGTAGAGAAATGCCGAATATCCCCAGCGTAACCGCGGCGGCCAAGGATAGGACGGAGATGGCGACCGGGATGTAAGCTGTCCAGTGCTTCTTTTCTTCCGCGGTGGGTTGATTCAAAGGAAGTTTGTCCACCGTGAGTGGCGAGAGCGTATAGCAGATTGTCTCGCTTGCGCCAGAGGGGCTTCCCGGCCGTTCGATGGCGTTCGTGCGATCGGTTGCGGGGCGGACCATCTCCCGGAACCTCGGTGAGAGTCCGGCCGCCTTTTCCACCTGCGCGGCGAATGCGCTAGGGAAAGCCAACGCAACGATGTCGAGTTGACCCCAAAGACGGAAAAGCCACATGGCAGGCCCCTCCGCCGTGCGGAGCCGGCGATAGTGGAACCCGGGACCGAACAGCGTGAAAATGGGCGTGCTGGTGATGGCGTCGATCACCTCGGGACCGAAGGAATCAACGGTCAGAAGTGGGTCGACCACCCGGATGAGGTCATTGGGGATGATCGAGTACTCGACGCGGGTGTCCAGCGGCAACAGGGGACTGGCGTCCGGTGCGTCCGCTTCGGGTCCAGCGAGTTTCAATTTCACTTCAAGGTAGTGCAGGCCGCGAATGAACTTCTCAACCACGGCCCGCATCGCGGCCTTGTCCAGGCTCCGCGCAGGCGACGCCGGGCGATACGCCCCACCACCCTTCTGCACGTACACTAGGGGTGCGCCTGGATGGGACTGCACCCACTCCATAGTTCGCAGGATCTTCAGCTGCCTGCCCGTTCGATGTTTCGGGTCTTCATCGCCGCGCGCATGGTCGGGCTTCCACGACCGGAAGATGTTCTCCTGAACCCCCGCGATGTCGGGCAGGAGTGGACTGCAGATGAACAGCAGATCGAGCCCAATCGCATCCTCGGCTTCATGCAGGCGCTGGTTGCACGGCAGGCACGACGGCACCGTTCGCCGCTGGATCGTCGTAGGCGTGGTGGACGGGTACCACGCGAACGGGAATACATGGTCCCGCGTCGTCCCCGGCCGCTCCTGACAGTGAATGCAGATTTTCTTCGGCATTGGCGGCGATTGTAGCGCGGCCACCTGACACCCCGGCGCGGAAAAAGAGTGGCTCTATTTGTGCCCGGCTAGGTGTAGCAGGTCATCCACCGTCGAGCGCAGGCCCGACAGGACATTGTCAATGTCCTGCTTCGTCGCCTCGTAACGCCTGCTGTGAGCCGCGCGATCGCCAAGCTTCTTGATTGCAGGTAGCGTCTGCTTGGTCTCTCGCTGCAGCGGCCAGTACGTTTGACTCGAGATCGCTTTCACCAAGCCATTGAGCATCAGGTATGAGCCATCGCTGTCAGCAATCTCGGACTGCTTTTGATGCTCCTCGTAAACGTCGATGATCAGGTGTTCCACCAGCCTGCGGATCATCACGGATGCCGCCTCGAACCAGCGCTTCTCGTAGCAGCCGTTAGCCTGGAGCACCGTGCGCTGCAAGTATGATGGCGCCTTCGCAAAGATCGACGCCGCAAGCACCGGCTCGGAGCTCGGCTGAACGGGACCCGAGAGGTTTCCCATCCGGGGCAGCACCTCGGTCTCACAGATCAGACGCACTTGCTTGCGGGCCTCGTCGCGAGCGCGAGGATCGGTGCTCGTCGACTTCGCGGTCGCAAGATGCCGGCGAAGCGGTACCGGATCAAAACCCGCAATCGTCTCGATGACGGGCATGACCTGGTTCTCGACGCCGGCGAGCTTTACTACGGCGTCGTGGAACTTGTTCGCATAGAAGTTACTTCCTGCTAGCGACTGGCTCCCACGCGCAGCAGCGCGTGCGATTTCGTGCAGCTCGGCCGCACCCGCTGCGAGTGCGGCCGCCAGCTGCCTCGCGCGGGCTTCCTCCATCAGGGCGCGAAGTACACCCACTGATTCAGGGCGGGATCCTTCTCGCGCTTCAGCACGCCTTGCTTCGTGAGACTCAGGAGAGAGGGACTGAGCTCGCTGGTCTTGAATGTGTGGCCCTTGGCAGCTAGCGCGTCGCGAATCTCAGCACTCGTCCGCTTGCTGCCGAAGAACGCCTCGTCCTTCAGCTGCGTTAGCACCGCCGCTTGTCCTCCGGCTCCGGATCGACGTCCTGAGCGACCGCCGTCATCCACGCCAGCATCCGCTTCAGCCACGACAGCACCGTCGGCAGCACCGTCGATGATGGCGGAGTCGACACCGTTACCGCCCGAGGCACGTCGCCGACGACTGCGACGCCGACCACCGGCGGGGGCGATGACCACGGTCGTCGGCGCTGGCTTCGAAGGCGCCGTCAGCATCTTCTGAGCCGAGGCGAGTGAGTTCAGCGCTCCGGCGATCTCGCCGTGCATTCGCTCGGCACTCTGGATGTCGCCCTCGAACGTGACCTCCAGGTCCTTGAGCGAGATCTTGAACTTGACACTCTTGCTAGGAGACATACGGGCTACTCCACCGATAGGGGAATCGGCTGATCTTGCACGGCGCCTGCCCGCCGTCAAGCGAGATCTACCATTAGAGGTGGGAAACGGGGCGATGGGACCCAACATCTAGTGGCTCAACGGCCGTTCAGGTCCCTGAATTATTGTAGCGTGTCCCCCTGACATTGCAGCCCCGACAAGCTGATCGGAAGGACCGTCCGGCGAGGTAGAACCGCAAGAGTTTCCTCGGAGTGACGGCCCATGGCTGCCATCACTTCCAGTCGAACGTCATACCCCGACCGTCGTCATCTTCGTCGCTGCTGGCGCTGGTGACGCCGCTTCGGGCAAACGCGGCCAGCCTCGCGGCCGCGTCCATGTCCTTGTTGATCGCCTTGACGTCGCAGGCCCAGGCGAGCGAGGCGCTCGGCGGAGCTCGCGGGCTGGCGTTCGTCGGGTTTCCGCTGCATCCCGCCGGCCAGCCTGGGATCCAGCGGGCGGTACACCTGAGCGAAGTGCGGTTGCCGATGCTCTTCCTCCAGGGCACCCGCGACGAGCTGGCCGATCTCGCGCTGCTGCGGCCGATCATTGGCGCCCTGCCGCAGGCGACGCTGCACGTGGTGGAGGACGCCGACCACTCCTTCCACGTGCGCAAGAAGAGCGGGCGGAACGATTCCGAGGTGCTGGACGAGCTGGCGCGGACCTTCGCCGGGTGGGCTCAGCGGACGATCAGCGATTCGTCGAGCCGATCGAGCAGGTCCGCCGGATCCCGATAGATGGCGATGCATCCCGCCTTCCGGTCCCCGCCCTTGCCTGGCATGTCGGTGGGGAACCTTGCCCACCTTCAACTTGGCTTCGCTCCCACGGCCACGAAGAGGCCTCCCTCGCCGCCCAAGCTGCGCATCCACGCGAGCTGCGCCACCGCGCGCTCGACCGCCCAGTCGTCTTCCTGCGCGAAGAGCTCGTTCGCCGCTCCGCCGAAGAGCGTGCTGGGGAACGCCCGCAGGTAGATGAACCCGCTCGCGCGGAACCAGGAGCGCACCTCGCCCAGCGTGTGCCGGTGCTCCTCGACGTGCTGGTACTGGTCGCGCAGCCAGGCCCGTCGCCGCGCGGGCTCGCCCTGGCGCTCGGCGAGCACCGGATCGCCGGGGACCCAACGGTAGTCCGTGAGTCGCGCGATCAGGCGGCGCGCGCGCAGGGGTAGCCGGGCGACCGCGTTGTAGACGCCGACGACCAGCACGCCACCCGGTCGAACGAGCCCGGCAACCGCGGCGAACGACGCGCGGGGGTCGGGTGTGTGGTGGAGAACGCCGGTGCAGATCACGGCGTCGAACGCTTCCCGCCGCAGTCCGGGAGCGTGGAGGTCGGTCTCCACGAAGCGCACGCCTTCCACGCCCAGACGCTCCGCAGCGGACTGCGCGAGCTCCAGCGACGCGCGGGTCAGATCCGCGCCCACCACGATGCGGTCCGCGCTGGCGAGGAACAGGCTGAGCTGGCCGGTGCCGCAGCCCATCTCCAACACCGAAGCGTCGCCGGGGAGCCCGGCGTCCAGGCTGCGCGCGAAAGCGCTGCGCGAGGCGCGCTCCCGCAGGGCGGACAGGCTGTCCCGCGCCGGATACCCAGGGAAAGGAGCTTGGGCATAGAAGCCGCGGACGCGATCGGTGCGCTCGTCCGCCGGGATGCGCAACGCGGGAATTCCGCGCGGCGCGTCGTACTGCGCCCGGCACGCGCTGCAGCTCAGCGCCACCAGAGGGCCGGCGCAGCGCGGGCAAGCGAGAAGCGCGTCAGAAGATCGCATACAGAAACGGCGCCAGCGCCTCCACCCCGGCGCTCACGATCAGGACCAGTCCCGTCAGGCAGAGGAAGACGAGCAGCGGCACGAGCCACTTGCGCCCGGACTCGCTCCGCCATACACCGCGCGCGCCATCGGAGATGGTCGGCACCGCGCTCGCGAGCATGAGCAGCGTCCGGGCCACCCTCCCACGCCGGCGGATCACGCGACCTCCGGCAGCGCCTGCGCGCATTGGTCCTTCGCCACCAGCGAGTCCCCCGCCACCAGAAGATCGATTCCGCTGCGGCGGAACGTGGAGTATCCCTCGATGGCCTGGTTGACGATGGGCTCGCCCGCCAGGTTGAAGCTGGTGTTGAGCAGGACGGGGATTCCCGTGCGCGCTCCATACGCTTCCAGCAGCGCGTGGAACGCCGGCGCCATCGCCCGCTCGACGGTCTGCACCCGGGCAGTCCCGTCGACGTGCGTGACGGCGGCGAGCTTGTCGCGCCATTCGGGACGGACCGGGAAGACGCCGGACATGAACCGCGCGAGCCGCGCCCCGCCAGGCGGCAGCTCGAAATACCGATCCGCGTGCTCCAGCGGGACCGCCGGCGCGAAAGGCCGGAACTCCTCGCGGTACTTGATGCTGCGGTTGAGACGATCGCGCGTCCCGCGTGGGTGCGGCGCGGCGAGGATGCTCCGGTTGCCCAGCGCGCGCGGTCCCAGCTCGCAGGCGCCCTGCATCCAGCCCACGATGCGCCCCCGGGCGAGCTCGTCCGCGACACGCCGGACGAGCTCCGCCTCGGGCAACCGCATCGGCTGGAAGCCGTCCTCGCCGGCGACGCGGGAAAGCTCGCCGGCGTCGACGAGAGGGCCCCAATACGGATGGTCGGCCACCGGCCGGTGGGGTCGGGCGAAGTGGATCCGATCGGCGAAGAGCGCCGCTCCGAGAGCGCAACCGGCGTCTCCCGGCGCGGAAGGGACGTAGACGTTGCGGAAGCCGGACTCGCGCAGGATCCGCGCGTTCGCCACGCCGTTCAGCGCCACGCCGCCGCCGAGGCAGAGATCCTGCAGCCCGGTCTCTCGCTGGAGCCGGCGCGCCAGGTCGACCAGGATCTCCTCCAGCACGCTCTGCACGCTGGCGGCGACGTCCGCGTAGCGGCGTCCGTCCGCGGTTTGGAAGTCGATGGGGTCCCATGGCTCACGCGGCGGCCCCAGCTCCGCGACCAGCTTCGGCGAATAGCTGCGACGCGCGCTCTGATGAAAATCAAACCAGGAGAGATCGAGCGCGAGCCCGCCGTCCGGAGTCCGCCGCGCGATCCGCTTCAGGAGATCTTGGTAGGTGGGTTTCCCGTACGCGGCCAGGCCCATCACCTTGTACTCGCCTTCGTTCACGGGAAAGCCGAGATAGGCGGTGAAGGTGGAGTAGAGCATCCCCAGCGAATGCGGGAAGCGCAGCTCGCGCGAGAGCTCGATGCGGCTGCGGCCAGCCTCGTCCACCTCCCCGCGGCCGAGCGTGAGAGTGGCCCACTCGCCGACGCCGTCGGCGGTCAGGATGGCCGCGCTCCTGGTGGGCGCGGTGAAGAACGTGGCGGCCGCGTGCGACTGGTGATGCTCGCAGAAGAGGACGCGATCGGCCCGGACCCCGAGCTGGGAGCGGATGATTCCCTTCACCCACAGCTTGCCTCCCAGCGCGTTTTGCATCGCCCGGGGAAAGCTTCCCCAGGTCCGGGGAAATCCCCGCAGCGCCATGGTCAGGATGCGCTCGAACTTGAGCATCGGCTTTTCGTAGAACACCACCGCGTCGAGCTGGTCGGGCTCGAGGCGCGCCTGCTCCAGACACCACTCGATCGCCGAGATCGGAAACGCGGCGTCGTTCTTCCGCCGCGAGAGCCGCTCCTCCTGCACCGCGCACACCGGCTCTCCGTCGACCAGGAGCGCGGCGGCGGAATCGTGGTAGTGCGCGGAGATGCCGAGGACGCGCATCAGTACTGGCTCGTCATGGGCGTGGGATGGCGGGAGGCGGAAAGTCCCTCTGCTTCCTTCCGCGCGGCACGCCTCGCCAGGAGCGCGAACGCGGGCAGCAGGAGGAAATATTGGAGCGCCAGGAAGAGGTGTCCCAACACGGCTGCGAGGGCTGCCGCGGCGCGGAGGTAGGCGCTCCAGACCCTGCCGGCGCGCGCTTGCCAGAGGCGCAGGCCCTGCTTGCGCGGAGAGAGCCGGGCCAGCTGCCTGCGGGTGTACGTCATGTGGAACACCTCGTCTTCGAGGATGCGCTTGAACACAGCGCGGGTCTGTGGGTCCGCATCCAACACTTCCGCATAGACGGTGAACCGCCCTGCGGCCGCGTTCTCCGATAGATGCAGGAAGGCGAGAAGTGAATCATCGGCTTCCTGCTCTATCCGCAGATCGTCCAGACCGCGCTCGCCGGGAGCGAGCCAGTTGGCCTCGAATCGGCCGCCACTGCTCTGCGCGGCGAGAAGGTCACGTCCGCGGCTAGCGAACAGATCGGCGTGACGCTGCTCGTCTTCGGAGTGGCGAAAATAGAGGCGGCGCAAGAGCGGGTCGCGGGTCAGCTCGGCGGCGCGCGCCAGATCGCGCGCGCCGTCAGCCTCGGTCTCGGCGAAGCGGAGCAGCTTGCGCGCACGGCGGCCGGGATCCGCCCAGACCCAGCGGTGCAGCGGCTTCAGCAGCCGATCCAGCCTGGACGGCTCGACGCGCACGTGACGGACGCTAGCACAGTCCTGCTACCCTGCGGCCGGGAGTTGGCTCGCGCTCAAGCGGAGCACTTGAGGTGTAGCGGAGCCGGGGCTAGTACGTCAGCTCGCCCTGCGCTCGGACCGCCGTCATCGCGGCCAGGTTCACCACGTCCTGCACCGACGCGCCCTGCTGCAACACGTTCACGGGCTTCGCCATCCCCATCAGGACCGGACCGATCACCTCCGCTCCGCCCAGGCGCCAGAGCAGCTTGTAGCCGATGTTCCCGCTGTTCAGCTCGGGGAAGATGAGCACGTTGGCGTCGCCGCCGAGCAGCGCGAAGGGGAACTCGGCCTCGCGCACGCTGCGCACCACGGCCGGATCGACCTGCATCTCGCCCTCGACCTCGAGATCGGGCCGCCGGGCGCGCACCAGCTCGACCGCGCGGCGAACCTTGGCCGGCGAGCCACCGCGGTCGGTGCCGAAGTTCGAGTACGAGAGCATGGCGATGCGCGGGGTCAGCTCGAAGGCCCGCGCCAGCTCGGCCGTGGAGATCGCGATGTCCGCAAGCTCCTCCGCGGTGGGGTCCGCGTTCACGGTGCAGTCGGCGAAGAGCTTGAGCGACTCCTTGAACGCGACGATGTACGTGCCCGACGCGCGGCGGCCCTGTTGCGTGCGCACCACTTCGAGCGCGGGGCGGATGGCCTCCGGATACGTGCGGGTGAGCCCGGTGACGAGCCCGTCGACGAGACCTTCGCGTACCATCATGGCGGCGAACGTGTTGCGCTGGCGGATCCGGTAGAGCGCCTCGGCCCAGGAGATGCCGTGGCGCTGGCGCAAGGCATAGAACGCCTGCGCGAACGCAGCGGACTTGTCGCTGGTGAGCGGATCGACGATCTCCAGGTCGCAGATCGCGGTCAGCTGCGCTTCCTTCGCCTGCTCGAGGATTTCGTCGCGCCTTCCCAGGAGCACCGGCGTGCAGATGCGGTCCTCCACGAGCTGTTGGGCGGCCCGGAGGATGCGCGGATGGTTGCCTTCCGGGAAGGCGATCCGAGTCATGCGGCGCCGCGCGCGCGAGACCACCACGCTCATCACCTCGTACGTCCGGCCCTGGCGGCGGCGCAGCGTTTCCACGTATGTGCCGCGGTCGACGTTGATGCGCGCCACGCCGGAGTCCATCGCGGCCTGCGCGACGGCGGGAGCGACCGCGATCAACACGCGGGGGTCGAAAGGCTTGGGGATGATGTACTCGCGGCCAAAGGTGAAGACCTGCCCGCCGTACGCTGCGCTGACGCTCTCGGGAACGTCCTGCCGCGCCAGCTCCGCCAGCGCGCGCGAGGCGGCGAGCTTCATCTCGTCGTTGATCGCCTTCGCCCGCACGTCGAGCGCGCCCCGGAACAGGCCGGGAAATCCCAGCACGTTGTTCACCTGGTTGGGGTAGTCGCTGCGCCCGGTGGCCATGATCACGTCCGAGCGGACCGACTGCGCCTCCTCCGGGAGGATCTCCGGCACCGGGTTCGCGAGGGCGAACAGGATCGGATTGGGGGCCAGGCTGGCCACCATCTCCTTGGAGATCACCCCTTGCGCGGACAGGCCGACCACCACGTCCGCGCCCTTGATCACCTCCTGGAGAGAGCGCGGCTCCGCGCCCTGCGCGAACACCCCTTTCCACTCGTCCATGTCCTCGCGCCGCCCCCGGTAGACCAGACCGAACTTGTCGCACATGAAGATGTGCCCGCGGGGGACCCCCAGCTTCACGTACTGCTCGGCGCAGGCCACGGCGGCGGCGCCTGCTCCGACGAACACCACCTTCACGTCCTCGATGCGCTTTCCCGCCAGCTCCAGCGCGTTGATCAGCGCGGCTCCGGTGATGATGGCGGTGCCGTGCTGGTCGTCGTGGAACACCGGGATCTGCATCTCGGCGCGGAGCCGCCTCTCGATGACGAAGCACTCGGGGCTCTTCACGTCCTCGAGGTTGACGCCGCCGAAGGTCGGCTCCACCGCCTTGACCACCTTGCAGAACGTGTCGACGTCCTTGGCGTCGACCTCCAGGTCGAAGACGTCGATGTCGGCGAACTTCTTGAAGAGGACGCCCTTGCCCTCC
>Ga0137407_10003590_pt1 | contig 10337 bp, 6 predicted proteins | sample CZOMad2_2_16fung_FD_108410 | JGI IMG/M metagenome (GOLD analysis project Ga0137407, IMG submission 108410) | Vadose zone soil fungal communities from Angelo Coast Range Reserve, California, USA - CZOMad2_2_16fungal (Illumina Assembly) | ecosystem: Environmental > Terrestrial > Soil > Vadose zone...
CCGGAGACCAATCCGTCCTTCGAAGGGTTTCTCCAGCGCATTCATCCCGAGGATCGAAACGGGGTCATCGAAGCCCTCGACAAGGCAACCCGCGAAAAGACCGATTTCGAGATGGATCTCCGAGCCGTTCATCTGGACGGAACGATGAGATACCTTCGCGGCATCGGTCATCCCGTGTTCAATGCATCCGGCGACGTCGTCGAAACCGTCGGGACCGTCACCGACCTGACCGAACGCAGACAGCGGGACGATGAGCGCGAGCGACTCCTGGCAAGCGAACGGGCGGCCCTCGCCGAGGCCGTCGCTGCGCAGCAGCGGTTCCGCGATCTGGTCAACTCGGTCGAGGGGATCGTCTGGGAAGCGGATGTGCCGGGTTTCCAGTTTACGTTCGTCAGCAACATGGCCGAGCGCATCCTCGGGTACCCCGTGGAACGCTGGTTGACGGAGCCCACGTTCTGGAAGGATCACCTTCACCCCGACGATCGGGATTGGGCCCTGCAATCCTGCCAGGATGGAATCAGCTGCAAACGGGACCGCGATTTCGAATACCGCATGATCGCTGCCGACGGGAGGGTCGTCTGGCTGCGAGACCTGGTGACCGTGGTGGTGGAAGGGGATCGGGCCACGCGCGTTCGCGGGGTCATGGTCGACATCACCGAGCGCAAGCAGGCTGAGCAGGAGCGTCAGGCCCACCTCTGGTTCCTCGAGAGCATGGACAGGGTCAACCGGGCCATCCAGGGCACGAACGACCTTGAGCAGATGATGAGCGATGTGCTCGACGCAGTGCTTTCGATCTTCAAATGCGACCGCGCATGGTTGGTGTATCCCTGCGATCCGGAGGCTGCATCGTGGGGCGTGCCGATGGAGCACACGCGGCCGGAGTTCCCCGGCGCCTTCGCGCTGAGGAGCGGCGTTCCGATGGACCCGGACGTCGCCCGGTTGCTCCGGACCGTGAGGGCTTGCAGCGGGCCTGTCCGATTCGGGCCAGGCTCGGAGCATCCTCTGCCGGCAGAGGTGGCGAAGCGGTTCAGCGTCCAGTCCCAGATTTCGATGGCCGTCTACCCCAAGCTGGATCGAGCCTACATGTTCGGGCTGCACCAGTGCTCGTACCCGCGGCTCTGGACGCCGGAGGAGGAGCGGCTCTTCCAGGAGATCGGACGAAGGCTGGCCGACGCCCTCACCACCTTGTTCATGTTCCGCAACCTGCGAGACAGCGAAGCCAGGCTCGAAGAGGCCCAACGCATCGCGCATCTCGGTTACTGGGACCGCGACCTCGATACGGATCACATCACCTGGTCAGACGAAGCCTACCGCATCTTTGGGCTGCCGCCGCAGGAACACCCGATCACCCTCTCTCAGATGCAGGAACGAATCCACCCAGAAGATCGGGAGATGAGGGCCCGGGCATCGATGGAGGCGGTTCGTGGGGGCCCCCGATACGACCTGGACTACCGCGTGGTTCGCCCCAGCGGCGAGGTGCGCTTCGTCCACAGCCAGGGCAATCTGACCAGGGACGAGTCGGGCCGGCCCCGCCACATGTTCGGCACCGTCCAGGACATCACCGAGCGCAAGCTTACGCAGGAGTCGTTGCGCGAGGCGCAAGCGGAGCTCGCCCACCTGGCCCGGGTGGCGACGGTCGGTGAGCTGGCTGCGTCGCTCGCCCACGAGCTGAGCCAACCGCTGGCCGCCATCAGCACCAACGCCAGTGCCTGCTTGCGCTGGCTCGGCCATGACCGGCCCGATCTCGTGGAAGTGACCGAGGCCGTGCGGCGCATCATTCGCGATGGGAACAGGGCCGGCGAAGTGATCGTGCATACGCGCGCCCTGCTGAAGAAGTCTGGGGGGAAGCGTTCGCCGTTCGATCTGGCGGATGCTTTCCGCGAGATCCTGGCTCTCGTCTGGCCTGAGCTGTCCCGACATCGGATCGTGGTCCACCAGTTGCTCGACGAGGATCTCCCTCCGCTGCTAGGCGCCCGCGTCCAGCTCCAGCAGGTGGCCCTCAACCTGATCATGAACGCGATCGATGCGATGGCGGACGTGTCCGTCCGCAGCCGGGAGCTGGCGATCCGGGCGCAGCGACACGAGTGCAACGGCCGCGAGGGCGTGCTCGTCGCAGTGGAGGACACGGGCGTCGGCCTCGCACAGGAGACCCTGGAGAGGGTCTTCGATCCGTTCTACACCACCAAGGAGCACGGCCTCGGGATGGGGCTGTCGATCTGTCGCTCGATCATCGAGGCGCACGGCGGACGGCTCTGGGCCACCCCGAATGCCGGCCCCGGCGCCACCTTCGAATTCGTCATCCCGGCAAGTTTGGAATCATGAAGCCCTCGGCGAAGTCGCGCGAGTCCATCGAAACGTTCGGCGGCCTCGTGCGTCAAAGTTGGTCATGCTCAAGGGGATTGGTGTGTCGGCGGGGGTGGCGCAGGGTACGGCATACGTGGTGGCCGATGGCTTCCGATCCACGGTTCCGCAGCGAAGGGTCCGGGCGTCCGAGTTGGACGGCGAGCGCGCGCGCTTCGACGCGGCGGTCGCCCGGGCGGACGCAGAACTGCTCGCCTTGCAGGAGGAAGTGCGCGAGAACATCGGTCCGACCCAGGCGGACATCTTCGGCGCGCAGAGGCTGGCTCTAGGGGATCCTTTCTTGCGCGAGCAGGTGCTCCGCTCGGCGGCGGAGCAGCGAATCAACGTCGAAGCAGCGGTGTCGGAAGTCTTCGACGAGTACACCAGGAGCCTGGAGGTCGCGCGGGACGGCCATCTGCGCGCGAGGGCGGCGGACATCCACGACGTGCGAAAGCGGTTGCTCTCCGCGCTCGCGGAGCAAGAAGGTCTCGCCGGTCCGAAAATCCCCGAGGGCGCGATCGTGGTCTCCGAGGAGCTCTTGCCCTCGATGACCGCGCGACTGGAGCTCGACAACGTGCGGGCGTTCGTGACCGAGAGAGGCAACAGATTTTCCCACAGCTCGATCCTGGCGCGCTCGCTCGGAACGCCGGCGGTCGCCGGGGTGGCTTCCGCATCGAGGAAGATCAAGACGGGCGATCGGCTCATCGTCGATGGTGTGGCTGGGATCGTGTTCGTCAACCCGGAGACGTCGATCGAGCGCGAGTACGATCGCCTGGCGGCAGACCTGAGCTCCTCGAAGGAGGAGTTGCGCCACCTGGTCGATCTCTCTTCCGTCACGCTCGACGGCACGACGCTTCCGCTGCTGGCGAACGTGAACAAATTCTCCGATACCGAAGCTGCGTTGCTCTACAACGCCGACGGGATCGGCCTCTATCGGACGGAGTTCGCCTTCTCCATCCGGAGTGCGTTTCCGACCGAGGACGAGCAGTACGAGTTCCTCGAGCGCGCGGCGGAGCGGATGCATCCGCGAAAGCTCGTCCTCCGGCTGGTGGACCTGGGCGGCGACAAGACCCTTTCGTATTTCCCGCTTCCGCCCGCCCGCAATCCCTCCCTCGCGGAACGCGGCATCCGGCTCCTGCTCCGGCACCTCGACGTGCTGAAGACGCAGCTGCGCGCCTTCCTGCGGGTGAGCGCGCGCCATCCGGTGTCCATCCTGGTCCCTGTGGTGATCGGGGTCGAGGACGTCCGGCAGTTGCGCGAAGTGGTGCGGCAAGTGCAGAGCGAGCTCTCGGCGGAAGGAAAGCGCTTCAATCCCGCCATCCCGATCGGCGCCATGATCGAGGTGCCATCGGCGGCGCTGATGGTTCGGACGTTGGCGAAGGAGACCGACTTCCTCAGCCTCGGGACCAACGACCTCGTGCAGTACGTGCTGGCCGCCGACCGCGAGGACGAGACCACGGCGCCCTACTACCAGCCCTTGCACCCCGCGGTCCTTCGCCTCATCGACTCGGTAGTCGAGGGCGCAAGGAGCGCCGGCCGGGAGCTCTCGATCTGCGGTGAAATGGCCGGAGACCCGCTGCACACGTCGTTGCTCCTCGGGCTGGGACTGCGGGAGTTCAGCGTGGCCCCCCGCCAGATGCTCGAGGTGAAGGACGCCATCCGGCGAACGCACCTGGGCGAAGCGCGGAAGCTCGCGCGCATCGCTCTGGATCTGGGATCGGCCGCCGAAGTGGAAGCGCTCTTGAACGAGCACCGGCCGATGCGCAAGTACGATTCGACCGTGACCTCGCTGTCTCGAAGCTGAGCAACAAGTGTCGAGCGACATGACGTCTTTCGCTCGTAGGTGCCCGCGGCATGTGCGAGCAGGTTCCAGAGCAAAGCTGCAGGTGGTCCGGAAGTTGCTCTCCCGGCTCTGCGACGTGAACGCAACCCACGTCAAGGAGAGCAATGCACATGCTGACGAAGAATCGCAGAGGGCCCTGGCGAAAAGCCGTATTGATAGGCGCCTTGCTGGTGGCCCCCGCCCTGAGCGCGGAGAGCCGCTCACCCAAGTCCCAATCGAAGCAATGGCGGGTGGCAGGACAGAATCTGGACAACAGCCGGAGCCAGCCGAAAGAGCACTCGATCAACGCTGCAAACGTCAACGGCCTCAGGCAAGAGTGGGTGTTCACGACCGGTGGAGATGTCTCTGCGACTCCTACCGTGGATGGTGACGCAGTCTACTTCCCCGATTGGGGCGGCAATCTGTTCGCGGTCGAGAGGAAGAATGGCCGTCTGATCTGGTCTCATCAGATCTCCGAGTACAACGGCGTGGCCGGCTCCATCTCTCGCGTCAGTCCTGCCTTGGATGGCGACCAGGTCATCATTGGGGACATCCTCAGCTCCAATCAGATCCACGACGGCGCGAACGTGATCGCGGTCGATCGGAAATCAGGGAAGCGTCGGTGGATCACGCAGGTGGACAGTCATCCGTCAGCGATCATCACCGGATCTCCAGCCGTCTTCGATGGGGTCGTCTACCTGGGGGTAGCATTGATCATGACGACCGCGGGCGGCAGGGGGTTCGTAATGAGCTACCTACGCCCCTGACGGAGCGGCGGGTAGCGTGAACCGCATCGTGGCGCCCGGACCGTCGTTTGGCGTCGCCCAGATCCTCCCCCCGTGCATCTCGACGATCGAGCGGCTGACGGAGAGTCCCATGCCCAGGCCGGCGGGCTTGGTCGAGAAGAATGCCTCGAAGATCCGCTCCGTCTGCTCCCCGTCGATCCCGCGGCCGCAATCCCTGACCTCGACCAGCACTCCGCCCGAGGGCCCGGGCCGCGATCCCACGGTCAACTCGGCCGACCTTTCCGTCACCTCGGCCATGGCGTCTCGCGCGTTGAGGATCAGGTTGACGAGCACCTGCTGCAGCTGGACCCGATCGCCCAAGACGACCGGGAGATCGTCGTTCAGCTCGGTGCGGATGGCGACTCTTTGCCGTTCCAGCTCCGCGCGCGTGAACCCGAGCGCTTCACGGATGACGTCGTTGACGTCCAGCGCGTTCCGGTCGGTCGTGCCTCTCTTCACCAGGGCGCGAATGCGGGCGAGGACCTGGCCGGCGCGCTCTCCGTCCCTCACCACGCGCTGCGCCGCCCCCCGGGCTTCATCCAGGTCGGGCGGGTCGGCGGCGAGCCAGCGCCGGCACGCATTGCCGTTCATCACCACCGCCGCAAGCGGCTGGTTGACCTCGTGCGCGATCGAAGCAGTGATCTCTCCCAACATCGTCACGCGAGTGACCCGCGCGAGCTCCGCCTGCGCCTCGCGCAATGCTTCCCAGGCCTGCATGTGCTCGGTGAGATCGCGAGCGATGACCAGCGCCGCCTCCACCCGATCCGAGGCCGGCCGCAGGGGCGAATAGCTGACCGAGAGGTAACGCCGGCCGAGGCCCTTGGAGCTGACCCAGGAAGCATAGCTGAGCTCTTCTCCCGCGAAGCACCGGTCCAACGCCGGCTTGACCCGTTGCTCGAAGCCGTCCCTGTCCAGCAGCTCCGACAAGTGCATGCCGATCGCTTTCTCGGCAGGCGTTCCCCAGATCCGGCCTACCCCGTCGTTGGCACGCCGACACCGGTAATCCCTTCCGAAGATGCAGATGCCATCCGGTGAAGCCTCGAACACCTGGGTGGTCAGATATTGGGCCCGTTTACGCTCGGTGATGTCGGTGAGCGTCACGAGGACTTTGTCGAGACTAGCGGGCGGTGGTGGGAAGGTCATCGTGATCAGGACCGTGAGCTTCTCCCCCTTGAGGGTCCGGAGATCGCTCTCGGCCTCGAAGGACGTCCGGCCCTCGGCGATCGCGATCAGCTCGCCCTCAAAGACCTTCCGCGTCTCGGGTACGAATACCTTGTCCAGCGACACCAGGAGCTCATCCTTGCTGTCCGCCGCAAACAACTCGAGCGTGACGTCGTTGACGTCCACGATCTTCACCATCGAGATCGCCTGGTCCACGAATTCCGGGTGGGCGGCGACGTACTCGCGAAAATCCTCGACGCCGTCTGCCTTCAACTCGTCGATCGCCGCCTTGATCTGAGAGAAATCTTCTTGCCAGATGGACACGCTGACCATCTGGAAGATGTGTCGGTATCTCCTCTCGCTTTCGAGCAGCTCCTCTTCGGCCCGCTTGCGTTCGGTCACGTCCACGGCCGTGCCGACGAATTCAACGAGCTCGCCAGACGCGTTGAAGACAGGATGGCTCACCGAGTAGATGTACCGGAGGGTCTCCCCCGGGAGGACGGCTCGGAAACCCCATTCGCGTCCCGTTCTTTCCCGGATTGATCTCTCGAGGTCTTCGCGCGACCTGGCTCGGTCGTCGGGGTGAACGCGCTGGAAGAATTCTTCCAGCGGCGGAATACCCCCTGCGGGATCGAAGCCGAACAAGCGGAGCATTTCCTCGGATGAGTGGATCATCCTTCTGCTGGCGACGTTCAAGGCCCAGCTGCCCGTATGTGTCAGCCTCTGCGATTCAACGAGATAGGCCTCGCTCCGGCGCAAGGTCTCTTCGGCGCGTTTGCGCTCGGTGATGTCGTTGTTGGTCTCCAGCACCCCGGCCGGCCGCTCCTGCTGGTCGCGCTGCAAGGACCAGCGGCTCGCCACCACCACCTGCGTGCCGTCGCGTTTCGTATGGACGAGCTCCCCTTCCCATTGACCGGTCCGGTAGAGCTCGGATTCGATCTCCCTGAGTGGCGCGGGGAAGGCGGTCTGCGTGAGCTGATGGGAGACCTGTCCGACCGCCTCCGCCCTCGACCACCCGTACCGCTCCGCGGCGCCCCGGTTCCAGTAGGTGATGACGTCGTTCAGGTCGCGCACGAACACCGAGTCGTGCGTCAGATCGAGGAGGCTCGCCTGCTTGTAGGCCTCCGCCTCCACCCGCCGGCGCTCGAGGACCTCGGCCTGCAGCCTCTCGTTTGCCAGGGCGAGGTCACCGATCCTCGCCTTCAAATCGTCGTGCGCCTTTTGCAGCTCCGCTTTCGTGCGTCGCTGTCTCCCGGTGATCCAGGCGACGAGCAAAGCCGACAGCGCGAAGACGAGGAGGTACCAAGCGTCGTCGAGCGTGAGGGACCGGAAGCTCCGTTGCGGCCCCAAGATGAATTGATGCATGGATAGGAGCGAGAGGCCGACGGCGAATAGACCGGGGCCGAGGCCACCGTACCAGGCGCTCACGATGATCGCGGGAATGAACGGTGTCCCCCGAATCCCCGGGCGGTTCAGCGACAGCGTGACGAGCAACGCCAGAGCGACGCTCGCGATCGCTACGCCATACCTGAGAATCAACGAGACTGATCGGCCGGTTGCTCGAAAGCGACGCGAAATGGCTGCGCTCACGTGCGCAGCCCAGGAGGAGTGCCTGGAGGCTGGCGGCCCGCTCACGTCCGTCACCGGGCGCGAGCATAGCGGCTGGCCCCGCGCCATGCCACGCGGCGCGCGATTTGCACTCGTCGCCGGGATGACGACACGTCCGCCGTTGCCTCCGTTCACTCAGGAATCAGCCGCCCAGAAAGTACGATTGGCCGAAGATGGTTGGAATTCCCGCGATCCGGAGAAGGTCGCCCTGGCGTATACGCCGGACTCGCGCTGGAGGAACCGCTCGGAGTTCGTCAACGGAAGGCCGGAGATCGTCGCCTTCCTTGCGCGCAAGTGGAACAAGGAGCTGGACTACCGGCTGATCAAGGAGCTTTGGGCCTTCGGGGGACATCGGATTGCAGTCCGCTTCGCGTATGAGTGGCACGATGACTCTGGGAATTGGTACCGCTCGTACGGCAACGAGAACTGGGAGTTCGACGAGAATGGCCTGATGCGGTTGCGGCTGGCCTGCATCAATGATCTTCCCATCAGGGAATCGGACCGGAAGTATCGCTGGCCTGTGGGCCGACGTCCGGACAGCCATCCGGGATTGACCGACCTTGGTCTTTAGGCACCGCTCTTGCTAGGCCCACTTGCAACCGGGCGCACGAAAGCTGCGGTCCCTGGACTCAAGGAGCGTGCAATGAAATCGATCCGGATCCTCGCTGCCGCTGTACTGGCCGCCGCTGCCTGCTCGCACGCGCAGCCGCCTCCTACCGCCTCTGCAGAGCCGGTTGCGGAAGCAGCTCCGCCCTCTCCTGTGGCGCCGGTGGAACCCGCGCCTGCTCCGCGCGCCGTGGAGATCGTCGCAACCAGCGTCTACTTCGCCTTCGACAGCTCCGAGCTGAGCCCGGAAACGCGAGCGACGCTGCAGACCTTGTTCGATCAGGCGCGGCAGCGCCCGGACCAGGATCTCCGCATCGAGGGGAATTGCGACGAACGTGGCACGCGCGAGTACAACCTGGCGCTAGGGCAGAGGCGGGCCGACGCCGCGAAGAACTACCTTGTAGGCATCGGCCTGGATGCATCGCACATCACGGCGATCAGCAACGGCAAGGAACGGCCGCGCGCGCTCGGAGACGACGAGGCCGCCTGGAGCCAGAACCGTCGCGATGATCTGATGCCGGCAACCGGGGCCGTCAGCCAGATGTCCCGCTGAGTCACACTCGCCGTCCGTTCAGGGGTCGTGCCGGAGCGGCGCTGCCCAGAGATCCGACACCCCTGTCGGTGAAACGATCAAAAGAAGGCGCTCTCTTCGAATTTTGAAGCCGTCGTGTCCACCGGGTCTTTGGTCCGGATCCTGCTTCGCTGGAGCCGTGAAATGATGATCTCATCCAAGTACCTCGACGACTCCGTCGCGTCCGACCAAATGCTGGCTGATCGCGCCCGGAGAGGGAGCGGGGCGGCATTTGCGGCGCTGGTGGCGCGGCACCGCGAGGCGGTCTACGCGATCGCGAGGAACATGTGCGCGACCTCGGGTGAGGCTGAACAGGCGCTCCAGCAAGCTTTCCTTTCCGCCTGGCGCGAGCTCGGGTCCTTTCCATCGGGTGCGAAGTTCTCGACATGGTTGTATGGGATTGCGATGAAGACCGCACTGGAGCGCCGGCGGCGCGATGGCCGCAGGTCTTCCGGTTCGCTGGAGCCATTCCTGCCTGGTTTCGACCGCGCAGGCCGTCTCATCGCCAGCAAGGGCCGCCGGCCCGGGCTGGACGGCAGCTCTTCGGGACCGATTGAAATCACGGGGCTCCTCCGCGAGGCGCTCGAGTGCATCGACGATCAGACTCGCGGTGCGTTCGTCCTGCGCGACCTTCTTCTGCTGCCGGTCGACGAGGTGGCCGCCATCCTGCAAACCTCGCCGGAGGCGGTCCGTCGAGACGGACATCGGGCTCGCCTGATGCTCTCTGGATTCGTCAATCAGCTCTAACGCTTGGATCGACGCAGGGCAGCCTCAGTCTGGCGGGATGGGACCGTACTTCTTCAGCCGCTCGATGAGCGATCCGCGGCTCAGGCCCAGACGTCGCGCGGCCTCCGACTGATTTCCGCCGACCGCCGTCATCACCCGGCCGATCAGCGTGCGCTCCACCGCCTCGACCTGGTCGCGGAGGCTGAGCTTCCGATCGAGCGGTGCCGAGGCACCCCCTCCGGTTCGAGCAGTTTCCCGCGGGAGCCAGCTCTCGTCCGTCGAGAGCACCTCGGTGTCGGAGACAATCACCCATCGTTCGATCACGTTCTGTAGCTCGCGGATGTTCCCCGGCCAGGAGTACATGCGAAGCATCTCCAGGGTCTTCTCATCCACGGCGCGCACCTTCTTCCCCGCTCTACCCGCATGGAGGCGAATGAAGTGGTCGACCAGCGGGGGGATGTCCTCTCGTCGCTCCCGCAGGGGCGGAACCTCGATGGGAAATACGTTGAGCCGGTAGAACAAGTCGCTGCGAAAGGTGCCGGCGGCAATCGCAGCCTGCAAGTCACGATTGGTGGCCGCGATCACCCGCACGTCGACCCGGATCGGTTGATTCCCACCCACCCGCTCGAATTCGCGCTCTTGCAGCACCCGCAACAGGGCAATCTGGGTCTCCGCGGGAAGGTCGCCGACCTCGTCCAGGAAGATCGTTCCTCCTTCC
>Ga0137407_10003593_pt1 | contig 10335 bp, 7 predicted proteins | sample CZOMad2_2_16fung_FD_108410 | JGI IMG/M metagenome (GOLD analysis project Ga0137407, IMG submission 108410) | Vadose zone soil fungal communities from Angelo Coast Range Reserve, California, USA - CZOMad2_2_16fungal (Illumina Assembly) | ecosystem: Environmental > Terrestrial > Soil > Vadose zone...
ATCGACTTCTGACGCGTCCGGGTCGACTTTTCATCCGTCCGGGTCGACTTTCCATCCATGGAAAGTAACTTTCCACGTCTCCGGGAAGACTTTTCATGCGTGGTATTTTACTTTCCATGCATGCAGCTCGACTTTTCGGGCGTGGAAAGTGACTTTCCACGCTTCCGGGAAGACTTTCCACGGTTTTTGAAGCTCCCGGAGAGCTTCCGGACACGTCCGGAGGGTTTCGGGAAAGCGGCCGGAGGGGTTGGGGAACCTCCCGGAGGGGTCCTGGAAGCGTCCGGAGGGACTCGGGAAGCGCCCGGAGACCGTCCGGAAGCTCCCGGAGAGGCTCCAGCCGACTTTCCACGGGTGCCGCAAGACTTTCCAGGCATTCCGGAGGCTCCCGGAGAGGTTCTGGAAGGTCCCGGAGGCGGTCCGGAGGTTCCCGGAGAGGAGAGGAACGCCGGGGGACACCGGAGGGAAGCCGCCATTCTGGTTCACCGTCCCCCCAACCACCCCCTTGACATCCTGAACCACGTCCGTTAACTTAACGACGTTAAGTAACGGAGGGTCGTTCATGGGAACCAAGGAGAGACGCGAACGGGAGCGGGCGGAGGTCCGGGAGAAGATCCTGGAGGCGGCGCGGGAGCTCTTCGTCTCCGAGGGGTACGAGGCGGTCACCATGCGGAAGATCGCCCTACGGATCGAGTACGCCCCCACCGCCATCTACCTCCACTTCAAGGACAAGGAGACGGTCCTCCGCGAGCTGTGCGACGCCGACTTCTTCGCCCTCGCCCAGACCTTCACCAGGATCGCCCGCATCGAGGACCCCATCGAGCGGCTGCGGACGACCGCCCACGCCTACACCGAGTTCGGGCTCACCCACCCCAACCACTACCGGCTCATGTTCATGACCCCGCACCCGCCCATGGGTCCGGAGGAGAGCGCGGTCGAGAAGGGCAACCCCGAGGAGGACGCCTACGCGTTCCTGAAGGCCATCGTCGAGGAGGCCCTGGCCGCCGGCCGCTTTCGCCCGGAGCTCGACGACCCCGATCTCCTCGCCCAGACCCTGTGGGCCGGCCTCCACGGCGTCATCGCCCTGGAGATCGCCAAGGCCAACGACCCCTGGTGCGACTGGCGCTCGACGACCGCCCGCTCGGGGCTCATGGCCGACGTTCTGATCCGCGGCCTGGTCCGCACGGAGGAGTGACCGATGGTCGACCTGGCACGCAAGAACCTGCTCTACGACAAGCTGCGCTTCCTCATCACCGTCTCCGGGGTCGCCTTCGCCGTGACCCTCGTCTTCGTCCAGGTCGGCCTCTTTCTGGGCCTCATGGACAACGCCACGATCACCATCGAGCACCTGGACGCCGACCTCTGGGTGACCTCGAAGAACACCGCCAACGTCGACTTCGCCCAGACCTTCCCCGAGACCTACGTCGAGCGCCTGCGCTCGGTCCCCGGGGTCCTCCGGGCGGACAACTTGATCGTCTGGTTCATGAACGTCGGCCTCCCCAGCGGGGCGCGCGAGGGGACCCTGGTCTATGCCCTCTCTGACTTCAAGCGCTGGAAGCTCCCCTGGAACTACGAGGGCAACCTGGACGACCTGAAGCGCGGCAAGTACCTCTTCCTCGACAACTCGGCGAAGAAGCGCTACGGCCCCTTCACCGCCGGCATGGCCGGCGGCGACTACCGGGAGGTCCTCGGGCACCGGATGAAGATCATCGGCCGCACCCACGACGCCCTCTCCTTCAGCACCACGCCGATCTCCTTCGTCGACTTCCGGCGGGCGCAGGAGCTCTCGCCCCAGGAGCTCACCGGCAACACCACCTACATCCTCTTGAAGCTCGCCCCCGGGCTCGACCCGACGGCGCGGGCCGCGGTGCTCCGCGAGGTCCGCCGCCGGGTGCCGCACAACGACGTCTGGACGCGGCAGGAGTGGGCCGAGCGCTCGCGCCGCTACTGGGTGGAGAGCACCGGCCTGGGGCTCAACATGATCATGACCGTCTTCCTGGGCTGCCTGGTCGGCCTGGTGGTCGTCGCGCAGACGCTCTACACCTCGACCATGGAGCACATCAAGGAGTTCGGCACGGTCAAGGCGATCGGCGGCGGCAACGGGACGATCTACAAGATCCTCGCCAAGCAGGCGACGATCTCGGCCTTCGTCGGCTTCCTCTTGGGCGGCGCCCAGGCGTTTCTCCTCCGCCCGGTGATGGAAAAGATCGATTTGAAGCTCATCATCCCCCCCTCCTTCGCCGGCATCGTCTTCGCCGGCACCCTCGTCCTCTGCCTCGCCGCCGCCATGATCTCGTTCCGCAAGGTGGCGGGCATCGACCCCGCCCTCGTCTTCCGGGGCTAAGGAGAGAATGCCATGACCGTCCTCGAAGCCCAAGGTGTCGCCAAATCGTTCCGCGAGGGGAGAGGCGAGGAGGTGCGGGTCCTCTCCGGCGCCTCGCTGACCCTCGCTCGCGGCGAGGTGGTCGCCCTGGAGGGACCCTCCGGATCGGGCAAGACCACCTTCCTCTCCATTCTCGGCTGCATTCTGACCCCCAGCGCCGGCCGCCTGGTGGTGGACGGCGAGACCGTCGACCCGCGGCGGCCGGAGCGCCTGCCCGCCGTGCGCCGCCGCTCGATCGGCTTCGTCCTCCAGAAGTTCAACCTCTTCCCCGCCCTCTCGGCCCTGGAGAACGTCGAATACGCCTTGAACGTCAAGGGGATGCGGGGGCCGTCGGCGCGGCGCGAGGCGGAGCGGGTGATCGAGGCGGTGGGCCTCTCCGACCGTCGCGGCTTTCTCCCCCGCGACCTCTCCGGTGGCCAGAAGCAGCGGGTCGCCATCGCCCGGGCGCTCGCCGGCGGGCCGCCCATCGTCCTCGCCGACGAGCCGACCGCCAATCTGGACGCGCAGGTCGGCCAGCAGGTCCTCGAGATGTTCCAGCGCCTCGCCAAGCAGGAGGACCGCGGCCTCCTCATCGTCACCCACGACCTCAAGGTCCGCACCATCGCCGATCGCGTGGTGCGGATCGAGAACGGCCGCATCGCGGCCTGAAAGGCACTCGCCATGGATAGCGTGCTCTCCTGGTTCAAGAAGGCGCTCGTTCCACTCCTCGGGTTGAGTCTCGCCCTCGCCCTGCTGCCGCAGGTCAAGGCCTGGAGGGGACGGGCGGGCGGAGCGGTATCGACGACAGCCCCTCTCGCCAGCTCCACCTCCGCTCTTCCCGCCGCCGACCCCGGCCGGGTGACCGCCGAGGGGCGGCTCGTCACCTACCCGGGCGCCCAGGTGGTGGTGGCGACCGACCTCGCCGGCACCCTGACCCGGCTCCACGTCGCCGAAAAGGACCGGGTGAAGAAGGGAGCGCTCCTGGCCGAGCTCAAGGCCGACGACCTCAAAGCCGAGCTCGCCGAGCAGCGGGCCAAGGTGGCCGAGGCGGAGGCCGACATCCGCTTCGCCGATGTGAACGTCGCCCGCGCCGAGCGCCTGCTCGCCGCCCAGGTAGGCACCCAGGATACGGCGGACCGGACCCGCAGCAATCGCGACGCCGCCCACGCGCGCCTCGCGACGGCGCGGGCGGCGGTCGAGCGCCTGGAGGCGCGGCTCGCCAAGAGCCGGCTCACGGCGCCGATCGACGGCACGGTGCTGGAGCGCAGCGCCCAGCCCGGCGAGCACCTGGCGGCGGGGACGCCGCTCCTCACCCTGGCGGATCTCAAGCGGACGCGGATCGAGGCGGAGGTCGACGAGTTCGACACCGGCCGGGTGGCCCTGGGCGCCACGGTGCAGGTGACGGCGGAGGGCTACGACGGCCAGAGCTGGCGCGGCCGGGTGGAGGAGGTGCCCGACGCGGTGGTCAACCGGCGCCTGAAGCCGCAGGACCCGGGCCGGCCTTCCGACACCCGGGTGCTCCTGGTCAAGATCGCCCTCCTCGAACCCACCCCGCTCAAGCTCGGCCAGCGGGTGGAGGTGGCGATCGGGAAGCGGTGACCCGGCGACGCTTCAGGTCCGAATGTCCAAAAACCGCCGCAGCGCCTTGTAGATGAGGGCCTCCTCGCCCGGCCGCAGGGGATCGAAGGCGATCCCCGCGGCGTCGCCCTCGCTCCAGGAGAGGGTGCCGGTGATGTCCAGGATCGGCGGCTGGCCGCGGGGAGCGATGGCGAACTGTACCCGCTGGCCGGTCTGCCAGCCGCCCGCCACCCCGGAGAAGGCGATCCCGCCGAGCGAGAGGTTTTCGAGCATCAGCTCCTGGCGCCGGCCGTCGGCGAGGACGACCTCGGCCGGGACGCCCAGCCGGATGCGCACGTCGCGCTGCCCGGCGAGCCCCAGGAGGGCGGAGACGTTCATCCCGTGCCGGCGGATGATCTCGGCGCGGAACTTGAGCTCCAGACTGGGGTTGTCGGCCAGCACCTTGAGCAGGTCGGCCTTGTCGATGCGCAGCAGGCGGGTGGGACCGGCGGTGCGCGCCGAGGCCAGCCGGCCGGCCCGGTTGAGGAGCCCCATCTCGCCGAAGTAGCCTCCCTCTTCGAGACGGGCGAGGAGCTGGAGCGGCTTCCCCCGGGCGTCGCGGAAGACCGTGACCCCGCCTTCCGCCACCAGGAAGAAGGCATCGACCGGATCTCCCTCGCGGAAGAGGATCTCGTTGCCGGGATGGCTCTCCTCCCGCACCAGGCTCGCCAGGCGCGCCAGCTGCTCCTCCTCCAGATCGGCAAAGAGGGCGACCCTGCGCAGAAAATCTTTGACCAAACGGACCTCCGTTCCGCGGCCACCCCCCCTCGGGTGCACGGGCGAGGGGCGATCCGGAAGAACGACCCTGCTGTTTAAGAAACGAGACTATTTTGTCCCGGAATGCGGCTTCCGGCAAGAGCCCCCGCCGCGGACGACCCGAGACTACCCCTCCAACTCCCGGACCATGGCCTCCAGCTTCCCCCGCTCGGCCGGGTCGCGCTCGAGCAGGAGGGCCTGGCGGAAAGCACGCAGAGCATTGGGTTTGTCGGCGAGCTCGAAGTAGTAGATGGCGCCCAGGGTCTTCCACAGGTCGGTGCGCTGCGGGGCGAGACGCAGGAGGTCCTCGTAGAGCTGGGCCGAGACGCGGACCTGGTGCAGCTGGTAGGCGGCCTTGGCGGCGTTTTCGAGCGGCACCGGGTTGGCCGGGTCGCGGTGCGAGGCCTCGCGGAAGTCGGTCAGGGCGCCGGAGAGGTTCCCCGACTCGGCGCGGGCCAGGCCGCGCTCCAGGTAGACCTCGGGCGAGTGGGTGCCGCCTTTGAGCGCCGTGTCGAGGATCGCCGCCGCCCCCGCCCGGTCGCCGCGCTCGCGCAGGAGCTTGGCGAGGTTGGCCGCCGCCTCGGGGAGGGTGGGGTCCAGGGTCAGGGCGTGGCGGTACTCGCGCTCGGCGTCCTGCTTCTTGCCGAGGGCCAGGAAGGCGCCGGCGGCGTTGGCGACCGGCACCGGGGAGAGCTCGTTCTCCTTGGCCGCCTTCTGGAAGAGGTTGAGCGCCGACTCCACCCGCCCGGCCTCCTTGAGGCAGAGCCCCGCCAGGTCGAGGGCCGGGAAGTTGTGGGGGTCCTTCTGCACGATCTTCTGCAGCGCCGGCAGGGCGGTCGCGCACTTGCCCTGCTGCACCGACTCGGCCGCCTGGTGGAGGGCCTGGGCGACGTCGGTCATCTGCCGCGGGTCGGGCAGACTGCCGGTCACCTTGCCGCCCCCGCCGCTCCCCGCGTAGCCGAGGCTCGCCAACTGGCGCCGCTGCTCGTCCGAGAGGACGTTCTCCGCCCGCACCGTCGGCTCCAGGGTCTCGCCGTGGGCGGTGAGGAAAGCCTTGAGGTCGGCCGCCCAGCGGCGCGCCACCGCCGGCTGCGCCGGGGCGAGGTCGGCGTCCTCCCCACCTTTTCCGGCGAGGTCGTAGAGGCTCCCCTTCGGCCCCTGGAGATAGAGCGAACGCTGGTCCGCGAGAGAGCGCAACGGATACCACTTGTAGGCGAAGAAGGGGAGGAAGCTCTCGCTGTAGCTGCGGCGCACGTCGCCCGCCCCGGGGAGAGGCAGCAGGGTCGCCCCGTCGAGCCCGGCGGGGATCTTCTGGCCGGCGAGCTTGAGGAGGGTCGGAGTGACGTCGGCGGTGCGGACCAGGGAGCTCACCACCTGGCCGGCGGGGATGCCCGGACCGGCGAGGATCAGCGGCACCCGCCGCACCCCCTGGTTCAAGAGGAGGCCGTGGGTGAGCTCGCCGTGCTCGCCCAGCATCTCGCCGTGGTCGCCCACCGCCAGCACGGCGGTCCCCGGGGGGAGCTTCTTCAGCAGCTCGCCGATCTGCTCGTCCATGTAGGCGATCTCGCCGTCGTAGAGCCGGTTGGGGCCGGTCGCCGCGTCGGCGAACTTGGTGGGTGGCCGGTACTCCTCGTGGGGATCGAAGTAGTGGACCCAGAGGAAGAACGGCGGCTTGAGAGCACCCAGGGTGGCCACCGCCGCCGCGGTCGTCCGCTCGGCCTGCCGCTCGGAGACCAGGGTGCCCGCCGCGTACCCCGATCCCAAGTCGTCGTCGTAGATGCGGAATCCCTGGTCCAGCCCCTGGCGGCGGGCGAGGACGACCGCCGAGACCACCGCCGCCGTGTCGTAGCCCGCGGCCGCCAGGCGTCGGGCGACGGTCTCGACGCGGCCGGGGAGGACGAAGGTGCCGTTGTCGCGCACTCCGTGGCGCGGCGGGTAGAGGCCGGTCAGCAGGGTGGAGTGGGAGACCAGGGTGATCGGCGCCGCGGTGTCGCAGCGGGCGAAACGGGTGCCGCGGGCGGCCAGGGCGTCGAGGTTGGGGGTGTGGGCGTAGCGCCAGCCCCAGGCGCCCAGGTGGTCGGCGCGGGTGGTGTCCAGGGTGAGGAGGACCAGGTTGGGGCGCGCCGCGGACCCGGCGGAGCCGGAGGAAGCGGCGGGAGCCGGGGGAGCGGCGGGGCGGGCGAGGAGGGCCGCGGTCAGGAGCAGAAGAGCGGCCACTCCGGCCGCCACAGGAAAAGCGGCTCGCTTCTGGTCCCCGGGCGCACCTTGGTTACGAATGCGGTTCATCTTGCGCTGTCCCATCCGAGTAAGAGCAACGTTGGTAGAGACAGCATAGCAGGACAGACTACCGAGACCCGATCGCGCTTCGGCATTTCCGGTAGAGCGGCACGTCGCCGCCTCCGAGTCTATTGTCGGTGCAGTGAACCTCTATGCAGTGTCCCCGAGGAGGGGGACAATTCATGGCCAAGTCTCGTACCAACCTGTCCCACGTATTCCTCGCTCTCTTGGTCTTCGCCACGCTGTTTGCCGGCGCGGCGCAGGCCCAGGTGGCCAAGCAGGGCAATGACACGCTCTCCAGCCTGTCTTTCCGCAGCGAGCGCCTGCAGGTCGCGGAAGAGCTCGAAGCGATCGACAACGTGCCGGGCCTCGTCGCCTCGGCCACCCAGACCGCATGGTCGAGTTTTCGCCTCACCGCTCCCACCGAGTGGCACGCCGTGGTCGACAAGCGCCATGGCCAGGTCTCCTTCGCCGAGGGCGGCAACATCGCCTGGATCCCGGGCAAGGGCAACTCCCTCAGCATGAGCGACGTCGCCGCCTTCGTCACCCCGGGTGCCGCGAAGGTCGACCTCGCCGCCATGGAGAAGATCGCCCGCACCTTCCTGCCCAAGGTCTCCGGCATGCTGGGGGTCGATTCCAAGTCGCTGGTCCTCTCCGTCGGCCGCTCCGGGCAGCCGGCCGGCCACCTCTGGTTCGTCGACTTCGACGTGATGGTGGGCGGCATGAAGGTCGAGAACGCCCGCGTCGTCTTCCGCGTCAACAACGGCAACCTGATCCAGTTCGGCACCGAGAACCTGCCGGCGGCGAAATCGGTCGCCCCGCCGGTCAAGGTCACCCAGGCTCAGGCCCTGGCGGCGGTCGCCAAGTACATCGGCGGCTTCAGCTCCGGCGACACCTTCCGCGACAACGGCAGCCTCCACCTGCTGCCCGCCAACATCGCGAGCACCCGCTCGGCCGACGGCTTCGACTTCGGCGCCGGCCGCGGCCTCGCCAAGGTCTACCAGTTCGTCTTCCATCGCGACGGCGTGATGGGCACCTGGCAGGCCCGGGTCGACGCCAACTCCGGCGAGGTGCTGGAGCTCATGGACGTCAACGACTACGTCACCGCGGCGGTCAACGGCGGCACCTTCCTGAACTCGCCGACGACCGGCAGCGAGGTCGTCCGCCCGGCTCCTTATGCCGACCTCTCGATCGGCGGCAACGCCAACTCGGCCGGCCTCTACAACTTCACCAGCGGCACGGTCACCTCGACCCTGAACGGCCCGTTCGTCAAGATCACCGACACCTGCGGCGCCATCTCCCAGGCCTCGGACGCCTCGGGCAACATCGCCTTCGGCACCTCGACCGGCACCGACTGCACGACGCCGGGCCACGGCGGCGCCGGCAACACCCACGCCTCGCGCGAGCAGTTCTACCAGGTCAACCGGATCAAGGACGTGGTCAAGGGCTGGCTGCCTTCCAATACCTGGCTCGGCACGAAGCTGACCGTCAACGTCAACCTGAACCAGACCTGCAACGCCTACTGGAACGGCTCGACGCTCAACTTCTTCAAGTCGGGCGGCGGCTGCGCCAACACCGGCATGATCGCCGGCGTCTCGCTCCACGAGTTCGGCCACGGCATCGACCAGAACGACGGCACCGGCACCGCCCCCGAGGGTGGCACCGGCGAGTCCTACGGCGACACCACGGCCGTCATCGCCCTCCACAACTCCTGCATCGGACCCGGCTTCCTGGGCAGCAACTGCGCCGGCTACGGCGACGCCTGCACCGCCTGCACCGGCGTCCGTGACACCGACTTCGCCAAGCACGCCGCGAACACCCCGGCAACGGTGTCGAACTTCACCCAGGTGCGCTGCGGCACGGGCTCCGGCCCCTGCGGCAAGGAAGTGCACTGCGAGTCGTACGTCCCCTCCGAGGCGATCTGGGACTTCGCCAACCGCGACCTGCCCGGCGCCGGCACCGGCCCGGCCTGGACCACCCTGGACCGCCTCTGGTACCTCTCCCGGAACACCGCCACCAGCGCCTTCACCTGCAACCACGCCAGCACCCCCTTCACCTCGAACGGGTGCGGCGCCGGCAGCTGGTGGAAGACCATGCGCGCCGCGGACGACGACGACGGCAACCTGTCGAACGGCACGCCGCACAGCGCCGCCCTCTTCGCCGCCTTCAACCGCCACGGCATCGCCTGCACGACGGACGCCGGGGCCTCGACCAGCTTCAACGGCTGCACCCCGCCGGCCACGCCGACCCTGACGGTGACCGCCGGCAGCAACTCGGCGGCGCTCTCCTGGACGGCCTCCGGCAGCTCGGTCTACGACGTGTTCAGAAACGAGCAGGGCTGCAACGCCGGCTTCACCAAGATCGTCAACGGCGGCTCGGCCACCTCGCTCGCCGACTCGAACGTCGCCAACGGCCTCACCTACTTCTACCAGGTGACCGCCTTCCCGACCGGCAACGAGGCCTGCGCCTCGGCACCCTCGACCTGCATCTCGGTCACCCCGAGCCCCACGGTCACCCCTGACTTCACGATCGCCGCGGCCCCGGCCTCGGTCTCGATCGTGCAGGGCAATACGGGCACCTCGACGATCACCACCGCGGTCTCCGGCGGCTTCAACTCCGCCATCTCGCTCTCGGCCTCCGGCCTGCCGGCCGGTGTCACCGCCGCCTTCAGCCCCAATCCGATCGCGGCCCCCGGCTCGGGCAGCTCGACGCTGACCTTCACCGTCAGCGCCGGCGCCACCCTGGGGACCTCGACGGTCACCATCACCGGCACCGGCGGCAGCATCACCCACACCACCACGGTCAGCCTGACCGTCACCAGCGTCCCGACTCCGGACTTCACGATCTCGGCGTCGCCGAGCTCGGTCACCATCGCGGCGGGCGGCTCCGGCAACTCGACCATCACGACCGCGGTCTCCGGCGGCTTCAACTCCGCCATCGCGCTCTCGGCCTCCGGTCAGCCGACCGGCGTCACCGTCTCCTTCAGCCCGGCCTCCATCGCCGCCCCCGGCTCCGGCACCTCGACGATGACCATCACCGTGGCCGCCTCCGCAACCGCGGGGACTTCCACGATCACCGTCACCGGCACCGGCGGCGCCATCACCCACACCACCACGGTCACCCTGACGGTGACCACCGGCACGGTGCAACTGATCGGCAACCCGGGCTTTGAGAACGGCTCGGCCAACCCGGCCCCCTGGACGGCCACTCCGGCCGTCATCGACAACTCGGCGGGTGAGGCGGCTCACTCCGGTGCGTGGAAGGCGTGGCTCGACGGCTACGGCACGACCCACACCGACAGCATCCTCCAGACCGTCACCATCCCG
>Ga0137407_10003595_pt1 | contig 10326 bp, 7 predicted proteins | sample CZOMad2_2_16fung_FD_108410 | JGI IMG/M metagenome (GOLD analysis project Ga0137407, IMG submission 108410) | Vadose zone soil fungal communities from Angelo Coast Range Reserve, California, USA - CZOMad2_2_16fungal (Illumina Assembly) | ecosystem: Environmental > Terrestrial > Soil > Vadose zone...
ACAGCCAGCCGGCCACGCGCCCGCGGACGTTCCGCCCGCCGGGTCAGCACCGGCTAAGCGTGCGTTTCTCAGGGCGATGCCGGCCAAGGCCAGGCCGGCTGAAGCGGTGCCGTCCGCGGCGGAGCCTGCTCAAGAGGCAGTGCCAGCTGAAGAAGCAGTACCGGCTGAAGTGGCGAGGGCTGAGGTAGGGCCAGCGGAGGTAGTGCCGGAGGAAGCAGTGCCGGCTGAGGCGGGGCTGGCTGAGTCCGAGCCGGATTCGGCGGACCTGCCGCTGTGGGACTGGTCCCCGCCGGGTGACAGTTCCGGCCTGGAAGAGCCTGCCGCCGCGGCCGCTGACCCTCCCAAGCCGGAGTGGAAGCCCGTGGTCACCCCGGTTGAGGAGGCCGCCGGCGGACCGCGGAAGCCGGGCATCGGCGAGGGCCGGGGAAACCTTGCTCACCTGGCCGCGAACCCGCGGATGCGGGTCTGGCGGCTGCGGCTCGTCGTCGCGGCCGTCGTCATGGTGGGCTTCTCTCTCTGGGTTTCCTGGAAACTCGGGCTCACGCTGGCCGTCGTCGTGATCATCGCCGACACCATCTACCGGTCGCGGCGCGGTTACCCGGGCGTGGTCAAGATGACCGCCGCCCAGCGGCGCACCCGCAGGCAGCTGAGAAAGCTCGGGCGCGCGGGCTACCGCGCCATGCACGCCCGGCCCATCCCGGAGAGCGAGGAGCAGATCGACCACCTGGTGGTCGGGCCGACGGGCATCTTCGCCATCGACTCCGAGGACTGGGACAAGCACCTGGTGGTGCGGGCCAAGAAGGGCACCCAGCTGTGGCACGGGCCGTTCTCCAAGAAGGACCGGCTCCAGCACGCGCAGTGGGAGGCCCAGCGGGCCGCCGACATGATCTCCGGCGAGATCGGCCAGCCGGTCACGGTGCGCCCGGCGATGGCGGTCTACGGCCCGAGGATCCCGTGGGACGTGGCCACGATCAGGGACGTCGACGTGTTCAGCGGGCCCCGGCTGCGCAAGTACCTGCGCCGCCGGGCCCGGCAGGAAGACGTCCGGCCGCTGAGCGACACCGAGATCGAGAAGATCTACGAGGCCGCGGGCAAGGCATTCCCGCATCTCAGCTCGGGTTCGCGGGCGAGCTGAACCGGACCCGGAGCGCCGGTAGGCTGGGTCCTTAGCCAGGCCGAGGGCGTTGCCGGCCGGCCCAGCTACGCCAGCCCACGCTGAGGGGAGATCGGTATGCCGCCGCTTCGGTCCCGGACGGTCACGCACGGCAGGAACATGGCGGGCGCGCGCGCCCTGCTGCGTGCCACCGGGGTAGCCAGGGAAGACCTCGGCAAGCCGATCATCGCGGTGGCGAACAGCTTCACCGAGTTCGTGCCCGGGCATGTACACCTGCGCGAGGTCGGGCAGGTGGTCGCGGAGGCGATCAAGGCCGCCGGGGCCATCCCGCGCGAGTTCAACACGATCGCGGTGGACGACGGCATCGCCATGGGGCACGGCGGCATGCTGTACTCGCTGCCCAGCCGGGAGCTGATCGCCGACTCGGTCGAGTACATGGTGAACGCGCACTGCGCCGACGCCCTGATCTGCATCTCGAACTGCGACAAGATCACGCCGGGCATGCTGATCGCCACCATGCGGCTGAACATCCCGACCGTGTTCGTGTCCGGCGGCCCGATGGAGGCCGGCCCTGCTGTGGCTAGCACTGTGGCCGGCTTGCCCGGCGGGTCCAAGCTCGACCTGATCGACCCGATGATCGCCTCGGCCGACCCGTCGGTGTCCGACGAGCAGCTGCTCGAGATGGAAGAGTCGGCCTGCCCGACCTGCGGGTCCTGCTCCGGCATGTTCACCGCGAACTCCATGAACTGCCTGACCGAGGCGATCGGCCTGGCCCTGCCGGGAAACGGGACTACGCTGGCCACCCACGCGGACCGGCGCGGCCTGTTCGAGCGGGCCGGGCGGCTGATCACCGAGATCACCCGGCAGTACTACGCCGACGACGACGCCTCGGTGCTGCCCCGGTCGATCGCGAACCGGGACGCGTTCGAGAACGCGATGGCGCTCGACGTCGCCATGGGCGGGTCGACCAACACGATCCTGCACCTCCTGGCGGCGGCCCACGAGGCCGACGTCAGCTTCGGCCTGAAGGAGATCGACGAGCTGTCCCGCCGCGTGCCGTGCCTGTGCAAGGTCGCGCCGAGCAGTTCGTACCACGTGGAGGACGTGCACCGGGCCGGCGGCATCCCGACCATCCTGGGCGAGCTCGACCGGGCCGGGCTGCTCAACACCGATGTTCGGACCGTGCACAGCGCGTCGCTGCGGGAGTTCCTCGACGCCTGGGACCTGAGATCGGCTTCTGTTTCGGCTGAGGCGGTCGAGCTGTACCACGCGGCGCCGGGCGGCGTCCGCACCACCCGGCCGTACGCCCAGTCAAAGCGCTGGGACACCCTGGATCTTGATAAGGCGGCCGGCTGCATCCGGGACATCGAGCACGCCTACACCGCCGACGGCGGGCTGGCGGTGCTGTTCGGGAACCTGGCGCCAGACGGCGCGATCGTCAAGACCGCCGGGGTGCCCGAGGAGATCTGGCGGTTCTCCGGACCGGCGGTGGTGTTCGAGAGCCAGGAGGACGCGGTCAGCGGGATCCTGGGCGGGGCGGTCAAGGCCGGCGACGTGGTGGTCATCAGGTACGAGGGCCCGCGCGGCGGTCCTGGCATGCAGGAGATGCTGTACCCGACCAGCTTCCTCAAGGGCAAGGGACTCGGCCGGGCCTGTGCGCTGATCACCGACGGGCGGTTCTCCGGCGGGACCTCGGGCCTGTCGATCTGTCACGTCGCGCCGGAGGCGGCCGGGGGCGGCCCGATCGCGCTGGCCGAGAACGGCGACATCGTGGTGATCGACATCCCGCGGCGCGAGCTGCGGCTCGACGTACCCGACGCCGAGCTGGCCGCGCGCCGGGACCGCATCGTGGCGTCTTTGGGCTCGTACCGCCCCGTCGGCCGGCAGCGCCCGGTCAGCGCGGCGCTGCAGGTCTACGCGGCGATGGCCACCTCGGCCGCGACCGGGGCGGCCCGCGACATCACGCTCATCGCCCAGTCGGACAAGTGAGCCCGGCCTCGCCGCCGGAGGTAACCGCGGGCTTCGTGCGCCCGGCTCGCGCGGGTGACGCCGAGGCGCTGGCCCGCATCCAGGTCGCCTCGTGGCGCCATGGCTTCGCCGGGATCGTGCCGGAGGCGCTGCTGGACCGGCTGACCAGCGAGGAGGCCGAGTCCGTGTGGCGGGACCGCTGGCGGGAGGCGATCACCAGGCCGCCGACGAGCAGGCACCGCGTGCTGGCGGCCGTCACCGGGGCCCCGGAGCGGGAGGTCGCGGGGTTCGCCTCGGTCGGCCCCGCCACCGACGCGGACCGCTGGCCGGGCACCGATGGCGAGGTGTACGAGCTGAGAATTTCTCCCGAACGGGTGGGCCGGGGGCACGGCAGCCGCCTCGTGCAGGCGGTGGCGGACACGCTGACCGAGGACGGCTTCCACACCATCTCCATCTGGGTGCTCGAGACGGACGCGGCGCTGCGGCGTTTCCTTGAGTCGGCCGGCTGGGCGCTTGACGGTGCCCGGGGTGAGCTGGACGTGGGCACGAGTGTGCCGGTCGTGCGGCTGCACACGGCCATCAGCGGATAATGCGGGTTGACCTAGGATCTGTGCGTTACTGAAGGATCTGTGCGTGACTGAAGGATCTGTGCATGACTGAAGGATCTGTGCATGACTGAAGGATCTGCGCGTGGCTGAAGCTCGGGAATGGCTGGCGGGGACGCGGCCCAGGACTTTGCCCGCCGCGGTGGTGCCGGTGCTGATCGGCTCGGGCGTAGCCCTCGGGTACGACCGGTTCTCCTGGTGGCGGGCACTGCTGGCGCTCGTGGTGGCGCTGGCGCTGCAGGTGGGCGTGAACTACGCCAACGACTACAGCGACGGGGTGCGCGGCTCGGACGAGCGCCGGGTCGGCCCCGTCCGCCTGGTCGCCGCGGGGCTCGCGCCGCCGCGGCAGGTGCTCTTCGCTGCCCTCGCCTGCTTCTTCGTGGCGGGGGTGACCGGGCTGGTGCTGGCCGCGATGACGTCCTGGTGGCTGCTGGCCGTGGGCGCGGCCTGTATCGCCGCTGCCTGGTTCTACACCGGCGGGCCGCGCCCGTACGGGTACAACGGGCTCGGCGAGGTCTTCGTGTTCTTGTGCTTCGGCGTGGTGGCCGTCGCCGGTACCGCGTTCGTGCAGATGAAGGCGTTCAGCTGGCTGGGGCTGGCCGCTTCGGTGCCCGCCGGGCTGCTGGCCTGCGCCCTGCTCATGGTCAACAACCTGCGCGACATCCGCACCGACACGGTGGCGGGCAAGCGCACGCTCGCGGTCCTGCTCGGCGACGGGCGCAGCCGCACGGCCTACGTGCTGACCCTGCTCGTGCCGTTCGGCGTGGCGGCGCTGCTGGCCTTCTTCCGGCCGCTCACCTTGATCACCGCACTGGTACTGCCGCTGGCCCGGCCGCCGGTCCTGGCGGTCCGCGCCGGCGCGTCGGGTCCCGCCCTGATCAAGGCGCTCGGCCAGACCGGGCGGCTGCAACTGGCCTTCGGCATCGCGTTCACGATCGGCCTGGCTATCCGGCTGTGACGCGCCTGAGTGCCGGGCGCGCGTCCGGCACGACCGGCACGACCGGCACGACCGGCACGCCGGAAGGCGGAAGGCGGGTGGTATCGGCGGTGTACCTGATGCGGTCCGGTGCTACTGGTGCCTTCGAGTCACGCCGGCGTAGTCCCGCATGCGTCTCTGTCATGCCCGAGGCAGGCCGCTGACGACATTGATGTCGTTCCAGCCGACGCAACGTCCTGTGGATCTGGCCTTCCGCCGCTGGGCGCCTCCGCGGCGGTATCTCGCATCCTCGCTGTCACCTTCGGCTCAGGTGTCACAGATAGTTCCTGCCGCTGGTCGCCGGCAACCACTGCGATGTGGCATCGGTGTGGCTCTTCTCCGGTGGCCGGGTACGGCTGTGCCCCCGGGCTGGTCACTCCAGTACCGGCAGCACCGCCGGCCGTCCGGGCGGCGGGTTAACGCGGAGGATCCGGCTTAGGCGGAAGATCCGGGCAACCCTGGGGTACCGGATCTTCCGCGTAAGCCATTTCTTCCGCGTTAGCGCCCGGGGACGGCGCATCGGGAACCGCCCTGGGTACCGGCTGTCCCGCCAGCGCCGCTGTCCCCGCCGCCGCGGACACGAACCGCGGGAATCCGCCGCGGGTGGGGGTCCGCGGTCATCCCGTCATGAGCCGGGACCGGGCACGACGGGCCGCCGGCCGGCCTGCGGGTCAGTGACCGCGCGGTGCCTGCGGGTCAATGACCTGCGGCGGCCGGGACGGATGTGACTGCCGCGATCTCCGGGCACCCCCGCCAGCACGGACGGCATCCCGGTACCCGGCCTCACGCCAAAAGAGCCGCACCCATGTGGCATCGTCCCGGTCCTATGCGGGACACCTCCACATCGTCCCGACCCGGTTCGGTCCGCCGCGTGGCCAGGACCGCGGTGAGACCCGGGCAGCACCCCTCGTAGGTACCCGGGGGTGCCACCCCTCGTGGGTACACCGGGGGCACCGAGCACGGAAAGCGGCACGGCACCCGCTGACGCGGCAGAGGGCCTGCGGGGCGGATGCGGCAGTTGAGGTCGCCGCGGAGCCGCTGGACACGGCGGGTACCAGCCGCCCGGGACCCTCGCTCCAAAAGAGCCACACCCAGGTGGCACTGATGTCGTTACCTTAGGTCGGGCTGGGATTACGGAAGGGGCCGTGCGGATAGGCCAGATGAGGCTCGGCGCCTCGGCGCCTCGCACGCACTGTGAGACACCATGCCTCGGTGCCTTGCACGTGCTGTGAGACACGACGCCGCAACCATCGGTCTGTCCCGGCCGAACGGCCGGCGACGACGGAGGCTGATGCGGCGAAGCCTGGGGATCAACTCGGAAAACAGCGCCTGGGCTGGTGCGCGAGTGGCAGGATAGTATGGTCGGGAACGGTGGGGCCGCTGAGGCGACTGACCGCCCGAGCGTGGCTTGGGCCGGGGTGCCAGATGGTCAGATTACCGGCCCGGAAGGGGACCGGATGCGTGATTCTGGCACACTTACGCGCCTGGTGAGAGACACTTAATAGGAAATGCGCGGTATCAGCGACACAGCGGTGGCTGGCGCGGTACCCTGCCCGATAATCCCAGGTGATGAGGTGCGGGCGCGGGTTGGTGCCTGAGCCCATGCGTATCCAGCGGGAAGGTGCCCAGTTGCAAATCCGGGGAACGTGGTCGGCCGGATCCGGCGACGATCAGGCACGGTTCCTAGCAGACCTGCGATCGCTGCGCGACTCCGCCGCGATCGGGTACGACGAGCTGTCGGCCCGGGCGCATTACCCGAGCAATGTCCTGAAGGAAGCCGAGAACGGTCCTTCGCTGCCTGGCCTGCCCATTCTCAGCGCCTACGTCCGTGCCTGCGAGGGGGACGTACTCAACTGGGAAGAACGGTGGCGGCGCCTCAACTCCGAGGTGCCCGATGACCCGGATCTCCCGGTCCGGCCGGCCGGTGCCAGCGCCGCCGCCGTAGCAGGCGCCCGCGCCGGGGTCGGCGTGGCGCCGCCCGACGTCTACGACCCCGACCGGATCCGGGCCGCGCTCCGCGGTAACCCGGGCCGCTCGGAGCAGTCCGACCGCAAGAACAACGATCCTGGCATCCTGGCCCCCGCCGTGGCCGACGACCAGCCGGCCGACCATCAGCCGGGGTACGACCAGCCCGCCGAGCCAGACCCGAACCTGGACCGCGGCGTCGGCTGGGGAGCCAGCACCGGCTGGGATGCCGCCCCCGAGCCGCACATCACGTCGGCCAACGGCAACCACGCGGCCGCGCAGGCCGCCCGCGGCCCGTTCGACGCCGCGTTCCCCAGCACGCCGGATACCGCCGCGGACAGCCAGGCCGAGGATTTCTCCTGGCTGAAGGAGAACCCGCCGCAGTCCGCGCCCGGGGACAACGAGCCATCCTCGTGGTCGGCACCCGCCGAGAACGAGCCGTCCTCTTGGTCCGCCCCCGACGAGCCGGCCGCCTGGTCGGCGCGGGCCGACTCCGGGCTGGCCTCGCTGCCGGAGACCGGGAGGGCGACACCGGAGCCCGATATCACCGAGCGCATACCGCGCTACCAGGCCGAGAGCCTGGCGGCACCGGAGCGGACCGATTTCTGGGCCAAGCCATCCGCGGCGCCTTCGGCCCCCGCGGACCTGCGGCCGCCCTCGGTCCCGCGCGCCGAGAAGCCGACGGTCACCCGGGCATCCTGGGCCTCCGCCGCCGAGATGTCCGCTCCCCCGGCCATGGAACCCGCGCAACGCGTCCCGGCCACGCCCGGAACAGCTCCGGGCGGAACGGCGCCGGCGTCTCCGCTGGCCTCCAGTCCGCAGTCACCGAGTCCGCAGACGGTCAGCCAGTCAGCGGCCAGCTCGCAGGTGGCGGCCGGTCAGCCGGCCCACGCCGGCCGGCCGGACCGGTACTTCCCGGTCCGCCTCCTGGTGGTCATCATCATTGCCGCGCTCATCGGCAGCGCACTGGTGCTGCTGCTCAAGTAAGGCTCTAGCCTCCGGCCTCGGTGCCGTTGGCCGAGAGCGGGTCGCTGTCCTGAGACGACGCGGTGGAGGCCTCGGGCCCGGGCTGCCCGGCCCCGCCCAGCGGGTCGATGAAGCCGGTCCCGGGGATGGCCGCGGCCAGCATGGCGTTGAGGGCGTCCGCTGTCGCTGTCGCGGCCACCGGGCTGGCGGGCGCGGCTTCCAGGGCAGCCGGCTCGTTTCCGGCGGGCACCGCGGCGGCCGCGCCGCCCGCCGGCCCGGCAGGCGGTTCACGACGGGTGGGCGTTGCCGACGCCCGGCTGGCCGGCACCCGGTCGGCTGGCGCGCTGATGGCCGGTGCACTGCTGGCCGACACCGGGGCCGCGGGTGCCGCGTCGCCGCCGAACGCGCTGGCTACCGACCGGAGTGCGGTGGTGACCTCGCTCGGGATGACCCAGAACGTGTTCCCCGCCCCCTGCGCCAGCTGCGGTAGCGTCTGCAGGTACTGGTAGGCGAGCAGCTTGGGATCGGGGTCGTTCTCGTGCACCGCCTGGAAGACGGCCTCGATGGCCTGGGCCTCGCCTTCGGCGGTCAGGATCTTGGCCTGCCGGACGCCCTCGGCGGTCAGGATAGCACTTTGCTTCTCGCCTTCGGCGGTCAGGATCTTGGATTGCCGGACGCCCTCGGCGGTCAGGATCGCGGCGCGCTTCTCCCGCTCGGCGCGCATCTGCTTCTCCATCGCGTCCTTGACCGACTTCGGCGGGTCGATGGCCTTGAGCTCCACCCGGGTGACCCGGATGCCCCACTTGCCTGAGGCGTCATCCAGCACGCCGCGCAGCAAGGCGTTGATCTTGTCACGTGAGGTCAGCGTCTGCTCCAGGTCCATCGACCCGATCACGCTGCGCAGCATCGTCGCGGTGATCTGCTCGATCGCCTGGATGTAGTTGACGATCTCGTAGTCCGCCGCCCGCGGGTCGGTCACCTGGAAGAACAGCACCGTATCGATGAGCACGACCAGGTTGTCCTCGGTGATCACCGGCGCGCCGTTAAACGAGACCACCTGCTCGCGCAGGTCGATCATCGGCTTCGCCCGGTCGATCATGGGGAGAACGAAATTCAGCCCCGGCTCCAGCGTCTTGCGGTAACGGCCGAGGCGCTCAACGTTCCGGGCGCGCGCCTGCGGCACGATCCGTACCGAACGCATCACAGTGATGACAACCAGCAACGCGACTACTGCCGCGATGGCTATCTCCGCTATCCACATGGCTACTCCCGAGGGTAAACGAGGGCGGTGGCACCGTCGATCTGCATGACGTCGACCTTGGCGCCGACCGGGATCACCAGCGACTCGTCGTAAGGACGCGAGGACCACTCCTCGCCGCCGATGCGGATCCGCCCGCTGTGCTCGGAGACCTCCTCCAGGACGACCGCCGAGCGTCCGACGAGCGCCGCGGTTCCCGTGCGAAGCAGCGGCGGCTGCTTGATATGGCGCATCGCGATCGGCCGGACCAAGCCGAGCCCGGCCCCGGCCGCGACGACAAACGCGGCGAGCTCGATAGCCATGCCGACGTGAAACGTCCCGATGACGGCCGCGACGACCGCCGCGACCGCGATAAGGCCAAAGGCCAGCGTCGTGGTGAGCAGTTCGGCTACGCCGAGTACCGCCGCCACGATTAGCCATACGATCCAGGACATGGCCGCTCCGCAGAGTGCTTCTGTCTCGACTGTAACCCCGCGCCGTAACGACCGCATCACGGGGCGGGCCGGGCCAGCCGTATCATTTGACACACCATCCCCATCTGGGGATATCCCCCCTCGACACGGCCTTTTGTGTGCAATTAGTGACAATTAGCCGTCCAGGTCATACAGGGGATTTCCGTCGACCTACACTCAAGGGGTAAGGGCAGCGAGCGTCCCGCGGCACGGCTGGACAGCAAGGTCCAGGAGGTATCTGGGGTGGAACGTGGCGACACCGGCCTCGGCCGTGACGCGTACGGTCTGCCGCGACGCGAGCGGGATCGCCGGGGCTACGGTCCAAGACCTTACCCCTCCGACGAGGGTTTTCCCGCCACGGCCGAGGATGACGACGCGGCCGAGTCAGGCAGACCGGTAGACCTCGACGAGGACGATTACGGGCAACTGCTGCGCCGTCCGGGCGAGGCACCGCCCCATCCGCAGCGCCCGCGCCAGCCAGGGCGGCCGTACCCGGGCCAGCCGGGGCAGGCAGGACATCCGGGGCAGGCGGCCCAGCCAGGGCAGGCGGGGCAGCCGGGGCAAGCGGGGCAGCCGGGCCGTTTCCCGCCGGGCATGCCGCCAAACGGCAGCGCTGACTACGGCGGTGCTAACCCCGGCGGCACTGGCTACGGCAGCGCCAACCACGGCGGCGCCAACCACGGCGGCGCTGGCTACGGCAACACTGGCTACGGCGGGCCGAACGGGCCCGGTCCGCGCGGCGGGCTGGGCAGTAACGGGCCGGTCAGCGGCGGACCCGTCAATGGCGGCGCGCCGCACGCGGCCGGGCCGCATCCCGGCGGGCCGAACGGCGGGCCGCCGGCTGGCTCGCCACCGAACGGCGGATTTCCGAACGGGCCGAACGGCGCTATGCCTCACGGCGCGGCTTCGCACGGCGCGGCTTCGCACGGCGCGCCATCGCACGGCGGGCCTTCCCATGGGACGCCTCCCCACGGGGCGGCACCTGGCGGCGCGGGAACCGCCGGCCCCAACGGCGACCCCAG
>Ga0137407_10003596_pt1 | contig 10325 bp, 11 predicted proteins | sample CZOMad2_2_16fung_FD_108410 | JGI IMG/M metagenome (GOLD analysis project Ga0137407, IMG submission 108410) | Vadose zone soil fungal communities from Angelo Coast Range Reserve, California, USA - CZOMad2_2_16fungal (Illumina Assembly) | ecosystem: Environmental > Terrestrial > Soil > Vadose...
CACGATCCTTCACGCGCTTGACGATGCGAGTCTCCTTGCCGCACTTGGGGCAGGCGGTGGATTTCGACGTGTCCATGACCTTCTTGCGGTCGGCTGTTTTCGCGATCTTCATCAAAATCTCCTGACAGGAATGTGCCGCCGGCCTGCGCCGTGGTTCTACCTGGAATTTTGCGGGAGTAACCAGACTAATGCCGGCCTCGCCGGCTGGATTGCACTTGCAGAGCCGTGCGTTGTACTCGCCAAAGTGATTTTACACGATTGCCACACGCCCGCGTAGCATGCAGCTCTTTCAAATTCTTTACGTCGCAGGTGACACCGGACGCAACACATGGGGCTATGGTGTTGTGCTCTCTGAACTACTCATGTGCGAGACACCTCCAGACCGGCCCTACAGTTTTCCCCCCAACGTGCCGATAGGACTAGCGTGTGCTCTGTTGCTAGATCTCTTACCGCTCTCTGACGCTCAGATACCTGCAAATAGACTTAAATATTTTGCCGAGGTGCATTATGAAGAAATGGGCGCGCGCGTTGCTTTGCGCGTTGATCAGCGCCGTCGTCGCGGTCCAGGCCGGCGCTCAAAATCATGTCAACTATGCTTTTCTTTGGTCGGCGGCAAAGGGAATGCGGGATCTTGGCAGCTTGGGTGGCAGCAGCTTCGCTTATGCCATCAACAACAAGAGTCAGGTGGTTGGGTGCTACGAATTCGGTTCCGGGAACATCCACGCTTTCCTATGGACAGACAACAGCGGGATGCTTGATTTGGGCACTCTTGGAGGAAGTTCCAGTGCAGCTTCTGGAATAAATTCACAAGGACAGGTTGTCGGGTGGTCGGTCACATCAACGGGAGACGCTCACGCTTTTTTTTGGACGGCGCCCACCGGCATGCATGATTTGGGCACGCTGGGCGGCAGCTCCAGCGATGGCGCGGCCATCAATGATCGGGGCGAGATCACGGGGACCTCCGCCAAGACCAGCGACACCCACTTGATAGCGTATCGCCAGACGACAGCCCAGGGCATGCGGGCGTTGGGAAGCTTGGGGTACGGGGAGAGCAACGGAAATGCGATCAACGCGTTCGGCACCATTGTTGGCGTTTCCCCATTAAACAATAATCTCCGCCCGAAGCGCGCCTTCCTCCGAAGGAAAGGTTTACCCATGACAGAGCTTGGCACTCTCGGTGGATACAACAGTGCTGCTCTGGGCATAAATCAGTCAGAGCAGGTAGTAGGGTGGTCGTCCCTTAACCGAGTTTCCCCGATCCATGCTTTCCTCTGGACACAGGATGGCGGCATGCAAGACCTCGGCACTCTCGGCGGGCAAAATAGCGCTGCCCAAGCGATCAACGCAGCGGGACAGATCGTTGGATTTTCCGACCTGAGCACAACTAACGTTACTCACGCGCGGTTCTATGGACTGCACCGAATCAAATTCAGGACCTCGGCACGCTCGGAGGGAGCCATGCCATTGCAAAGAGCATCAACGACCTGGGAGAAGTCGTAGGCTGGTCGTCGGTTCCGTAGGTTCTTTACATGGATCAGTGCGTGACAAAGTCGCGCACCGCTTTCAGAAACTGTTCCGGCTGGTCCACGAACGTCATGTGGCCACTGCTCGGAAGGATGACCAGTTGCGACCCCGCAATCTTCTCGCGCATTTCCCGCGACATCTTTGGATCGCTCTCGTCGTGATCGCCGACAATGATTAGAGTCGGGACTTTGATCTGCGAAATCTTGTCGAGATATTCCACTTCGGTGAGATTACCGTCCAAGATGAACTCGCCGTGTGAGCCCCACATCTCGCGATAAACATCCCAGGCGGTGCTGGTGTTCGAACTCACAGGGTCGTCATTCGGATCCGGACGCCCCTGATACAGGTATGGGAAATAGCCTTTACCCCAAGCTAGCCTTGCGTATTCCTCCGGATAGCGTCCGTGCTCCCACATTTCTCCTTTGTTAAACAGGCCCGCCGCTTCGAGAGCATTTACGCGCTCGCGATCCTTCGGATCCATTTCAGCCTTCATCTTTGCCAACGCTTCGTTGAGCTCTCGAGTGCTTGCAAACGTGCTCCCAAGAATGAGATGAGACAGGTTCTTCTGATACTTGAGCGCGTAAGCCTGCGCTAACGTCCCACCGTAGGAATGTCCGAGAAGACTGATCTTGCCGAGGCCGAGCGCCTGACGCACAGTCTCGATGTCCTCCACCATGTTCGCGATCGTGTACTGCCTCGTATCTTCGAGTTTTGACGATCTGCCAGAGCCGCGCTCGTCAATGAAAATCAGCCGACTGGTGCGCATCAGCGGCAGCAGGTAGGGCAGAAGATATTCGTGCGAAGCTCCCGGCCCGCCATGCACAATCATCAGCGGCGCGCCATGTCCGACCGCCTTGTAATAGATCAGCGCGCTATGGCTGTCCACAAAACCTTCCTGCACCGGGTACAGGTTCGACCGCGAGGATTGCGCAGAGGCAAGGACGAACGGGGCAACCATCAACAGAAAAACGAACACAGAATTTCGCATGGCGGAAATGCTAGCACAGCGAATCCGAGCGCTGAATAATGGTGATTTGCAGGGACTCATTAACTACCTAACCCCCGAGGGGCGAGCCAGACTAGTCCCGCGCTTCAGCGCGGGGTCGGGCAGAAAATCGACGCGAGTCCCGGAGGGACGACCCATGTCTGCTGGGTTGACCGCCGCCAGTAGCGAGTTAACAATGGTTGCAATGACCAAGTCCATCGGTCCCCTGTTGAAGACCTTCGTTTTTACGGTTTTTGTGCCCGGGACAGTCGCTGGCTATGTGCCATGGCGGCTAAGCCGGAACGCGATTCTGGTAACCGGCGCCGAGGCATGGGCGGCGATCACCGTCATCGTCATCGGGATTGCGATCTATCTCTACACTGCCTTCTGGGGCTTCGCTCTGATCGGCGGCGGAACACCCGCACCGATCGCGCCCACCAAAATCCTGGTCGTCAAAGGTCTGCACCGCTTCGTGCGCAATCCGATGTACACCGGAGTCGCGCTCGTCATTGCGGGACAGGCCTGGCTGTTCCACTCACCGCCCATCGCAATCTACATGGTCTGCATGTTGCTAACTGCTCACCTGTTTGTGCTTTTCTATGAAGAGCCCACGCTGCGGAAACAATTTGGGGAGGAATACGATCGTTACCGCGAAACAGTACCGCGCTGGATACCAAAGCTGCGGTGAGTTTTGAAATGCGAAAATCCGAGCGCATTACAATCAGATAACGAACTGGTCGTTCAGGATTGAGGTTAAATGGCCCTCTCTGACAATGTCGGCGGTGTCAAGCACTTTTCGAGCGTACTAGTCCGTGCACTCGGGAGAGCGCGCCATTTCGCTCTAGCGGAAAAAACTGTGATACCAACCAAGGCTCGCTCGTAATCGTTTTCAGGTCAGGAACTCAGTCCGACCCATGCATCTCTTCGGTCGCAACTTCGATCATGATTACTACTTCAGACTCCCCAGTGAAGGGGAGCGGGATGCCCAATCAATTACTCGGTGTTCGACTGCACACCATGGCGATTTCCAGGCTGTCCCGCGTGCGAACCGAACTTAGTCAACTGCTCATAATTCCATCCCTTGCGCCACATCCAGTAGAGGCAAACGGCGAGTTTCCGCGCCATCGCGACCTTGGCGATCTTCCGTCCCCGCCGCATCGCCAGGTGAAAGTACTTACTGCGCCATTCTGGGTCGCTCCGCACCGTGACCTGGGCTGCTTCCACCAGCAGGAAACGCAATATCGAACTGCCCTGCTTGGTGATGTGTCCGAGCCGTCTTCGATTGCCGCTAGAGTCTTCCAACGGCACCAGTCCCAGATAGCTGGCCACTTGCTTGCCGCAGTGAAACCGATCCGCTTCCCCGATGATCAGCACGAACGCCAACGCGGTCAGCGCACCCACTCCGGGATGAGTTCTTAACCGCTGTGCTGGCGGACACTTCTCCGCTTCTTGCTCGATCGCCCGAGTAAGTTCCGCGATTGTCGGGTTCAGTCGATCCAGCAACTCCAGCAGATCTCGTCGTCGCCGGCTTGCCCAGGGAGCCAACCGGAAGGACTCCAGTTGCTGCCGTCCGCGTTCCCGCCACAACCGCTTCTTGCAGCGCAACCCTTCATTGAGAGCTACGGCTTGCAGTTGATTCATGATCCGCGTGCGGGCCTGCACCATGCGATGCCGGTGCCACAGTAGTTGCCGCAGATCGCGATTCTCCCAGCTCGGAACCCAGATCTGCGGGAAACGATCCTCCAGCAGCAACTGCAAAATCAGTCGTGCATCCTGCCGATCCGTCTTCTGCTTGCGTACTCGCTTGGTGCGGATCTCGGCGGCATCTCCGATCCACAACTCAAACTGCAGCTCGCTCAACAAGCGTTCGAACCAGCGTGCGTGCCCGCTGGCTTCCATTCCCACCCGTACCTTCTTGCCTGCCAGAGCACGGTAGAAGTTCTCCCCCTCTTCGCGATGCGCTAATCGTTTTTCCTGGAACTCTCCGGCGTCGGTATCCACCGAAGCAATTTGCTGAAACTCGGGATGGAAATCTACTCCTATAATGATCATGTTCGGCTCCTTTCTCCCGAGCCTGTTGGTTGGCTTAGCACCACCAACTCTACTCGGGCGTTGGAGCCGACATTGTCATGCAATCAATTACGAGGCCAGTCGCGTGGATTGCAACGAAAATGCATACCTTGTGTATCGTCATTAGTGTAATTGTTGCGGGTGCCTACTACTTTGTCTGGCCCGGTTGGAAAGACCCGGAACGTGTCCGGCAACGATCACTTTGGTCCAGAATCATTTTGAGGTGGTTCCACTCTCTTACGTGGGTGCTGTTGGCCGCCGCCTGCTTTCTGAGAGCAACGCTGCCCGCCGTCTTAGCGGGCGGCGTCTATCTGATATTTATCCTCACCCTGGCGCATGAACGAAGTTCTGCGAGACGGCAATAACCTCGCCGCCTGAATTGCTCACTTCCCCGCTCCTCTGCTACTTTGAATAGTTTGCCTCTGCTTCCCGCAGACTTCTGGAGTGCGTGACTATGTCAGCCATCAAATTCCGCGGTGTCGATTTCATCGCCTTCGATTCTCTCCTGAGCGACGATGAGCGCCTGGTACGCGACACGGCGCGCAAGTTTATCGAAGACAACCTCATCCCCATCATCGAAGAATGCAATCGCGCCGGCCGCTTTCCGCGCGAACTCGTGAAGCCAATGGCCGATCTCGGATTCTTCGGAGCCTCGCTTCAGGGCTACGGCTGCGCGGGCATGTCGAACGTCGAGTACGGACTGGTCACGCAGGAACTGGAACGCGGGGACTCGGGCGTGCGTTCGTTCGTCAGCGTGCAATCGGCACTGGTGATGTATCCCATCTACGCTTTTGGGAGCGACGAACAGAAAAATACCTGGCTGCCACACATGCAGAAGGGCGAGAAGCTCGGCTGCTTCGGATTAACCGAGCCCGACTTCGGCTCGAATCCCAGCGGTATGCGCACACGCGCGAAAAAAGTTGGGAAAGAGTACGTCCTGAACGGCGAAAAGATGTGGATCACGTCGGGCTCCATCGCCGACGTCGCCGTGATCTGGGCCAAAGTGGATGATGAGGACGACAAAGTCCGAGGCTTCCTCGTCGAAACCGACCGCCCCGGCTTCAAGGCCGCCGACATTCACGGCAAGTGGTCTCTGCGCGCATCGGTGACTTCCGGGCTTTCCCTGCAAGACGTTCGGATCCCCGAATCGAATCTGCTGCCGAAGAGCGGTGGCCTGAAGTCTCCGCTGATGTGCCTGAACCAGGCGCGCTACGGAATCGCTTGGGGCGCGATCGGCGCGGCCATGTCGTGCTACGACTGCGCGCTGCAATACTCACTGCTGCGCAAGCAATTCCGGGATCAGCCCATCGCCTCGCACCAACTCGTCCAGGAAAAACTCGCCTGGATGATCAGCGAGATCACCAAAGCGCAATTGCTCGTCCTGCAAGTCGGCCGCCTCAAAGACGCCGACAAAGTCGAGTATCAGCACATCTCGATGGCTAAGCGGAACAATGTCTGGATGGCCCTCGAATGCGCCCGCTTGTCACGCGACATCCTCGGCGCAAATGGCGTGGCGGACGACTACCCGATCATGCGGCATCTGATGAACCTGGAAAGCGTGAAGACCTACGAGGGGACGCATGACATCCACGCGCTGATTATCGGGTCGAGCGTCACGGGGATTGACGCGTTCTGAGTCCGCGTGTCAGCGGAAGTCTCTATCTGAGAACGCGCCGCCGCTCTACTTCTGCCCGCCGCCCCCGTCGGGAGAGGCTCCTGAATGTGGAGTCCCCGGTCGCGTTCCGATCCCAATTTCCATTGCCGTATTTTTCGGGAAGACGACCTCTTGCCCGCGCGCGATGAAGTGAGAGTAAACCGACATCCCCGCTCCGTAGGCGCCCATGCTGTAGCCGAAAGCCCGCGAATGCACTAACGCGCCCGTGATCATGCCGACTAACTTGAATCCCGCGGCACCGCCGGCAACTCGATTGCTGGCGTTCCCCGCACTTCCACCTCCAACTGCATCGTGATCTTCCCCTAGGGAAGCCGCCGCCAAGCCAAGCGACACGGCCGTTGCGAGATAGCGAGACCTCGAAGTCGTGGCCTCGGCGCCGCCTTCGGAGTCGAGTTTTACATTGGCGTCTTTTCCCGCCTGCACGCCTTCCAGCGTTGCGTGGACTTTCTGCTCGATTCCATCCGGCGGAATGAGCTCCAGAAATGCAATCCGCAACTGCCCGTTTCTCTTCAGGCGCCGCGCCGGCTGCACTTGTCGAACGGTACCTTTCAGGCGGCTGCCCTGCGCCAGTGCCAGGCGGTCTCCGTCGAACAAAGGTTGCGAGAGAACCGCTTCCACATCCTGGTCCTTCTGGGTGGTGGCGGACGACAACGGCGTAACGAGACGAGCGTGAACCACGCAATCTTCCGGTAGAGCGCCACCCAGGGATGAGGCCATTTGCGGCGTCATTGTCTCGCTGCCAAAATCGAGCGGATCGTCCAATTCCGCGAAGTATACCGTCCCCGCCGGAATGTATTGCGCATGCACCGGCAACTGCGCCTCAGCGTAGCGTTCCAACCGGTGTACTCTGCCGGGCGTTTTCAGTTGCTTCATTGCAGCTTCCCATCGCTGCTTGGCTTGCTGCTTCGCCTGCTCCGTTTTCTCGGAGGCTCTGTCCTTGATGCTTTTCTTGCTCTTCGTTTCAGAAGCGGTCACGAACTGAATAACCTGACCAGAATCTGCCGTCACATTCGTATGCAACGGGAGATGCCTCCCATCGGGCAAAACCAGTTCCTTAAAGCCGATTTCAACATCCCGTGCCGGAGTGAAGTCTGCATTCAGAACCGACAGAGTCCGCTTCCCTGCAGATATCGCGCCAACCTTGGTAACTTCCCCAAGAACCTCGGATCCCACCGGGACCACCAGGCGGTCAAAGGCGTACACAGGTTCCACGATGCGAGCGTGGACCGACTGGCCCACCTTCTTCACTCGGACTTCCCGATCGAGGGCCACCTGCAGGGAGGCGCCCTTTGGAACCGTCAAGGAAACCAATTGTGGGATCGCAGTTTGGGCTGGTTCCGGCGCCGGCTTGCGAGCAGAACCTGGCAGAAGCTGGGGAACAGGCGCTTCCTGGGCTGGCATTGCGCCCGCGCACGCAAGCGAGAGCAGGAGGAAGTAGGGGAACCGGAGAACACTCATGTCACCACACCTTGTCGACAAGTATAGCGCCGTCAGAATCGGCCTGGGCCGTCAGTTTTGAGGTGAATCGTGAAGGAGCGGAAAAACAAGACGTCGCCACCTCAGTCGTAAAGTTCGCTCAGCAACTCGTACGCCCGCCGCAGATGTGGAATCACGATGCTGCCGCCCAACCACCAATGCAACGTTGATCGCCTCTTCCTGTTCGGCACGGTTCACACCCAGCCGGTAAGACTGGATGATGTGGTAGTTGATGCAATCGTCGCAGCGCAGGCATGCCGAGGCCACTAGCCCCATCAACATATTTTGCGGGCAGTGCGCCGTCCAGATAAGTATTGTGGTCGATGTTGTAGAAGCGCTTGACAAGAAAGTTGTCGGCCTTGTCGACGTTCTTGTTTAATCGAGTGCGAGCCTCGAGAAAACGGCCGGCGATTTCGCTCCTCTCGGCTACCTGTTTGTCAGAAAAAATGTAAGTTGGCTCTTTGCGCTCGGTCATGCCCCAAAGGGTAACAAAAGAACTTCATCTTTCGGGCGAGGGAGAACCCGCGGACGTTCGCGGCACGATGGCAGATGGTCGACAGCTAACGCTTCGTACTGCCGCATTCGTAATCTGCCCGATGCAGTCGTTCTGAACATCGGGCATGAGCGGTGGTACTCGCTCATTGCGCAATTGTGCTGCCTTCACGGGCGCAATTTCATGGGTACGCCGGACAATTTCCGCGAGCATGCGCTTCTGCCGGTCGGGACCCAGTAGATGCTGAACAGCAAGTCGCATGGTGGCAACCGCAAATTTTCCTTCGTTCCACCTTTCGAGATAGATGGTTCCATTCCCCGACGGGTCATCGATGGTGAACCGCTCCGCCTTCTCACCAAGGACAAGCCTCATACGAAATGTGTTTTCCAGTGTGCCCGGGGAGTGAAACTCCGCTTCCAGCACTCGGGCGGTGGTCAAAAACAGTACTTGTGCTTGCTGTTCGGGCACGTCCAGATGTTTGGGATTTTCGAGAACCAGCTGAGCTCGCATCATCGAACTCGCCAGCAGGAACAAAACAGTCGTCCGATGCATTGCCAACATATGACACTCCCCGTTTGCGACGTTGAAACCGGTGATGCCGGCTATGCACGGGCAGTCGTTCGCATAGTGACGGCCCAGCAGAAAAAAAGGGAGCACGGCGAGCAGTGCGCGCGTGATTTTTGCTCTCAGTAACATCGGCAAAGAGTTTTGTGGACTTCAATAGCGCTCCTTCAAAACACTCTCACACTGCTTGTAGGCGGGCATGCTCCAAGCGCAACCTCCGTTTCGCTTCGCGTCCACGTTGGTTTATAGTCGTGAGCCGCAGGCCGGTCGCCCCTCGCGGCGGATGGCCTATTCATTCGGAGGCATTCATGCCATCTCAAAACTCTCCCGCACCCCGGCCCAAGAGCTTCGGGGAAAATCTGGAAAGCGATCTGGCGCTGGAATTCCTGCGCGTGGTCGAGAACGCAGCCATTGCATCGGCGCGCACCATGGGTCAGGGAGACCGTCCCCTAAGCGATCAAGTCGCGACCGAAACCATGCGCAAGGTCATGGACACCATTCCCATGCGCGGCACGATCGTAATCGGCGAGGGTGAACGCGACGAAGCCCCCATGCTCTATATCGGAGAGCAGGTGGGTGGAGCGTTTCCCGACGGACGCGATGTCCCCACCGTTGACATCGCGGTCGACCCTCTGGAGGGCACCAACCTCTGCGCCACCGGCGCTCCCGGATCAATCACCGTCCTCGCCGCGTCAGAGAAAGGCGGCCTGCTGCATGCGCCGGACTGCTACATGGAGAAAATAGTCGTCGGGCCGTCGTGCAAGAATGCAGTCGAGCTCGACGCGCCCGTCGCCGACAACCTGCGCAACATCGCTCGCCGCATGCATCGCGGAGTCGATGACCTGGTGATCATAGTTCTTGACCGCCCGCGCCACGAAAAACTCATCGCCGACATCCGCAAAGCGGGCGCGCGTATCAAACTCATTGGCGACGGCGATCTTTCCGCCGGAATCGCCGCCGCCGTCATCGGAACTGGGGTTCATGCCGTCATGGGATCTGGCGGAGCGCCCGAAGGCGTGATCACCGCAGCCGCTATCCGCTGCCTCAACGGTTACATGCAGGGCCGCCTCGTCATCAACAAGCCCGAACTGGAAGAACGCATTGCCAAGATGGGGATCAAGGACAAAAATCGAATCTACGAAGCCGAAGATCTTGCCCCCGGCAGGCAACTGATCTTCGCAGCCACCGGCGTAACCGAAGGCGCTCTCTTAAAAGGCGTCCGCTTTTTTGGAGAGGGCGAACGTACCTCGTCGGTGATTCTTACTTTGAAGACCGGCAAAGTCCGATTCATCGAAAGCATCCACCTCGACAAAGGGCCCGACGTTAAGGTGAGGTTTGCATAGGCACGGTCACGGGTCAGAGGTCACAGATCACAGGAAGAACCGGATCAACGTTGAAGGAACTCATGCTGCGACCTGTCACCCGTGGCCTGTGACCTTTACGCGCTGCTACAATTCCTAGCTTCATGATTCAAGGGAACTTCCTCCTCCACACACACGTACCTGGAATGTGTTGTTGACCCAAACAGTCGCGCTCGG
>Ga0137407_10003597_pt1 | contig 10318 bp, 7 predicted proteins | sample CZOMad2_2_16fung_FD_108410 | JGI IMG/M metagenome (GOLD analysis project Ga0137407, IMG submission 108410) | Vadose zone soil fungal communities from Angelo Coast Range Reserve, California, USA - CZOMad2_2_16fungal (Illumina Assembly) | ecosystem: Environmental > Terrestrial > Soil > Vadose zone...
ACTTGCGCGCGATGACGCGATCGAGGTACGACGCCCACGTGAACGATCCGCTCGAATGGCCCGATGGGAACGAGCGGCGCTCGTCCGGGGCGGCCTGGAGCGCGGCGAAGGCGACGGGTCCCAGCGCGTTGGGGTCGGCGAACTCGAGCGTCGGTCGGCGCCTTCCGATGACAGCCTTCGTCAGGCCCGTGAGGCCGCGGTTCAGGAAAAAGGCGTCGGCGGCGCCGAACAGATCTCCGCCGAGCTCGTGCCAGCTTCCGAAATCCAGCCCCAGCAGGACGCACGGCGCGCCGTATCGGAATGTCTCGAGGCCGTGGAGCGCCAAGTAGTCGTGGCCTTCGGACCCCGTGGTGAAGTTGTCGTGGACGGCGCGATCGATCCGGGGGACGTCGCGGAAGAGAAGGGGCTCCGTCGACTCGCCGATCTGGTGCCCGTAGAGATCCGCGGCCTTGTCGACGCCGGCGCAGAAGAGAAGTCGCCAGCCGTGATCGCGCATGAACCGCGAGGGCATCCCGCTCCCGCCGGGGACGTGGAGAGGTGCCGGAGAGGCGGGCTCGCCGGTGGAGATGGAAGCGTCCGGCCTTTGCTCGAACAGGGTCTGGGTGAGGCTTTCCCGAGCCGTCGCGGCGAGCGCCGCGCCCGCCGGCCACAGGAGAAGAAGCGCTCCGGCGCGAACGATCCGACCCATCGCCCCGAGCCTAGACGCTCGACGGGCCGATGTCCCGCCCGAATTCCGGTGGATCGCCGCGCGCGGCGGCGGGTACTCTGCCGGCCTGCGTGCGGCGCCCGGCCGATCCCGGGCACTTCGGGGGAGGCGTCGTGATCGAGAGACTCGTTCGGGGAAGCAGGGTGGTGGGCGGGGCATGTCTCGTCGCGGCCGCGCTGTGGCAGGGGGCGGCCGCCGCGCCGAAAGTGGCGGTGAGCGACGAGCGCGTCCGCGACGTCCACCGGCGGGCGATCGTGGTCGACACGCACGCCGACACGCTCTGGCGCGTTCTCGACAAGGGGGACGACATCGTCTCGGGCAGCGGGAAGGGCCAGATCGATCTCCCGCGCCTCCTCGCGGGGGGCGTGGACGGGCAGTTCTTCTCGATCTGGCCCCAGCCCCTCTACGGCCCGACGGGATGGGTGAAGCGGAGCCTGCGGCTCATCGACGCGCTTCACGGCGTCGTCGACAGGGGCGGCGGGCGGATGTTCCTGGCGACGAGCGCCGCGGACATCCGGCGCGCCGACAGGGAAGGGAAGGTCGCGGCGCTGCTCGGCATCGAGGGGGGGCACGCGATCGAGGACGACCTCGGCGTGCTCCGCATGTTCTACCGCACGGGAGTCCGTTACATGACGCTCACGTGGTCGATCAACACGTCATGGGCCGACTCGTCGGGGGACAAGCGGGTGAGCCACGGACTGACCGGTTTCGGCGAGCAGGTGGTGAAGGAGATGAACCGCCTCGGCATGCTCGTCGACGTCTCGCACGTCTCCGACGAGACCTTCTTCGACGTGCTGCGCGTCACGAGCGCCCCGGTGATCGCGTCGCACTCGTCGTGCCGCGCGATCTGCGACGCGAAACGCAACATGACCGACGACATGCTCCGCGCCCTCGCGAAGAACGGCGGCGTCGTGATGATCAACTACTTCTCGGCGTTCATCGATCAGGATTTCGCGAAGGCGGCGGACCGGGCCGAGGACGGCGCGAAGGAGACGATCTCGAAGATCGCCACCGAGACGATCGGCGATCCGCTCGCGCGCGAGAACCGGATGTGGGAGATGTACACGCAGCTCGACGGCGCGATCCCCCCGCCGTCGATCGAGCGCGTGCTCGATCACATCGAGCACGCGATGCAGATCGCCGGCGCCGATCACGTCGGCCTCGGTTCCGACTTCGACGGCATCACGAGCGCGCCGAAGGGGCTCGAGGACGTTTCGAAGCTCCCGGCGATCACCCGCGGGCTCCTCGAGCGCGGCCACTCCGACGAAGAGGTGATCCAGGTGCTCGGCGGAAACTTCCTGCGCGTCTTCGAGAGCGTCGAGAAGATCGCCGCGAACGCGTCCGCACGTTGACAGTTTTTCGAATGCTGCACTATATTGCGCGCCGTGGTCATTGAATGTCTCATCGGACCCCGCGTGGCGAAGAACGATTGGCCACGGGGGGTCTTTTGTTGTTCACGGTCTCATAGGTCGGCGGGGTGCGGCCGCGCCCCGTCATCGTTGGTCGGGCCGGATCGTGGAACAGGAGACGGACGGCCCGTCGTTTCCATGGAGGTGAACCCAGCGTGCCGATGAAGAAGAAGACCACCAAGAAGAAGGCCGCGAAGAAGACCGCGAAGAAGCGCCGCTAGCAGGGCGCGGGTAATCGCAAGGAATCCTTCTCCGGAGAAGGTTCCATGGTAAGACTCGAAGACAACCTTCCTGCCGTGGGGCTGTAGCGCAGCTGGGAGCGCGCGTGACTGGCAGTCACGAGGTCACGGGTTCGATCCCCGTCAGCTCCACCAGGATGTTGTCTTCTTTTATTTTCGGCTGGCGCTCTTGCGTTTCGCCGACATCCTTCCCGCCGCCCTGTTCAACGGGTGGGAGCGCTCCAGGAACGGGATCGCCAACCTCTTGCGGATCCCCATCCCCCTCAGCGCGGCGCGCAGCCCGTCGTGATCGGGGTCGACGCTCAGTCCCTTCATCAGGGTGTCCCAGGCCTCGCGGCGCTGGCCCGCCAGAAGGTGCACCTTGGCGAGGTTGAGCAGGATCTCGGGAGAGAAGAACTCGCTCGACGCCGCCTTCTTGCAGATGGTCAGCCCCTCGCGCGTGCGGCCAAGGGCCGCGGCGAGGCAATAACCGTAGTAGGAGGTGATGCGGGCGCGTCGCGCCACGTTCGGAGCCGACTCATCCAGCTTGAGGCTCGACTCGAAGAACGCGAGGGCCTCGAGCGAGTTACCGGTCTCGAGCGCGTGGAGCCCTCGGGCGAACGATCGATCGGATGGTGTGAGCTTGTTCGACAAGGCCGCCTCCGTTCCCGGGACTGTGGGGAGCGGCGAAAATATGGTGCCGCTCCCGATCCCGGGCAACCCGGCGGGCGGATCCGGCCGGCGTCAGCCCTGCGTGCGCTTTCGGAGCAATCCCTCGTTCACGTCGATCGTCGAGGTCTTCTCGAGGCGGGCCAGGAGCGCCTGGTAGAGCGAGGTGCGATCTTCGTCGAGCATCCGCCTCTTCAGCGCGGCGCGATCCGCGGCGGCCTGCTCCTGCGTCGCAGGCGTCTTTCCCTTGAGCGCGAGGATCATGAGCCCCTGGTCCGTGTCGTACGGGCCGAGGACCGATCCCACGGCCGCTCCGAACGCGGCGGCCTTCGCCGCGTCCGTGATCGGCGGGGCCGGCTGCGAGCGGTTGACCTGAGGAAGGCTCTTCACCTCGAGCTTCTTCTTCTCGACGCGCGCCGCCAGCGTTCCCGAGGCGCCGAGGATCTCGGCGGCCGTGCTTCGCGCCTTCGCGCGGGATCGCGACTTCTTCAGATCGGCCTCCGCGCGCGCCCGGACCGTCTCGAAGGGCGAGGGCTGCGGCGCGCGGACGTCGGTGAGGCTGAGGACCGCCAGTCCCTGCGGCACCGTCACCGGGGCCGAAAAGCCTCCCGGCTTGAGCGTGAAGAGCGCGTCGTCGACCTGCGGCAGCCTGCCGAGCGGTCCGGCCGGCTCTCCCTTCGCGAAGAACCCGGTGTCGCCCAGCTTGTAGCCCATCGCGGCCGCGGTCTTGTCGAAAGACGCCTCCTGCGCGGCCAGCTTGCTCTGGAAGGCCTGGGCGTCCACGCGCAGGGCCGCCTGCGATTTCGCCACCGCGAGCCCGCGGCGAATCTCGTCCTTCACCTCGGCGAGGGGATCGACCCCCGCGGCCCGCGCCTCCGTGACCTTGATGACGTGGTAGCCGAACGGAGACTTCACGAGGTCGCTGACGGCGCCGACGGAGAGCGAGAAGGCCGCGTCCTCGAACTCCTTGACCATGCGGTTGCGTCCGAAAAAGCCGAGGTCTCCCCCCGACGCGGCGGAGCCCGGATCCTCGGAGCTCTGGCGCGCGAGCGCCGCGAAATCCTCTCCGCCGCGCGCGCGCGCGAGGATCGCGGACGCCTTCGCCTTGACCTCCGCGTCCTGCGCGGGGGTCGCGTCCTGCGGGAGCTTGAAGAGGATGTGCGAGGCGCGCCGCTGATCGGGGTGGGTGTACGTCGTCGCCTTCCCCTTCTCGTAGGCTTCGCCGATCTCGGCGTCGCTCACCTGGACGGACGCCGCCTTCGCCTCCCGGTCGAAGAGGACGTAGGCGGCCCTCCGGGCCTCCGCCGTCACGTAGTCGGCACGGTGCGCCTCGTAGTAATTCTTCGTGTCGGCGGCGGACGGCTCCTTCGCGTCGGCGAAGGCCGAGTCGGCGAGGACCACGTAGTCGACGTCGACCCTTTCGACTTCGGCGGTGTAGCGTCGGGCGACCTCGGCGTCGTCGATTCGCGCGAGGCTGAAGACGGCGGCCCGCAGCTTCTCGGCGGCGATCTCCTTCTCGCGCTCTCCCTCGAACTCGGCGATGTTGATGCGGGCCGACTCGAGAATCTTCCGGTACTGATCCGCGCCGATGAACCGGCCGTCGCGCTGCCACTGGGGCATGCTGATGATGTCGTCCTTGAGCTCGGCGGGGGTGACCCTGAGGCCCGCGCGCGTCGCCTCGCGCTCGGTGAGGTACTGGCCGAGCACCGCTCCGAGCGCCTGCTGATCGACGAAGGCGCTGAGCGCGTCGTCGCTGGCCTGGCCGGCGAACCGCTGGCGCAGATCGTTCTCGACGACGCCGCGGGTCTTGATGAACGTCTTCGTCGGGATCGGCTCGCCGTCGACGTTGGCGATCCAGTCGGGCGATCCCTGCTCCTTCCCCGCGAGGCCGCCGCCCCACAGGCCGTACATCGCGAGCGCGAGGCTGCCGACCGTGGCGATGACGACCAGTCCGAGAATGATCTTCGTGATGCCCTTGCTCTTGCGCGCCCATCCCAGCATTCGCGATATCCCCCGAGGAAGGGGTGCATTCTACGGTTCGGCGCGCGGTCGAGCAAGACCGCATTCTGTGGCCCTTTTCGAGGGAGTGTGTTAGATTGATGCGCCCCGCTGCCGATCTGTCTCAACTACTTGAAAACAAATTACTTATCAGCCAAGAGCGGTCGGGGCTTCAAGCGGCCGGCACTTCGACTCCCGACGGTTCCTCGATCCTGACGGAATCACGGGACGGAGCCGGATGACGGGGCAATCATGGCGGTGAGAAGGGGAGGGGATCGGCCCGCGGTCCTCCTCGACTGGTTCACGGTCAGCTACCGGTCGATCCTGGGGGGATCGATCGCCCTCGTCCTCGCGCTGTCCGCCGTCGGCGGCGGCCTCTACTACCAGTTCATCTATCGCAACAGCCCCCGCGCGCGCGCGTCGACCTCGATCGCCGAGGCCGAGGGGCTCCTCGAGAAGGCTGCCGGCGGGGAGGCCTCGAAGGAGAGCGAGCCGCTCCGGCAGAACGCGGAGCGCCTTCTCGCCGAGGCGCGTCGCCAGTTCGACGCGACCAACTTCGAGGACGCCTCGAAATCGGCCGAGCAATCGCAGATGAGCAGCCAGCGCGTCATCGCGCTGGCCCACGGCGAGACGTCGCGCGCGGCGCAGTTCTACAAGATCGAAGGGGACGTGAGGGTCAAGCGCTCGCGCGAGCTCATCTGGGCTCCGGCCACCAAGGGGATGACGCTCTCCGTCGGCGATCAGATCAAGACGAGCTCCCGGTCGGCGGCGCAGATCATCTACTTCAACGGGACGATCACCACCGTCACCCCCGGATCGCTCCTCGAGATCAAGGAGCTCTACGAGAACCCGACGACCCGCGTGCAGCAGGTGAGGGAGCGGCTCCACGAGGGACGCGTGTCGTCCTCGACGCAGGATCCGCCCACCAAGGGCTCGTTCCACGAGATCGCGACCCAGAACACCGTCGCCACCACCGAGGAGCGCACCGAGATGGACGTCGCGTTCGACGATCGTCAGGCGACGACGCGCCTCGAGGTCCACACCGGAAAGGCGAGCGTCTCGACCCCCGAGGAGGGGGCCCGGAAGATCGCGGTCGAGGCGCAGGAGCGCGTCGAGGTCGATCAGAAGGAGCGGCTCTCGACGAAGATCAAGCTTCCCGCCGCTCCCCTCCTCAACGCGCCGGTCGATCAGAGGATCATCCCGCTCGAGGGGGGCGAGGGGGGCTCGGTCCAGCTCGACTGGCAGGAGGTCGCCGAGGCGAAGAGCTACCATCTGCAGATATCGGCCCACCCGCTCTTCTCGGACTCGCTCGTGGACAAGACTCTGGACACCACGTCGGCCTCGCTCCCCCGCGCCGGCGAGGGGAACTACTACTGGCGGGTCGCGGCCATCTTCGACGACGGGACCGAGGGGCCGATGAGCGAGGCCCGGAAGTTCAAGATCGTCCCCGGGACGCTGGCGCCGTCGGGCGACGTTCAGCCCCCGCCCCTCGAGATCGACGACTTCCTCACCTTCGCGACCCAGGTGATCGTGAGGGGGAAGACCGAGCCGGGGGCGCAGCTCTCGGTGGACGGGTCGAAGATCGACGTCTACGACGACGGCACCTTCACGTCGGTCATCCCGCTGCGCAAGGCGGGCCACCACACGCTGGTCTTCATCGCGCAGGACGTCGCGGGAAATGCCACGCGCGTCGAGCGGGTCGTCGACGTCGACACCTATTAAAGGCCCCCAGGACATATGCGCGCTCCCACCCTCATCCTCGTGGACGCGACGGCCCCCCGGCGGGGCGCGCGGGAGGGGGCGCCGAAGGGGTTGCTCTCCCTCGATCGGGTGGAGCGCCGCCGCGACGATCTCCCCCGCGCCGCGCTCGCCGTCTGGCTCTCCGCGGGGCGTGGCTCCGACCGTCGCGTCCGGGCGCTCGTTCGGGTGGCCGGGGCCCCCAGCCTTTCCGTCGGTCCGGAGGGCGGCCGGGGGATGGCGCGCCGCTCCGCGTCGCTGGGGTTCGCGGTCCATCTCGAGCGTTCCTCTCCCGCCGACGCGCGGGCGACCCTGCGCCGCCTCGCGCGGTGGAAGCCGGCCGGGAGGGCCCCATCCCGGGACGCGGCCGGCCCCCGGAGCGTCCGACGGTTCAAGATTCTTTCCGACATCACCCGGACGGCGAACTCCGTGCTCGAGCCGAGACGCGTGATGGAGATCGTCATGGGGAAGGCCCAGGCCCTCGTCCGCTCGGAGGCCTGGTCGCTCCTCCTCGTGGACGAGAACGAGCAGAGCCTGACGTTCGAGATGTCGCGCGGGGAGCGGTCCACCGACATCAAGGAGCAGAAGGTCCGCATCGGACAGGGGATCGCGGGCTGGGTCGTCCAGTACCGACGCCCCGTCATCATCAACAATGTCTATCGCGATCGCCGATTCGATCCAAGGTTCGATATGATGACCGGCTTCAAGACCCGATCCATCCTTTGCGCCCCCCTCATCAGCCGGGGCCGGATCATCGGCGTGGTGGAACTCATCAACAAGCGCCGGGGAGGCTTCTCGAGGGAGGATCTCGAGACGCTGAAGGTCCTGGTCGAGCCCGGGGCCATCGCCATCGAAAACGCCATCCTGTACAAGCGTTCCACGGCGCTTTCCTTTACGGACGATTTGACGCATCTTTTCAACGGCCGCTACCTCGACCTTGTCCTCCGGAGAGAGGTCAAGCGCGGCCGGCGCTACCAGACTCCGGTGTCGGTGATTTTTCTGGACCTGGACGGGTTCAAGAAGATCAACGACTCCCACGGCCACCTCGCGGGATCGCGGGCGCTCGTGGAGGTCGGCGACGTCCTGAAGGCTTCCGTCCGGGAGATCGACATCGTCTGCCGGTACGGGGGGGACGAATTCACGATCGTGCTGCCGCAGACCAACGCGGCGGGCGCGGGGGTGATCGCGGAGAGGATTCGGCTGAACATCGAGGCCCAGACGTTCCTTTCGGAGATGGGACACGAGGTCCGGTTGACGGCCTCGTTCGGTGTTTCGTCGTACCCTGAGCACGGGCAGTCGCGGGAAGAGCTGATTCAGAAGGCCGATCGCGCGATGTACCAGATCAAGGAGAAGGAGAAGAACGGGGTCGCCCTCGCCACCTGAAGGGCCGTATCGTCTGACTTGATGGGAAAGGAATAGAGGTCACGGGATGGGATTGAGGTCGCTCCTCAGCTTGTTCTCCAACGATCTGGCCATCGATCTCGGCACCGCGAACACCCTCGTCTTCGCGAAGGGAAAGGGGATCGTCGTCTGCGAGCCGTCGATTGTCGCGGTCAACCAGAAGACGGGGAAGGTCGAGGCGGTCGGCAAGGAGGCCAAGGAGATGCTGGGGCGCACCCCCGGCAACATCGTGGCCATCAAGCCGATGAAGGACGGGGTCATCGCCGATTTCGAGCACACCGAGAAGATGCTCGACTACTTCATCAAGAAGGCGCACAACCGCTCGCTCGGCGTGCACCCGCGCATCGTGATCGGCGTCCCTTCCGAGATCACCCAGGTCGAAAAGCGCGCGGTGAAGGACTCCGCCTTCCGGGCCAAGGCAACCGAGGTGTATCTGGTGGAGGAGGCGATGGCCGCGGCCATCGGCGCAGGGCTCCCGATCACGGAGCCGACGGGCAACATGATCATCGACATCGGCGGCGGGACGACGGACGTCGCGGTGATCTCGATGGCGGGCATCGTCTACTCGCGCACCGTGCGCGTCGCGGGGAACGAGATGGACGACGCCATCATCCAGTACATCAAGCGCAAGCACAACCTCCTCATCGGCGAGCGCACCGCCGAGGAGATCAAGATCAAGATTGGCTCCGCGTACCCGCTCGACGAGGAGTTGAGCCTGGAAATCAAGGGGCGCGATCTCGTCGAAGGAATCCCGAAGACGATTCTCATCACCGACTCGGAGATCCGGGAGTCGCTCGCCGAAACGGTGAACGCGATCGTCGACGCCGCGCGCGTCGCCCTCGAGCAGACGCCTCCTGAGCTGTCCGCGGACATCGTGGATCGCGGCATCGTCCTGACCGGCGGCGGGGCGCTCCTCAAGAACCTCGACAAGAAGCTCCGCGAGGAGACGGGCCTGCCGGTGTCGATGGCCGACGATCCCCTCTCGTCGGTCGTGCTCGGGACGGGGCGCATGCTCACGGACTTCACGCTGCTGAGAAAGGTCTCGATCGACTAGATGAGCCGCCGGCCCGCCGTCGTCCTCGTCCTCGTCCTGGTCGCTCTCTTCGGGCTCATGGCCGGGCAGGTGCGGGGAGGACCTCTCTCGCGGGTCGAAGGGCTTCTCCTGCGCACGGCCTCGCCGTTCCTGAGGGGGGCTCATTTCGCCGTGTCGGGAACCGCCGAGGCGGTCAGCGCCGTGACCGGCGGCGAGAGCCCGGGGCGGGTCCGCGATCTCGAGGAGCGGATCGCCGCCCTCGAGCTGCAGCGCCAGCGGTTCGAGGAGGAGCGGCTCGAGAACGCGAGGCTGCGGGCTCTCCTCGATCTGAAGCAGAGCCTGCCGGTCCCGACCGTGGCGGCCACCGTCGTCGCGAACTCCTTCCGCTCGGTCACGAAGACGTGCCTGATCGATCGCGGCACGGGCTCGGGCGTCTCCGCCGACATGCCGGTCATCAACTCGCAGGGGGTCGTCGGCCGCGTCTGGTCCGCCGGGTCGAGCCTCTCGAAGGTGCAGCTCCTAACCGACGCCTCCGCCGGGATTGCCGTCCTCGTTCAGCGCACCCGCGTCCAGGGGGTGCTGATGGGCCGCGGGGACCCTCTCCTCGAGCTCCGCTACGTCTCCACGATCGACGACGTGCGGGCGGGGGATCTCCTCCTCACGTCGGGGCTCGACCGGATCTACCCGCGAGGCCTCCCCGTGGGCGTCGTCGGCGAGGTCCGCGAGGGGGGAGGGCTCATGAGAATCGTGACGGTCGTCCCCAGGGTCGACTTCGACAAGCTCGAGGAGCTGCTCGTGCTGACGCGCGTCAACGCCGGCCAGGGGCCGGGGGAAGTGCAGCCGTGACCTGGGTTTGGGGGGGGCTGGCGCTGCTCGGGACCCTCCTCACGCAGCTCTTCTTTTCGTCCCTCTGGCCCTCGAGCATCATCTTCTTTGATCTTCCCCTGCTCGTCGTCCTATACTATGGCCTCGACCGCGGGCCCGTCGCGGCGTTGCTGATTGGCGCCGGAGTGGGAATCGTGCAGGACAGCCTGACGGGGAGCCTTCTCGGAGCCGCTTCGGTGGCGAGAGGGCTCACGGGTTTCGTGGTCGGAGCCGCCGGAAATCGATTCGTCCTCACCAGACCGCTCTCCCAGCTGCTGGTGAT
>Ga0137407_10003598_pt1 | contig 10314 bp, 6 predicted proteins | sample CZOMad2_2_16fung_FD_108410 | JGI IMG/M metagenome (GOLD analysis project Ga0137407, IMG submission 108410) | Vadose zone soil fungal communities from Angelo Coast Range Reserve, California, USA - CZOMad2_2_16fungal (Illumina Assembly) | ecosystem: Environmental > Terrestrial > Soil > Vadose zone...
CCACCTCGCCGGCTGCCGGGGACTCGGCGGCCGCGCCGTCTCCCTCCGGGGCACCGGCCAGGAGCGCCGCCGGCAGCGCCACGGTGTGGGTCGTGGCGCCGCTCGCCAGGAGGTCTTCGACCGATAACGGATGGGCCATGGGGACGCCTCCGCCGGCTTACGAGCCGGCCTCCTCGGTCTTGATCCAGAGAGCGCGGAAGCTCACCTGCTCCATGACGAAGTCGTCCTCCGGCAGGCTGTAGTTCCACTCCGCGATCTGTACTCCCATCACCGTCACCGTCGCCGTGCCGTCCGGCAGGTTGGGGTTCTTGAGCTGCAGGCTCAGGTTGAACGAGGGGCCGACGAAAGTCCCCGCCGGCCGGCTGTCGGCGGCGTCGCCCAGCATCAGCCGCAGCAGGGCGCCGTTGATGTAGGCGCGGTCGATCGTCCCCGAGACGTTGATGTTGCCCGGCCGCAGCTCGGTGGGGAAACGCTGGCCGAGCTCGTGGAACGGCTTGACGTCGTTGGTGACGCGCACCGTCACCCCGGTCGCCCGCCCGATCGGCGTCAGCGAGTACTTGTCGGCCACGGCCTTGGCCTTGTCGCCCGCCGGGCCCGACTCGACCGCCACCGAGATGGTGCCGTCGGCACCGTGGAACACTGTCGTCGTCGCCATTCGTCTCTCCCTTCTCGCGCTACTCGAGGTTCATGATGACCTTCACGAAATCGATCGAGAAGGTGGGTTGGAGGAGCATCGTCACGATCGCCTGCCCGGTGATCTCCTGGGCGCGCGTCGCGGTCACGTCGAGCTTGTAGCCGGTGAGCATCTCGTCTAAAACCATGCCGGAGAGGAAACCGTCGAGCGTCGCCTTGAGCGCCGCCCGCACCCGGAGGTTGTTGAGCCGGCCGATGTAGGGGTTGGCGCCGATCCGCACCCCGGCCTTGGCGTAGTCGACGATCCGGCGCACCGAGATCTGGCGGAACGCCCCGGTGTCGGTGGTGATCCCCTTGAGCACCCGGATGCCGAGGTTCTTCTGCAGCACGAGGACCTGGTGGCCGAGGAGCTGCTTCTGCTGGGCGCGGCTGTAGTCGGTCGTCAGATCGTCGGCCGCCACGTCCTTGTTGGTCAGGCTGACGTGCGGGGCGAGGGTCGCGAGCCGCCCGGCGACGAGCGCCGCGGCGTAGGCGCCGGGGAGCTTGACCGCCGGGTTGGCCTCGCCGGCGCGCGCCGCGTCGTCGGCCACCAGGCCGGGCGCGACGAGGATCAGGCGGGGGTTCGAGCCTTTTGAGGAGTCGTCGGCGAAGAGCTTCGCCGGCTCGTCGGACGAGGCGCCGAGGACGGCGAGCCGCTCCTGGCCGTCGTTCTCGGTCTGCTCCAGGTGGGCGAGGACGGTGCCGGCGACCTCCTTGGCGGCGAGGCCGCCGACGACGACGATGTTGACCGCCTGGTTGGCGAGGAAGCCGAGGCCGCTCGCCACTTCGGTCGTTCCCGCCGTCGCCCCGTCCGGGCCGCCGGCGGTCGGCGAGGGGACGATCGACTGCGGCGGCGGCGTGCTGCCGGTGGCGAGGTTCGAGACGTCGACGAGTCGGCTGCCGGCGGCGACCGCGCTGGCGAGCTCGGCGGCGGTCGAGCCGGAGAAGCTCTCCTTCGTCTTCCCCAGGGTGAGGGTGAGGGTCGCCGGCTGGCCCGCCGGCGCGTCGAGGGCCACCACGATGGCGTTGGCCCAGGTGCCGGGGCTCTTCGCGGTCAGGGTGAAGAGGATGCTGGCATCCGAGGGGAGGGACGCGGGCGCCGACTCGACCTTCCAGCTCATCGCCGCCGGACTGCCGTTGGCGATCCGCACCGCGTAGACCGTCGACGCGCCGCCCTTGAACAGCTGCTCCAGGGTGCGGGTGAGGGTGAGCGGCGGGGTGAAGGGGTGGAGCGGGTCGACGACCAGGGGCGGATCCGCCCAGCGGTCGTAGGGGCCGAAGGTCTCGACCGCCTCGGCGTAGCTCCCCAGGACCACCACTTTGCCCACCGGTCCGCGGTTCGCCGTGCCGACCACCCCGACGTTGCCGGTCGCGATCCCGCCGACCCCGATCAGGCCCTCGGCGCGGACCTCGATGTACGTCCCCGGCAGGATCATTTCGCCAATCGTTTCGCTCATACCATCTCCTTTTCTAACGTTCCTAGGCGCCGAGCTCTTCGTCCGGCAGGGAGGCCTCCACCGTGGTGATCGCGCCGCTGGCGGGGTCGACGGTGGCGACGGTGAGCCCGGTCTCGATCGTGATCGTGCGGATGACGTCACCCGGCGGCTCGGCCGGGACGTTGGTGCTCTCGAAGACGAAGTCGAAGCGCGCCGTGCGGCGGCGCAGGGCGAGCCGCTCCTCAGGCGCTCCGATGCTGCCGAGCTCGGTGGCGTGGATCGCCAGCAGCCGGTGGACGGCGTCGCGCGCGGCGGGGGCGAGGAGCGCCTCGATCGCGGCGGCGGAGAGCGCCGCCACGTCGGCCCCGAGGAGGGCGCAGACGTCCAGGCGCAGGGTGCCGGCGATCAGCGCCCGCGCCCCGCCGAGGCCGTTGGCGGGGCGGGTGTTCGATTCGAGCGAGAGGACGACCGCCGGCAGCTCGGTGCTGTCGCCGGGCTCGGCGATGCCGACCGCCTTGGGCGCCGGGGTGAGGCCCGCCGCCTGAAGGGCCGCCTGGAGATAGGCGCCGACCGCGGCCAGGAAGTCGTTCTCCGCCGCCATCAGGCGCCTCCCAGGAGGTTCTTCAGCGGATCGAGGAGCGAGGAGGCGCCGGCGAGCGCCTGTTTGAGACCCGCCGCCGCCGGCTTCAACGGCGAGAGAATGTCGGGCACGTTGGGGACGGCGCCGGCGATGGCCGGCAGGTCCAAGAGGTCGAGCCCGGAGAGCGCCAGGCCATCGAGGTCGGCGTCGAGCCCGGCGCCGAAGTCGTCGCCCAAGCCGCTACCGGCGGGTGGCTCGGGCGGCTCGGTGTACTCGCGGAGCACGATGCGGTAGCGGAAGGCGTCGGCCGCCCCCGCCAGCTCCTCGACCGCCAGCTCCTCGATCAGCACCCGTTCGAGCTCCGACTCCTTGACGATGTCGGCCACGAAGTCGACCGGCTCCCCGGCGAGGAACTTCTCCCGCACCTGTTTCAGGAAGTCGTCGCGCGCCTCGTCGCCCGACAGCGAGCCGACGATCTCGACCGTCAGGGCGCCGCGCCCGAGATCCTGGTGCAGGTCGCCGGAGAGCCCGGCGACCGGCAGCACGGCGAGGCGCCGGCTCTCGCCGGCGGCGATGCGCTCGATCTTCGGCGGCTCCCAGGCGGCGATCATGGGGTGGACGAGCATCGTGGTCTACTGGCGTTCGAAGCGGGGATTTCGTTTCATTTCTCGTTCAGGCGCGGCGCAGAGCGCGCATCGCCACCTTGTCGGAGAGGGCGCCCGAGCGCACGAAGCGCCAGAGCGTCTCCAGGTTCGAGACGTCGGTCTTGGGGTCGGGCTTGGGCGTGCCGCCTGCGACGACCGGACTCGCCACGGCGACGAGGACGAAGGCCGTCGCCGTGTCGGCGGCGGGCACCGTCCAGGTCACCGGCGCGGTGAAGCGCCAGGAGCGCGGCGGGATGGCCGGCGTGCGCATGGCGTTGGCAGCGTTGAGCCGGGTCCAGGCGGCGGGGCGGTCGAGGGCGTCGAGCGGCACCCGGTAGAGATCGACGTCGGCCACCACCGCCGCTCCCGACCGGTTGTGGACGCGGACGATCACCGGGTTCGCCCCGCCCCGCACCCGGTCGCCGCGGCGCGGGTCGTCCAGGTCGGTGAAGGCCGCGTTGGTATTGACGTCGGCGGGCGGGGCGGCGGCGAGGACCACGATGTCGGGGCTCCGGCCGCCCCAGGCGACCGCCCCGCCGCTGCCGTCGTCGTCGACGCCGTCGCGCAGGTAGACCGGATTGGCGACCACCGGGGTCACCCGCGCCGCCACCCGCCGCTCGTTCCTGACGAGGTTCAGGATCACGTCGTTCTCCGGCGCCAGGGCGCCCAGGTTGAGCGGATCGTCGGGCGTCTGGGTGGTGATCGCCAGGAGAGCGGCGTTCGCGATACCGGCGCCAAGATCGAGCGGCGGCACCCAGTCGAACTGGACCACGGCCGGCTGGCCGGGGCCGATCTCGCCCACGGTGACCGCCGGCCCTACCCGCTGCCAGGGGCCGGCCGGCGGATCGCCGGGGAAGGCGGCGCGGAAGCCGGCCTGGAGGTCGGGCGGGTGGGCCGGGTCGGCCGCCGGGGCCCAGAAGAGGTGGACCTGGGCGTTGCGCGCCGTGCCGTTGCCGCGGTTCTGCACCTGGACGTAGACGACGTTGCGGTCACCGGCGATCGGGCTGTCGTGGACCAGCTTCTCGTCGAGCTCGGCGCCGTCGATCGGCTCGCCGAAGGGCATCACCTCGAAGGCGCGGAAGAGGGGGGCGTCGACCCGGACGTCGAACGAGCGCAGGTCGTCGATCGCGACGGCGGCGCCGAGCCGCGGGTCCGTCCGCAGAGTGTTCCCCGCCGGGTAGTCGCGGCCGTCGTCCATGACGTGGTTGCGGAGGAGGAGGGTGACCGGGCGGAGCCGGAACGTGGCCGGGGTGGCGGCCAGGTCGCGCTCGAACATGCCGCGGCCGTGGGTGGCGCAGCGCAGTGTCTTGGTCACCGGCGAGACGGCAAGGTCGTGGACGATGACCACCGGCAGGCCGGCGTTGTAGGTCTTCCAGGTGGGGGCGGGCGGCGCCGCCAGGGGGGCCAGGGGGAAGGCCGGCAGGTCGGTCGCGCCGTAGACGCCGGCGAACGTCCCGACGAAGAGCCGGGTGGGGTCGTCGGGCTCGAAGGCGAGGGCGAGGAAGGGGCCGGGCGGGAGGCCGGGGGTGATCCGCTGCCAGGCCACCGCCGCCGGCGGGCCGGCGGGGAGGTCGGCGACGAACAGCTCGCCCTGGTTGCCGGCCGAGCAGATCGCGATCCGGAAAGCGCCGCCGCCGGCGGCGGCGAAGGCGATGCGGTGCACCTGGGGCGTCGCGCCGCCCGGCCAGGGGACCGCCGCGACCGGCGTTGCCGAGCCGGCGCGGAAGACTCGCCCCTGGGAGGTGGCGAACCAGAACTGGTCGCTCCCCTGGCCGGGCAGGAAGCTCATCGCCGTCACCGCCTCGCCGGCGGCGAGCGCCGGCGGCACGGCGGTGAAGGCGCTCCCGTCGGTGCTGCGGAAGGCCCGTCCCACCCGTCCCACCAGGAGGTGGTTGTCGCTCGTCGGATGGCCTTCCAAGATGCCGACGAAGGGGGCGGCGGCGCCGGCGAACGGGGCGGTGATAGGGATCCGCTGGCTGCGCATCGTGGTGCCCGGTGGGGAGGCGTCGGGCAGCACGGTGCGGTACGAAAAGACGCTTCCGGGGAGGGTCGCGGCCGCCCCCACCGCCAGGCGGTCGACCCCGTCCTGAGAGCTGCCGTAGAAGCGGCGCGGGTCGGAGGTGAAGGCGATGGCGCCGCCGTCGCCACCGTCCACGTGGTACCAGGTGGGGCCGCCGTAGGACAGGTAGGTGCCGTTATCCCGCAGGCCGCCACCGGTGATGAAGGGGAAGAGCGGGTGCACGGTCACATCGGTGAGCTCGGCGGCGCCGATGCCGTAGCTGCGCTTGTGCCAGCCGCCGAAGGGCGGGACGGTGGTCACCGCGTCGGTCAGGGCGATGCCGGCGTCGTCGGCCACCCAGACCCGTCCGGGATGGCCGACCGTGTTGCGATCGAACAGCACCGCATGGTGGTCGCCGTGCTGGTTGCGGTCGCCCAGACCATACTGCCTCCAGTCGCTGATCTGGTGCCACGTCCCGCCGGAGTCGGTGCTCACGTAGAGGTCGACCGAGCCGGCGATCACCCGCGCCGGGTTCGCCGGGTCGACGGCGATCACCAGGGTGTAATCGGCGATCCCCTGCGCCGTCCCGGCCGGCGTGTAGAGGCGGTTGGCGCCGGTGGTCCAGGTGACCCCCAGGTCGGTCGAGTGGTAGACGCGCGTGGGGTGGCGCTGGGGGCCGGCCGGCTCCGCCCCCCGGTCCTCCAGGATGGCATAGGCGTGGAACGGCGCCACCGGCGTAATCGTCACCTTGATCCGCCCCATCATGGCGCCGGTGACGGATGGCGTGCCGGCCACCGCCCGCAAGAGGGGGCATCGAGTCCAGGCGGTGGCGTGGGTGGTGCGATCGTGCACCCCGCGGAAGAGCCCCTGCTGGCGGATGCCGGCGAGGAGGACGACGTGGTTCCGGCTCGCCGGGTCCGGGACGAGGGCGACGTCGGAGGCGGGCTGGCCGACCGGGAGGTCGGCGGCCGCGGCCGAGCCCTCGGGCTGGAAGCCGGTGCCGGGCTCGAAGCGCCAGAGGCCGCTATCGGCGGCGACCCACAGCCGGGGGGTGGCGCGGATGTACGCAGTGGGGCCTGCTGGGGCGGCGGCGAAGGGACGGTCCACGGTGAGCGTCACGTCGTCGGTCACCGCGGTCACCACTCGCAGCTCGGTCCCAATCTTCAAGATGTCGCCGCGGGCGAAGAAAGCGGTGAACGTCGTGCCGGCCCTGCCGTTTACCGTGAGCACCGCGGCGGTGACCTGGCTGGCACCGGCGGTCTCGTCGCGCCGCGGGTCGAGCGCCAGGGCTCCGTAGTGGCCGGCGGCGCCGGAGCCGGCCGCGCCCGCCCCGGCAATCTGGACCAGGGTGGCGCCGCCATCGGTCGACAGAAAGAGCCCGCGGCCGGCGGGGTCCCGAGTGCTCGGATCGCCCGAGGCGACGTAGACGATCCGAGTCTCGCCCGGCACCACGGCGATCGCGCCCACCGGGAAAGACTGGTCGGGAGCCCCCATGGGGCGCCAGGAGAGTCCTTCGTCGACGCTCTTCCAGAGCCCCCCCATGGCGCTGCCGGCATAGAAGACCCGGGTGTCGCCGGGGTCCTGGACGAGGGCGCGGACGGCCCCTCCGACGTTGCGTGGCCCCAAGGGCGTCCAGGCGGAGGCGCCGGCGGCGCGGCCGGGCGCGGCGGCGTGCTGAACGGCGGCGTCGATGCGGCCGGCGAAGTCGCCCGGCGGGAGGCCCAGCTCGGCGAAGAGCTCCGCCGCCCGTTCTTCCGGGTCATCGTCCTCTTCAGGGTCGCCGTTCGGCGGCAGATCTTCGGGGTCGGCCATGGCTCGGTCCTCGTCCGTTCGTCGGTCGCGCTACGGCACCGCCGCCGGCTCGGGCAGGTCGAGCAGGAAGGCCATGGCGCGGGAGAGGTCGCGGTTCGAAAGGTCGGAATCGCCGGGAGGCGTGGGGTTCAACGGATCGACCGATTGGGGAACGAGCGCCACCCAGCGCCTGAGGAGCTGCACCCAGCCGAGCCGGTCCGCCGTCCGCGCGCCGTCGTCGTTCTGGCGCGGGTGGTAGTCGCCGTTACGTGGATCGGTCAGCGCCGGGTCGTAGACCTGCGAATCGTTGTGCTTCTCGGAGAGCGCGCGGCCGGCCACCAGCAGCCGCCACTCGTTGACCCGCCGGCGGTCGAGGTTCCAGTTGCGGAAGACCTGGTAGACCGGGGCCACGTCCTGTCCGCCCGGCAGGGCGGCGGGAGCGGTCGAGCCGGCCAGGGTGCGCTCGGCGACCGGCAGGAGGTGGGGGACGGCGGCCATCGAGAGGAGCGCCCCCAGGTCGGCGGCGTAGTCCATCAGGGTCTCGCCGCCGATCCCACCCGCCGGATCGGCCACGTAGGCGAAGCCCTCCGCCCGCTCGCGCTCGCCGCCCACCCGCACGTAGGCCGTCGCCGCCGGCGGGTCGGGGCTGAAGGTCGAGGCCACGGTGAGCGCGGTGTCCGAGGTCACGAGGGTCACGGCGCGGGTCTGGCCGCCGGCGCGCAGCCGGTCGCCGGCCTGGAAGAAGAGGCGGAAGAGGGTGCCGGTGCCGGTGACCGCGGTGCCCTGGCTCGCGATCGTCCCCTCGCCCGGCGCCTCCTCCAGGCGCACCTCGGCGGGCACCGGTCCACCGCGGCCGAAGAGGACCGCCTGTGCCGGCTTGGGCGCGTGATAGAGGACATAGGCGGAGTCGTCGTCGGCATGGCCCAGTTGGACGAAGCGGTGCGCCGCCTCGTCGTGCGCCTCGGCCGTCGCCTCGCCGTCGCCCAGATCGGAGAAGGTGGCGCCGGGCGGCAGCTCGTAGTCGAGGTCCGCCGGGAAGACGAGGGACGCCTTCAACCGGCCGGTCACCCCCGGCAGGGTCACCGTCGCGGCGTTCAGGAAGGCCACGTACTCGGCGGCAGTCGACGGGACGAGCGAGGCGGTGAGCGCCTGGGTCGTGCCGCCGGTATCGGCGGCGGCGGCCGCGGCTGCGAAGACCAGCTGGAAGCGGTCGGAGCGCACGAAGACCTCCCCGGCGGCGGGCGCCCCGGGCTCCCACCAGAGCTTGATCAGCTTGCGGCGGGCGGCGGGGAAGAACTGCGCCTTGCGATCGACCGCGGCGGCGGCGAGCGCCGCGTCGTGGAAGAGCGTCGTGTCCTCGAACAGGCGCACCAGGTGGGTCCGGTCGGTGGGGAGGATCGGCGTCCGCACCAGGGCGTTCCGCTGCGCGAAGGTCGCGTCCGGCATCTCGGGGAGGAGCCAGTTGCGCAGCGCGCGGCTGCCGTAGAACCAGAGCAGGACCACGGCGCCGAGCGCCAGGAGGGAGCAGAGCACGTAGTCGGCGATCAGGCCGCCCTCGCCGAAGCCGAGCGCGGTGCCGGCCGCGCCGAGCGGCAGGAAGAGAATGAAGTAGAGGACGATGGAGACCAGGGTGACGAGGAGCGGCAGCGCGTCGAGGAGGAGGAGCGTGCCGACCGGCTTGCGGCGCCTGACGATGGCGAGGATCGAGAAGACGAGCGGCGCGACGGCGGGCAGGATGAAGAGGAGGAACCAGCGCCAGCCCGGGGAGAGGTTGTCGTTCGACGTCTCGCGGGTGGCGATCACGCCGACCAGGCCGGCGAGGAGGACGACGCCCGTGGCGATGCCGAAGACGGTCAGCCCGCCCACTCCGCGATGGGTGAGGACGGCGGCGGAGATGCCGTAGAAGAGCGCCGCGGGCGCCTGGGCGACGAGCGGGAAGGCGAACAGCTCGAAGACCGCGCGCTCGCCGTCGGGGTCGGGGAGAGCCCACGGCGCCTTGGCGAAAGCCTGCCGGGCGTGCGGCATGAGGATGGGGAAGAAAATGAGCTGCAGGGCGAAGTTGACGACCAGGGGGACGAACATCAGCGCCCAGCTCCAGAGGCCGAAGCCGTAGCCCATCCCGAGGACGCCGTGGTAGTAGAAGTCGTAGCCGTCGCGGACGAAGTCGGTCGAGAGGGCCGGCGCATCGGCGGCGAAGCCGGCCTCGAATTCCGCCGAGCCCTTGAGCCGCGTCGCACCGTAGGTATCGACGAAGGCCTGGCGGAAGCTGTCGTAGACGAACGCCGGCACCTCGTCCGGGGTGGGCCACCAGCTCTTCCAGTTCTGCCCCTCGCGCAACCCCGGCGCCCCCAGCACCTGGACGGCGACCCGGCTGTCGATCGGTCCCCGCGCGCCGAAGGGGAAGCCGGGCTGGCCACGGAGGCTCAGGTGGTCCTCCAGGTCGTCGATCCAGGGACCGGAGACGGTGTCCGCCGCGACGTGGCAGAGGTGGCCGAGAGCATAGGCGCGCATCGCCTTCTGCGCCATCGTCTGCTGGCCGGCTGGCAGCCGGGCGATCGCCGCCGTGGCGTTCTTGATGAAGGCGAGGACGAAGTCGGTCGAACGGGCGACCACCCGCTCGCGGTTCTCGTCTGGCGTCCCCTTGTGGAGAGTGCGGTAGACCCACTCGTGGCCGTCGGCGAGCACCGCAGCGGCGGCGGAGAGATTGGGGCCGGCACTCCCCAGGACGGCGAACTTCGAGATCCCTTCCGCCAGCGGATGGAGCGGAGTGAGATCCGACGGCGGCGGGCCGTCGGAGAGCATGGCGAGCGCCTTCTCGGCCAGGAAGAGCACCCGGTGATCGAGGTCGGTGACCCGCGCGCCAGGTCGATTGAGCTTGGCGCGGAGGGCCTGGGCCACCTGCGACAGGCGGGCTCTGGCGAGGAGGAGAATCGAGGTCTGGGCAAGCGCTCCGGGCATCTTTCGGTCTCCTCTCGGTTCAGCTCGCGAAGCGGACGGCGCGCATGCCGGCGCTCCGGCCCGGCCCGCCGGCGAGGAACCAGCTCCAGAAATCCGCCAGGTCCGGGGGGGCGCCGGTGCCGGGGAGGTCCGGGAGCGGCGCGTCGGACGGCCGCGCCAGGGCGACCAGGACGTAGCCCGGCGGGCCGGGCGACGGCGTCCAGAGGATCTCGGCGGTGTACCCGAAGCTGCCGG
>Ga0137407_10003601_pt1 | contig 10306 bp, 8 predicted proteins | sample CZOMad2_2_16fung_FD_108410 | JGI IMG/M metagenome (GOLD analysis project Ga0137407, IMG submission 108410) | Vadose zone soil fungal communities from Angelo Coast Range Reserve, California, USA - CZOMad2_2_16fungal (Illumina Assembly) | ecosystem: Environmental > Terrestrial > Soil > Vadose zone...
AAGATCGCGGGTCTGATTCAAGAAACGATCAGGAAATGGGACATGGCGGGAGTGTGAAGGCGCGCGGCAGGGCGCTCGATATTCGAGCCCTTTAGCAACAGCGTCGCTTGCTTGTCGCCGCTGCACCGGTAAACTCGGCGTATGGCCGGACAAGGAATGCAGCAGTCGCAGAACTTTGCCCTGCAGCAAATTCTTGCGCCGCAGCTGCAACAAAGCCTGCTCATCCTCCAAACGCCTCTGCTCGAGCTGCGCAATCTCGTGCAGCAGGAAATGGAGACGAACCCGGTCCTCGAGGAACTGCCGGATGAACCCCGCACGGATGAAGGCGACGGCGCCGAACCTTCCGCTGACAACAATTTCAAGGAAGAATTCGAGAAACTGGTAAGCCTGGATGAGGAATGGCGCGATTACATGGCGCAATCGGCCAGCTACAGCTCTGAAGGCTTCCGGAATTCGCAGGAAGCGAAAGACAGGCGCCAGTTCTTTTTCGATTCCATCGCTGTCGAAGAAACGCTTCAACAGAATCTGGTGGGGCAATTAAACCAGACCGCGCTCAACGCCGACGACCGCAAAACGGCGGAGCTGATCATCGGCAACATCGATGACGACGGATTTCTCCAAAGCACGCCGGAAGAAATGGCGCTCAGTTCCGGAGTTCCGAAGGAAGATTTCGAGAAGATGCTTGCGCTTATTCAGGGCTTTTATCCGCCAGGCGTGGGCGCGCGCGATTTGCGCGAATGTTTGGTCATTCAATTGCAGCGGGCAGGAAGGGAAAGCAGCCTCGAATACAGAATCGTCTCTGAGCACATGGAAGATTTGGGCAGGCGGCGATTTCCCGAAATCGCGCGACGGATGGGCATCAGCGTCGAGGAAGTGCAAAGGGCCGCCAACAAGATCGCGCGCCTGAATCCGCGTCCCGGCCAGGTCTTCGCCGCCGCTCCGCAAAATTACGTGCTGCCGGACGTGACCGTCGAAAAGGTGGATGGCGATTACCAAGTCATCCTAAACAACGAGCAAATCCCGCATCTACGGATCAGCAATATCTACAAAGACATTATCGCTCAGGGCAACAACGGTGCTGAAGTCAAAGATTACATCCGCGACAAAATCCGGAGCGGCAAATTCCTGATCCGCTCGATCCATCAACGCCAGCAAACGATTTCCAACATCGCGCATCAGGTCGTTACGCGGCAGCGCGATTTCCTTGAGCACGGCGCGTCGCATCTGAAACCGATGACCATGGGAGAAATCGCCGATGCGGTTGGGGTGCACGAGACCACGGTAAGCCGCGCTGTATCCGGCAAATACATGGCCACGCCCCAAGGTATTTTCGAAATGAAATACTTTTTCACATCCGGATATCACACCGCGACCGGCGAATCGATGAGTAACACCAGCGTGAAAGAAGCCATCCTGGATCTGGTGAAACACGAGGATGGCAACGCGCCGCTGAGCGACCAGGAGGTCGTCGAAATTCTGACCGAACGCGGGATTCCCATCGCGCGGCGCACCGTGGCCAAATACCGCACCGAGCTGAATATTTTGCCGAGCCACATGCGGCGGAAATATTGAGCCTCCGCCTCAAGTTAAAGTGTTACAAGTGTTACATCGTTTGAGATTGTAACTCTGTAACTCTTCTAACTTTTTAACTTTCCATGAATCCTTCTCTTCGCGCCGCCGTGATCGCCGAATGGCGCGGTCTTCCCGAAAAGAAAATGCGGCCGGATCGCTGGCAGGCGCCGGCTGACGTGCTTCCAAAGCTGATGCAGCGGCTGGGATTACGCGAGCGACTGCACGAGACCGAAGTAATCGAGGCGTGGTCAAAAATAGTCGGTGAATTTATCGCCGCCCACTCCGCGCCTGTGGCGTTACGTGAAGGCGTGCTCTACGTGCGCGTGCTCCAACCGGCCTTGCACTACGAACTCGAACAAGTCTCCAAGGTCGACATTTTGCGAAAACTGAAAAAACGCTTCGGCGGCAAGACCATTCGCGACATCCGATTCCGGGTCGGCTGAAAAACGCAGCCGATCCCTGCGGTTCTGCTTTACAACGACCCGTTCGTTCTGCTAAAGCTGCAACGGGGAATGCCTTGCGAGAAACAACGACGGGACATGAATCATAATATCTGTGGCGCGAAAAAAACCTCTAAGTAGGATCCTCGTTTCAGAGAATACTTTCAGTTTAAAGGAATGTACGTTCCTAATTGACCTTTACGATCGCTATTCCGAGCTATCATCTACGAGAGATTATAGTCGTCGGCCGCTTCTCCATTATTACACCCTTCGAGACGTAGACAGCGAGTCAGCTAGCTGGGTGTATCGTGTAAGCCTGCGATGCAAAGAAAAGATCGAGGTCGACCTTCGTGTCCCGGAATTATTTGTCGAAGCGTTGTTCCTCGCGTGTCTATTGTCGGGGGATTCGCATATTCGGCACGCAGACAATGAGCGAAGAAAACATGGGCGATGGGTCCCGAATCACACCCCCCAACGAGATTACACAGGACTTGTTTATCTGAATGATAACTTCACGGGAGGTGAATTGGTTTTTCCGGACCGTGATGTAGTTATCATCCCGAAGCCCGGTTTATTCATTGGGTTTCCTAGTAATCATAACTTTGTGCATGCAGTCCCAAAGGTTCTTTCTGGAAAACGGTACTCTTTACCGGTCTGGTTTACGCTGAATTCGGCAAAAGCCATGCAAGTTTGATCTCAATTAACAATGGCAAGGAGCCGCATCCTCGTAGCAAACTGGTTCGATTATCCACAGTATTACGACATTGCCTTTCAAGGCCACACCCGGCAGGAAGCGGACTTCATCGAGGCCGCGTGCCGAAAGTATTGTCCTTTCGACGTCCGCCGGTTCCTGGAGCCGGCCTGTGGGAGTGGCCGACTAGTGACCGAGTTGGCCGCTCGCGGTCACCAAGTGACCGGCTTCGATCTCAGCCAGCGAGCGTTGAGCTACCTTCGACGTCGGCTTGCGCGGCTCCGGCTTCATGCGGAGACTTTCCAGGCAGACCTGTCCGATTTTTGCCTCGAGCGACCAGTTGATGCGGCCTACTGCACCGTCGGCACGTTTTGCCACTTATTGACGGAGCAGGCGGCGCGCCACCACTTGAAGTGTATTGCCGACAGCCTTCGTCCCGGGGGCATTTATGTCCTTGCCTTCCGTGCTCTACCATTAAGCGCCGACGAAGAGGACGTCCAGCACTGGACGGAGTGGCGAGGAGGGACAAAAGTGACCGTAACGCTGCGCGCGCTACGCACCGATCTCCGCCGTCGAATCGAGGACGTTCGGGTCTGCCTGCTAGGGCGCCGCGGGTCGAAGGAACTTCGCCTGCGGCACGATTTTCAGCTCCGCACATATACGGCAAGGCAATTTCGACGGCTGCTCGGTTCGGTTCCATCGCTGGAACTGTGCAACACCTACGATTTCCGGTACGACATTGAGCAGCCATTCGCCCTAAATGATGAAATGGGTTACTGTCTGTTTGTGTTAGGGCGACGACTGCCATGGTAGTTAGACCATCTAAAAGCAGGCTTGACATTAGATACAGAATGAGTTCAACGCATCGGTGTATGCGTGGAATCATACCGCCGCCGTTACCGACCCGCCACCCCCGCCGAGCTGATATGACAGGTTTAGCATTGGATTGCGAGATGATCTGGGGATAGTTGCATGGCATGGTTGCGCAGGGGTGGTGAACCATCCTTCCAAGCCGTCCTCACCGCTACGATGCGAGAGTCGATTACATTGGCCGCAGGGCAGTCGGAATTAGGGAAGCCACATCGTAGCCAACGTGTGCTTACTGTGAAAACTCGGTTTTAAAGATCCCAAAAATCGGCATGAAGACATATTCGGGGCATAAAGGAGAAGCTCGTCCGGCAGAATCACGCCACCAATTAATTGCCTATCAAATATATGAGGACGATTCCGCCCCAATACGCCCTGCGCCCCGCGAACGGACGTGGATGGAAGCTGCAGATAAAAAGTTTCCCTATCGATGCCTGCCGTTAGTCATCGCGAATCAGTACGGCTGGGAAATCCTCTCTACCCATCATGTCCGCGCGACTTGGGACGGCACTTCGGAGCTCGAGAGCTTGCACGTGGAAAATCTATGCGGGGATGGCCCTCCGCATTGCCACTCTCACTTCGGCGAAGGAGTGCTGACTTTTCAAATTCCATTCCTGTTCAAGACACCCGCTGGCTGGAATTTGATGGTTCGTGGTCCCACAAACAGTCCCAAAGATGGGATCGTAGCTCTAGATGGGATTATTGAAACAGATTGGGCTCACTCCACATTCACGATGAACTGGCGCTTTACGAGACCATGCACGGTCGAGTTCGCGCTGAGAGAACCGATTTGCCTATTCTTTCCAATTCGAAGAGGTGTGCTTGAAATGTTCCGTGGCGAATTTCGTATGTTGGAAGCGGATCGGGAATTAGAAAATAAATTTCGAGAATGGTCTGCCAGCAGGGATGAGTTTCTCTTAGGGTTGGAAAAGGAAAAGCCGGAGGTGGTTGCACAAGGCTGGCAGAAGGATTACATGCAGACCGCCAAAGACAAAAAGCCACTCGCATATCCATTCGCAAATGAAAACGTCATGGACCGAACGAGAACTTGCGGATGTGTACGCTGGGGCGGAGATTGAACATCGGAGAGAAAGTTTTCGTGTTGGGGATATGCTCAACTGTTTTCTGCGCTTTATTGCGAAGCACAGCCGTAAATATCCTAAACTGATGTTCGACGGATGAGAATGTCTCAATTCAGGCTCTAAGGGAAGCAAAACATTTAAAAAAAGGTTGACATTAGATAGATAAATGAGTCAACCTTTGTGTATGAGCCAAAAACCGCCCGCATCCCCTCCAGCGCCACCCAAGCCGACGCCTAGCACTACGCCAAAACCGCCCATACCGCCCTCACCGCCCACACTCCAGTAAGTCGATCAGATACGTTAGCGTTGGGAGTGTCAGTAACCTGGCGGAGTTTTACCAACGGCTGAGCACCGCTGGTAAACCACGTTACGCTTGTCCTCACTGCTACGAGGGGAAACGGGGAAACTTTTGTCTTGAAGGGCATCCTCCAATCACATCTAACCTAAGCTGAACTCAAGACAGCTCTAATGGCTATCTGATGCGTGACGTGGAGATGTCGTCTTAATAAATTATTGGGTGGCCAAATCGGCCATTTTCGAATTGGCTGGCGTGCACGGACTATTTGAGACCGACCTGAATCCCGTAGCCTTCACAAATTTTGCGTTGAACAATTACAATAGGTGATGGGCTCACCTCGGAGCGGGCGAAGCGACGAGTTTTTGGAAGCGCGGATCCTTTCGAAGCGAATCGAACATCGGATCAAGCCGGAGCAGCGCAGGAGTCAGCGGCGAGCCTAAACCCACTAAGCCAGCGTAAGGTATCGAGAGTAGTTCCTTTAAAGCTGCGATGGCGCGGTCGGGCTCTCCCATGCGCGCCGCCACTCGGGCGAAGATCTCGATCGGAATGGGACCAGTTAAGGCGTCCTTCTCAATCGGATTCGCGGCCATCGCCCGCTCCGACAGAGCTAACGCAGCGGCCTTGTCACTGAGACCCATATTGGTCAGCGCGAGATCGCCAATGAGGAGATAGTTTTCCGGCTGTTCCTTGAGGAAAGGTTCAAGTTCGCTGCGCGCCTGTCGCCAACTTTGCTGCGCGGCGACGTGGTCGCCCGCGACTTCCTGCGCCCAACCTAACCAAAAGCGCAGGTCACCATTGAAGTAACCCAACGCTGAATTGGGCTTGGCCAGTATGTCCTTTAGCCGAGGGATGATCTCTGCAGGGCGTTGCTCAAGGATTGCTTGATAAGCTTGTGTTTGCACGGCCCCGCTGTTATCGAGGCTCGGATGCAGTGGCGCGAGGAGCGCAGCAGCCCGCGGCAGATCGCCCTCGGCTTGTGCGATACCCGCCTTTAATGCAATGGTATCCAGGTCGCCCGGTGTAATTTGGAGAACCTCATCAAGCTTTCGCAGCGCTTCCGGGAAACGACGACGACAGATATGGTTACTCGCGTGCTGGGTGATTAGGTAGACGTTGCGGGGGTCGAGCCGCTCAGCTTCCTCTAAGTACGATTCGCTCCGGTCCCACTCGCCTCGTCTCCGTGCGACATAAGCCAGCGATTCTGGAATCCGGCTGCTATTCGGTAGGAGCTGACGTGCCCGTTCAAAGTACCGCACTGCGGTGTCGTAATCCCTCAGACAAGCGTAGTAGTAAGATCCGCTGGCCAATAGGGCCTCTCCGAGATTGGGCTGTAGAGTGAAAGCGGTTTCGGCTGCCTGCCGCGCCTCTTCACGCAGCGCGACGGTTGGTTGAAGACTCTGTGTGCCGTAGGCGCGTGAATTAACGATTGACAACAGCGCCCAACTAAGCGCGAACTTTGGATCCAAGCGCACCGCTTCCCTGAGATATTTCTGTCCGCCAAGGGCGTTGGCGGTTGTGGGGACAGCTTTCAGTGCGTAACCGAGACCACGTAAGTAGGCGTCGTAAGCCTCAGGATTGTCTGTTGGCTTCGCGGCAATCTCTTGCTCTTCATGACCGGTGAGTTTTGCTCGCAATTGGTCGGCGACAGCTTTGGCGACGTCACTCTCGACCGAAAAGATGTCAGTCAATTTTCGGTCAAATGTGTCTGCCCAAATATGGGAATCAGTGGTTGCGTTGATCAGCTGCACGTTCACACGCACGGCGTCGCCGCTCTTCTGCACGCTGCCTTCCAGAATGTGGGCGACCCCAAGTTGCCTGGCTATTTCGGGTAGGTTTTCCGGCGCGCTTTTGTAATGCTGCGTGGATGTGCGCGAGATCACCTTCAGATCGGCGATCTTGGATAAGCGCGTTAGAATCTCGTTCTGAATGCCGTCGGCAAAGTAGGCGTTCGCTTTGTCTTCACTTCGGTTTTCGAACGGCAAAACAGCGATGGATTTTTCGGGAATCGGTGGCGCCTGTGACGCCGGTTTGGTTTGTCGCTTCAGAACTCCGAAGTACAAGCCAGCAAGCATCACAACGAAGAGTGCCGCGATAGCACCGATAAGCAGCGATTTCCTGTTTGATCTCTTGCCAGGAGCTATTCTAGTTCGTGTCTGTGCTGGGGTAAGTTGCAGATTTTGCGCAACCTCTGCGGCGGATTGCGGACGCTGCGACGGATCCTTTGCCAGGCATGCTCCGACCACGTCTTCCCAAATCCGTGGAACGAACGCCGGCTCAATGTCCAATTCTTTCCGCCGCTCTGTCATCGAAGGAGCAACTCGCTCGCAAATCTGGCGATCGATATTGCCCGAATAAAACGACGGCTTGCTCGTGAGCAATTCATAGATGCTCGCGCCTAAGGAGTAGATGTCGTCCAAGTGCGTAAAGCGCTCGCCGTTGAGTTGTTGCGGGCTCATATAGACGAGCGTGCCACTCCGGCCTTTCTCCACCGTTATCCGGCTAACGGGATCAGTCAGACTGCGCGCTATACCAAAGTCTTGTATCTTTAGATCGCCCCGTTGATTCACCATCAGGTTTGCGGGCTTCAGGTCACAGTGGATGACGTTCGCGCGATTATGCGCATAATCGAGCGCGTCACAAAGCTGTCTTATCCAAGTAGCGATCTCATCCGGCTCGAAAACCCTTTGCTCTTTCTCAGCTCGCAAGTTCGATAGCGTTTCTCCATCGATATATTCCATCGAAATGCCGCCGGAGCGCTCGTCATGCACGAAGTCATGTATCCGGACGATGTGCGGATGAGTCAGTTCGAGGCAGCGCTTTGCCTCATGCTTGAGCTGGTCAAACGCCGCACGATCCTGAATCATGAGGTCGGGAAGAAATTTCAGCGCGACATCGCGTTCCAATTCTTCGTCGCGTGCAAGCCAGACAATTCCCATTCCGCCTCGCCCAAGGACCTTGACCAGCGTGAAGCGGCCAAAGACTCTTTGTCCGCTGGCGAACTCACACGATGTCGCGTCTGCGACACCGCCCGCACGTTCGTTAGTCACGTTGACAGAGTATACATCATTAAAGACGAGAAGGAATCTTAAAGCTAGAGACCGGAGCCTCTTCGGATTCGCGCGGACTCGCTCGCCCTCCATCGGAGACACTTTGCGTCCACGGTGACTTTTTGGTAGAACGCTTCTGCATGAACGCGTCCCAAGAGGAAGGTGCTTTGCTGGAAGCGGCCGATGGCAAACGCCATCCGATTCAGGGCAATTGTTCGCTCGGACGAACCGCCACCAATACGATCGTGTTGGAATCGCCGAAAGTGTCGCGCCGACACGCGCTCATTCATGTGCAAAATATCGGCGAACTTTGGCTGATCGATCTTGGCAGCAGCAACGGAACTTTTTTAAACAAGCGACGGATTCATCACCCCGTTCGACTGAGCGACGGCGACGAAATCACAATCGGAGATCAGGTTTTCAAGTTCCGTCAGCCGCTCGCGATTTCAGACGAATACAAAAACGTGGTGACGCAAGGAACCTTGCGGGAAATCCAGAACATTCCTTGCTGGCTTCTCGTCGCGGACATTCGTGGTTTCACGCCGCTCAGCCGCAGCATGCAGAGCGATGACTTGGACGTTCTTCTCGGTGCGTGGATTTTCACCTGCAAGGAGATCATCGAGAATCAACACGGCTCTATTAACAAATATCTGGGTGACGGTTTTCTTGCCTATTGGCCCGACACCGCGACGACTCCGGAAGAGATCGTGGCGGTAATCTCCACGCTCAAAGAATTCCAGCAGAAGGGCGGGCGGGACTTCCGCTTCGTAGTGCATTTCGGTCCAGTTGCGATCGGCGGCATCGCATCAATGGGCGAGGAAAGTTTGATGGGAAGCGAAGTGAATTTGGTCTTCCGGCTGGAAAAACTGGCAGGCTCGTTGGGCGAATCTTGCTGCCTGAGCGAAACGGTGCACACCAAGCTGGAAGGACTCGTTCCGACGCGTTCGCTTGGCGAATTCGAGTTGAAAGGTTTTGAGGGAAAACGCGCCTTCTTCGCCCTTTAGGTTCGGTTGCATCATCAAATCAGGACGTGAATCCACGCGCCATTTGAATGCCGGCCTTGAGATTTCCACTCACATCGGCCCGATTTAGACGGCGAAATAGGTCACACCGTCAAATATTCCTCTGCATCTAACGAGGGAAAATTCGCGAGAGGAAAGTTATTACTACATTCCTTTCCGGGTTGGCTGATTCGTCCAGCATTTAACCACGAATGCACACCAATGAACACGAATTCATAATTGTAGCCGCGGTCGCCGACTGCGGCAGCCCGCGCGGACCAAACATTCCGTGACCAAGTGGATTGACAGGTTTTTTCGAACGGTAACCTGCCGTGATTCGTGTCCACCCGTCCTGCAGTCGCGGGATTCGTGGTCACTGAGTCCGCTAAGGCGGGGCAACCACGGTTATCTCTTTCGGAGATCGCGGCCCGTCACTGCGAGAGTTCCTCCGGAAAAACTGCACGGACTCGTTGACGATGCCTGAGGAAAAGAACTCCGGAATCGACGCCAAACGCAGCAAGATTCAATACAATCATGACGAGCGCGAAGAGATACATTTCCATTGTCAATCCGATGGCGATATGCATTCCCAAAATGCCAATCAGCCAAACGAGCCGGGTTTTTTTCATCCAAATGAAAAATATGTAACCAACTTCGAGCAGGCAGATTGAAATTCCGAGGACAGGCAGAACGTATTTGAATCGAATAAGAATATCCGGTGAAATGATGTTGAAAGGTGGTCGTGTCAGGGCTCGCCAGAGATTTGATCCATCCCACCAGCCGCTGCCCAGGCATTTCGCCAGGCCTCCAGTAAAGTAAACGATACACATGTGTAACTGTAAGATGCGCTGCCAAAAGCCTAAAAGTTGTGGATCCTTCGGTTCTGTTTTTACCAGCCACTGATCAAGCGAGTACCGATCTGGCAGTGGCGCCAACATCAAATAAAAAAGTCCCATCGTCGTAAAGTTATCGGCACCGTATGCCAGCAATCCTCCGCTTTCAGCCGCGCAGAGGTGAAGAAACCAGGCAATGATGGCTGCCGGGCGGCAGAAAAGTCCTAGCAATAAAAAACATCCCGCACAAAGCAAGCCAGCCCAGGCAACAGAAAGCACCATTTCCTCGCCGACACCGATGTGGCCGCCAAGAGCAACAAGCCAGCCAAGTTTCGGAATGAAAGGACTATCCAACGAAGTAATGGCCTCTCCCAATTCACGGCTGACAAGACCCTTGCCAGTCCCGGCGAACAAATAGTGCCAGTCATTCTTTAAGAACAGCGCATAGACGGCAACTTGCAGACCCAGGCCGATA
>Ga0137407_10003602_pt1 | contig 10305 bp, 10 predicted proteins | sample CZOMad2_2_16fung_FD_108410 | JGI IMG/M metagenome (GOLD analysis project Ga0137407, IMG submission 108410) | Vadose zone soil fungal communities from Angelo Coast Range Reserve, California, USA - CZOMad2_2_16fungal (Illumina Assembly) | ecosystem: Environmental > Terrestrial > Soil > Vadose...
GTGCAACCACACTCCCGGCCCGCCGCCTTTTTAACATCGTTCGTGAGCTGCCCTCCAGCGAAATCCAGTTCGATGTCGATGGAAAGAACACGGCATCGATCCGGAGCGGGCAAAGCTTTTTCAAAATTCTCGGATTGCCCGAGGAGGAGTTCCCGCCGCTGCCCAAATTTGAGGACGCGAAAGTCGTTACTATTCGGCAAAAAGATTTGCGAGACGGTTTGCGGAAAACTTCCTACGCCATATCGACGGACGAGACTCGTTACGTACTGAACGGCGTCCTTTTTAGTTTCAAGGACAACAAGCTCACACTGGTGGCAACGGACGGCCGGCGGCTTGCCATGGTCGAGATCGAACTGGAATTCCCGCGCAGTCATGAAGTGGACATTATTGTTCCCACAAAAGCAGTCACCGAATTGCAGCGGCTTCTCAGCGATGACGGCGACGCGAAAGTGAGTATGGGCAGCGGCCAGATCGCGTTCGATTTAAACAAGACGTTGCTGGTTTCGAAATTGATCGAAGGCAATTATCCGAACTATCGCCAGGTCATTCCGGCCGAAACAAAAGAGCGGGTGAAACTGGAGCGCGAAACGTTTCTAAATTCACTGCGACGCGTTTCGCTGCTGGCGAGCGACAAGTCGAATTCGATCAAGCTGAATTTCAGCAAGAACAACATCGACATCACCGCCAACACCCCGGAAGTGGGCGAAGCGAAGGAATCGCTCGCCGTGCAATACAAAGGGCGCGATTTTTCCATTGCTTTTAATCCAGAATTCCTCATGGCGCCGTTGCGCAATCTCAGCGAAGACGAGGTCTTTCTGGATATGATCGACGAGATGAGTCCCGGCATCCTGAAAATTCAGACGCCGTTTCTCTATGTCCTGATGCCGATGCGCATCAGCTCGTAGATGTAGCCGCTTCGCTGCGCGAAGCGTGGGAGTGAGGTTCTTTTAAGGGCACGCGTCGCGCCGCCGACAGAGCGGCGGCTACAGGGGCTCCCACCTCGATGATTTCAAGATCGCTAAGTTTTCCGCTGACTGCACGGATGACTTCTACATTCTCATTCATCGGCGCCCAAACGTCCGGATCGGTCGGACCAAATAGCAAAATGCATTTTGCGCCCGCAGCCGCGGCAAGATGAGAGATTCCGCTGTCGTGTCCGACAAAGATCGAGTCTTCGAGAACGGCAGCCAGATGAGACAGCGGTAAGTTTTTTGCGAAACGCACGTCTCGATCTTTCCATTCGCTTTCCAGGCGCGCGCATTGGATCTCGTCGGCTTCGCCGGAGACGATGACCAGCGATCCGCAAAACTCATCCGAACCAAGAATGTGATTGCCGAACTCGGTCCAGTTCTCAATCGGCCAGTTCTTCGTCTCGCTGCCGCTGCCGGGATGAATAGCAAGAATTGGCCGCGACATACTGCGTAGAAAATCTTCGGCAAATTTTCGACTCTCCGTGGAATGATAAATCCTAGGCGCAAAATCGCTGGCTCGCAGTCCTAGCTCTTCGAGCGGTCGGGCGAGCTGACGCGCGGCATGCTCACGATGATCGACCTTTGCAGGTCCATGGATCAGATTTTGGACGCCGCATCGCCGCAGGTTATTCTCAAAGATTCCATCCGGATCGTAGAGATAGCTGATGATCAAATCAAAACTTGCGAAATGATTTGCAAGTTCTCCGGGGAGTTTCGAGTTTTTCGCGAAGAAACTGGCGAGCGCTCCGTATTCGATCGAGCGAATGGCTTGAGCGTAAAACCGGTTCTGTGCCAGCACCGTAATGCACTTGTAACCGAGGATCTCAAGGTGCGCGTAAGGAAAGCCCTCACGCAGCGCCCTTAGCGCCGGCAAAGTGAGAATAAAATCGCCAATTGCGCCGCCGCGGATCACCAGAATCCGGTTCATACGTTTACTGTAGCGGCGCTCTTTTAGCGTCGCATTTATTCGAAGCGCTCACAGACTGCCGCTACAGGTCCTCAATAATGCGTAAACGCGAATGCGAGAATCACACAGCCATAAATGAACGCAATAGCGTGCAGGAAGCGCCAGCGGAATACGCTCCGCGTGCTCCACTTAATTTGATTGCGAAGCACATACGGGATCGCCACCCAAAACAGTCCGGCCACGATCAGCAGATAAGCAAATACCGTAACGAGGAGCCGGCTCGTTTCGTAGCGTAAAAAGGCCGCATCGAGCAGCGGTTCGGCGGCCAGCAGGCAAAGAATTCCAAGCGCACGCACGGCCAGAAATTCTTCGACGAAACGCAGGGCAAGCACGTAACCGATCGGCAGCGCAATGAGCAGCGGCCGCCGGAAGCCAGCGAATTCACCCATCTGGATCGTCGCAAGTAGCCAAAACGTCCACGCAAGACAGATAGTCAACAAAACGATTCCTGCGACGTGAGAACGCGGAAACCGCTGCGCGACACTGATGAGGCTCGGTTTCACCAACCCGGGCAAACTGATCAAAATGAGGAACGCACCTGCGATGATTCCCGCAGTTTGCAAAGACAGATTGTAAATCATGTTCGCAACGGCGAATCCGTCCGTTGGCGGACGCGATCGTTGGTAGCCGCGCGTGAGATTGGCAGGACCGGCGTGCCATACAAGCTGAATCCATTGGCCTGCGCGATTTGGACATCGACGAGCTCTCCCACCAGTTCTTCGCTCTCTTCGCCTGTCCGCCGAAGCCCCGGCGAAGGCGGAAACACGACAATCTTATTCGTGCGCGTCCGGCCCATTAAGCGCGCCGGGTTCGTTTTGCTCGGGCCTTCACAAAGAATTTCCACATTGCAGCCGACCAACCGCTCGCCGGCCCGTCGCGTCGATTCATTCACGATCCGGAGCAAATCCTGGTTGCGTTCTTCTTTAACGCGCTCATCGATTTGGTCCGGCATTTCCGCGGCCGGTGTGTCACGTCGCGGCGAATAGCGAAAGACGAACGCATTGTCGAATTGGATTTCCTCGACCAGATCGCGCGTCTGTTTGTAATCGATCTCTGTCTCGCCTGGAAATCCGACGATAACGTCAGTTGTAATAGCAATGCCATCGCGCGCCTGACGGATGCGCCGGACAAGATCGACATATTTCTCCGCGGTATAAGCCCGGTGCATCGCTCTCAGGACCTTGTTCGAACCCGATTGCAACGGCAGATGAACGTGCTCGACCAGCTTCGGCAGTCGCTCGAACGCGTCGATCAAATCGTCGCGGAACCCGATCGGATGCGGCGAAGTAAAACGGAGTCGCTCGAGTCCGTCGACTTCGTGCACGGCCTCGAGCAACTGCACAAAAGGACTTTTGCCATCGCGCTTCGGGAACTCGTGGCGGCCGTACAAGTTCACGATTTGTCCAAGCAAGGTGACTTCCTTCACTCCGCGCCCAACCAGATCGCCCACTTCGCGGACGATTTCATCGATGGAACGGCTGCGTTCCGCGCCACGCGTCTGCGGGACGATGCAGAAGGTGCAATGCATATTACATCCCTGCATGATTGAAACGAAAGCGGTTGCCTGCCGGGGCACGAGCTGCTGGTTGCGAATCGTCGATTGCGAGCCGGCTTCTTCACCAACATCGACAATCGAGAATCGTAAATCGTCCATGCCATTGTAGCCGCGGGCGTTGACCGCGGCTGCCCCCGATTTTTTCCTCGCGACCAACTCCTCCACGTAATCGGCGACGCGATGGAATTTCTGGGTCCCGACAACAAGATCAACATGCGGCAGATTCTTGAGCAGGGATTCGCCGCGCGCCTGAGCCATGCAGCCAAGGAAACCAAACACAACATGTGGCCGCTCTTTCGCCATGCGACCGAGCATTCCCATTTTGCCAAGTGCCTTTTGATCAGCCATGTCACGAACGCTACATGTATTCAGGAGCACGACGTCGGCCTCCACCTCGTGTGCGACCCGCTCGTACCCGCGCGCCACGAGCGAATGCGCGACTTGTTCCGAGTCGCGTTCGTTCATCTGGCACCCGTAGGTCTTGATGAAAAATTTCGGCATGGCTGGGCGGAAATAATACACGGGCAAGCAATCCTCGCCACGGAGAGATTATCCGCTTTCCATCTTCCCGGTCTTTCGCAATAAATCCCGAAGGCTTTCGGAAATGAAAAATGAATCTCCAGGAATTGGGATCATCGGCGGCAGCGGCCTGTATCAGATGGAAGAGGTGCGCGATGCGACCGAGCACAAGATCGAGACCCCGTTTGGGGCGCCATCGGACATCCTAATCGGGGGCAAGGTTGGCGGGCGTCAGGTTTATTTTTTGCCGCGACACGGCCGCGGTCATCGAATCCTGCCACACGAGCTGAATCATCGGGCCAACATCTACGCGCTTCGCTCGCTCAACGTCCGCTGGATCATTTCGGTGGGAGCGGTGGGCAGCTTGCAGGAAAAATATGCGCCCCGCGATGTATTGTTGCCTTCGCAGTTTTACGATCGCACAAGCGGGCGCGCAGCCCAGACGTTCTTCGGCGAAGGTATTGCTGCGCATATCGCGTTTGCTGAGCCGATCAGCACGAAGCTGCGGAATTTGCTCGCCGAGTCAGCCAGGTCTCTCGGCGTCACGGTCCACAACGGCGGCACTTATGTGAACATGGACGGGCCGGCATTCTCCACGCGCGCGGAATCAGAATTGAATCGGCGAAACGGTTTCGACGTGATCGGGATGACGAATCTGCCCGAAGCCAAGTTGGCCCGCGAAGCTGAAATCGCGTTCGCAGCCATGGCGATGATCACCGACTATGACTGCTGGAAAGTGGAGGAGGAAGCGGTCTCTGCCCAGACGGTTCTCGGTCATCTGTTGGCAAATGCGGAAACGGCGAAGAAAGTCTTGCTAGATGTGATCCCGCGAATCCCGACAGAGCCGAATTGGCCGGAACATGCCGCGTTGGATTCAGCGCTGGTCACGGACCGCAAGCTCTGGCCGGCAGCAACGGTCGAGAAACTGAAGCCGATCCTGAGACGGTTTCTGGCGTAGCATGAAAGCGCTCTGCAGGACAGTAGCCATCAGACGGGAGCACGCATTTTCTGGGGAGCGCACGCGCCTCGCGTGCTGGTTTCGGCGCCACGCCGAAATGAACTTTTACAGGCGGGGCCGGACCGCATTGCCTGGGAGAAAAGTCCGCGATGACGGGGCGTCATCGCCAGGACGCGAGGGCGCGTGCGCTCCCCGGAACGCCCCTCGCGCGGCTTTTCCCAATCAACTCATGCGAGGCGCTAATCGCCTGATTGCTTTGCAAAGCGACCGAAGCTGATCTTCTTCGTGTGATGCAGTGACGGTAACACGCAATCGTGCGGATCCTTTGGCAACCGTTGGATAACGAATCGCTGGAACAAGAAATCCTTCATTTTGGAGCGCGGACGACAGATCGAGCGCTGCTTGTTCGTCCCCCACGATCCATGGAAAAATTGCGCTACTGGCATTGCTGCCCTTTGTGTTTATTGCATTCACGGGCAGCAGTTCGCGCAGTAAATTAATTTTTTTCCAGAGCAAAAGCCTGCGCTCTTCTCCGTCAGCGGAGAAAAGAAAATTAACCGCGGCCAGTGCTGCCGCTGCGATCCCAGGAGCCGGCGCCGTCGAATAGATGAAGGAACGCGCTCGATTAATCAGCCATTCGATGAGATTGCGCGAGCCGCAGATGTACCCGCCGCTTGCGCCGAGCGCCTTGCTTAAGGTTCCCATCTGAACATCGACATCTTCATTCAAGTTCTCTGCCGCAGCCAACCCCCGACCGTTTGCGCCAATTACTCCGACGGCGTGGGCTTCATCGAGCATTACTAGAGCGTCGAAACGCTTTTTTAATTCAATTAATTCGCGCAATGGCGCGCGATCGCCATCCATGGAAAAGACCGATTCGGTTACGATGAGAATGCGCTTTCCCGGATGTCCGCGCCGAGCCCATTCGAGATGACCCTCCAGTTTTCCCAACTGATTGTGCGGAAACACGCGCAGGATAGCGCCGCTTAATTTTGCGCCATCGATGAGTGAGGCATGACAGAGTTTGTCGAGCAGGACTACATCACTTTTGGAAACCAGGGCCGGGATCGTCCCGAGCGCCGCCGCATACCCACTATTAAAACAAAGCGCTGCTTCCGTTCCTTTCCATTTCGCCAGCACTCGTTCCAAACGCAAATGTGGCGATTGTGTCCCGCTAATCAGCCGCGAAGCTCCGGCGCCAACACCAAAGTCGCCGATGGCGGCGATGGCTGCCTCCCGCAATCGAGGATCGTTGGCCAGACCGAGATAATCGTTTGAGGAAAAATTGATCAGCCGACGCCCGCTGATTTCGATTTCGGGTCCCTGCGCGCTACAGATTTCGCGAAGATGTCGATCCAGGGAACGTGCGCGGAGCGCCTCCAATTGCTCTTGGAAAAAATCGCGCACGGGAACGGGAGGCTCGGAGAGCACCCTAAATCACATCCAAAGACCCCATGAAAGCAGCGCGGACGAATCGCGCCAAACGCCGGCCTTACTGTCACCGAGAACAACCACGATGATGTCGCGGCCACCTCGCGATCCGCTGCTGATCAGGCAGTGACCAGCAGCTTCGGTGTAACCGGTCTTCATCCCATTGCAGTAAGGAAGACGTTTCAGGACTTTGTTAGTATTTTCGAGCTCCCGCGTGCGACCGTTAGCATACCGAAAAACAAGCTGCGGAAGGCAAACGATTGATCGGATCGTCGAATTGGCGTACGCGGTGCGAGCGATGAGTGAAAGGTCGCGGGCTGTTGAGTATTGGCCCGGCATCGGCAAGCCGTTTGGATTAACAAAATGCGAGTTTACGGCTCCGAGTTCGCGCGCACGCCGGTTCATCACCTCTGCAAATGCTTCCACACTGCCGGCGTTATCCCGTGCCAGACATCGGGCGACATCGTTGGGGCTTTTCACGAGCAGCGCTCGCAGCAGATCGATCCGTTGATAAGTGTCGCCCGGTTTTATGTTCAGCTTCACCGGTTCGGCCATCGTATCGATTTGTTGAACTGTAACCGGCCGATCCAAAAAGCCGCGCTCGGCTATGATCAGAGCCGTAAGCAACTTTTGCGTGCTCGCCGGGGCGCGGGTTTGATCCGCGTTTTTTTCGTACAAGGTTTGACCGGTGTTCGCGTCCACCACAATTACCGAAGCCGCGGCGGTCTTTGGGATCCCATCCGATGTGTACTCGATGGACGCTGGCGTTGATGCTGGGGTTCGTTTCGCCTTCGCGCGGGTCTTGCGTGAACGAGCAGAAGTCGATTTAGCTACTGAAGCTTTCCGGATCGGACTGGCTGCAGGTATTGACCCTTCGTCGGTCGAATCGGAGATCGATTCGACTGGCTGCGCTTTGCGGACAGGCCCGGAAATACCGCTCGGCCGCACCGCGTCTACGTCATCATTTTGACCGGAAGCACCCAGCGCACTGACAGAAATCAAGACGCAAACGAGCAAAGTCCGGTCGCGCCACAATTTCATGAGCGGAAAATTAGTCGTAAGATTTTGGCCATTGCAAGTCCGTAGAGCAGGCGGGAATTTTGGACCTATGACTTTGCTCCGCGTTCAATCAATTCGATTTCGTAGCCTTCCGGCGCGTCGATGAACGCAATTTTACCGCTGCCAGTCGAATGTGGTCCATCCGAGAGCGGATAACCTTTCGCCGCCGCCGCCTTCGCGAACTCATCCAGGTCGTCCACCTCAAAAGCCAGATGGGTGAGGTCAGGCCCAACCACAATCGGCCCGCTCTCGTCAAATTTGCAAATCTCAATTTCCACGTCGCTATCAGGCGCTTTCAAAAACACGAGCTGCGAACCGCGACCAGACGTCTGGCGGCGAACCTCTTCGAGACCGAGGACATCCTTATAAAATGAGATCGTCTTTTCCAGATCGCTCACCCGATAACGGGTGTGTAAGAGTTTTTTGACCATACCGTATCTTATTGCTCCCATACCGGATTAAATTCAAACTCCAGGATGAATTTCCCACGATGAAACTTGTCATTGCCGCCACAGGCGCGAGCGGAACGGTCTATCTGCAAAGGCTACTCGAGCAGGTTGATTATGCCGCGCACGAGGTTCATCTGATCATGAGCGGGTATGCCAAACAAGTGGCGAAGCAAGAGCTCGACATTCTCAAAATACCTAAAGCAATCGCCCAGCATTCTGAGAACGATCTTAATGTTCCATTCGTCAGCGGCTCGGCGCGCTTCGACGCGATGGTCATTGTCCCCTGCTCAATGGCTACGCTTGGCCGGATCGCTTCCGGCTCGAGCGATAGCGCTTTGCTGCGAGCAGCGGACGTGTTTCTGAAGGAACGCCGGAAATTAATTCTCGTCCCGCGGGAGACGCCCTGGAACTTAATTCACGCGCGCAATGTCGTGGCCCTGCTCGAAGCAGGCGCGATTGTTTTGCCTGCGATCCCATCTTTTTACAGCCGGCCAGATTCCGTGACCGCGGTGGTTGACACAGTTGTCTGGCGCATCCTCGATCAAATCGGGCTGCCCAGCCCGAGCGCGTACCGCTGGGGCGATGACGCGGCAAAACCATCCCGCAAGCGTTGAAAATCGAGGGTTGGCGCGCGCGCTGGTTGATCGCGTTCGGATTCAGGATGCTCGATTGCTGGGCACGGACGTTGCGTTACAAAATCGACGATCGCTCGAACTTATCGAGCGCGCCGGTGACTGAAAATTATATCGGCGGGCTCTGGCACAATCGGCTTCTGCTCATTTCCTATGTCTTGAAAAGATTTGTACCGCACCGGCCCGGCGCGGGATTGATCAGCGCGAGCCGTGACGGAGATTTGATTGCGCCGCTGGTAGAACGCTTCGGATTTCAAGTCGTACGCGGTTCCAGTTCGCGCCTGGGTGCAACCGGGATGCTCGAGCTGGTTGGAGTACTGGCCGCCGGTCGCGATGTCTTGCTAACACCTGATGGCCCGCGCGGGCCCGTCTATGAACTTGGACCCGGAATTATTCTGCTCGCCCAAAAATCGGGCGCGCCAATCCAACCGATCAACATGGAGTTCTCCAGTTGCTGGCGCGTCAAAAGTTGGGACCGATTCATCTTGCCGCGTCCGTTTTCGAAAGTGCGCGTCATCTTCGGCCCGTTGCACCGCGTGAAATCGACAACCACTCCCGAAGAATTCGAGGCCGAACGCGTGCGTCTCCAAGATGCGATGATGGCACTGGTTGAAATGCGCTGACTCATTTACGGTTCAGCGCATGGCAAGGCTCATCGATGGACGTGCGATCGCGGAAAATGTGTATATCGATCTTCGCCGCGAGATCGCAGAATTGAAATCGAAAGGCACCACTCCGGGTCTCGCTGTTGTTCTTGTTGGCGACAATCCGGCCTCGCGGACCTATGTGCGTTCGAAAGACAAGATGTGTCGCGCTCTCGGTTTGCATTCGGCGAAGCTCGAGCTGCCTGTATCGACCACCCAAGCTGAATTGCTCGCTCGGGTCCAGGAATTGAATCGCGATCCCGGCATTCACGGCATTCTTGTGCAATCCCCGGCACCAAATCAGATAGATGAAGAGGCGATTGTCCGCGCACTCGACCCAGGCAAAGATGTCGATGGTTTCCACCGGGAGAATGTGGCGAAGCTTGTAATCGGTGATCCCAGCGGATTTGTTCCATGCACCCCCCTCGGTATCCAGCGCTTGCTGATTGAGAGTAAGATCGATATCGACGGCGCGCACGTCGTGATTGTTGGCCGCAGCATGATCGTGGGCAAACCGCTCGCCCTGCTTCTCATGCAGAAAAACAAGGACGCGAACGCGACGGTCACGGTCGTGCACTCGCACAGCCGCGATCTCGGAAAGATTACCCGGTCAGCGGACATTTTAATCGCGGCGATCGGTCAAGCGAACTTCGTGAAAGCGGCGCACGTGTGCGACGGCGCCAGCGTTATCGATGTCGGTATCAATCGTGTGGAAGACGCGGCGAGCGAACGTGGTTATCGGCTTGTCGGCGATGTGGCGTTTGACGAAGTCGCAAAAAAGGCGGCGGCGATCACGCCTGTGCCGGGTGGCGTGGGGCCGATGACGATCGCAATGTTGATGTCGAACACGGTGAAAGCGGCCCGGCAATCGCGGTAGAGATGCGCCTAGAGAAACGTTAACTGCCCACAAACAGCGATGGCTATGGTTGCGGCCTGACGATTTTGGCCGTGAGCGAGCGCAGAATCGGTCGAACTCGCGCCGCGTAAATAAGAGACGACGCAATTCGCGGCGACAAGACCGCCGCGCGCGCCAGCCGGTTAACCCATAATCTGCCGCGATACATGGCCGCGTGCGCCTGCGCGTACTCATTCACTGGATCGACATCGTAATTTCCGCGGA
>Ga0137407_10003604_pt1 | contig 10305 bp, 6 predicted proteins | sample CZOMad2_2_16fung_FD_108410 | JGI IMG/M metagenome (GOLD analysis project Ga0137407, IMG submission 108410) | Vadose zone soil fungal communities from Angelo Coast Range Reserve, California, USA - CZOMad2_2_16fungal (Illumina Assembly) | ecosystem: Environmental > Terrestrial > Soil > Vadose zone...
CCTCGCCATCGGCACGTCGCCCGCGAGCGGGGTGGCGTGCGCGGTCACGGGGCTTGCGGCGGCGGGGTTCGGCGCGCTCATGGCCCCGCGCGCGCTGCGACGCGCCGCCGGGCCGTGGCGGCTCCTCGGGGCGTGCCTCGCCCTCGCGGGAACGAGCGCGCTCTTCGCCGCGATCGTCGCGGACATGCTCCCGCACGCCTTTCTCGGCGTCCTCGCCCGCGCGGGGGGGGCCGACCGCGGCGAGGCGGCGGCCCGGTTCACGGTGGCGGCGATCGTCTTCCTCGCGCCATGCCTTTTCGCCGGCGCGTCGCTGGGGGTGGCGACGTCGATCTTCGGCGCCGCGATCCCGCTGGCGGCGGGGGGCGCCGGCGTCGCGCTCGGCGCCGCGTGGCCCGGCCTCGTCATCCCCACTCTCGGCCTCGAGGGGTCGCTCGCCCTCTCGGCGACCCTCCTCGCCGTGGCCGGCGGCCTCGCCGTCTTCCTCGAGCAGGGGGCGGGGTGGGGGAGATCCGTGCGCGCGCTGACGCTCCTCCTGCTGTGCGGGGCGTTCCTCTGGGGTCTCGATCCGTGGGACCGGAGGCTCCTGTCGGCCGGGATCGCCGAGAACCCCGCCCTCTACCTCGAGGAGGGCGAGTCGCGCCTCGCCGAGCGCGTGAGCCACGATCGGATCCTGATGTACGCGGACGGATCGGCGAGCACCGTCGCGATCAAGCTCGTGGAGGGGAAGCTCCCCGTCCTCTTCGTGGACGGCGCGGTGATCCCGCTCGCCGGATTCGAGGATCGCCGAGGGCAGGCGCTCGCCGGCTACCTGCCGGCCCTCCTCGGCCCCGATCGGGGGCGCGCTCTCGTCCTCGCCTCGGGCGCTCCTGCGACCCTGTCGGCGCTCGGACATTTCCGGGGCCTGACGATCGACGTCGCCGCGGGGGACGCCGCCGCCGTGCGGCTCGCCCTCGACGGACCGGCCCTCGCCCCGTCCCCGCTCGTCCTCCCCGCGGTGCTCCCCCCGGCGCCACCCGCCGCTCCCGCGTCCCCCGCGGGACGACACGGCTGGCGTATGGGGCTCGGGTTCCTGCCGGGGAACGCCGTCCGCGCCCTCGCGCGCGACGCGCTCGGGTACGATCTCGTCACCTCCCCCCCTCTCTCGCGCGAGAGGGATCTCCTCGAGATCTTCGATCCCCACACCCTCGCCCTGATCCGCGAGCACCTGCGGCCGGGGGGGATCGTGTGCCTCCCGCTCCCGCTCCGGCGCCTCTCGGCCGAGGGGATGGCCGTCGCGCGCCGGGTCTTCGCGCGCGTCTTCCCGGACGCGAGCGCGTGGAGCGCGGGCTCCGAGCTCTTCCTCGTCGGCGGGGCGGGGGGGTCGAAGATCCCTCTCGATCGCATCGCCTCGCGGATGCGCGACGGGGAGATCGCCGACGACCTGCGCGGGCTCGGGATCGACGACTCCGCCCGCCTCGTCAGCCTGCGCCTCTTCACCCTCGCGCCGGAGGCCTCCTCGCAGGCGCCGCCCCTCCCCGGGGAGGACGCGGCGGCCTTCGCCGAGGCCGCGGCGGCCGGCACGATGGAGTCTCACGCCGCGGAGAATCTGCGCTCCCTGGCCTCGCGTCTTGAATCGCCGGCCGCGTCGCTCGTCTTCCTCGACGCATGGTCGGCCGACGCGCGCGGGGCGCTGGTCCGGCGCCTCGGGATCCTCCTCGAGGTGAGGCGGCGCGTCCTCGAGTCGCGGGCGGCGCTCGCGTCGGGGGACGCGGCGGTGAGCCTCGCGCGCGCCGAGGCGGCGCTGAACCTCGACGCGTCGGACCAGGCCGCGCGATCCGTCGCGGCGCGCGCGCTGTGCCGATCGGCCGAGACGGCCCTCGCCCTGGGGCAGCGCGGCGTCGCCGCGGAGCGCTACGAGCGCGCGCTCGACGCCGATCCGCAGTCGGTCGAGGCCCTCACGGCGCTGTCGTGGATCCGGCACGAGCAGGGGCGCGACGACATCGCCGAGTCGCTCGTGAGGCGGGCGATCGATCTCGCGCCGCAGACGGCGATCCTCCACTACCGTCTCGGCGTCCTGCGCCTCGGGGCGCGCGATCTCCGCGGGGCGGAGCGCAGTCTCCTGCGCTCGGCCGATCTCGATCCCCGCCAGCCCGAGCCCCTCCTCGCGCTCGGCGACGTCGCGAGGGGGCGCGGCCTTCCCGTGCGGGCGCGCGATCTCTACGAGCGCGCGCTCGCCCTCGGCGGGCGCGAGGCCGAGACGCGGACCGCGATCGCCGCCGCCGATCTCGACGACGGCCGCACCGACGACGCGAGCCGCGAGATCGAGGCGGCGCTCCGCGCGAAGCCCGGCGATCCCGAGGCGCTCCTGACGCGGGCGCGCCTCCACACGCGATCGGGGGAGCAGGACGCGGCGCGCCGGGACCTCCTCGCCGCCGTCACGACGGGGGGAGGCGCCTACCGCGCGCGCGCGATGGCGACCCCCGAGCTCCGGGCGCTCCTCTACGACGACGTCAGGGAAGGAGGGAGGAAATGACCGACGCGACGGGCGTGCCGCGCGAGCTCGAGGCGGCGCTGGAATACGCCTTCGACGACCCCTCGCGTCTCGAGCTCGCGCTGACGCACAGCTCGCGCGCCTACGAGACGGGCTCGCGCGATCGGCACAACGAGAGACTGGAGTTCCTCGGCGACGCCATCCTCGGCTTCGTCGTGGGGGAGCGCCTTCTCGACGCGGCGGGCCCCGGCACGCAGGTCGGCGATCTCTCGCGCCGCCGCGCCGAGCTGGTGAGCGAGGCGCCTCTCGCCGCGAAGGCCCGGGCCCTCGGCCTCGGCCCCCACATCCGCCTCGGCAAGGGGGCCGCGCGCACGGGCGAGCGCGAGCGCGACTCGCTCCTCGCCGACGCCCTCGAGGCGATCGTCGCCGCCATCTACCTGGACGGCGGCCTCGACGCCGCGCGGGCCTTCGTCCTCCGCCTCTACGAAGGGGAGCTCACCGCGCCCCCCGGCGGGCGCGCGGGCGACTTCAAGTCGCACCTCCAGGAGATCCTCCAGGCCCGGGGCCTTCCCGTTCCCGACTACCGCGTCGTCGCCGAGAGCCCCACCCCCCAGGACCCGCGCTTCGAGGTCGAGGTCCTCTCCGAGGGGAAGGTCCTCGCGCGCGGCTCGGGGCGGACGAAGAAGGCCGCGGAGATCGCCGCGGCGAAGGCGGCCCTCGAGTCGATCGACGCGCGCCGCTAGCGCCCCGCCCCGGCGAGGAGCTTCCGCGCGTCCGGCCCCCCCGGCGCGTCGGGGTTGAGCGTCAGCGCCTCCGTCAGGTGCGGCAGGCTCTCCGCCTCCCGCCCCAGCGCCGCGAGGGCGAACCCCATCCCGTAGTGCCAGTCGGCGAGATCGAGATCCGCGAGACCGGGATTCCGCTTCGCGGCGTCGATCAGCTCAGAGAGCGCCCCCGCCGCGTCGCCGCTCTCGTAGAGCGTCGTCGCCAGGTCGTAACGGATCGTGAAGGAGCCCGGCCGCAGCGCGAGCCCCGTCTCGTACGCCCGCCGCGCCGCCCCTTCGTCCCCCTTCGACCGGTACGCCTGCCCGAGCGACTGGTACATGTCGGCGTCGTTCGGATCGAGCGGGATCGCGGCCGTCAGCTCCGCGATCGCCGCATCGTCCTTGTGCGCCGCGAGGAGGATTCCCGCGAGATCCCGGTGCGCCGATCGCAGCGCCGTCGCGAAGGTCACCCCGCCCGGCACCGCCCCCATCCCGGCCCGCCATCCATGCTTCGCCAGCACCCCCTCCGCGTCCCGGATCGTCTCCCGGAGGAGCGACTCCGCCTCCGCGTCGCGCCCGCTCTGCCGGTAGGCCGCCGCGAGGTGGAGCCGATCCTGGAACGGCTCCTCCGCCCCGCTCGACAGATCCGCGAGCGTCAGCGCGAAGACCACCGCCCCCGCCGAGACGATCGCCGCGATCCGGCGCGCCCCTCCGCGCGCCGCTCCCCCCTTCGCGCGCACGTCCGCGATCGCCCCGAGGAGCGCCGCCGCCCCCGCCCCTGCCAGGACGAGGAGCACCGGAACGAACGGCAGGCGGAACCTCGCGAAGTTGAAAAAGACGAGGACCGACCCCATGTAGCCGGCCCCCGCGAGGTACAGCGGCAGCAACCGCCGCCACAGGTGAATCGTCAGGAAGAGCCCCGGCGCCGCGAGCGCCGCCACCCACGCGAAGGTCGGGAGCACGCTCAGCGTCGTCGAGAATCGCCGGAACGAGTAGAACGAGTAGTTGTCCGGAAGCTCGTGATCGTCGAGGAAGAGAAAGGCCTTCCGGAGCATGAGCCAACCCCACCGCCCCGGCCGATCCTCGATCGCCCGCACCCCCTCGCCGAACCAGAAACGCGACGCCTCCCCGCGCGTGAGCGGCCGCCCCGTGATCTCCCGGGCGCGCCGCCGGAAGTCCTCGTGCTCGTACCGCGGGTTCGCCCGCACCCACGGCGGCGGCACGTACGCCCCGTTCGCGTATGGCCCGTTGCCGATGTAGAAGACCTCGCCGCCGCCGGAGGTGGTGAGGACCCACTCGCCGGAGACGTGGTGGTTGCGCCACAGGACGGGGAGGAGCGCGACCAGCGCGCCGCCCACCATGCATAGTGGCCACGAGATTGTGGGAACCGGGCGAGGCGCGTCGTGGGAGGCGGGGGTTCTTTCCTTTCGGTTCGAATCGTCTCGCGAGCCACTCCGAAACGCCTCCTCGGGCGGATCCCACAATCTCGCGCTCACCTTGAGGAGGAGGTAGGCGACGAAGATCGGCAGGAGCACGAGGAAGTTGTCGCGCACCAGCCCCCCCACCCCGATCACGAACCCCGCCGCGCCGAACGCCGCCCACCCCCGCCGCGCGCCGTCGAGCCCCCGGTAGATCAGCAGCAGCGTCAGCGCGGAGAAGAGGGGGGTGAGGAACTCCTTCATGACCTGTCCTTCGTAGAAGATGAAGGGGGCGTAGAGCGCGGCGCCGATCCCGGCGGCGAGGCCGGCGGCGCGTCCGAAGAGGCGGCGGCCGAGGAGGGTGATGACGACGGCGGTGACGGCGCCGAGGCCGAACTGGAGCACGCGCAGGAGGAAGAGTTTCTGGCCGAAGACGATGAAGTAGAGGGCGAGGAGGTACGGGTAGAGAGGGGACTGCTCGAAGACTTCCTTGCCCATCCAGTCGCCGGCGGCGATGGAGAGGGCCCAGTCGTGGTAGTAGCGCGGGTCGAGGTGGAGGAAATCGAAGAAGGGGGAGGTGCGGTACTCGAGGAGGTAGAGGGCCCGGACGGCGAGGGCGACGGCGGCGACGAGGAGGGCGTCGCCGAGAGGCCCCCCGGTCGCGCCGCGCCGGTCTTCCGTCACCCGAGCCATGAGGGGGCGAGTATCCACCGGCGCGCGGCGGGCGGGCAAGTGGGAGGGGCCGCCGGCGACGGCCGGTCTTGACATTAAGTCAAGGATGACACAGGATCAAGTTCCCCTGCCGGGAGCGAATCCGGCGGATGGCGCGACTCATCGAGCTCGATCGCGCGAGGCACATCAAGCGCGCGAAGAAGAGAATCAAGGCGCTCCTCAGGGAAGGACTCGTCGAATACCCCGTGCATGCCACCCTGCGATTGCGAGAGCGCGGCCTCGACGTGAACGATGTCCATTGCGTGATGCGAAGGGGCCGAATCATCGGAGGCGGACACAACGCGTTTCCAGAGACCCCGAGGCGCTACATCGTGCGGGGGAAAGGCGCCGACGGAGGCGAGCTCGTCTGCGTCGTCGACATCGACGGCGTGCTCGTCCTGGTCAGCGCGTGGCCCGTGTGAGGAAGGAGTGGACCGGGATGTCCAGCAGAGATTGCACGCGATGCGGCGCGGTCATGGTCGGGAAGAAGACGACCGGAAAGGATCCGTACCACTACACGTTCAGCGGCCTGCCGAACGTGTACCTCCGTGGCATCACCGTTTATCGATGTCCAAAATGCGCGGACGTGCGCCCGAGTATTCCGCGCATCGAAGACCTTCACCACATCATCGCCGAATCTTTGGCGCGGAAGCCCGGGCGGCTGAAGGGGAGCGAAATCCGGTTTCTCAGGAAGAACCTCGGAATCCCCGCCAAGAAGATCGCTCGAATCCTCGGCCTGGCCGCGGAAACGTACTCCCGCGTCGAGAACGAGAAGAACCCGGGCTTGAGCGGGGCCGCGGAGAAGCTCTTCCGGTTGATGGCGAGCGATGCGCCCGGGCGCGGTGGCGTTCGCGAGGCGATTCTCGGGCTGGCCGAGAACCTCGAACGGGAGGATCGCCGCACCGCTCGGACACGCGCCGTCAGCACGTTCAGGATGGTCCCCCGCCGGGGATGGAAGGAGGATGCCGCGTGACGCGGGGCCGGCGGCCGGGTGTCACCCCGGGCCGGGCCGGCGCGTCAGCGGCCGCGTCAGGCGCCGAGGGACCGCGTCGAGGCGGTACAGGAAGATCGAGTGGCCGATCGTCTCGATCGGCGCGAGGACGCGGAAGTCGGCGAGGTAGTCCGGGTCGGGGAGGTAGACGCCGGCGAGGTGCGTGGCGCTGATGGCGAAGAGGCCGGGGTGGCTCTCGCCGTACGGAAAGTGGCGGATGCCGAGGGCGTCGGAGTCCCCGGTGCCGAAATAGAAGAGGTTGATCGTCGGATCCCCGAGCGCGTCGAGGCGGCGCTTCAGCCCGCCGAGGTCCTGTCCCCAGTCGAGGTTCGAGTCGACGAGCCACTTCCACCCGTTGTCGGGCCCCCCGGCGATCTCGTTGAAGTAGGCGAGATGGTACGGGTAGATCGACCACGCCGAAAGGGCGAGCCAGAGGGCGAGGGCGGCGGCGATCCCGCGGGAGAGCGCGGCGCGGAGAGCCCCTTCCGATCGCGATCGGACCTCGAGGGAGCGCAGGCCCGCGCCCCACAGCGCCGCCGCCCCGACGCCGCCGAGGACGCACAGGAGCGGGATCGCCGGGAGGACGTACCGGTAGCCGATCTGGGCGCGGGTCGCCATCGACATGGCGCCGATCCAGGCGGCCGCGCCGGCGAGCGGGAAGAGCCCTTCCGCTCGGCGCCCGCGCGCGCGGGCGAGCGCGAAGATCCCCGTCGCGGCGAAAATCAGGACGGGGATCGGCGTCTTCACCGCGAGGGCGACGAGGTAGTAGCCGCGGAAACCGTCGGGGGAGATGGCGCCGTGGAGGTACGTCGGCCCTTCGACGGTCGCGTTCTTCACGCGGGCGAGGGCGAGCCCTTCGGAGTAGAGCCTCGGGATCGGAAAACCCGCGAAGCCGTATCCCGCCTCGAGGACGAGCCACGCGACGGCGAGGAGCGCCGCGGCCCGGAGCGCGAGAGTGCGCGCATCGCCTCGCCCCCTCCACGACTCCGCCGCGGCGAGAAGGGCCCCGAGAGGGATCAGCAGCAGTGTCGAGAACTTGCTGAGGAGCGCGAGGCCCAGGAGCGCGCCGGCGGCGGCGAACGCCCCGGTGGATCGCAAACGCGCCGCCCGGCGGAGCGCGAAGAGGAAGGCCGTCGAGGCGGCGGCGGCCCCCATGTCGGTCGTGACGAGCCGGCCGTGGGCGAGGAGGTTCGGCTCGAGGCAGAAAAGAAAAAGGGCGGCGAGCCCGGCCGCGTCCCCGCCCATCTCCCGGGCCCAGACGAAGACGAGCGCCCCGAGGGCGAGGGTGAGGATCATGATCGGCGTCCGGGCGGCGGCGAGGATTTCGTCGGGGCGGTTCGCGCGGTAGAGGAACTTCCTCGAGTAGTCGAACTCGAAATCCTCGCTCCCGGGGGGCGGGGAGTCGGCCGCGATCGCGGGAAGGGCCGGGTGGAGGAAGAGAAGCGGGAGGGCGGCGAGCATCTTCGTGAGGGGCGGGTGCTCGCGGTTGATCGTCAGGTCGAAGTGCGCGAGCGAGAGGTACCCCGACGTCACGTGGGCCGGCTCGTCCACGGTCGCCGACGTGACGGAGGAGGCCCCGTGCATCTGCAGGAAAGCGATGCCGAGGAGCGCGGCGGCGGCCGTCAGGACCAGGGGGCGCGGGACGGCCCGGGCCCCTTCCGGCGGGGGGCGGGTCAATCCCGTCGGGCCGCCATTTCCTGCAGGTACTCCATCCCGACGAGGACCTCGCGCGGCTTGCTGCCGTCGGCCGGGCCGACGATGCCGCGGGCCTCCATCATGTCCACGAGGCGGGCCGCGCGCGCGTAGCCGAGGCGCAGGCGCCGCTGGAGGTTGCTCGCGGAGACGGACTTCGTCTCGATCGCCATCCGCACCGCCTCGGCGAACATCGTGTCCTCCTCCCCCTCGTAGTCCCCCGCCTCCCTCTTCTCGACGGTGACCGACTCGTCGAAGCTCGGGCGGGCCTGCTTCCTCAGGAACTCGGCGACCTTCAGGCACTCGTTGTCGGCGATGTACGAGCCGTGGAGCCTGAGGAGCCTCGCGCTTCCCGGGGGGAGGAAGAGCATGTCGCCGTTGCCGAGGAGCTTCTCCGCGCCGTTCGCGTCGATGATCGTGCGCGAGTCGACCTTGCTCGACACGCGCAGCGCGACGCGCGAGGGGAGGTTGGCCTTGATGACGCCGGTGACGACGTCGACCGACGGGCGCTGCGTCGACAGGATCAGGTGGATGCCGACGGCGCGGGCCATCTGCGCGAGGCGGGTGATCGAGTCCTCGACGTCGGCCGCCGCGAGGATCATGAGATCGGCGAGCTCGTCGATGACGACGAGGACGTACGGGAGGGGCTTCACCTCGGGGCCGCCGTCGGCGGTGCTCTGCCCTCCCATCCCGGCCTTGGCCTGCTTCAGGTAGGCGTTGTACTGGTCGATGTTGCGGACGCCGCACTCGGCGAGGGTCTTGTAGCGCCTCTCCATCTCGAGCGTGGCCCATTTCAGGGCGTTGCTCGCCTTCTTCGGCTCCGCCACGACGGGGGTGAGCAGGTGCGGGATGTTCTCGTAGATCCCCAGCTCCAGCCTCTTCGTGTCGATCATGATGAACTTCACCTCGTCGGGGGACGAGCGGAAGAGGACGCTCGCGATGATCGAGTTCAAAGTGACCGACTTGCCCGCGCCGGTCGCCCCGGCGATCAGGAGGTGGGGCATCTTCCCGAGGTCCGCCACGTAGGGTTCGCCGTCGATCGTCTTGCCGAGCGCGAGCGTGAGGCGCGAGGGGCTCTTCTGGAACTTCTCCGACTCGAGCATCTCGCGCATGTAGATCGTCTCGCGCGTGTCGTTCGGGACCTCGATCCCGACGGTGGACTTGCCGGAGACGCGATCGATGCGGACGCTCTCGGCCTCCATCGCCAGGCACAGGTCGTCCGCGAGGGAGGTCACCTTGCTGTACTTGATCCCCGCGTCGGGCTTGAACTCGAAGGTGGTGACGACGGGGCCGGGGTGGATCTCGATGACCGACCCGTCGACGCCGAACTCCCGGCACTTCTCCGTGAGCTTCTTCGCCTTCGCGAAGAGCGCCTTGTCGTCCACCGTCGCCGAGCCCGGCGCCGCCTGGAGGAGCGAGAGGGGAGGAAGGGTGAAGCCGCGCTCGCCCGGCCCCATCGGGAGGCGCGCCTGCTTCGGCGCGGGGCGCGGCTCGGGCTCGGGGGGGGCGCCCGCGGCGAGGCGGGGGGCCTTCGCGGGCTGCGGGGTCGGCGCGGCCTCGGGCTTCGGGCGCGCCACCGCCGCGGGGACCTCGAGCGTCTGGGCGCGGGCCTGCTTCTTGACGACCTGCTCGCGCATCCGATCGCGGCGGCGCCTCTCGGTGAAGCGCGCGAAGGCGGTGCGCCCCTTCCGCGCCGCCGCGGCCGCCGCGCCGCCCAGGACCTTGAGGACGTCGGGGAAGGAGACCTGCGTGGAGACCACGGCGCAGACGAGGACGACCGTCAGCGAGAAGATGATGGCGCCCGCGCGGTTCATCACCGAGACCATGGCGTCGCCGATCGCCGCGCCGAGGATCCCCCCCGCGTCGACCCCCGGCCCGAGGAGGTTCTGTCCGAGCGCGAGGTGGAGCAGCGGCAGCAGCCCGAGCAGCATCCCCCCGAATCCGACGAGGGTGGCGAGGATCCCCGGCCCCCCCTTGCCGAGGACGCGCCTCAGGCCGAGCCACGCCCCCACGACGACCAGGAAGTACGAGACGAGGCCGAAGATCTGGAGGCAGGCCTCCGAGAGCGTGGCCCCGGCCCGCCCGACGATGTTGTGCGCGGCCCCCTCCGTCGCGGCGTGCGCGAAGAACGAGGGATCCCCCGGGGTGTGGCTGACGAGGGCGAGGGCGAGCGTGAAGCTGAGGGAGACCAGCGCGATGCCTACGGCTTCGCCGAGCCTGGGGATGCGGGCCATCAGACCTCCAGTACCACGGGGATGATCA
>Ga0137407_10003606_pt1 | contig 10304 bp, 10 predicted proteins | sample CZOMad2_2_16fung_FD_108410 | JGI IMG/M metagenome (GOLD analysis project Ga0137407, IMG submission 108410) | Vadose zone soil fungal communities from Angelo Coast Range Reserve, California, USA - CZOMad2_2_16fungal (Illumina Assembly) | ecosystem: Environmental > Terrestrial > Soil > Vadose...
AGCGATTCAGTGGTTCGCGTGTGCATTTTCTGTTGTACTCTCGCCCTCGTGAAACGTGAGCGCGACAGCGTTCATGCAATAGCGCAATCCAGTCGGCTCCGGGCCATCATTGAAGACGTGTCCAAGATGCGAGCCACAGCGCGCGCACGAAATTTCCCTGCCAAAAATCGCTGAGACCGTGTTGTTTTCGTGCAGGGCTTGTTTGCGAATCGGCTGCCAAAAACTCGGCCAGCCGGTACCGGAGTCGAACTTTGCGTCGGCGCTGTAGAGCAGATTGCCGCAGGCAGAACACAGATAGATTCCCTTGCGGTGATCGAGCGCGTTGCCACTCAGTGAGGGTGCCTCTGTGCCCGCGCGCCGCATCACGTAAAACTGTTGGGGCGACATGATAACTTGCCATTCCTTGTTCGTAAGATGCACCTCTTGATCAAGTGGAATCGCCACGAGCTTCGCGCGAATCTGCGCTGCATTGAGGTCGCTTGATGAGTGTGCGGGTGAGCAAGCGACAAGCACTGTGCAAATCGCCGGGCTTAACAAGAGTCGAATCCTGCGTTTCATAAATCAGTTACCGCCGCAGCCAGCCGCCGGTCGCTTGGATTGGTGTCCCGTTCTCTGTGACCCACGCCGCCAGCGCGCTCGGTTTGTCGTTGCCGGACTGCCTGGGAAGCGCCACCGATCCAGTCCAACGATTCGCTTCGTGCATCATGTCGATCTTGGCGAAACCCAGCACGACGAAATCGTGGCGCAACTTGCGTCCGCTATTTTCGCCACGTTTTACGTCCGATTCGAGATCGTCGCCGAGCAGCACCACATTTAACGCCAGAGGACTCGGTTGCGTTGATTCCGCAATGAAAGTGGCTCCAACCTTGCCATCGTCGCTCAATGTCGCACGCAAGCTTCCAACTTCTTTCGATGACGCTGGCACGGCCGAGCCTGAAAACCAGTCGCGCCACTCTCTGCCGTTCACCACAAAACCAGGCGTGTAAACCGAGTCGCCGCCCCACTCCGAGGCGTAGTGTTGCTGTCTCGATGTGAACTCCGGCTTGGCGAAGCGATCCCGCCAGCCAAGGCGGTCCCAGTAATCAACGTGAAACGCGACTGGAACGGTTCTTTTCCAAAGATCCGGATTCAACTTGAGCGCGCTCAGCCATTTTTCGGCCGGCGGACAGCTACTGCAACCTTCGGAGGTGAACAGTTCGATTAGAGACGCTTGCGTCTTACCGCTTTCAAAGGTTGTGGCAGGGGGCATTGATCCCGGCTGCTCAGCCAACAAGTTGGATGCGCTGATCACGACGGCCAACGCGACAAGAGGATGAATCGAGTTCAATTCTTCAGGGTATCGCCGTCGAGTTTGCCCACAAATGAAATGTTCCCCATCGTTAACTGGAGTTTAGAATGGTAACAATCGCAATCTTATCTGCGCTCGTGATTTTGCTGTTCCACATCCATTCCACCGCGCGTGACGATGGTTCCGTTGTAGTCGGGGACGTTGACCCCGGTCGCTGTGAACCTTCTCACGCACTGGCCCAGCCGGCGTCAACCCCGCCGGCGATAGCATGAATCCGATTGATCCTAACGCTGAGTGGATCGAGGCGGACGGTCTCGGCGGATTCGCTAGCGGAACGGTCTCGGGAATTCGGACTCGTCGGTATCACGCGCTTCTTCTTACAGCAACAGCGCCGCCCGCCGGACGAATGGTGCTTGTGAATGGCTTTGATGCCTGGGTAGAAATCCCACGCGGCATATTTGCGATTTCCTCTCAGCGATATGGTCCTGATGTAATTCATCCCGACGGCGCCTCGCGCATCGAGTCTTTTGAATACGAACCATGGCCGCGCTGGCGCTGTCGTATCGACAATGATCTTGTCATCGAACAGGAGCTGTTCGTTCCGAAAGGTGAATCGGCCGTGTTTATTTCCTGGCGCATTGTAGCCCGGGCCGCTGACTCCAGAGGCGATGGAAGTGGTCACACGCTGAACCAGGCGGCGTCAACGCTGCCGGCTACAACGCTGCGGGTCCGGCCATTCTTCTCCGGTCGCGATTTTCACGCGACGCATCACGAGAACGCCTCGTTCAAATTCGTAGCTGACCAGAACAGCGAACGTGTGAGGTTTCAATCGTACGACGGCGTTTCGGCGGTCATTGCGTATTCGAATGGCCATTACGTGCACGAGCCAAGCTGGTATCGCAATTTCGTTTACTCTGAAGAACAGGCCCGCGGGCTCGACGCCGTAGAAGATCTTGCGTCGCCCGGTGTCTTTGAATTTTCACTCTCCGAAAGACCGGCGGTGCTAATGCTCGCCGCTGAAGCTATCGCTAGGGCCGGTGACCCCGGAGCTGCGAATCGACTGGCGTCAACGCCGCCGGATACAGAATCCATCGAAGCGCGTCATGTCCAAGTCAGGGCGATCGAGCAGGCCCGTCGGCAACATTTTTCCAGTGCACTTGAACGAGCTGCCGACGCGTACATCGTAAACCGCGGCAAAGGAAAAACCCTCATCGCCGGTTACCCGTGGTTCGGTGATTGGGGACGAGACACGTTTATCGCGCTGCGTGGGCTTTGCATCGCGACCGGCCGGCTCGAGGAAGCGCGCGATATTTTGCTACAATGGGCTGACACTGTTTCCCAAGGCATGTTGCCGAATCGGTTTCCAGATAACGGCGAGCAACCAGAGTTTAATTCTGTTGATGCGTCACTCTGGTACATCATTGCGGTGAACGACTACCTTCTGGCCGGGAAGAAGCAGCCAACGTTGACCGACGATCGTCACACGAAACAGTTGCAGGCGGCGGCCGACGCGATTCTTAGAGGCTATAGTGAAGGAACTCGCTTCGGCATCCGCGCCGATCGCGACGGATTGCTTTCAGCGGGCGAACATGGCCAGCAGCTCACTTGGATGGATGCACGAGTTGATGGCCGGGAGATCACGCCCCGTATCGGGAAGCCGGTGGAAATTCAGGCGCTCTGGCTAAACGCGCTCGCGGTTGGCGCAAAATTTTCCGAGCCTTGGCAGACACTTTTCGAAAAAGGAAATGCAGCCTTTGAAAGCAAATTCTGGAACGAACACGCCGGTTATCTTGCCGACGTTATTGATTGCAATCACCAACCCGGCGTGATCGATCTTACATTCCGACCAAACCAAATCTTTGCCGTCGGCGGATTACCTCTCACTTTGCTGTCGAAAGACAAAGCGCGCCGAGTTGTCGATGCGGTGGAGATGCTTTTGGCTACGCCGGTGGGTTTGCGCTCGCTCGCACCCGGAGAACGTGGATACGCGCCGCATTATCAGGGCGACTCGCGTGCGAGAGATTCTGTCTATCACCAGGGTACGGTCTGGCCCTGGTTGATCGGCCCGTTTGTTGAGGCGTGGGTACGCGTCCACGGTGCGAACGCTGACGCACGAAAGAAGGCGCGTGCACGATTTCTTCCTGCGCTCTACGAGCATCTAAATCATGCCGGCCTGGGTCACATCTCGGAAATCTGTGATGCCGACCCTCCGCATACGCCGCGGGGCTGCCCCTTCCAAGCCTGGTCGTTAGGCGAATTGCTTCGGATTGAGCGCAGCATTTTAACTTAAGATGACGCCTTGGACGATGGTGTCTATGCGATGATGAAGCTCTACAAGCAACTGATTCGGGTAATCTACCCCCGAGACGGCGGGCGAATCACGCTTCGCACTGACGACAATTGGGACGTCGATGTCGAAGCTGTTAGTCGACGTGGCGGCACAATGAAATTTCAGATCGAAACCAAGCGGCCATATTTCTATTTCAAGCCGGTGCTGCTACGCGATGGCGCGACCGTGTGGTCGCGTGGAGAAAATTGTCTTGCCGTCGCAACATCAGAAGCCCCGCTGGAAGTTTATCCCTTTTTCCGCGAAGACGTGCGTTGCAGCGTGTGCGAGTTAATGCCGCCACTCGCCAGCCCCTCGGGTGTTGAGCACCGGTTCCGCGTTTTTCTGCCGCCCGGTTACCACGAGAACACCCTGAAGAAATACCCGGTGCTCTACATGCACGATGGGCAAAACCTGTTCTTCAAGGAAGAAGCGTTCGTGGGAAACACATGGAGGACTGACGAAGTCCTCAACATGCTGGATAAAATGAACACGATCGAGGAAGTCATAGTTGTCGGGATTTTTCCTCATCACCGCATGACGGAGTACACGATGCCAGGATACGAGGATTACGGCCGGTTTCTGGTCGAAGTTCTCAAGCCGCTGATCGATGCGAAATACCGGACGCTTCCTGGACCGAGAACGACTGCAGTCATGGGATCATCACTGGGCGGCGTTGTTTCATTCTACCTGGGATGGCAATGGCCGGACGTGTTCGGCAAGATCGCGTGTCTCTCGAGCGCATTCACGTATCGGGACAATTTGCTGGACCGTGTTTCCTCGGAACGAAAGCGAAAAATTCGGATTTACCTTGATAGCGGCTGGCCGGGCGATAACTACGAAGCGACGCGTAGCATGCGCGATCGTTTGATGTGGAAAGGATATCGTCCTGGCTCCGAGCTTTTCTACCTGGCGTTTCCAGAAGCCAAGCACGACGAGAATGCATGGGCCGCGCGTAGTCCGATTCCATTTCAGTTCCTTTTTGGGAAACTGCCACGGTTCTCAAAACCGAGGTGATCCAGGGCCGGGACGCCTTGAATGTTGCTTCCATGCGATTTCGCGCGGGAGTCCAACGTTCACCGACAAGACCCTCACAACGCCATGACGGAAAAGCTCATCCAATAAGACCTGATTCAAAGTCACTCGCCACTGACCACTTCATTCGACGAAAACCTAAGGCCACGCGCCCAAGCCGATTTGACTCCTGCCGCTTAGCAATATCTTCTCCGCTAATCAGCACATTAAAATATCTGCACATTTATGATCCAATCCTCACGTCTTCCTTCGCTTCTCTTATCCGCTTTATTCGCACTTCCCTTCGCGGGGCCGCTCCTGCCCGGCGGTCTGCGGGCGGCGGAGGAGAAAAAAATAGAATTCCCCGCGGCCAGCCAGCACTCGGTGTTAAAACAGCGCGTTGGATTGACCGATGTCGAGGTGGATTATTCGCGTCCAAACAAGAATGACCGCGAGATCTTCGGCGGCCTGGTGCCTTACGGGAAGCTCTGGCGCACGGGCGCCAACGCGGTCACCAAAATTAAGTTTAGCAAGCCGGTAACGCTCGGCGGTAAGGAGATCCCGGCCGGTGAGTACGCACTCTTCACGATTCCGACAGCGGATGAGTGGACCATCATTGTTTCGAAGGACGCGAAGGTGCAGAGCGCGGCCGATTATAAGCAGGAGAACGATGCCGCGCGTCTCACGGCGAAGCCGGAACCGAATCCGAACACAATCGAGACGTTCACCATCGGGCTATCTGATGTGAAAGGCGCTTCCGCAACGCTTAATTTCCTTTGGGATAAAACGCGCGTGCCGGTGAAATTGACCACGGACGATGTCGAGCAGGTGAGCAAGCAACTCGATGCGGTCGTTAGCGCGGGGACTCCGCTCGACCCGCGCACCGCGTATCAGGCGGCGGCCTTCTACTACGACAACAACAAGGACATGAACCAGGCGGCGAAGTGGATCGACCAGGCGCTGGAGAAGAACCCAGACGCCTACTTCATGCACTACAAAAAGGCGCAGATTCAGGCGAAGCTTGGCAACAAGACAGAGGCCACTGCCTCTGCGCAAAAGGCGATCGACATCCTGAAGAAGGACAAAGCGCCGGACCAGTCCGCGATCAGGAACGCGCAGCAGATTATCGACAGCTCGAAGTAAAGATCAGCTGCCACTTTGCCTGTTCACTTCGCGGTGTACCTCTCCCGCGGCCCTGGTAGAAGTCTGAAAGTTTTCGACAAAGAAATCCTCCATGTGACCTTCCGATGATTCAAAGTCACTTGTCTGGATACGCCGGAGTGTAAGTCTGGCAGGTCCGTGCTCGCGATCACCGGAACAGCGCAGATCTTAAACGACATGTACCAGGATTTGTGCTAGATCGATTGCCGAGATTTCAGCCAGGGTGGCGAAATTGGCAGACGCGCCAGACTTAGGATCTGGTGGAGAAATCCTTAGGGGTTCGAGTCCCCTCCCTGGCATAACCTCGACGTTTTAACCCAAGCCGGACTGGCTGCTATCTGCTACTAGCTGAAGCCGGGTGACTCCGGTAAGTCGGAGATTCGTTAGGTCGGAGAGCGGCTTTGCGTGGCGTCGCGGATCGCTTGCTGACGAATCGTCCTTAATTTTTCGTACTGAACAGGCGAAAGGATCGCTTTCATTTGAGGGTCAGTCTGCTGATGGATCGCCCTGATCCGTTGCACCTTCTGCATGGTTGAAAGCGAGTTGTCGTTCTTGATCGCGTTCACCTTTGGCATCTCGTCGCGAAGGATGGGTAAGATTTTAATCTTCTGCTCTGGTGTCAGATTGAGCTGCTGCGCTATCGCCTCAGCTTTTGACATCGCGCCCGCCTTTTGGGCAGATGATGTTGATGCCAGTAACACAATTGCGGCAGAGCATAGAGCGCCGGTCAAAAGATCGATACGGTTCTTCATATTTTTGTTTCGCCTGATTTCGCGGCGCTATCGTGCCCACGACCCAGAACAAGTCAAGCGGAATCGGGGAACGAGCGTGATCACGTATAGCCCTAAAATCCTATAGGCACGTCACAGCAGGCACGGTAAAATCGCACTAACTCAAATGAGTCAAATGACCATCAACCGACTGGCAATCTCCATTCTGTAGTAAAACCAATCAAAAAACCTCAAATTCATGAAAACCAATTTCATCAACTCCACCTTTACCGGCATCACATTTCTGCTCATCATCGGATCCGCATCAATGACTAATGCTCCGAGTACGCCACTTTTAGCGATTGTGACGATGCGGGAGTGGTCGGCTCCTTATTACGCTTCGGCTGCAGCCGTTAGCGAGGGAATCTCCCATGAAACGGATCTACGGAAGGGCGAAGCAACGAATGCCACGGAAGTCAGCGTCGTTTTTCTCCGATAGAGACCTAACCATGGATGCGACAGCTGCTCTTGGTCTGGCTGGGACGACGCTGGCTAGTTACTTCGCCATCATGAATCCTATCTCCAGCACGCCCGTTTTTATCAGCCTGACTGAGGGGGACGATGCGGTGACGAAACGTTTGGTGGCGGTACGCAGCCTGGCCGTGGCTTTTGGCATCATCGTGGCCGTGAGTCTTGCCGGGAACCTTATATTCAAGGTTTTCGGCATCTCGCTGGCGACGCTGCGGATCACGGGCGGTATCGTCCTTTTCATCATCGGCTACCAGATGCTCCAAGGCGCCAGCTCGCATTCGCACAAGCCAAGTGACGCTGACGTGGCAGATAGCAAAGATGCGCAACTCAGCGTGGCGGTCTCCCCCTTGGGGGTTCCCATGCTCGCCGGTCCTGGCACCATCGCCACAGCCATGACTTTCGCAGCCGGCGGCTGGCTGCACATCGCCATTTCACTAGCCTCTTTCACAGTGATCTGTGGTGTGACCTATTGTTGCTTTCATTATTCCGATCGGCTGGTGGCGTTCCTTGGGCGGAATGGAATGAATGTGGTGACGCGTTTAATGGGGTTGGTCGTGGCCTCGATCGGGGTGGGCATGCTGCTCGCCGGTCTCGACCATCGTGCGGCGGTCCCAGGCTGATTCCCGTAGAGTGTCGTCTTATGTTTCGCCCTATTTCTCTGACGAACGCGACCACACCTTGGAGGTGGTCCGGCATCGATAATATGACGATTGGAAGGTGGTTTTTCTTTTGAGAGCAAACGAGCGCGTCCGTCCGACGGGATTTCTCTCTGAGGATTGCCCTAAAGTCTTATTGACGAGCGAATTTTAGGTAGGCAGGATGGGCGCATTGAAAGAGAGAAGTACAAAAGATGAAAAAATCTAGGCCAATTATCCACATTCTCAGCTTGGTGTGTGCTTGTCTGATGGGCGCTGGGTGCGCGACTCAGCCGGGCACTGCCACCGCGCACCCGCCGAATTCAGGTCATGTGCTCATTTACCGGGTGCCAAATTTTGGGAGCAATCTCAGTCTTGTCGTCTCCGTTGATGGGAAGGACGTGGGGAGCTTTACCGAAGGCCGAAATTACGACGGCTACTTGTCAGCGGGCCAGCACGTGCTGACCGCCCGAGTTGATCCCAATCAGGCGGGTGGCCGCCCGGGACGAAAGACGCTGAATGTTGTATCTGGGCAGACCTATTCCTTCACGGCAGCATGGTCCGGGGGAAATCTAAAATTGGTACGGAACCCGTAAACAATGCCAGCACATCTTCTTCGCTCGAGCCCTTGTTTCAGACGAGCGCTGCCTATCATAGGTGCTATCGCTATCATTGCGGTGACAGCTATGCTGTCGTCGGTCGCATTCGCTGCCAATCCTGCTGCAGAGTTGGCCAAGGCAAAAAGTACGGGCGGCATCGAGCCTAAGGGCAATTCATGGGTATCGATCCAGGAAAGCGTCGAACAGTTCGGCCATCCGGATTTCATATTGAGAATCTTCCTCAGTCTCGCCCTGGCGGTTGGCTGCGCCTGGGTGATCGCGTGGCATCCGCGACGCGTGTCGCTTCATGATCCGTTGGCCGACCTTGAGGAGCGCAAGGCACTTATCCTTCTCGGCGTCGTCGGGGCGGTTATCGCTGAACTGAGCGGGACGAGCCAAACTCTGGCGTTTGTTATCTTCGGTATTGGTGCGTTGCTGCGATTCCGGACCCTGCTCGGCAATCCCAAGCTAACGGGAAAAGCAATCATGATCGTAGTGGTCGGGCTGGCATGCGGAATGGGGTCATGGGCGATGGCGGTCTTCGTCACCGCCTTCAGCTGGTTGCTTTTGTTCTGGCTGGATTCGCACACGAGCTGCCGGGTCAGGATCCGGCTCGACGAAACAGAGGATCCGAAGCCAGTCTTTGGCATGGTACAATCGTTATTGGTTTCTCATAAATGTCGCCTTCAAAGTTCCTCACTCTACGAGGACAAGGGACAGATGGTGTTTCTCCTTTACATCCCGACGGGAGTCGATCCAGGGGTACTGGAGGCGGAAGTGCGATCAAGGCTGCGGAAGAACCGTGTCTCCAAGATCGATGTTGATGTGGTGTAAATACGCCTGATCGACGACAAGGTCGCGAAAAGTCGGCTCGTTTATGCACAGGCGCCTCGTCATTGCGGTCGCTTTCACGTTCACGCTGACGCTGACAGCGTATTCCCAGGACGGGCCTAAAGACGCTGTCGTGTTGATTATTCGCCATGCAGAAAACCCCGACACGGGCCGTGGTCTCTCGCCCCGCGGCAAGCAGCGAGCCGAAGGATACAAGGATTATTTTCAAAAATTCACTGTGGATTCCAAGCCGTTGGTACCGGATGCCATATTTGCTGCTAATGACTCAAAGCACAGCCACCGTCCCCGTCTTACGCTCGAGCCGTTCGCAAACGCGGCGAAATTGCAAATCGATACACGTTTTGGCAGCAATCAATCGGCTGACCTGGCGGCGGAGGTCCGTGCAACGCAACAGGGAAAGCGGATCCTTATCTGCTGGCGTCATGGAAACATTCCGGACCTCCTGCGGGCGCTAGGAGCAATACCCGAAACCTTGCTGCCGCGTGGTAAATGGCCCGGTGCCGTTTACGATTGGGTCATCTTGCTCAGCTATGATCAGGACGGACATTTGATCCTCGGGAGCTCGAAACGAATTAACGAACACCTGCTGCCGGGCGACTCTCAGTAGGTAGGTTGCGATCTTCCCAGAGTAAGTCTGGATAAGGTTCTATGGGCATGGCCCGACGATTCTGTGGCTGCCGTTTTGTTAATACTACAACAAGGGGTAAGACATCGAAGGCACGAATGAGAAGAAAGCTGGCTTGAAGGAAAAGTTCATCCACGAAGTGAAGGAACTGCTGGCGATCTTCCTGTACCTGGCCCTGTTCTTCTGCGTCTTCACCACGTACCGACGTCTCGTGATGGCGGAGATGGGGGTCAGTTATTTCCATTACGGGTTTGCGCTGATCAAGGCACTCGCGTTGACCAAGGTGATTTTGCTGGGTCAAGATGTGCGGTTTGCCAAGGTGTTTGATGACTGGCCCTTGATTATTCCCACGCTCTACAAAGTGATCCTGTTCAGCCTTTTTGTAATGGCGTTTGAAGTTCTCGAACATGTCATTGGCGGTTTCCTCCACGGAGAAGACCTGCATCGCGCTTTTCAGGAAATGATGAGCGCAGGCCGGGATGAACTGCTCGCGCGGACCCTGGTAATGCTGGTCGCGTTCATCCCGCTCTTCGCTTTTACCGAAACAACGCGTGTCCTGGGTG